>Ga0182744_1000039_pt1 | contig 160960 bp, 139 predicted proteins | sample eDN3rd30CKraftMG_FD_128525 | JGI IMG/M metagenome (GOLD analysis project Ga0182744, IMG submission 128525) | Enriched Miracle-Growth compost microbial communities from Emeryville, California, USA - eDNA 3rd pass 30_C Kraft MG (version 2) (version 2) ... | reverse complement strand
CGGCGGCGTGATCATCGACCCGTCATCGAACACGAAGAACAGGTTCATGCCGCCCAGTTCCTCGACCCAGCGATTTTCCTTGGTATCGAGGAACACCACCTGATCGCAGCCCTGCTTGATCGCTTCGGCCTGCGGCAACAGGCTCGCCGCATAATTGCCGCCGCACTTGGCCGCACCCGTGCCGCCGGGGCCGGAGCGCGCATAGTCTTCCGACACCCAGACCGAAACCGGCTTGGCGCCGCCCTTGAAATAGGCGCCGACCGGGCAGGCGATCACGCAGAAGATGAACTCGGCGGCGGGCTTCACGCCCAGAAACACCTCATTGGCGATCATGAACGGGCGCAGATAGAGGCTGCCATCGCCACCCGGCACCCAGTTGCGGTCGATCTTCACCAGTTCCTCGCAGGCCTGGATGAAGATATCCTCCGGCAGTTCCGGCATCGCCATGCGGTGGGCGGACTGGTTGAAGCGGCGGGCATTGCGTTCCGGCCGGAACATGGTGACACCGCCATCATTGGTGCGATAGGCCTTCAGCCCCTCGAAAATCTCCTGCGCATAATGCAGCACCGCCGAGGCCGGATCGATCTGGAACGGTTCGCGGGCGCGTACGCGCGCTTCATGCCAGCCCTTTTCGGCGGTCCAGCGAATCGTAACCATATGGTCGGTGAAAACCCGCCCGAAGACCGGATTGGCCATTGCCTCTTCCCGCGCCTTGTCATCAAGCGCGGCGGGGTTTGCTGTTATCTCGAACTGCATTGCGCACCTTCTTGTCTGGGCATGCCGGGGGCTGGGGACGCCCTTGGCAGCATGAGACGCCTATGGAACGAATGGCCGCGATTTTCAAGCAAAATAGGTTAAAATTACTGACCTATATTTGGAACATTTCTTACCGGAAGGCGTCATGAAATTGCGGCAAAGCCCGCTCGCCTGCGGGGCCATCACGGGCTATCATCCCGAGCGACGGAAATAAGGAGAGCGCCATGAGCTGGACCGACAACCGCAATATCGTGCTGCTGGCGGGCGCGGGGCTGCTCAGCTTCGGCATGATCGCGGGCGGCTATCTGCTCGGCGACGGGCTGACCCGCGCCCGCGCCGCCGATCGCTCCGTCACGGTGCGCGGCCTTGCCGAACGCGATGTGACCGCCGACCTTGCGACCTGGACCATTGCATATAGCGCCAATGGCACCGATCTTCCCACCGTACGCGCCGATATCGACGCCAGCACAACGGCGCTCACCGAGTATTTCCGCACCCTCGGCTTCAAGGCCGATGACCTGAAGCCCATCGGCGCGGGCGTGAATCAATATCTCAACAACGGCGTCAACAACATCACCATCACCCAGCGGATGCAGTTGCGCACCACCGACATCCCCCGCGCCCAGCGCGCCGTCGCGCAGCAATTCGATCTCGTCCGGCGCGGCGTCACGCTTCAGGACGGATCGGCGATGACCTACAGCTTCACCAAATTGAACGCGATCAAGCCCGCAATGGTGGCCGACGCCACCCGCGACGCGCGCAACGCCGCAGAACAGTTCGCCAAGGACAGCGGCACCGGCGTCGGCGGCATCAAGAACGCGACGCAGGGCTATTTCTCGATCGAGCCGCGCGATGGCGAGCAGGCGGGCGGCGGCAGCGACACGCCCTATAAGAAGGTGCGCGTCGTCACCACGGTCGATTTCTATCTGAAATAGCCCTCAGGGCTTCGGCGGAGTGGCCGGGGCGGCCGCGGGCGTCTCGCCCTCCAGTTGCGCCAGCGACTCGCGCGCGGCCTTTGCCTGATCGCTCTGCGGAGAGAGCGTCACCACCCGCTGCCATGCGGCTTTCGCGCCTGCCTCATCGTCAGAGAGGATCGCGATATTGCCATCCTCCAGCGCGATCGACGCATCGTCGGGGGCGCGCTTCTTCGCCTCTGCAATGTCGGCCCGCGCCCGTGCGAGATCCTGCTGCCGCCGCGCCAGCGTCGCCGACAGCAACCAGCCGAGCGGATCGTCCGGCGCCTGTTTCAGCGCGAGATCGATATCGGTGCGCGCGCCTTTCATATCGCCCATGGCGACCAGGGTGCGCGCGCGGTCGAGATAGATTTCACCCTTTTCCAGCCCATCGGGCAGGCCATGGCCCAGCGCCGCGTCGAAATAACCGCGCGCCTTCTCGCCTTCCCCGCCCGCCAGCGCGGCATTGCCCGCCTGCGCGAACAGGCGCGCCGAATCGACGGGCGAGCCAGCCTTTTGCGCTTCATTCGCGGCAGCCTCAAAGGCTCCGGCCGCGACATCCCAATGTTCGGCCCGCGCCTCGGCGAAGCCCCGGCACTGGCCCGCCGGGAAACTGCCGCCATCGACCGACCATGCCTGCGCGAAACGCACGCCCGCCGCCGGGTCCTCGATCGCCAGGTCGAGGCATTGCTGGAATTTCTTCGCCATCTCCGGCGAAAGCGCCCTGCCCTGCGGGGCCGCCGCGCGCGCCGCCTGCGTCCGTGCGGCCGTCGCCCCGGCGGCGGAGCGTTCATCGGCGCGGCGTTCCTCCGCCTGCCTGCGGCTGCGGTTCATCACCGCCTCGGTTTCGGGCGTATAGGCGGTCTGCATCAGCAGCAGGGCGATCAGGATCATGGGGTCTCCAGCAGGCCGTCGATCAGGCCCAGCAACAAGGCGATATCGCCGTCCCGCGACAGGCGATGGTCGCCATCCTTGACGAACAGCATCTGTACATCGTCTGAACGCAGGCAGGCCGCGGTGCGGATCGCGATCTGCCAGGGCACCGCGTCATCCTGCTGGCCATGGATCAGCCGCACCGGGCAATCGAGCGCGATCTCCCCGCCCAGCAACTGATTGGCCTGCCCCGATTCCCAGAAACCCAGCGTCGTCACATAATCCTCGCCATAATCGGATGGCTCGACGATCCGCCCCTCCTCGCGCAGCACCTTCTTCTGGTCCTCGCTGAAGCCCCAGGCGGTGAAGTCCGGCGCGCCGGCGATACCGACCAGCCCCGCGATCCGATCGACACGGGCAAGCGCGATCAGCAGCGCCAGCCAGCCGCCCATGGAAGAGCCGATCGGGATGATCTTCCCCTCCGGCCAGACATGATCGACCAGCGCCAGCGCATCGTCGCGCCAGACGGAAAGCGTTCCATCCTCGAACCGCCCCTCGCTCGACCCGCAGCCCGAATAATCGACCAGCAGGCAAGCCTGCCCGCGGGCGATGGCGCGGGCCAGCACCGCCTGCGCCTTGCCGCCCTCCATGTCGGACTTGTAGCCGGGCAGGAACAGCAGCAGCGGGCCTTTCCCGGGCGCAAAGCGATAGGCGAGTCGCACCCCGTCGGCACGCGAGGCGAAGGAAATGGTCAGGCTCTGGGCGGCAGCGATATCGGTCATACCCGCCTTATGGGCCGCCCCCTGCCCTGCTGGCAAGTCGCCCGGTTCTCGCCCCCTCCCTACCCTTCCCCTTCTTTTCACGGAACGGGATGAGTTGCTCCCTTCCCTCTTTTCGTCCCGCTCGTCTGGTGGCATAGTCCAAAGAACCATGAGCAAGAATGAAGAAACCCCGCCGAGCGCCGCCCCGGCTGCTCCCGCCACCACCACCCCGCCAGAGGAAACGAAGCCGGCCGGCGCCAGCCGCACCGTCGGCGGCAAGACTTTGGTCGGCGCGGCCGTAGGGATCGGCTCGGCCGCCATCGTCGCGGCGCTGCTCTACGCCCGCAAGCGCTCCTGAGTCTTTCAGGGCCTGATTTTTCCGACTCTGGCATCGCTGCAACACCGGGGATGATATTCCCGGTGCGCTCCTGCGCCTGCCTGCCGGGTTTTTATTGACAGCGCCCGCCCTCCCTTTAAGGACCAAGCGGCACTAAAAGTGCCATTCCACCCCTTTTTTGACGAAGAAGCCCTAGCCCATGTCCGCGATGCTGAAGATCACCCTGCCCGATGGTTCCGTGCGTGAAGTCGCGCCCGGCACTACCCCGGCGGATATCGCGGCGGCGATCGGGCCGGGCCTCGCCAAAGCCGCTATTGCCGCCCGCGTCGATGGCGAGTTGCGCGACATCATGCGCCCGCTGGAAAGCGACGCGCTCCTCGCGCTGGTGACGAACAAGGATGAGGCCGACGCGCTCGAACTCGCCCGCCATGACTTCGCGCATGTGCTGGCCGAGGCGGTGCAGGCGCTGTTTCCCGGCACGCAGATCACCTTCGGCCCCGCGACCGATGACGGCTTCTATTATGATTTCGCACCCAGCGCCGACCATGGCCCGATCACCGAGGAGGACCTCCCCGCGATCGAGGAAAAGATGCGCGAGATCATCCGCGCCGACAAGCCGCTGATCCGGCAGGTGATAGACCGCGATGCTCTGATCGCCGCATGGCACGCCGCCGGTGAAACCTTCAAGGCCGAATGGGCGGCGGAACTGCCCGCGGGCGAAGAACTGACCGTCTATCATTCCGGTTCGGACTGGTATGACATGTGCCGCGGCCCGCATCTCGCCTCCACCGGCAAGCTTGACCCCCAAGCCTTCAAGCTGACCCGCGTGTCCGGCGCCTATTGGCGCGGCGACCAGAAGAACGCGATGCTTTCCCGCGTCTATGGCACCGGCTGGCTCAACAAGAAGCAGCTCGACGCCCATCTCCACAAACTGGAGGAAGCGGCGAAGCGCGACCATCGCAAGCTGGGGCAGGAAATGGACCTGTTCCACCTGCAACAGGAAGCCCATGGCAGCGTGTTCTGGCACCCCAAGGGTTATATCATCTGGCGGCAGCTCGAAGCCTATATGCGCCGCGCGATCGACGGCGCGGGCTATCGCGAGGTCAAGACGCCGCAGGTAATGGACGCGCGCCAGTGGGAACAGTCCGGCCACTGGGGCAAATATCGCGAGAATATGTTCGTCATCCCCGACGAAATCCCCAATACCGAGGATGAAGGCCCGATCGTTTCCGACGCCGCCGAATGGATGGCGCTGAAGCCGATGAACTGCCCGGCGCATGTGCTGATCTTCAAGCAGGGCATCAAGAGCTATCGCGATCTGCCGATGCGCCTTTATGAAAATGGCTGCTGCCACCGCAACGAGCCGCATGGCGCGCTCCACGGCCTGATGCGCGTGCGCCAGTTCACGCAGGACGACGCACATATCTTCTGCCGCGAGGACCAGATCGTGCAGGAAGTGCGCGATTTCTGCGCTCTTGCCGACCGGGTCTATAAGGATCTGGGTTTCGCCGACTATTCGATCAAGCTGGCGCTGCGCCCGGAAAAACGCTTCGGCACCGAAGAGATGTGGGACCTGGCCGAGACCGAACTGCGCGAGGCGGTACATATTGCGCGCGAACATGGCGAGGTGCGTGGCGAGCTGGAGGAACTGCCCGGCGAAGGCGCCTTCTACGCGCCCAAGCTCGAATGGCACTTGACCGACGCGATCGGCCGCACCTGGCAGGTCGGCACGATCCAGTCCGACCGCGTGCTGCCCGACCGTCTTGACGCCAGCTATATCGCGGAGGATGGCGAGCGCCACCGCCCGATCATGCTCCATCGCGCGATCTTCGGCAGCTATGAACGCTTCATCGGCATCCTGATCGAACATCATGCGGGCAAGCTGCCGATGTGGCTCGCCCCTGTGCAGGCCGTGGTCGCCACCATCGTTTCCGATGCGGACGAGTATGGCCGGGTCGTGCTCGACAAGCTGAAGGCGGCGGGCATCCGCGCCGAAACCGACTTCCGCAACGAGAAGATCAACTACAAGATTCGCGAACACAGCCTTGCCAAGGTTCCCAACCTGTTGGTGATCGGCAAGCGCGAGGCGGAGGAAGGCAAGGTCGCGCTGCGCGTGCTCGGCGCCGACCAGCCGCAGCAGGTCATGACCCTCGACGAGGCGGTCGCCCTTCTTGCAAATCAGGCGCTGCCGCCCGATATGCGCTGATGCAGGGGCGCAACATCAGGGGCCTATATGCAACGCATTTGCGATGCCCCCTTTTCGTGCGCCTTGAAAATCGTTACATACGCCCGGAATCACCACAGGAGATTATGCTATACGTCCGCCGATGATGCGCCGCCCGATGGCGCCAATGCCGAAATCCGGCCCCCGTTACAATGAGTTCATCACCGTACCCAAGGTGCGCGTGATCGACGATAACGGCGAAAATCTGGGAGTATTATACACCCGAGAGGCGATTGAGCAGGCCGCTGAAGTCGGCCTTGATCTCGTCGAGGTGTCCCCGACCGCCGATCCGCCCGTGTGCAAGTTCCTCGACATCGGCAAATATAAGTACGAGGCGCAGAAAAAGGCGAACCTCGCCCGCAAGACCCAGAAGACGCAGGAGATCAAGGAGATCAAGATGCGTCCGAACATCGACGATCACGACTATGACGTGAAGATGCGGGCCATCAACAAGTTCATTGGCGAAGGCGACAAGGTGAAGGTCACGCTGCGCTTCCGTGGTCGTGAGCTTTCCCACCAGCAGCTCGGCATGCAGCTTCTCCAGCGCGTCGCCGAGGAAATCGCCGAAATCGCGAAGGTGGAAGCCTATCCGCGCATGGAAGGCCGCCAGATGCTGATGGTCGTCGCACCGAAATAAGCGCGGGCGTTCAGGACTATCCGGATCGGGGAGGCAGGTCATTCTGCCTCCCTTTTTCATTGGGCAAGCGCTGCCTTCATGCGGAACCGCATGGGCGCTATGCGCCGCGCCACTCTGGACCCCCGCCCTGCGCGTTCCTATTTAGCATCCATCATGAAACAGCCCACTTTCTTCATCCCCCATGGCGGCGGCCCCTGCTTCTTCCTCAATCCCGATGGCAGTTGCCCGCCGATGTGGGAAGCGATGCGAGACTATCTCGCGCGGATCATCCCCTCGCTGCCGGAACGCCCCCGCGCGATCCTCTATGTGTCGGCCCACTGGATCGAGCCGCACTTCTCGGTGCTGACCACGCCGAAGCCCGACCTTTATTATGATTATTACGGCTTCCCCCCGCACACCTATGATCTGCGCTGGGATGCGCCCAATGATCTCGCCCTCGCCCGGCGCGCGGAAGAGTTGCTGCAACAGGCGGGCTTCGAGACCGGCGAGGAGGCGCATCGCGGCTGGGACCATGGCGTGTTCGTACCGATGAAGGTGGCGCTGCCCGATGCCGATATCCCGGTCGCGCAACTGTCGCTCGCCGCGCCCCGCACGGGCGCGGATTTCGACGCGGACCTCCATATCCGCGCGGGCAAGGCGCTCGCCCCGCTGCGTGACGAGGGGGTACTCATCATCGGATCGGGCATGAGCTTCCACAATATGCGCCTGCGCGACGGATCGGTGCAGACCTATGCCGACACCTTCGACGACGCGCTTTCCGCCACCGTCTGCGATCCCGACCCGGAACGCCGCAATGCCGGGCTGGCGCATTGGGCGGACCTGCCCATGGCACGGGTCGCCCATCCGCCCCATGGCGAGGAACATCTCATTCCGCTGATGGTCGCCGCCGGCGCGGCGGGCGAGGATCAGGGCGTCCATATGTTTCGCGATCATGTGATCGGCTGGACGGTATCCGCCTTCCGCTTCGGCTGAACGGACACCCCTTGACCGACACCGCTGCTCCCCTTGCCATTCCCTTGCCGGGCGCAGACCTGCTCTGCTGGCCCGGCAGGGATTGGCAGACGGCGGCCGGAGGCGAGCTGCTCGCCCGCCTGCAAGCGGAAATTCCCTGGCGGCAGGAACAGATCACCCTGTTCGGCAAGACCCATCTCCAGCCACGCCTCATCTGCTGGATGGGCGATCCCGGATGCCGCTACACCTATTCGGGGAAACAATGGGAGCCGCAAGGCTGGCATCCGCTGGTCGCGACGCTGAAGCAGGAGGTCGAACAACTGACCGGCGGCCGCTTCAATTCCGTGCTGCTCAACCTCTATCGCGACGGGCGGGACGGCATGGGCTTCCACGCCGATGACGAGCCGGAACTCGGTCCCCGCCCCGTCATCGCCTCGCTCAGCCTCGGCGCGGAACGGGTGATGCATTTCCGCCATCGCCGGGATCGCACGATCCCGACCTTCCGCCTGCCGCTGGAGGACGGCAGCCTGCTGCTGATGCGCGGCGACACCCAAAGAAACTGGAAACACGCGATCCCCAAGCGGCAAAGCCCCACGGGCTTGCGCCTCAACCTGACCTTCCGGATGATAAGAGTCGGACTTTAGCGTCGGCCTGTAAAGGCAAGACCATAGCGCCGATGGGCTGCCCCCCCCCCTGCCGGGGCGCTTTATCAGAAGAAGCTGCCCGCCTGTTCGACGGTCGGGGCGGCAGGCATGGCTTCCGCATGCAGGACACCGGACGAAAGGGCCAGCGTCGCGATCAGGCCCACGGCAAAACCGGCCAGAAAGCGCCGGAACCAGTCCGCTGCCAACAAAGTACCCATGATTAAAACTCTCGAATATCGTTCAGGAACCCGCCCGACTCCGTCGCTGAACTGCGGGCCAGGCGCTTATGCGGCCCCCCTAGTGAGCGCAGGATGAACAGGCAAGAATGCACCGCGGCCCCGGAGCATGAACCGCCCCGGAGCCGCGACCAATGGCGAAAAAGCCTGTTATTTCAGGGCGGCGCAGGCTTCCTGAATGCGTGTGCAGGCCTTGCGGAGGATTTCCTCCGAGGTCGCGTAGCTGATGCGGAAAGCCGGGCTGAGGCCGAAAGCGCCGCCATGGACAGCCGCAACGCCATAATCGTCGAGGAAATAATCGATCAGATCCTCGTCCGTCTCGATCTTCTTGCCCTTGGGCGTGGTCTTGCCCATCACGCCGCTGGCGTCGGGATAGACATAGAAGGCGCCTTCCGGCGTCGGGCAATCGAGGCCCGGCGCATCGTTCAGCATCGCCACCACCATGTCGCGGCGCTTCTTGAACGCGGCGTTGCGCTCTTCGAGGAAGCTCTGGTCGCCATTCAGCGCGGCAACCGCCGCCGCCTGGCTGATCGAGCAGGGGTTGGACGTCGACTGCGACTGCAACTTGCGCATCGCGTTGATGATCCACACCGGGCCGCCGGCAAAACCGATGCGCCAGCCGGTCATCGAAAAGGCCTTGGAGCAGCCATTGACCGTCAGCGTGCGGTCATAAAGCTCCGGGCACACCTGCGCGATGGTCGCGAACGGCGTCGGCGCGTACCAGACATGCTCATACATGTCGTCGGTCAGCACCAGCACATGGGGATGGCGCAGCAGCACCTCGCCCAGCGCCTTCAGTTCATCGGCGCTATAGGCGGCGCCCGAGGGGTTGGAGGGCGAGTTCAGCAGCACCCATTTGGTGCGCGGGGTGATCGCCGCTTCAAGCTGCGCGGGCGTGATCTTGTAGCCCTGGCTGGCCGGACCTTCGACGAACACCGGCGTACCGCCCGCGAAGTTCACGATATCGGGATAGCTGACCCAATAGGGCGCGGGGATGATCACCTCATCGCCTTCCTCGACCGTCGCGCACAGCGCGTTGAAGAGGGTGTGCTTGCCGCCCGAATTGATGCTGATCTGCGCGCGCTCATAATGCAGGCCATTGTCGCGCTTGAACTTGGCGGCGACCGCTTCCTTCAGTTCGGCGGTGCCGTCGACATCGGTATATTTGGTCTGCCCGGCGCGGATCGCGGCAATGCCCGCTTCCTTCACGAAATCGGGGGTATCGAAATCCGGCTCGCCAGCGGAAAGCCCGATGACATCGACGCCCTGACGTTTCAGCTCAATCACCCGACCGGTCATCGCCAGAGTGGCGGACGGCTGAATGCGGCCCAGTGCGGCAGAGGTCTTGGTCATGAGGAGCTTTCCTTACGAGTCCGGTGGAGAATCACCGGGGCCTTAGCCCAGCCCCCGGCCGGGATCAACCGCGCACCGGACATGACGTTAAGGGAAAGCCTGATCAGCGCAAAAGCTGCGCCGCGACCATGCCGCGCGCGGCATTGCCGATGAAGAAACCGCGCTCCAGATCATAGGGCCGCAGATCGCCCTCGACGGCCTCGCCACAAGCCAGCAGGCTCGCCCGCAGCACGCCCGGCAGCAACCCACGCGAGAGCGGCGGCGTCACCAGCTTGTCGCCACGCTCGACAAAGATATTGGAGAAGCAGCCCTCGGTCAGATACCCCGCCTCGTCGGTCAGCAGCACCTCATAGGTGCCGCCCTGCTCCAGCGCCTCGCGGTAGAAGCCCCGATCGGTGGTCTTGTAGCGCAAGCGCCAGTCGTCCGCGCCGACCGGCCGCGGCACCATCCGCACCTTCATGATGGATTCGGGCCAGTTCTGCTGCCGGCGCAGTTCGATCGCCAGCGCACCGGTGCGCGATGCCATCATCCGCACCCTCGCCTTGTGCCGCAGGTGAAAGGTCGCCGCCTGAAGCTCGTTGCGCGCACCGTGGCGATCAAAGGCGAACCCCAGCGCATCGGCGCTGTCCTTCAACCGTTCAAGATGAAATTCCAGCAAGGGCATGCCATCGGAAGGATCGAACGCAATGGTTTCGATCAGGTCGAACCGAGCCGTGTCAGCCTCGCTCATCGGCGTCCCCTGCGAGGGGGAAAGAAAGAAAGCGTCCCTTGTCCAGACATTCATGCCATTCGTTCGCAGCTATTGAATCCACGACCAGCCCGGACCCCAGGCCGATCATCCCGTCCTGCGCTCCATCTTTCACGCAAATCGTGCGAATGGCAACATTGAACAACGCGTTGCCGCCCGGCTCGATCACGCCGATCGAGCCAGTATAGGCCCCGCGCGGGTAGCGCTCCACCTCATGGATGATTTCCATCGCCCGGATTTTCGGCGCGCCGGTGATGGAGCCGCAGGGAAGCAGCGCCTCCAGCGCATCCGCCGCGCCCAGCCCGTCCGCCAGACGCCCGGTCACGGTCGACACCATCTGGTGCACGGTCGGATAGCTCTCGACCGTGAAGAGGTGCGGCACCTGCACGCTGCCCGGCTCGGCGATGCGCGAAAGATCGTTACGCAGCAGATCGACGATCATCAGATTTTCCGCCCGCTGCTTGGGGTCGCTCGCCAGTTCCTCGGCATAAGCGCGATCCACCACCGGATCGGGCGAACGCAGCGCCGTGCCCTTCATCGGCCGCGTGGTCAGCGCCCGCCCTTCCAGCTGGAAAAACAGCTCAGGCGAAAAGCTCAGCAGCCAATGCGTGCCGGTAAAGACCAGCGCACCATGGCCCGCCGCCGCGCGCGGGCGGATCGTGCGATAGAAGGCGAGCGGATCATCCCCAACGCGCACCCGGCAGGGAAAGGTGAAATTGGCCTGATAGATATCCCCGGCGACGATATGCTCATGCACCCGGTCAAAGGCCGCCTCATAGCCTTGCTGATCGACCAGCGGCTCCGGCGTCGCGGGCGTCGCCTCGCCCTGTCCCGGCCCCTGCCCCAGCAGCGCGTCGAGCGCCGCCTCGTCCAGTTCCTCCGCCTGCTCGAACAGCCCGAACCAGAGCAGCGGCGCATCCTCCACCCCTTGCCGCGCGTCGATCCGCGCGAGCTTCGGCTCCAGCGCCAGCCCGGCCTCATAAGCGAGATAACCGGCGGCATGCAGCCCCCGCGCCTGCCCCTCGCGCAGCTTCGCCAGCGCCGGGCGCACCTCGTCCAGCGTCCGGGCCATGATCTGTTCTACCGGGTTGCGATACAGCATCAGCGGACGCCGCCCCTCCACACGGGCATCGTCCAGCAGCACAAAGGGAACGGAAACCGGCATCCGACTCATCGCCGCCCTATTGCAGCTAGCAGGCTCAAGAGCCACTCCATTCTTTATGCTGTCATTCTTTCTTCCCCGATTGCGCCGGGCGTCCAAGCCCCCTAAGCCCGGCGGCATGACGGACAAGAGAATGCCAGGAAACCGCGACCAGACGTCCCGTCCGGTCAAACAGGCGCTGCTCTTAGGGCTGCGCTGCAAATGCCCGGCCTGCGGCGAGGGGCGGCTCTTCGCGCGGTTCCTCAAGCCCGCGCAGCATTGCACCAGTTGCGGGCAGAGCTTCATCGGGCATCAGGCCGATGATTTCCCGGCCTATATCGTCATATTGCTGCTGGGCCATATCCTGATCCCGGTGATGATAGAGGTGAACCACGCCTTCGCCATTCCGCTGCTCTGGCAATCGATCATCTGGCCGGTTTTCGCGCTGCTTCTGGCCATCGGGATGATCCAGCCGGTAAAGGGCGCGGTCATCGGCCTGCAATGGGCCAAGCGCATGCATGGCTTTGCGGGATAGCAACCGCATCATGGAGATCGACACTGCGACCGGCAGGATGATCCCGCGACAATCCCGCGACAATGAAGTCATGGTGCGCGGCGGCTAGCGCCTGTTCCTTCCCCTCATTCCCAGTCCAAGGGCCGCCATAGCCCGCCCCCATCCCGTTCAATGGGCGACTCTCAATGCATGAGGAGGGGTCAAGACGGCGGGAATCCTTCTGTTTGCGACCGATGGAAAGAGACGCGGCGTCATTCAGGTTCGGCCGCCGGCGCCTGCCGCGATGCCTGTCGGCGGACCGCCCGCGCGTCGCGCAGCGTGGCATCGGGCGGGAGCATGCCGCCGCCGGTCTTGGGAATGGCGATCCGTTGCGAGAGATAGATGCCGCTATGGCCTGAACAGAGATAGGCGACGAAGCAGGCGATCGCGATCGGCACGATATGGGTCGCGCCGAACAGTTCGACTCCCATGATCGTGCAGGCAAGCGGGGTATTGGCGGCCCCGGCAAAAACCGCGACGAAGCCGAGGCCCGCGAACAGATCGACCGGCGCGCCCAGCACCCCGCCCAATGCATTGCCGAGCGCCGCGCCGATGAAGAAGAGCGGTGTCACCTCGCCGCCCTTGAAACCGGTGCCCAGGGTCACGACCGTGAAGAGCATCTTGAGCAGCCAGCTCCAATGATCGACCGGGCCACCGAAGAAACCGGCGATGGTCGGCGCGCCCGGATCGGGCGACCAGACGCCGAGGCCGAGATAATCGCGCGTATCGAGGCCATAGACCAGCGCTATCACCAGGATGCCGCCGATAACGGGCCGCAGCGGGCCATAGGGAATGAAACGCCTGAACAGCCCGCCAAGGCTGTGATTGGCCTCGGCAAAGACGAGGCCCGCCAGGCCGAAGACGACACCGGCCAGCGCCGCCTTGCCGAGCAGCAGCGGCTCCGCGATCAGCGCGCCGCCGCTGCCCGCGACATAATCAATATGATAGGCGCCATGGTGGATGCCCCACATATGGCAGGTCCAGTCCCCTGCCACCCCGGCGACGAGACAGGGAACGAGGGCCGAATATTCGACCCGCCCGATCGCCAGCACCTCCAGCGCAAAGACCGCCCCGGCGAGCGGCGTGCCGAACACCGCCCCGAACCCGGCGGCGATGCCTGCCATCAGGATGATGCGGGTGCTGCTTTCGTCCAGCCTGAACAGCTTGCCGAACGCGCTGGCGAGGCTGCCGCCCAGTTGCACCGCCGTGCCTTCGCGCCCGGCAGAGCCGCCGAAAAGATGCGTTGCGACCGTGCCGATGAAGATCAGCGGGGCCATGCGGAGCGGCACACCACCGCCCGGCTCATGGATCTGCTCCACGATCAGGTTGTTGCCGCCTTCGACGCTCTTGCCCATCCGATGATAGAGCAGGCCGATCATGCCCCCGGCCAGCGGCAACAGGAACAGCAGCCATGGATGGGCGAAACGCGCGCGTGTCGCCTCGTCCAGGCTCCATAGAAACGCCGCGCAGAGCGACCCCACCGCCACCGACATGGGAAGCAGGATCAATGCCCATCGCACGACCGACATCGCATGGTCGTGCCGTGCACGGAAAAAGGCCGCCAGATTGAAAGTCGCAAACAGATTCGCAAAAGTAGCGCGCATGATTCCTCCTTGTTGCCAAATGGCGAAAGGTAGGAATCATCAGCCTTGCGGCGGTTCGGCCCGGAGGCCCGGCAGAAATCCATTGCCAGCCGCTTTTATGGCGGCGCAGCAACGCAGCGTCAATCCTCCGCCCTGATTTATGATCTGGGATGGGGCTTTCCGGGCGCTTTTCCCGTTCCCGCCAGCAGGGACTCCCGGGTCAGGCGATAGGGAGGTCCATATCGCGATTGACAACGAAGTAACCAGTTCGTACCCAATGAAGCAGCCACGCAAAACCGCCCTTCCGGCCAAAAGAGAGGCTCTCTCATGCTGAAATCCATCGCTACCGTCTGCGTCAGCGGAACGCTGGATGAGAAATTGCGCGCAATATCCGAGGCGGGCTTCGAGGCGGTCGAGATATTCGAGCCGGACCTGATCGGCTATGCCGGAACCCCGCGCGATGTGCTGGCGATGATGAAGGATCTCGGCCTGCGCTGCGTGCTGTATCAACCCTTTCGCGATTTTGAGGGCATGCCCGAAGGCCCGCTGCGCCAGCGCGCCTTCGACCGGGCGGAACGCAAGTTCGACCTGATGGCGGAGCTGGAAACGGATCATATCCTGATCTGCTCCAACTGCTCGCCCCATTCCCTGCCCGACCGGGAACGCATTATCGCCGATTTCGCCGAACTGGGCGAACGCGCGGCGAAACGCGGCATCATCGTCGGTTATGAAGCTCTGGCCTGGGGCCGTCATGTCAACGATCACCGGCAGGTATGGGATATCGTCCAGGCGGTCGACCATCCCCATATCGGCATATTGCTCGACAGCTTCCATTCGCTGTCCCGCGCCATTCCGATCGAGAGCATCGCGGAGATCGACGGCAGCAAGATCGCCTTCGTCCAGCTCGCCGACGCCCCCCGGCTCGACATGGGCCTGCTCTATTGGAGCCGCCATTTCCGCTGCCTGCCCGGACAGGGCGATCTCGCCATCGCCGACTATACCGCCGCGCTGCTGCGGACCGGCTACAAGGGGCCGCTGTCGCTGGAAATCTTCAACGATCGCTTCCGGGCCTCTTCCACCAGCCTCGTGGCGCATGACGCGCTGCGCTCGCTGACGGCGACGATCGAGGACGCCCGCCGCATCAATGGCGAGGCCGCCGCCCTGCCCGGCCGCGCGACGATCAGCGGGACGGAGTTCATCGAATTCGCCCTTTCCGATGAGGAATGCGAGCGGCTCGTTCCCATATTGCGCGCGCTGGGTTTCCGCCACACCGGCCGCCACCGCAACAAGGCGGTCGACCGCTGGCAGCAGGGCGGCATCAATCTGGTGCTGAACCGCGAGGATCATGGCTTCGCGCACAGCTACCGCCTGACCCATGGCGCTTCGATCTGCGCGCTGGGCCTGCGCGTCGCCGATGTAGGCGCGGTGCTCGATCGCGCCGCCTCGCTCGATATCGCCCGCTTCGATCAGGACCCCGGCCCCGGCAACCTTTCCCTTCCCGCGCTGCGCGGGGTAGGCGGCAGCCTGCTCTATCTGCTGGAGGACGGGAAGAGCGATCCGGTCTGGGAACAGGAATTCGAAGCGCTGGAGACGCCGGGTCCGGCCTTTCTCGACGCGATAGACCATATCGCCGCCTCGGTCGATGTGGACGAATATCTCTCCTGGCAGCTTTTCTGGACCAGCCTGTTCAAAGTCGACAAACAGGAGGAACTGGACATTCTCGACCCCGGCGGCGTGGTACAGAGCCGGGCGATCACCTCGGCGGACGGGCGTTTCCGCATCACCATCAACGCCTCGGGCGGGCGCAACACGCTGTCGTCCCGCTTCGTCAGCCACGGCTTCGGCGCGGGGTTCCAGCATATCGCCTTTTCCACGCCGGATATCATGGAAGCGGTGCGCCAGCTAGGCACGGGCGGCCTTCCCGTCATGGACGTTCCGAGCAATTATTATCCCGACATCGCCGCCCGCTTCGGGCTGGACGATACGACCGTCGCCGAAATGGCGGAAGCGGGGCTGCTTTATGACGAAGACGAAGCAGGGCATCGCTATTGGCAGCTTTATTCCCGCGCCTTCGACAAGCGCTTCTTCTTCGAGATCGTCGAGCGGGAGGACTATCGCGGCTTCGGCGCCGCCAACGCCCCGGTCCGCCTCGCCGCGCAAAGCCGGTATCGCAGCCCTGACCTCGATTGACCGGCGTTACAAAGCGCCGGAACCATGCTAATCCCCGTCACGTCCTATCCGTAAAATAACAAAGGCGTGAAGAGAGTGAAAAATCCGACCGGCGAAGCCGCCTCCCCCTCCCCGCGCGGCAGGACAGCCGATGGCGAGATGTCGCGAAAGGATATATTGGCTGTCGCCCGCGCCGAATTCGCCGAAAAAGGGCTGAGCGGCGCGCGCATCGATGAGATCGCGGAAAAGACCAGCACGTCGAAGCGGATGATCTATTATCATTTCGGCAGCAAGGAAGCGCTCTACCGCGCCGTGCTGGAAGAAGCATATAACGGCATCCGCGAAACCGAAACGGCATTGGCCAGCGAGGAGATGAGCGCCGAGGAAGCGCTGGCGGGCAATACCCGCCTCACCTTCGACTATCACCATGCCCATCCCCAGTTCGTGCGGCTGGTGATGAACGAGAACATGCACATGGGCGCCTATATTGGCGATGTGGAGGGGATCGAGCGCCGCAACGAAAGCGTGATCCGCGTGCTGGGGGACATCATCGCCAGGGGCATCGCGGAGGGTGTGTTCCGCGACGATCTCGATCCGGTGGAGCTGCATATGACGATCAGCGCGCTGAGCTTCTACAATGTCTCCAACCGCTACACCTTCTCGAAAATCTTCGACCGCGACATGGCCTCCCCCGATTATGTGGCGAAGCGGCGCGAACAGGTGGTGGATATCGTCCTTTCCTATTGCCGGAAGCACTGACGCGGGAAGGCCGGGAGGGCGAACCGGGCCGGCGCCGGATGCCGCCTATCGGTCCGGCCCGCCTTCCGCCTCTTCCTCGAACAGCAATTCGATCAATATGCCGTTGGGATCGGCGATGTTGAGCTGAAGCAGGCCGCGCGAGGCGAGACGCACTTCATGGACCTCCACCCCCATCGCCGCCAGCCGCGCACGCGTGGCGGCAAGGCCGGTGCATGCCAGCGCGACATGGTGCAGGCGGCTCACGCTGCCCCTTTCGGCGATCGCCTCCCCCTGCCGGGGGCCGTTCACATGGATCAGCGCCCGGCCTTCCTCATTGTAGAGCCACATATTGTCGGCCCTTCCCCCGGCCGAGGCGGCAGGGCCGCGCCGCAGGCCGAGGGCCTGTTCGAAAAAGGCGATGCTTTCCTCGAACAGGGGAGTGCGGATGTTCACATGGTCGATGCCGCGCACCGGCATGGCCCTTCCTTCCGGCTCAGTCGCGCGGACGGGACAGGCGGGGCTGCCCGGTCATGACGGGACGGTGCCCTGCCAGCCAGGCCTGACCCGTCTGGTTCATCTTCACCACCTCCACCTTGTCGCCGAGCCACAGCAACGTGTCGTTCGTCGCGCTCCACGGTTTCCACGGCATCGCCGCCGTATCGGGCGAGCCGGTATTCGCGAGAGCGATCAGCGCATCCATCATCTGCTTCGACAGGGTGCGATCCCACGCCGTCCACTGCCGGGTGGGGCGCAGGCTGTTATAGGCGTCCTGCGTCCCGAACCAGTAGGGGATGTCGGCGGTATGATAGGCCCCGACAGTCGCGATATCCTGATCGGCCAGCTTCACGCCCGGAATATAGGGGTGGCGGCGCGCATATTCGTCGATATAGACCGGCACGCCCTGCGCGGCGGTATCGGCGGCGCAGGCGCGTGCTCCCGCAGCGAGATTCGCATCCTGCGCGGCGCGGCGGGCCTGGCCGCGCACCTCGGCATCGTTCCTGACCGGATAGAGCTTCAGAAAGGCGGCGGCATCGGCGCCGAACAGCTTTTCCGCGCCCGCCCGATAGTCGGCCACCGTCCGCGCACCGGTCAGCGCTTCGAAACCGAAGGCCATGTCATCCTCGTTGAAGGACGCGATCATCGGCACCTTTGCGAAATCCCCGCTCGCCACGGCATCGGCAGCCTGCTTCGGCAGCACCCGGCCATCGACGATCGGACCATTGAGGCGCACCCCCGAAACCGACAGGCCAAGCTGGGATTCCGACTGCGCCGCCAAGATGCGGTCGGCCGGGATCAGGCGCATTTCGGCAAGGCTCTTCGCGCCTAGCCTCTCCTGAAAGGCCAGACCGATCTTCTCCGCATCGGCAAGCGTCGCCTTGGGCGCGCGCAAATTGCAGCCGGACGACATCACCGCCGCGCGGAACAGCCCGCGCGCAGGCGGTGACACGATCTGCGCCGCCACCGATCCCGCGCCCGCCGACTGGCCCATGATCACCACCTTGTCGGGATCGCCGCCGAATTGCGCGATATTATCCCGCACCCATTGCAGCGCGAGCGTCTGGTCCATCAGGCCATAATTGCCCGAAGCCCCCTGCTGCTCCTTCGTCAGTTCAGGATGGGCGAGAAAGCCCAGCGCCCCGACGCGATAGTTGAAATTGACGAACAGCGCCCCCGCCTTCGCCATCGCCTCCCCATCATAATTGGCCATGCCGGAGGACCCGATGGTGAAGCCGCCGCCATAAATGAATATGATCACCGGCAATTTGGCGCCCGCTTTGGCTTCCCTCGGCGCCCAGAGGTTGAGCGTCAGGCAATCCTCGCCGGTGGCTTCCTCGCCGAAATAATGGTTGATGTCGTGCGGACGGAGCACCTGCATGCATTCCGCGCCCTTGCGGTCGGCATTGAAGATACCCGACCAATGCGCCGCCCTGGGGGGCGCCCAGCGCAGATCGCCCACCGGAGCCTCGGCGAAGGGAATGCCCAGATAGGCCTTGACGCCCGAAGGCAGGGCGGTGCCCGCGATGCGGCCGGCGCTGGTCTGGACGGGATCGGAGGCAATGAGCTGCATCGATTTGTCGGTGGCCTGCACCGCGCCCGCGGCGGCAAGGCTCGTCAGGGCCACGCCCAGGGACAGGCCCAGCATCTTGCGGAATGCCGGAGCCTTGCGGAATGACTGCATTGCTTTCTCTCCTCTCTCAACGGTCCTGGTATCGATTGTGCGACCCGACGCTCCCGATTGGTCGATTTATCCTTGTTTTCCGCGCCTTCCGATCCCAAGGCGGGCTATGGGTTGAACCGCGCGAAGCTCTCCCACATTCTCTTGCGGTCGGCCGGTTTTCCGGTGAAGATTTCAAACGCGTCGACGGCCTGCCCCACCGCCATGCCCCGCCCGGTCATGGTGCGGCAGCCGAGCGCCTGCGCCGCCTTCAGCAATTCGGTTTCAAGCGGGAAATAGATGATCTCCGACACCCAATGCTCCGGACGCAGGGCCTCGGCAGGCAGAGGGATGCCGGGGAATTTCGCCATGCCGATCGGCGTCGCGTTGACGATGCCGTCGGCATCGCGCGCGGCCTGCGCCGGGTCCGTCGTCACTTCGGCCCGCTCCGCGCCATAGGTGGCGGCGAGCTGGGCGCGCAACGCTTCGGCCCGCGCCGGATCGGTATCGGACAGCGTGACCTTGCCCACGCCGACCATCGACAGCAGCGCATGGGCGGTGGCCGAACCTGCTCCGCCGCAGCCCAGTTGCAGCACATGGTCGAGCGCCACCCCCTCCAGCCTGTCGAGAAAGGCCCGGGCAAAGCCGGTGACATCCGTGTTGTAGCCGATGGCGCGCCCATCGCGGAAGGCGATGCTGTTCACCGCGCCGATCGCCTGCGCCTGCGGGGACAATTCATCGAGCAGCGGCACCACCGCCTGCTTGAAGGGAAAGGTCACATTGACCCCGGCAAAGCCCACCCGCCGCACCGCATCGAGCACGGCGGGCAGTTCGCCGTCACCCCAGCCCCTGTCGGAAAAATCAAGCAACGAATAGACCATGCGCAGCCCCTGCGCATCGGCTTCGCACTCATGCATCCATGGCGTGCGGCTTTCCAATATGCCCCGCCCCAGCAGGCCGGCCAGAACCCGGCCCGTGCCGACACCTGTCTGGCGAGGGGAAATGATCCGGCTGGAATCGGGCATATTGGAAAGAACCTCCCTGGATTGGATGCCCCTGCTCCGGGCGCCGCGCCATGGCGCGACCCCGAAGCAAGGAATGCTGTCAGAATTTGGTGCGAAGGCCGATATTGATCACCCGGCCGAGCGGATTGGCGTTCAGCCCGTCATAGCCCACCGCGCCGTTGGTCGTATAGGTGTTCAGGAACGGCGGGTCCTTGTCGAAGAGATTGGTCACATCGACATAAAGCTGGGCTTCCTTCAGGATACCGACCTCCTTGAAGCTGTAGCCCGCGTGCAGATCGACGGTGGTGAAGGCCTTCACATGGTCGCCGCCGCCCGTCGGCACGCCATTGGTGCGGACGATCGGGTTGACCACCGAGGACCCCCAATAGGTGTAGGACCCCAGATGGTTGACGAAGAGATCGGCATTGAACGGCCCGGAGTCGAAGCCGATATTCGCCCGCCCTTCAAACTTCACGCTGGGGAAGGTGGTATTGAAACCGGACGTCCCCAGCACGCTGAACTTCTGCCCGTTGGCGCCGAAGAACTGGTCGAATTTCAGCTTGCGGGTGAAGGAAGCGCCCAGCGTGAAACCGCCGATGGAGGTATCGAAGCGATAATTGGCCGAGAAATCGAGGCCGGTCACATCCAGGTTCAATATATTCTGCTGCTGGAAATTATAGCTGAAATAGACGGGATTGGTGATGGCCCCGGTTTGCGGCAGTCCCGACCCCAGCGCCGCGATCTGCGCGGCGGTCGCGCCCGCCGGATAGAGCTGGAGCAGGTAGGACAGGTCCGCCGACCCCAGCGCGAGAGGCGCCTGCGGCGCGGTGATGCCGCCGCGCAGCTTGTTGCTCCAATAGGTCAGGCTGACGCGCAGGCCCGGCACCTGCACCGGCGTCAGATCGATACCGACGCTCCACGCCGTGCCCTTTTGCGGCTTCAGATTGCCGTTGCCGCCCGTCACCAGCACGCCGTTGGTGCTGGGGTTGAGCGTGCAGGACGTGCCGTTGCACGTCGCCACGCCGAGCGCCGCCAATTGGGTGATCTCGGGGAAGTTGGCGATCAGGATCGTCGGCGATCCACCGGGAATGCCGGTGGGGACGATGCCCGCAAAGCCGGATTCGCCGGTGAGGCCCGCCGCATTCGACCCGATCGAGGTCAGCGCGGGGGCGACAAAGCTCTTCGCCCAGTTGGCGCGCAGCTTGATGCCTCGCACCGGTTCCAGATTCATCGCCAGCTTCGGGTTGGTGGTGGTGCCGAAATCACTGTAATGATCGTACCGGCCGGAGATATTGACGTCGAACGACTTGACGAAACTGTCCTTCAGGATCGGCACATAAAGCTCGGCATAGGCCGATTGCACGTTGCGTTTGTAATAGGCGTTGAACACCTGCGAATTCTGGCTGGCGATACCCAGATTGTTCGCGCGGATATTATATTGATCCATCGTATAGCCGGTCAGCTCGCCGCCGATGGCCAGCTTCGCCGCGCCCGCGGGCAGCTCCACCAGATCGCCGGTCAGCTTGACATAGGCATTGCGCACTTTCTGGCGCGCCCATTGCAACTGGCGATTGTCGATCAGCGCCGCTTTCACCGCATCGGACGTGCCATCGCCATAAAGATCGAGCGCATTGTCGCCGTTCAGCACCTGGCTGACGGATTGCGTCGTGCCGTTGATCGCCGCCGCCGTATAGCCGTTCAGCGCCAGATTGAAGGCGGATGTATTGAGCTGCCCCATGTTGAGCTGCCTTGAGGTATCCACCCCATAGATGCCGCCCACATTCACCTGCCAGCTGGAGGTGAGATCATAGGTGGCGTCGGCCCGGAAATAGATATCCTCCGCCGATCCCTTGATCGTCGCGCCGGGTCCGAACATCGCGTCGGCATCCCAGTTGACGGTATAGCTCGTCCCCATGGCGGCCAGCGCATAGGGGTTGACCGAGCGGCCGTCCGGCGGCGTCGAGCCAGTGCCGTAAATGGTGCCGCTGGCGCTGCCGCGCGTCACATTCTGCACATTCTGGCGGTTGGAATAGATGAAATCGGCATAGATATGCAGCCTGTCGCCAATATCCTTGGTGATCTGGGCATAGACATTATGCCGCTTTTCCGAGGGCAGGAGATCCCAGCTGCCGGTCGGGTCGCACCCGCTGGCCGTACCGCCCGGCGTCGTGGGCAAAGTGGTGCAGCGCGTCGGGGTGAAGTCGGTACCGCCGAAGGGGCGCAGGTCGGATTGCACATAGGACCGGTCGCGCGCCGCGAGATTGGAGCGATTCGAATAATTATAGGCGACCAGCACGCTGCCGGTGTCATAGCTATGCCCCCACAGCAGACCCGCCGTCAGCGTATCATAATTGTCCGCAAAGCCCTTCTGGATATTGGCTTCCAGCCCGTTGACGTTCCTGCGGGTGATGAAGTTGATGACGCCCGCCACCGCATCCGAGCCATAGACCGAGGAAGCGCCGTCAGCGAGCACCTCGACGCGTTCCAGCGCCATGGGCGCGATGATATTGGGGTCCGCCAGCACATGGTTGATGCCGCTGGTCGGGATGCGATGGCCATTCATCAATATGAGGGTGGAGTTGGACGCCGAGGCGCCGAGGCCGTGAATGGTTGGCGCATTGGTGCCCGAACCGTCAGCGGACCCAAAGGCCCCCTGCCCGGCGCTTTGCAAGCCCACCACCGCGGGCACGCTCTTGAGCACCTGCTGCACCGTCTGGGCGCCGGTGGCCTCCAGATCGTCGCGGCTCACCATGGTCAGGTTCGAGCCGACGGGCGCAACGCCCTTCAGGCTGGAACCGGTGACGATGATATCCGCATTGGCCTGTTCTTCCCGCCCCAGTTGCTGCGCGCTGGCTGAAATACCCCACCCCAGCGCGATAGCCAGAATCGAGCTTTGCGCAATGAATCGCCTTTTTGCGTACATTTTTATTCCTCTCCCTTTATTATTGAACTAACCAGTACCTACACAAAACAGGTCCGTCAATGCACGAAGGCCACTCCTCTCGTCCTGCTGCGGATTTTGACGGATTTTCAGCAAAGCGCCGCGCAGGAGACCGGCCTTTTCTCCGGCTTGCGGCAGAAACTCTTTTATGTATTATCCAGTTCGTACAATAAAAATGAGAGAGGTATCGATGGGCAAACCCATTCCGATCGCGATGCTGGCCGCCCTTGGGTTGAGCGCCAGCTCCATTGCCACTGCCGCGACACCCGAAGCGGCAGGAACGACCCGTATTTTCCCCGTTGACGCCAGACCGGTGCTGGAAGATCGCTATCCCGAGCGGCTGGCGCGCTGGCCGGGTGGCGTCACCAGCCTTGCGGATGTCCCTTATTCGACCATCCCCGGATATCGGCCGATGATCGTCGATATCTACATGCCGCCCCGCCCTGCCAAGGGGCCGGTCACGCCAAAGCCGCTGATCCTCTATATCCATGGCGGCGGCTGGGTGGGCGGCCATACCCGCCATGGCGGCGCCCTTGCCGATTTCCCCGCCGCGCTGGCGCGTCTGGCGGGCGAAGGCTTCGTGGTCGCCAGCCTCGAATATCGCCTCGCCGCCGAAGCCCCCTTCCCCGCGCAGGTGCAGGATGCCCGCGCGGCCCTGCGCTTCCTGAAGGCGAATGCAACGCGCTTCGGCATCGATCCTGACCGCACCGGCGTCTGGGGCGGTTCGGCGGGCGGCCATCTGGCGGCGCTGACGGCCCTGACCTGCGGGGTGGCCAGCCTCGACCCCGCCAACACCGATGCGGCGCCGGGCAGCGAATGCGTGCAGGCGGCGGCGATCTGGTATGGCGTGTTCGACTTCGCCGCCCTTTCCGCCTCCCGCCCCGGCGGGCAGGACAGCGCGGCGGCCCGCCTGCTGGACTGCGAAGGCCCCTGCCCGGCGGACAAGCTCGCCGCCGCCAGTCCGGTCAGCTATATCGATGCCAGCGACCCGCCGTTCCTGCTGATCCATGGTGAGCAGGACAAGACGGTTCCCGTCAGCCAGTCCGTGCTCGGCGCGGAGAAGCTCAAGGCGGCGGGCGTGCCGGTGGAGAGCATCCTCCTGCCCGGCGTCGATCACAGCTTCATCGGCAAGACGCCGGAGGAAACCCGTGACGCCACGCTGAAGGCGATGAACGCCACCTTCGACTTCCTGCATCGGCAACTCGACGCCAAGGCGCCGGGCAAGCCGAAAGAGGCGGCGCGATGAAGGCGCTCGCGCTGCTCTCCCTACCCCTGTTCGTCATGGCGGTCCCGGCGCCGGCGCAGGACCCCGGACCGGCCTTCCCCGCCGGGCCGGGGCAGGCCGTCGTGCAAAAGGCCTGCGCGGCCTGCCACCCGCCCGCGATCATGGCCGACAAACATTATGACGCCGCCAAATGGAGCGAGGTGGTGGACCAGATGATCGGCAAGGGCGCGGAAATAGCCGATACCGACTATGACGTGATCGTCGCCTACCTCACGCGGACCTATGGCGTGAAGAAATAATCCGGCCCGATATCCGGCAGGAAATGCGAAGAGGCGGGAAATGTCCCCTCGCATTTCCTACCCCCGCTTTCATGGGATTATGCATTCTGCAAAGCCCCTGACGGTTCGCGGCCGATAGCGGGCCTGCCCGTCCCCGAAAGGGAATGGGGCTGATGTCCACTCCCCATCCCAAACCCGTCCCTCCGCGCTCTCGCCCGTCACGCCCATGGCCCCTATTTCAGCGGATGCGGCCGGGGTTTCTCGCCGCCGTTGATCGTCCATTGCACCGCTTCCAATATCATGGTGCGGATGCGCGGATCATCCCATGCCGCGTCGGTATGCCCCAAGCCGGTGTAGAATACCCGTCCCTCGCCATAGGATTTGATCCAGGCGACCGGGAAGTCGCCATCGGTGCGATGGACCATCGGCGCCTTCATGTTCACGCTGCCGGTATCGATGCGCGCGAGCACATCCACCTTGTCGCGCGAATAGGGCGTCATCTTCATCTGGTAATGCTCGTCCTTCAGCACCATACCCGTCCGCAGCGCCTTCATCGCCGGGAAATCGGGGCGCTCGACGATGATCTTCGCATCGGCGATCATCCACGGGTGATTGTCGAACACCCCGCCCAGCATCTCCCCATATTCCGGCCAGTTGGTCGCCGTCGCCGCCGCAGTATGGACACCGATGAAACCCTTGCCGTCCTTCGCCACATAGTCGAGCAGGTCCTGCTTCTGCCGGGCCGACAGGGTGGTGTCGCCATTGGTGTAGAACAGCACCGCGTCGAAATAATCGAGATTCTTGCCCCGCGCCTGCTTCGGCCCGCCCCTGGCATAATCGAACCTGCCCCAGGTCTCGTCCTTGGTGATCCAGTCCATGTCGGTGCGGATGAAGGTGACATAAGCGCCGCTCTGCCGCCCGATCTGCTCGATCACCGATACGGCATGGCTGACAGCCATATGCGCGCTCTGGTTGCCGGTGGAGAGATCCGCGATCACCAGCAACCGCTTCTTGCCCGCATAGACATCCTCATAGCCGGGCGGCGGCGAGCGCATCTGGCCCGAAAGCGTCAGCGCCAGCGCGGCGCAGGCGGCAAGACGAAGGGCTTTCTTGATGGCATTCATTGGGCGGCCTCCCCCGATTTCAAGGCAAAAGCGGTGATCGTGTCGGATGTCAGCGGGCTGTCGAGGAAGGTTCCCCCGGTGCTGGCGACGGCGACATATTGGCGGCCGCCGCTGCCCGCATAGGTCATCGGCGTCGCATGGGCGGACGCCTCCAGCTTCACCTCCCACAGCATCTTGCCGGTTGCGGTGGCGAAGGCGCGGAAGCGATTATCGTCGGTCGCGCCCACGAAGGTCAGCCCGCTCGCGGTGGTGATCGCCCCGCCCATATTGGGCCGCCCGGTCAGTTGCCTGCCCTCCGGCGCTTCGTCGGAGACGCCGAGCGGCACCTGCCAGCGTATCTTGCCGGTCGTCATGTCGACCCCCCAGAGCCGCCCCCATGGCCCCTTCTGGCACAGCAGGCGCGAACCTTCCGGCCGGAACCGGCCCGACGGCGTGCCGCGCTCATAAGGCAGCGGCCCCTGCGAGGGCACGAGCGACGTGACCTGCCCCAGATCGCTGGTATTGACCACCAGAAGACCGCGTGCGGGATCATAGGTCGCCCCGCCCCAGTTCGCCCCACCGAGCAGGCCGGGGAAGCTGATCGTCGTGCGCCGCAGGCGGACCGGCGTGTAGAGATCGCCCTCCACCATGTCATGCTCGGCGATCCAGCGCGCGCAGGCATCGTGCAGTTCGGGCGTCAGGTCGGTGATGTCGGTCGCGATCGAAAAGCGAGTGCGGCCGAGCGGCGGCGTCACCAGCGGCATCGGCTGCGTGGGCGAGGCCTGCTCGCCCGGCACGTCGCTGGCGGGTACCTTGCGTTCGGCCACGGGGAAGATCGGCTTGCCGGTCACGCGGTCGAGCACGAACAGCAGCGCCGATTTGGAGATCACCGCGACGGCGGGCACGGTGCGGCCCTTGACCTTCGCATCGAACAGCAAGGGCGCGGCCTCCAGATCGCCGTCCCAGATATCATGATGCACGACCTGAAAATGCCAGAGATATTTGCCGGTGCGCGCATCCGCCGCGACGATCGAGGTGCCGAACAGATTGTCGCCCGCCCGGTCGCCGCCATAGCGATCGAAGGCCGGCGCGCCGAAGGGCATATAGACGATGCCCCGCTCCGCATCGACGGTCAGCAGGCCCCAGGCATTGACCCCGCTGCGCCCCTCCGCGCTGCCGGGCGCCCAGCTGTCATAGCCTGTCTCGCCCTTGCGCGGGACCGAATGGAAGGTCCATACCAGATGCCCGTCCCGCGCATCCCACGCCCGCACATCACCCGCTGCGCCCCTGGCCGGAAATTCCTGCACGGCGCTGCCGGTGATGATGAGATTGCCATAGACGATCGGCGGGCTGGTCATGCCGTAGAAGCGCGGCTCCGCGCCGTTCAGCACTTCGGGCGTCTTCATATCGACCACGCCCCGGTCGCCAAAGCCCTCGGCAAAGGTGCCGGTGGCAGCATCGAGCGCGATCAGCCGCCCGTCCCGCGTGCCAAAGACGATCCGCGCGGGCGTTTCCCCGTCGCCCGGCCAATATTCCACCCCGCGCAGCGAGGGCTGGCCGGGGCCGGGAATGGCGGTTGCCCATAGCTCCCTGCCCGTATCGGGATCCAGCGCGACGACCCGGCCATAGGGCGTGGAGAGGAACATGCGCCCATCCACGACCAGCGGCGTCACTTCCGATCCGGCGAAGCGATTGCGCCGCGCGGAAGGCGGCGCGGGGGTGGCGTCCGGCAGACCCTCGGCGCGACGCTGGGCTTCAGCATTGGCATCGGGGGCATTGGCGTCCGGCGCTGGCGCGACAGAGGCGGCGGCGGGCCGCATATGATAGACCCATGCCGGGGCCAGCGCACCAACATTGGCGGGGGTGATCTGCGTCAGCGGCGAATGGCGCTGGCCACCCTTATCATGTCCATAGGTCGCCCAGTCACCCTGATTCCGGGCAAGGGCGACGGGCGCAAAACATAGGCAGGGCAAGGCCAGCATCACGGCCGCAGCGGTAAATTTCAGGGGCATCCTGATCTCCCGTTTTTATTTTACGAACTAATTCGTACATAATTCTTTTCAACGCAAGCACCTTCGTTTATGCCGGTCCGCAAATAGAGGGAGAGACACGCCATGGGCGGCACCATTCTGGTCCTCAACGGGCCTAATCTCAATTTGCTGGGCGAGCGCGAGCCGGAGATTTACGGCCATGACACGCTGGCCGACGTGCAGGCGATGTGCGAGGCCGAGGTCGCAGGCACGAGCTATGCCATAGACTTCCGCCAGACCAATGCAGAGCATGAAGCGGTCGAATGGCTACAGGCCGCGCGCAAGGGCCATGCGGGCATCGTGTTCAACCCCGCCGCCTTCACCTATGCCGCCTATCCCATTCTCGACGCGCTGAAGATGGTCGATTGCCCCGTGATGGAAGTGCATATCAGCAATATCCACCGCCGCGAGGCCGAATGGCGCAGCAAGTCCATCATGACACAGGTGGTGACGGGCCTCATTTCCGGCCTCGGCGTCCATGGCTATGCGGTGGGCGTGCGTCATATCCTGTGGCTGAGGGACCGCGAACGGTGAAGCCGACCCGCAAGCGCCTCCTCATCCTCACGCTGATTTCCATCGCCACGCTGATCAACTATCTCGATCGGTCGGTGCTGGGCGTGGCCAAGCCGGAGCTGGTGAAGGAACTTCACATCTCTCCCGAAGTGATGGGCCTCATTTTCTCCGCCTTTTCCTGGACCTATGCGCTGGCCCAGATTCCCGGCGGCTATGTGCTCGACCGGCTGGGCACACGCCTCACTTATACCTTGTCGCTGGGCCTGTGGTCGGCGATGACGGCGCTGCACGGCGCGATGACCGGCGTGGTCGGGCTGGTGTCGACCCGGCTCGCGCTGGGGCTGGCGGAAGCGCCCTGCTTCCCCGCGAACAGCCGCGTGCTTTCGACATGGTTCCCCCAGAATGAGCGCGCCAAAGCCACCGGCGTCTATACCGTGGGCGAATATGTCGGGCTGGGCCTGCTGATCCCGGTATTGGCGTGGATGCTGGCCACCTATGGCTGGCGGTCGCTTTTCTTCGCGGTCGGCCTGCTGGGCATCGCCTTCGCTTTCCTGTTCCACCGGCTCTATCGCGAACCGCAGGACAGCAACGCCAATCAGGCGGAGATAGACCTGATCGCGGCGGGCGGCGGCTTTTCCGGCGGCACGCAGCCGATCGCCTTCAGCTGGGCCAATGTCGGGCGGCTCATCACCACGCGCCAGATCGCGGGGGCCTCCATGGGGCAGTTCTGCTCCAACTCCACATTGGTCTTTTTCCTCACCTGGTTCCCCTCCTATCTCGCCGAAGAGCGGGGCATGACCTTCATCAAGTCGGGCTTTCTGGTCTCCATGCCCTATATCGCCGCGGCGGCGGGGGTGATGCTGGGCGGGATATTCTCCGACTGGCTGATCCGCGCGACGGGATCGCCCACCATCGGGCGCAAGCTGCCGATCATCGCGGGCCTGTTGCTGTGCGCGACCATGGTGTCCGCCAATTATCTCGACAGCAACGAAGCCGTGATCGCCATCATGAGCCTCGCCTTTTTCGGGCAGGGCATGGCGGGACTGGGCTGGACGCTGCTGTCCGATGTCGCACCCAAGGAAATGATGGGGCTGACGGCCGGGCTGTTCAACTTCTTCACCAATCTGGCGGGCATCATCACCCCGCTGGTGGTGGGTTTCGTGGTGGGCGCGACGGGCAGCTTCTACGGCGCGCTCGCCTATATCGGTGCGCTGGGGCTGATCGGCACGCTGGCCTATCTGGTGGTGCTCGGCCCGGTGGAGCGGGTGCGGCTGTCCTGACCCCTCGCGGCGCGGGGGAGAAGGCCCTCCCCGCGTCGCGGCTCCCTGCCCTCCTCTCTCCGGCTTTCCGTCCCGGTCCATATCCTTGTCGACCGACCGCGCTGTCGCGGGTACATCGCGACCGCCTGCCATAAAAATCCCGCATTGGCGGCGGCGCTCATGCTTTTGCCGCCTTCCTCCACCCAAAGGTTGATTACATCCTCCCGCCCCTCTGCAAGGTATCGCAGACAAAGAAAAGGCGCGAACCGCGCCGCCGAACCGGAGGAAAATTGGGTGACCGCAAAATTGGCCGCATTCCGCTTGTTGTTGGCGACATCGACCCTCATGACCGGTTGGAGCGCAGCAGCGCAGGCCGCTGCCGAGCCGGTCGCAAGGCCCAATCCCGATACAGACGGCGTGGGCGAGATCGTCGTGACAGCCCAAAAGCGGCAGGAAAGCCTGCAAAACGTGCCGATTTCCATCACCGCGCTATCGGGCGACGATCTGGCCGAACGACAGGTCCGCGCGGCGGAGGATCTCGTCACCACCGTATCGAATCTCCAGGTCAACTCGCCGCTCGGGGAAGGCATTCCCGTCTTTTCCCTGCGCGGGGTCACGATGTCCGATATCGGGCTGGCCCAGAACGGGCCTGTGGCCGTCTATTATGACGAAGTATATAAAGGGAACTTCGCGATCATGGGGCTTGGCATGTTCGACCTGGAACGGGTCGAAGTGCTGAAGGGGCCGCAGGGCACTCTCTACGGCAAGAACACCACCGGCGGCGCCGTGAACCTGATAGCCCGCAAGCCCAGCTTCCGGACGGAAGGCTATTTCTCGCTCGGCTATGGCAATTATGATCGGATCCTGTCCGATGGCGCCGTCGAAGGCGTGCTTGCTCCTTCGCTGGGCTTGCGTATCGCCTACACCTTCGAACGGGCCAACGGCACTACGAAGAACCTCTATGCGAACGCCCCAGACCCGGATTCGACCCGCCAATATGGCATTCGGGCCAGCCTGCGCTATCAGCCGAATGACACCGTGGATATCACGATCCGCGCCGCCACCTCCTTGCAAAATCCGCGAAACTATGCGGTTTACGCGATCGAAGGACCCGATGGGATCGGATATCCGATCTACAGTCTTTTCGGGATGTCCGCGACGACGCGGGACGGGTTGGGCCGGCGCGAAGTCCGCATCCCCGAGGTTCCGCGCCGCCATTTCCGCACATATGCGCTGGCGGCCAACGCCGATTTCCGGCTCAGCGACGATCTGACCCTGACGTCCATCACGTCATGGGATCGCGGCACGATCCGCTTCACCGAAGACGCTGACGGGTCGGAATCCAACGATTCGCTTGTTTCCTATGGCGGCAAAACCAAGCAGATTACGCAGGATCTTCGCCTGACCAGCGATTTTGGCGGACCGTTCAACTTCATTCTGGGCGCCTATTATTCGGTGGAGAAGCTGAAGAACGATACGACGTTGCGCTTCTATCACGACATCGACGTCAACGGCGACGGGTCGATCGATGGGCAGGATTGCCTCGACGGTGGCGGCTTCATCGCCTGCACGGTCTTCAACAAGTTCGATCAGAAAAAGACGAGCTTCGCCCTCTATTCCGACATGAGCTACGATATCACCGATCAGCTTACCGTTCGGGGCGGCCTCCGCTACACCCGCGACAAGGGGGATCTGACGGGATTCCGCGCACAATTATTTGCCGTTGACGGCACACCGCTGGCTAACCTCATTCCGGGAAGCCTTACGGATTTCGCCGCCACCACCTCTCGTCATTTCAAGGTCGACAATGTTTCCGGCAAGATCGGGCTGGATTATAAGCCGTCCCGCAACGCGCTGCTATATGCTAGCTATAGCATCGGCTATCGCGGATCGTCGTTCAATTCCCAGGCATTCTTCGCGCCGGACGAACTGACCACGGTGAAACCGGAAAAGCTTCGCGCCGCCGAAGTCGGTTTCAAAACCGACTGGTTCGATCGCAAGGTCAGGCTGAACGGTGCCGCGTTCTGGTATAGCTATCTCAACCAGCAGACGCTCGACGTCGATCCCAACACCGCGCTACAGCTTCTGATCAACCTTCCCAAGGCGCGCATTCTGGGTGCCGAGCTGGACCTGCAAGTCAGGCCGACATCAAGGCTCACCTTGTCGGCCGGATTGGGGCTGCTCGACACCAAGGTACAAAAGGGGATCGGCCCGGACAACCAGTTCCACGGCAACCGGTTGATCAGCGCTCCCAAGCTTACGTTCACCTCCTCTGCGGATTGGACCGTGCCGGTAGGAACATGGGGAGCGGCGGACCTGCGGGTCGACCTCTCTCATTCGTCGGGACAATATTATGACCTTGCGAACAGCCCGGCCGCATTTGAAGGCCAGTTCACGATGATGAACGCCCGCATGCGGGTGCATCCCGAAGCGGACCGTTTCGGCGTGGCGCTGTGGGTCAAAAACCTGACCAACACCTATTATCGCACCAACCGCGTCGATGTCCTCGAAGGATTTGGCTATATCTACACGCACATCAATGATCCCAGAACTTATGGCGTGACGGTCGATGTCAAATTCTAGGCCGCCTTTCGATCCCTCCCCGCTCCCGCGCGGGAGAGATTGCGTCCTGAAATGACGGGCAAATTCGGGCATGGTCGCCGGACCACATGATCGGGCCGCATCGGCTTCGTCATGGGATCGGGCTGGCCCTGCCCACAGCGCTCCCTTCGTACCATGCGGTGCTTCGCAAAAGACAAGCAGGGTCTTTTCCTGCCTCCAGGGATTTCCGGAAGATGACCATCGGCAACAGCAACTTCATCGTCGTGGGAAGCGGCGCGGCCGGTCTTGTCGGCGCGATCACCGCGCACCGGGCCGGTCTGCGCCCCGTCATCATCGAAAAGGCCGATATGTGGGGCGGCACCACGGCAACATCCGGCGGCGTGCTGTGGGTGCCGAACAATCACCTCATGACGGCCGGGAAGGACGATACGCCCGAAGCGGCGCGGCGCTATGTCCTTTCGCTGATCGGCGAGGATGCCGGAGCGCGCGAAGTGCAGAAGGCCGAGGCGTTCCTCGGCCATGTCGCGCCGATGGCCGAATTCCTCGCCGAAGAGGGCGTGACATGGAAGGCAAACAGGGAACATCCGGATTATTATCCCGGCGTTCCGGGAAGCAGCCGTGGCAGGACACTGGAATCCATAGCCGTCGACGGGAGGGAGCTTGGCCCCCGCTTCCAGACCATGCGCACGCATGATCTCGACATGCCGGCGATCGACAGCGAAGGACTGGCCACATTGACGCGGGCATGGCGCGGCCCTGGTTTGTTGCTCAACGCCGCGCGCGTGGCGCTGAACCACAAGCTGAGCATCATGCGCGGCCGCAAGCCCCTGGGCCTTGGACGCGCGCTGGTCGCTTCGTTGATGCGCATCGTCGACCGGCTCGGCATTCCGGTCCATCTGTCGACCGGACTGGCCGATCTCGTGGTGGAGAATGGCGCCGTGGTGGGCGTGATCGTAGAGCATGACGGCAAACGCAGCCGGATGGAGGCGCCTGCGGGGGTTCTCCTTGCCGCCGGTGGATTTTCGCGCAATGCCGCCTTACGCAGGGAGCTACAGGGCGTCGGGCAAAGCTGGCCCAATGCCATTCCCGAGGATCAGGGCGATGCCCTGCGGATGGCCCGCGCGGCGGGGGCCGCCATGGAATTGCTGGACGGCCGCTGGTGGATGCCCTCCATCCAGGTCTCGCCCACGCAGATGGGCCTTGCCCTCGGCATGCGCGCCCTGCCGGGCAGCATGATCGTCGATGCCCGGGGACGGCGATATATGAACGAGGCGGCCAATTATATGACGGCGGGCCGCGCCATGTTCGACCATGGGGCGGCTGACGAAAATCATTGGCTCATCATGGATGACCGCTTCCTGCGGCGGTACATCTTCGCCGAACTGTCGCACAAGTCCGTTCGCAAGCAGATGATGGAGCATGAATTTCTGGTTCGCGCCGATACCGTCGAGGCGCTGGCACGGCGGTGCGGCATGGAGCCTGCAACGCTGTCCGCGCAGGTCGAGCGTTTCAACGGCTTCGCGAAAACGGGCGAGGATCTCGACTTCGACCGTGGCGCTTCGGAATATGATCGTCACTGGGCAGACCCGGCCCAGCACCCGAACCCCAGCCTCGGCCGGATCGACAAGGGGCCGTTCTGGGCAGCGTTGATCCGGCCGGGCGATCTGGGCACAAATGGCGGCATCAGGACGAACGCGCTGGGGCAAGCGCTGGCGCAGGACGAAAAGCCCATCCCCGGCCTTTATGCCGCCGGGAACAGCGCCGGCTCACCTTTTCGCCATGCCTATCCCGGCGCAGGCGCCACCATCGCCGCTGCGGGCACATTCGCCTTCATCGCCGCCCGGCACGCGGCCGCGCAGGCCGGCCAGTCTGTCGAGCAAGGCGCCCAGCCGGTCTGAGGTCCCCAAAAGGGGGATCACGCCGGGGCGCAAGGCGCGATTCAAGAACCAGACGGGCGACGCTCCCCAAGCATCGGGAAACGGCTGAAAATCGAGCGTCCTACAGATGCTTGATGAAGGCGACGAGGGCGCAGCGGCTATCCACGCCCACCTTGTCCAGCACCCGCACGACATGCGTCTTCACCGTCGCCAGCCCGATGCCGCGATCACTCGCGATTTCCGCGTTCGAAGCGCCCGAGCAGATCAGATCGACGACCTCCACCTCCCTGCGCGTAAGCCCGAACCGATCGCGAAGCGCCACCGCGCGCGCCTGCTCCCGCACATAAGGGTGACAGCTTATCGTATGTTGCAGGAACCTGTGGAGATGCTGGAGCGCTTGCTGGCGATCGGTGAAGCTATGGTCGCTAAATGCTATCAGGTTCGCAAATGGGGTGCCGCCATCGCTGAAGACAAGATCAACTTCATCCTCATAGCCGTAGCGAGCGAGGAACGTCGCGTAATCATGCGCCGCCGCCTGCGCCGGTCCCGTCCTGGCAATCGCGGACAGACAGTGAATCTGTTCGGATTTCGAGACCAGAACCTTCGGATATAGGGGGTCGAGATGCTGCACGCCCGCGGCGAAATAATCCTTCTCGATGGAAACGGGCAGCCCGATATCGCCAGCATCGCGATAATCCCCACCCTCATAGAGCCAGGCGAGGCGGACGGCCGACGCATCGAGGGTGCTTCGGACGAAATGCAGCGTCTCCTCGACAATGACATTGCCGCGGGCCCATGCGAGACTCGATGACTGATCCAGCAATTGTCCGCCTCCTCTCACCCCCCGGCACGCTGGACGATCTGGATAAGAGGGTGCCGCATGGCCCCCTCTCTCGTTCAGGCGTTTTCCGGGCGCATCTCGCGCTTGCCTGTTTGTAGCGGAAAATCGCGCGCTCTTCAGCCAGTAAAAAGGCTAGTGACCCGCATCGGAAGTTCGTCACATTAAGGGGCAGGTGCGGAACGAACTTCAGATGCAGAAGGATCACTAGCACCGGAAATGCGGAAAGCCGCCATGTGCAGGCCATCGGAACCGCATGCCGATCGATCCCGGGTCGGATCGAAAAGGAGGCCTTGTCGCGGCCCCCTTCCCATGATGTCAAACGGTCCGTTCCGGCGCGGTCTGGTAGACTTCGGCCAGTTCTTCGGTCGATACCAGTGGCTCTGGATTGCCCATCAACTGGCTCAGCGGGTCGAGCCAGTCACCGACCCGCCCCCAGCCGTCGAAGGAGCGGTAGCCCATCAGCTTCAGAAGATCCTCCGGAAGGGTGCGGGCAATTTCCGGCGGGCAGGAAAGATACTGATTTTCCTCCTGGCGCGTCCACGCCGCCCCATAATCGACGTTCATCGCCTGTCGCACCCTGTCGGAACGGTTTTCCCCGCCGCCATGATACAGCTTGCCGCTATAGAGTATGACGGAACCGCGCTCCATGACGGCCGGGAGGGTGTCCGCCTGGTCGAACCTGATATCCGACCGCAGCCTGTGGCTGTTGGGAACCACGCGGGTCGCCCCCATCTCTTCTGTATAGTCCGACATGGCCCATAATGTGCTGATCTGCACCTCATAGTCGACCGGAAAGGGAAAAGCGCCATAACCCAGTTCGTCCTGATGGATGAACTGCGCCTTCGATCCCGGCCATAGCGAAATGACCTCCGTCAGGGACAGGTGATAGCCCATGGACGGCAGGCACGCATCACAAACGGCCAGGACTATGGGGTTCATGATGAGGGAACGGGCCGTTTCCGAACGCGCGACCAGCGATCCGGTGCGCCGCGTCAGCTTGCCGGTCAGGTCCGACGTCCCGAAGGCCGTATTCTCGATATAGGGGGAAAGTTCCGCCTGAAGCCGGTCCATCGTGGCTTCCGATGCAAGGCGGTCGATGATCACATATCCATTCGCCTTGACGGCAGCGATCGCCTCCTCAGGCGTGGCGGTGTTGGGCAGATGAACTAACGACATAGCGAGGCTCCGTGAAGTGACAGGGGGACCCTAGCCCGTTCTTGCTGTGGCCAAGTCCACCTCAAGATGGATTTTCGGGGAATCTTCCGTAGTTTTTAAAGGGATGCATCCATTACAATGCTCCCGCGCGCCGGATTGGGGCGCGATGCATTTTCAGGACCAGCAACGGCACGACCGCCAGCGAAGTCAGCGCGGCCAGAACCCGCAGCGCCCCGGCATAACCGCCGCCCAGGTCGGCCAGCCCGCCTACCAGCACGGGACCGGAAGCTTCCGCCAGTCCGGCAACAAGGCCGGACAGGCCGAAAGCGCGGCCGAGCGCTTCTGCCGGAACCATTTCCCGGATCAGCAACGGAGCAAGTTGCGCAGAACAACCACCAGATGCCCCCCAGCCGACGATGAACCCCGCCAGCAGGAAAATCGAAGAGGCATGCGGTCCGATCAGGCGAAGCAGAAGAATAGCCCCCGCGTTCAGGAAAATGGCGACAAGCATGATCCTGCCCGGCCCCCACCGATCCGCGATCCACCCCACGCCCAGCAGCGCGACGGCGCTCAATGCATTCTGGATCGCGAAGAAGAGAACGGCGGTTGAGGTAGTGAACCCGAGGGAAGCAAACAGGGGCATGAAATGAATGTACAGCCCCATATAGCTCATCTGGAAAAGCACCTGCATCAGGACCACCAGCATCAGCGACGTCCATGGCATTCCGGCCTCACGAGACAACGGCCCGGAACGCGATGACCGCGCACCAGCCTGCGGCCCATCGGCGGGCACGAGCAGGATGGTGACGGACAGCGTCACCAGCAGGACGATCGCCGATGTCGCGCCGAGCGCATTGCGCCATCCGAAATGCTCGATGACCGCTTGCACGGCGACCGGAATCACGGTCGAACCCATTGACGCCGCACAAAGGATGACGCCCATCGACACCCCAAGCCCCACTCGGATATATCGCGACGCCACATAGGTGCAGGGGACAATCGTGGTGCCACCGACCCCGCATCCTGCAACGGCGAAAGCGATAACATAGATGAGCGGACTGCCGACCATCGATGCCGTAGAATAGCCGATAGCAACCAGAATGCCGCCCACGGTCATCACGCGTCGCGGCCCGAAAATTCCGATCAGCCAGCCACCGGCGGCGGCCGAAACGGCAATGGCAAGCGCAAAAGCCGCGGCCACCATCGACCCTTCGGCCTGTGACCAGCCAAATTCCTGCCGGGCCAGATTCTGATAGAGGCCAAGAGAACTCAGGGTGGCGCCGAACAGGAAGAAGCAGATGAGCGCCAGCCCACCGAGCAGGAGCACGTCATGGCGTGGCAATATGCCAGTCTCTCCGGCATTGCGGGGCGATTTCATCTCTCGCGCTTCCGGGATTCACTGCACCGCGGCAACCGCGACGACCTCAAGAATATATTCGGGATGGCCGAGGCGCCTGACCTCCACCCAGGTGGAAGTCGGCGGCGCGGCGGCGAAGGCGCTGGAGAAAATATCCATATGTTGCGCCAGCAATTCTATGTCGGTGGTGAATATGGTAGTCGACACCAGATTCTCCATCGTCAGATGCTCTTCGTGAAGCAATCTGCGAAGCACCTCAAAAATCCATTTGATTTGTTCGGCCGCATCACCCGGAGCAACGCAGGAACCATCTGGCCCCGCTGCAACAATGCCTGAATAATGGATAAATCCATTGGCTTTTACTGCCTGACTTATATTCATGGAATTAAATGCATCAGGGGAGATATACCCGACATCCGGGTTCGAACGATTGATCATTCCGTCATCCTTACCGATGAATATAATGGGATTATCTTCCCAATATCTTGAAGCAAGTCCCCTATCCAATGAGGCGCGGCACGCGCATCGTCAATCCACCTTTCGGTTGATTTTGCCCCTGATCTGTGCAGCTTCTTCCTGTCTTCCAGGGCGGTGCGACACCTGACACCAGGATGGCGCCGGATTCCGGGATAGGGTCGTTGGACGCAAAGAGGCCAAGGGAAATCCACAAGAAAGATGCGGTCGCCTCTTGTGTGGTAAAAATGCCACATTACCTAAGCTGACGAAAGGAACAGGGCAGTCGCATGAACCTCGAAAAATTCACCGATCGCGCCAAGGGTTTTCTCCAGTCGGCGCAGACCGTCGCCATCCGCATGAATCATCAGCGGATCACGCCGGAACATCTCCTGAAAGCCTTGCTGGAAGACAGTGAAGGCATGGCTTCCGGCCTTATCAAGGCGGCGGGGGGCACCCCCGCTGCCGCCGTGCGCGAAACCGACGCCGCGCTGGCGAAGATACCCGCCGTCTCCGGCTCCGGCGCGCAAAACTCCCCCGGCCTCGACAACGACACGGTGCGCGTGCTCGATTCCGCCGAACAGATCGCGCAGAAGGCAGGCGACAGCTTCGTCACCGTGGAGCGGCTGCTGCTCGCCCTCACCCTCGCCTCGACCACGGCGGCGGGCAAGGCGCTGGCGGCCGCAGGCGTGAAGGCCGATGCGCTCAACGGCGCGATCAACCAGCTGCGCGGCGGCCGCACCGCCGATACAGCGACCGCCGAGGATCGCTATGACGCGCTCAAGAAATTCGCGCGCGACCTGACCGCCGATGCGCGGGCGGGCAAGCTCGATCCGGTCATCGGCCGCGACGAGGAAATCCGCCGCACCATCCAGATCCTCGCCCGCCGCACCAAGAACAACCCGGTGCTGATCGGCGAACCCGGCGTCGGCAAGACCGCCATCGCCGAAGGGCTGGCGCTGCGCATCGTCAATGGCGACGTGCCCGATACGCTGAAGGATCGCACGCTGATGGCGCTCGACATGGGCAGCCTGATCGCGGGCGCCAAATATCGCGGCGAGTTCGAGGAGCGCCTCAAGGGCGTGCTCGACGAGGTGAAGGGCGCCGAGGGACAGGTGATCCTGTTCATCGACGAGATGCACACGCTGATCGGCGCAGGCAAATCCGAAGGCGCGATGGACGCGGGCAACCTGCTGAAACCGGCGCTGGCGCGCGGCGAACTGCATTGCATCGGCGCGACCACGCTCGACGAATATCAGAAATATGTCGAGAAGGACGCGGCGCTCCAGCGGCGCTTCCAGCCGGTGTTCGTCGGCGAACCCACGGTCGAGGACACCATCTCGATCCTGCGCGGCATCAAAGAGAAATATGAGCTGCACCATGGCGTGCGCATCACGGACGGGGCGATCGTCTCGGCCGCGACCCTCTCCAACCGCTATATCACCGACCGCTTCCTGCCGGACAAAGCCATCGACCTGATGGACGAGGCCGCCAGCCGCCTGCGCATGGAGGTGGAGAGCAAGCCGGAAGAGATCGAGACTCTCGACCGGCGCATCATCCAGCTCAAGATCGAGCGGGAAGCGTTGAAGAAGGAGAGCGATCAGGCGTCGAAGGATCGACTCGACGCGCTGGAGGAGGATCTGGCGAACCTCGAACAGCAATCGTCCGAACTCACCGCCCGGTGGCAGGCTGACAAGGAGAAGATCGCGGGCGAGGCGAAGCTGAAGGAAGCGCTGGATCAGGCGCGCGCGGAGCTGGATCAGGCGCAGCGCGCGGGCGATCTCGCCAAGGCGGGCGAGCTGGCCTATGGCCGCATCCCCGATCTGGAGCGCCAGTTGCAGGAGGCCCAGAACGCCTCGCAAAGCGCGATGCTGCGCGAGGAAGTGACGAGCGAGGATATCGCCTCGGTCGTCTCGCGCTGGACCGGCATTCCTGTCGACAAGATGCTGGAAGGCGAGCGCGAAAAACTGCTTCAGATGGAGCAGGAACTGGGCAAGCGCGTCATCGGGCAAGAACAGGCAGTTCGCGCCGTCTCGACCGCCGTGCGCCGCAGCCGGGCCGGGTTGCAGGACCCGAACCGGCCGCTGGGCAGCTTCCTCTTCCTTGGCCCCACCGGCGTCGGCAAGACGGAACTGACGAAGGCGCTCGCGGAGTTCCTGTTCGACGACAGCAATGCGATGGTACGCATCGACATGAGCGAGTTCATGGAGAAGCACAGCGTCGCACGGCTGATCGGCGCGCCTCCGGGCTATGTCGGCTATGAGGAAGGCGGCGTGCTGACCGAGGCGGTGCGGCGGCGGCCCTATCAGGTCGTGCTGTTCGACGAGGTGGAGAAGGCGCACAGCGACGTTTTCAATGTGCTGTTGCAGGTGCTGGACGATGGCCGCCTGACCGATGGACAGGGCCGCACCGTCGATTTTTCGAACACGATCATCGTGCTAACGTCGAACCTTGGCAGCCAGTATCTCGCCAATATGGCCGATGGCCAGAAGGTCGAGGATGTCGAGCCGCAGGTGATGGAGGTGGTGCGGGCGCATTTCCGCCCCGAATTCCTGAACCGGCTGGATGAGATCATCCTGTTCCACCGCCTTGGGGTGGAGCATATGGCGCCGATCGTCGACATTCAGGTCGGCCGCGTGGCGAAGCTGCTGAAGGACCGCAAGGTGACGCTCGACCTGACCGAGGGCGCACGGCACTGGCTGGGCCGGGTCGGCTATGACCCAATCTATGGCGCGCGGCCGCTGAAGCGCGCGGTGCAGAAATATCTGCAAGACCCGCTCGCCGAAATGATCCTGTCCGGGCAGGTGCCCGATGGGTCCACGGTGAAGGTCGGCGAAGGCGACGGCGGACTGGCGCTGACCGTGGAATAAGCGGCGGGGATCGCTGGACGAACAAAGGGCCGGGGCATTGCTCCGGCCCTTTTTTCATATTCGGCCAAGGACAGCCCATAAGAAAAGGGCCACCCGATGGATGGCCCTTTTCCCTTTTTCCTGTCGGAACGATCAGAACTTCGCGGTGATACCGGCGAAGAGCGTCGCGCCCAGCACGTCATAGACGGTCGGGAAGGTGTTCGCCGCATTATAGGCGGTGCCGCCCGCTTCCGCACCCACCACCGGCGGCTGCTTGTCGAGCAGGTTCTGCACGCCAACGCGGAAGGTGAAGCGATCACCGATATCGGCCGTTGCGGTCACGTCGAAATAGCTCTGCGCGCCGATCTTCGACACCAGAATATCGGTACCCGAATCCTGGCTGACCTTGCCGATGAAGCGCCAGCGGCCCATCAGCGACCAGCTGTCCGCCGCATAGGTGAGGGTCGCGACATGCTTCCACTTCGGCATCGGCGCGAGGTTGCACGCAAAGCCGAACTTGCCCGCGCATTCCACGGCCGGGGCGAAGGAAGCGCCCTTCTTCATATAGGTGTCGAGCCAGGTGCCGTTCAGCGAGAAGCTGACATTGCCATTCCCCAGTTCACGCTGGTAGCCGAAGCCGACGTCGATGCCCTTGGTCTGCAGGAAGGCGCTGTTGAAATAGGCCTGGTTGACGCCATAGGCGATATCGCCGCTCAGCGAGCCGCTGAGCGCGTTACGCGTGATCGCCTGACAATAGGCGCTGTTGATGTCCTGCGTGACGAGATAGCAACCATCGACGACATTCTGCGGCGAGCCACCCAACACGTCGATCGCATTCTTGATCTTGATGTTGAAATAGTCGACCGACAGGGTCAGGCCGCGCACCTGGGCGGGGTTGATGACGACGCCCAGCGTGATCGTGTCGGACTTTTCGGCCTTCAGGTCGCGATTACCGCCAGAGAAGGCGTTGATCTGACCAGCGACCGGACCGGCGATATTACCGATCAGGTTCGCCGGAGCGCCCGTCGCAATGCAGAGGTTGGTCAGCGTCGCATTGCCCACCGGGTTGGAACCGGAACACGGATCGCTGGCGAGGTTGTCGATGGTCGACACCGGCGGAGCGGTCAACTCATAGATGTTCGGCGCACGAACCGCACGCTGGAACATGCCACGGAAGCGAACGCCGCGAACCGGCGACCAGTCGCCGCCCGCCTTGAACGCATGGACACCGCCAACCGTCGAATAATCGGAATAGCGATAGCCCAGTTCGAGGCCCAGGGTCTCGAAGAACGGCTTGTCCGAAATCAGCGGAATGCGAAGTTCGCCGAAGATTTCCTTAGTGTTGAAATGATAGGGCGCAAGATTATAGCCCTGACCATAACCGATGAGATCGCCCGACGCATAGGCATCGTCGACCGCGGTCGAGGCCTCTTCCCGGCGATATTCGACACCGACGGCGAAAGCCACCGGCTTGTCGGTCCACGGCATCGTCAGGCCGGAAATATCACCCGAAAGCGAACCGCCCGCAACGAACTGGTTGGTCTTGTCGAGCTGCTTGCCGCCCGTCAGGATGAAGGCCAGCTGCTCCGAAGTGAGCGGCGTGGTCGAGAACAGGTTGATGGGCACGCACCCATTGGAAGGATCGCGACATTCGGCGCCGTTCGCGCCCTGCACCGCGTCGAGCGCCTGCGCAACACGGTTATAGGTGATGTCGTTCAGATAATCGATGTTGCGCTTGGTGCTGCTATACTGGGCGAAAACTTCCCAGTTGAGATCGCTGACCTTGCCGCGCAGACCGCCGACGACCTGCCATGCCTTGTTGTCATATTTCGTCGTGCGGCCACCGCTTTCGGTGATGCGGCGACGGATATTGACGGTGGTCGACCCATCGCTGTTGATCGTCGAGAGCGGGCTGTTGAACAGCAGATTATAGGTATCGGACGTCAGATAGGCGTTGTCGGGATTGATATCGAACCCGTAACCGAAGGTGCCGGTCGGCGCCGACTGCGTGTTGACCTTCGACCGCATATAGTTGGCGCGGCCGAAAAATTCCACGCTGTCGGTCAGTTCGTAGTTCCACAGGCCCATCACATTATAGCGTTCCTGCGGAACGATCAGATAGTTGGGCGGAGCATAGTTATAGGGCTGATAATAAGGGACGAATTCGCCGCTCGAATTCACCTGATAATAGTTGTTGCCGCTGGTGTCGAAAGTGTTGTCGATGACCGTCGGGTTGGCGGTCGAACTGCCGCCGGGCGACAGGTCATCGGAGAAGCGCGCCGGATTGGCGAATTTGCGCGACCCCTGATAGACGGTGTTGCGCTTCGTGTAGCCAGCCGACAGCACGACATGGCCGCGATCGCCCAGCTTCACGCCGCCGGTCGCCGCAACATTGTACACCGCGCCATCGCCACGGCTGGTGAGTTCCGACGAGGCATCGAGCTGAAGGCCTTCGAACTTGTCGTTGAGCACGAAGTTAACCACGCCCGACACGGCGTCCGAACCATAAACCGCCGAAGCGCCGCCGGTCAGCACGTCCACGCGAGAGATCAGCGCGACGGGGATCGAGTTGACGTCGACAATGCCGTTCGAGTCATAGGAAACCATGCGCTTGCCGTCGACGAGGACGAGCGTGCGGTTCTCACCCAGGCCGCGAATATCAACGGTGGCGACACCCGGATTGCCGTTGTTCACGGTCGAGTTCATCGCCGGCACGAACTGCGGATTCTGCGAGAGCAGCTTTTCGACGCTTACGGCGTTGTTTTCCTGGAACGCGGCAGCGCTGATCGTGGTGACCGGGCTGGCCGCCGCGAGATCCGGCCGTGCGATGCGCGAGCCGGTGACGACGATGATCTGCTCGGCGCCGGCCTCATCCGCGCCCTGCGGCTCGTCCTGAGCGAGCGCCATGGCAGGAGAAAGCAGAGCCGCCGCCAGAATGACAGGCGCGACACCGCAACGCAGCCGAGCTGCACTTTTGATTTTGTTCACTTTCCAGTCCCTTGCTCTGGACAGGAGCAGGCAAAAGCCACTCCCCCTTGTTTAACAAGGGTGCGGGGAGCCTCTTCAGCCCATGAAGGAACCGAAAGTGCCCGACAGCGTCAGCTCTCCACACCACTGCCATTCATTAGGCGTTCAGATAGCGGTTCTGTAAAGAAGGCTGAGATATATTGAAGCAGTTTGCCAAAGCCTTGTGGCAGAAAAGCAACAAAATGTAAATCACTGCAACATTTGGAAACAAGCACCAACGCCGCCGCGCCCGGTTCTGTTCCGTTGCCCATTTCCTACAGCTTTTCGGCGATCCTGCCCGGGTCGAGACGGGCGCCGTTCCAGCTCATGCCCCAGTGCATATGCGGGCCGCTCGCCCGCCCGGTGGCGCCGACCGTCCCCAGCATCTGCCCCTGCTTCACCACGTCCCCTTCCTTCACCGCGAGGCTGGAACAATGGAGAAAGGCGCTGCTGAGGCCCATGCCGTGGGCGATGAGGAGCAGATGCCCTTCCAGCGTGAACGGCGTCTGCGCGGCGAGCACCACCACGCCATCGGCAGGCGCCACGAAAGGCGTGCCCTCGGGCACCGCGACATCGACGCCGGTATGATAGCTGCCCGGCTGGCCGCGATAGATACGCTGCGCGCCGAAAAGACCGGAAATGCGCCCCCTGACCGGCCAATGGAAGCTCTGGAGCCAGCCCGTGGACTGCACGTCCAGCGCCCGTGCCGCCTTGATCCGTTCCAGTTCCGGCGCGCGCCGCGCGAGAAACTCGGCAGTGGGCACGCCAGCGGTGGGGGAGGCGTCGACCCGCTCGATCCGCCAGTTGCCCGGCTGCACGACAAGGCGATGGTCGACCGGAGCGCCGCCTTCGACCTCCGCCCGCAACAGCGCCGCGGGCGCGGCATCACGGTCGAAGGCGATCAGGAACCGGCCATCCGGGGCGAGCGGGACCGTCGCTCCATCCAGCGCCAGCCTCCTGGTGCAGCGGGGTGCGATGCCGCGCATCATACCGCCCTGCTCCGGCGCGCCGGTCAGGATGAAATCCGCGCTTCGCCCCTTCTCGCTCGCGCAGGCGGGCGCCACCGGTGCGGAAGCGGGAGCGGGAGCGGGAGCGAGCACGGGCGGCGACGCGAAAGCCTGCGGCCGCTCCGCCCCGCCACAGCCCGACAGCAACAGCGCACCGGCTATCCATGCCGGAACACCCGAAGCCCCCGCCAGACGCCGCATGATCAGGCCGGCAGCCCCTGCTCCTTGCGCCAGCGCACTTCAGCGGCGGTGGAGGCGTCGGCATTGGCATAGGGCTCCTGCCGCTCGATCGACCAGTAGCGCAGATCGTCGAGGGCGATCTTCTGCCCGGTAACGGCGCACAGCACATGATCGCCGGGGCTGAGCACCCGGAAGCTATAGGGCATATAATGCAGCCGCGCGGGCTGGTCCTTGCCGGACATCAACATCAGTCTTCTCTCTCTTCTCCGGCGGCGAACAAATCCTGCTGCCCTCCCTCCGTCGAGGCGGAACGAGGGGCGCGCCGCACCGGTTTCGCGGGTGATGATAGCCCGATTGCGGTGGCAGGCTCAACCCCGCCGCCCGTCGAAACAGCGAGCGAGCCATCCTGAAAGGTCAGCATCATATGCCCGGCCGCCTGTGCTTCACCGGCGGACGTCAGCACCCTGTCCCCTGCCGTCACCAGCGCGAACCCCTTGGAAAGCGGCCTGCGCGGGTCGAGCGAGAGCGCCAGCCGCCAGGTCGCCTCCAACCGCTCGCGCCGCTGCCCGACCGCGCGCGTCACCAGATCGGCACGCAGCCGGACGCCCTCCAGCCGCATCCGGTTCTGCGCGATCCGCTGGCGCAGCAAGCCGGGGCGCAGCGCGCCGCCCGCGTCGGAAAGATGCCGCCAGGCCAGCGTCACGCGATGGCGCAAACCACGCCCGAGCCGCTCGCCCAGATCGTCGGCCCGCTGGCGCTGGACGCTGAGCAGCGTCTCCGGCGTCGGCAGCAGCCGCACGGTCATCGTCAGCCGCTCCCGCCGCAGATCGACGGCGCGCCGGGTCGCGCGGCCCGCGCGCAGGCCCAGTTCCGCCAGTCCCGCCATCAGTTCGGCGCGCACCGGCACGGCCATTTCCGCGGCGGCCGTCGGCGTGGGCGCGCGCACATCGGCGGCATAGTCGCAAAGCGTCGTGTCCGTCTCATGCCCGACCGCCGAGATGATCGGGATAGTGCACTCCGCCACCGCGCGCACGACGGCTTCCTCGTTGAACGCCCACAAATCCTCTATCGAGCCGCCGCCACGCGCGACGATGACGAGATCGGGACGCGGCACCACCCCTCCGGTTTCGGGCAGCGCGGAAAAACCGCGCACCGCCGCCGCCACCTGCGCCGCCGCGCCCTCGCCCTGCACCAGCACCGGCCAGACCAGCACATGGGTCGGGCAGCGATCGTCGAGGCGGTGGAGGATGTCGCGAATCACCGCGCCGGTGGGGGAGGTGACGACGCCGATGGTGCGCGGCAGCACCGGCAGCGGCTTCTTGCGCTCCCGGTCGAACAGCCCTTCGGCGGCGAGTTGCCGCTTCAGCCTGTCGAGCAGCTGCATCAGCGCGCCCTCGCCCGCCAGCTCCATGCGCTCGACCACCATCTGATATTTGGAGCGGCCGGGATAGGTGGTGATCTTGCCGGTGGCGATCACCTCCACGCCGTCCTGCGGCTGGAAAGCGAGGCGCTGCGCCGTCCCCTTCCACATCACCGCGTCCAGCACCGCATTCTCATCCTTGAGCGCGAGATAGACATGCCCGGACGCCGCGCGCTTATAGCCGGAAATCTCCCCGCGCAGCCGGACATGGCCAAAGCGGTCCTCGACCGTGCGCTTCAGCACGGCCGATAATTCGGAAACGGAAAGCGCAGGCGCGTTGTCCCCGCTGCGCTCTTCGGCTAACAGGCGGCCCGAAGCATCATCGGCGGCATCATATTCCGGGGACATGAGAGAAATGAATATCCTGCTTTTGGGGTCTGGCGGACGCGAACATGCACTGGCCTGGCGGCTGGCGCAATCACCCCGCGTCGATACACTCTATGCCGCGCCCGGCAACCCCGGAATAGCCCGCTGCGCGCAGATCGTCTCGCTCGACGCGACGGACCATGGCGCGGTTGCGGCCTTCTGCGCGGAACAGGATATCGGCCTCGTCGTCGTCGGGCCGGAAGCGCCGCTGGTGGATGGCCTTGGCGACGCGCTGCGGGCAAAGGGCATCCCCGTGTTCGGCCCCAACAAGGCGCCCGCCCAGCTGGAAGGCTCCAAGGGCTTCACCAAGGATCTGTGCGCGCGCGCCGATATTCCAACCGCAGCCTATGTCCGCACCACCTCGCTGGAGCAGGCCCGCGCCGAATTGCCGAAATTCGGCCTGCCGGTGGTGATCAAGGCCGATGGCCTCGCGGCGGGCAAGGGCGTCATCATCGCGATGACCGCGCAGGAAGCCGACGAGGCGCTGGTCGATATGTATGGCGGCGGCTTCGGCGCGGCAGGCGCGGAAGTGGTGCTGGAGGAGTTCATGACCGGCGAGGAGGCAAGCTTCTTCGCGCTGACCGACGGCAGCGCGATCGTCGCCTTCGGCAGCGCGCAGGATCATAAGCGCGTCGGCGATGGCGACACCGGCCCCAATACCGGCGGCATGGGCGCCTATTCCCCCGCCCGCGTGCTGACGCCGGACCTCGAAGCGCAGGTGATGGATCGCATCATCCGCCCGACCGTGGCGACGCTCGCCGCAGAGGGCATCCCCTATAGCGGCGTGCTGTTCGCCGGGCTGATGCTGACGGATCAAGGCCCGAAGCTGATCGAATATAATGCCCGCTTCGGCGACCCGGAATGCCAGGTGCTGATGACGCGCTTTCGCGGCGACCTGGCCGAATTGCTGCTGTCCGTCGCGTCCGGCACGCTGGCCGATTATGGCCCGGTCGAGCTGGCCGACGAATGCGCGCTCACCGTCGTCATGGCGGCGAAGGGCTATCCCGCCACGCCGGAAAAGGGCGGCGGCATCGAAGGGCTGGAGGCGGTCTCCGGCGAAGCGGTGCAGGTGTTCCATGCGGGCACGGCGGAGAAGGACGGCGCCCTTGTCGCCACCGGCGGCCGCGTGCTGAACGTCACCGCGACCGGATCGAGCATCGCGCAGGCGCAACAGCGCGCCTATGCGGCGGTCGATGGCATCTCCTTCCCGACCGGCTTTTGTCGCCGCGACATCGGCTGGCGCGAGGTGGAGCGCGAACAACAGGGCTGAGGCATTCGACAAAACCGGGGCGGTTTACAGCCGGTTTCCTGTCAAAATAAAACCGTTCGGGCTGAGCTTATCGAAGCCCTGCACCTCCTTGAACTGAGAAAAAACCGTCGTTGGGGTTCGCCCGCCCTTCGGGGCGACAAGCTCAGGACGAACGGAGGGCGAGTCCATCCCGGATCAACCCTTCAGCGTCATGCCAGCGCAGGCTGGCATCTCAGGCGACGAAGCATGACATTGCCTGCGCTCCCGGTCTTCGCCGGGTTGACGAATGGGAGGGAGGTCCGGTCCCCACCCGCAATTCGTCCTTCCGCGCTCTGGCATATCCCCAAAGAATAGCGACCCGGTGCGCCATTGCGCCGGGCCGGAGCATGTTCGTCAGATTTCGACCTGGCTGCCCAGTTCGACCACGCGATTGGTGGGCAGGCGGAAAAATTCCATCGCGCTTTCCGCGTTGCGCAGCATCCAGGCGAATATCTTCTCCCGCCACACCGCCATGCCGGGACGCGACGACGGCAGCAGCGTCTGGCGCGCGAGGAAGAAGCTCGTGTCCATCATCTTGAAGCTCTGCCCGCAATCATGCACGCGCTTCAGCGCGGCGGGCACATCGGGTTCCTGCATGAAGCCATAATGCAGCTTCAGCCGGAAGAAGCCGCGCCCCAGATCCTCCAGCTTATAGCGCTCCTCATCCGGCACCACCGGCACGTCGGTAATCTTGACGGTCAGCAGCACCACCCGATCATGCAGCACCTTGTTATGCTTCAGATTATGCAGCAGCGCATGGGGCACGCCGTCGGCGGTCGAGGTCATGAACACCGCCGTCCCCGGCACGCGCACGGCGCTGTTGGCGGCGCTTGCCACGAACACCGGGATCGGCATCGCCGATTCGCGCAGCCGCTCGACCATCAGCTGCCGCCCGCGCGACCAGGTGGTCAGCAGTGTGAAGACGACAAAGCCGATGAACAACGGCACCCAGCCGCCATCGGGCACCTTGGTGAGGTTCGCCGCGAAATAGAGGCCATCGATGATGTAGAAGACGCTGAGGAACGCCACCGCGCCCGCCCAATGCCATTTCCACAGCCGGAACAGCACCACCGTCAGCAGCACATTGTCGATGAACATCGCGCCCGTCACCGCGATGCCATAAGCAGCCGTCAGGTTGGACGAGGTGCGGAAGCTCAGCACCAGCAGGATCACCGCGATCATCAACCCCCAGTTGATGAGCGGGATATATATCTGCCCCACGGTCGCCGCGCTGGTGTGCGATATGCGCAGACGCGGCATGAAACCGAGCTGAATCGCCTGTTGCGTGACGGAGAAAGCCCCGGTGATGACCGCCTGGCTGGCGATGACCGCCGCCATCGTCGCAAGGCCGATCAGCGGCAGCTGGAACCAGCTCGGCGCCAGATTGTAGAAGGGACTTTCGAGCGCGGCATAGCCTTCCCGCTCCAGCAGCGCGCCCTGCCCCATATAGTTGAGCATCAGCGCGGGCAGCACGAAGGCGAGCCAGGACACGCGGATCGGGTTGCGGCCGAAATGCCCCATATCGGCATAGAGCGCCTCCGCGCCCGTCACGGCCAGCACCACAGACCCCAGCGCCAGAAAGGCGGGCAGCGGCGTGGTGACGAAGAAGCGCACCGCCCAATAGGGATTGAGCGCGAACAATATATCCGGCGTCTTGATCACGCTCAGCACGCCCAGCGTCGCGATCGTGCAGAAATAGGTCAGCATGATCGGCCCGAACAGCGCCGCGACCTTGTTGGTCCCGCCGCGCTGGATGCTGAACAGCCCGAACAGCAGCAGCACGGCGGCGGGCAGGATGATCGGTTGCAGCCCCGGATTATAGACGGCGAGGCCTTCCACCGCGGACAGCACCGACACCGCCGGGGTAATCATCGAATCGCCGTAGAAGAGCGCCGTCGCGAACACGCCGAGCAGGACGATGCCGGAGGTCCATTTCTTGCTCTCGCTCTGGTTGATCAGCGCCAGCAGCGCGAGGCTGCCGCCCTCGCCCTTATTGTCCGCGCGCATGATGATGGTGACATATTTCAGCGTCACCACCAGCATCATCGACCAGAACATCAGGCTGATGACGCCGAGTATATGCAACCGGTCGAGCGTCAGCGGGTGATGGCCCGCGAAGGTTTCGCGAAAGGCGTAAAGCGGGCTGGTGCCGATATCGCCGAAGACGATGCCGATGGCGCCGACCACCAGCTTGGCCAGACCCTCCTTATGCCCGTGATAGGCCGGGCTGGAGACCTCCGTGGCCGGAGCCGCGGCTGTCGAAGGCGCGGACCCCTCCTCGCCACCCGCATTGCTTTTGTCATCAGCCATGGGCAAATGTCTTCGCTTCCTAACGGGCGACCAATCGCTGCCGGTTAGCACAGCCCCATGGGGCGCGCAACACGGCCCGCCGGGTCATTGCCCCGGTCCCTGCGCCTGCTGCGCGATAAGCAGGTCGAGCCTGCCGATATCGGCCTGAAGCTGGGCATGCAGCGGTGCCCGCTCGGGCACCCGCGCCAGCAGCCCGGCCCAGACCTTGCGCGCCGCGACGAACTGGCCGGACGAAGCCAGCGCCAGTCCATAGAAGAACGGCCCGATCGAGGCTTCCGGCGCGATCCGCATCGCCTGGCGATAACTATAGGCGGCGGCGGGGGAGAGCAGGCCGTCGCCATGCTGCATCAGCGCATTGCCCATCCCGACCCACAGCGTCGCGTCATCGGGCGCGGCGCGCAACGCGGACCCGAGCACATTGGCCGCCTCCTTCGTCTTGCCCTGCCGGGCGAGGCCATCGGAGAGGGTGAGCCATTGCCCCGTCGGCCCGTAGACGCCGCCGAAGCTGTTGCGCAGCTTGGCGATATCCTCGTCAAAGCGCGCCGCGACCGTGGCGGCGTTGCGCGGCTGGCCCGGGAGGCCCGCATGACCCTGCCAGGCGTAGCCTGCAAGGCCCGTCAGCAGACCGGCGCCGACAAGGCTCCAGACGGCGCGCGGCAGGCGGCCGAGCAGGAACAGCCCCACCGTCACCACGCCCAGCAGCAGCAGGATGAACATCCAGCTCATTGATGATCTCCCTCGCGCCCATTCGCAGGTCCATCCCGGCGCCTGTTCCGGCGGATACGCGTCGCGGCGAGCGCTCCGCCGCCGATCAGCAGCACGATCGGCACGCCCCAGAGCGGCCAGAGCAGCGGATCGCCGGTCGGTTCATAGCTGATCCAGTCGCCATACCGCTCGATCAGCCATGCGCGGATATGTTCCGGCTCTTCCCCCCGCGCAATCCTCTCGCGGATTTCGGAGCGCAGGTCGCCCGCCATGCTCGCATTGCTGTCGGCGATCGACTGGCTCTGGCAGGTGAGGCAGCGGATCGTGACCATCAGGTCCTGCGCCTTTTTCTCCTGCGCCGGATCGTCGAGCTGGCGGTCGGCATAGGGGGCGGGCGGCAGCGCGCTCTGGGCAAGGGCGGGCTGCGCGACGAGGCAGGCGAGGAAAAGCAGCAACCCCCTCATCGCGCGGCCTTCCATCTGTCGATCAGGCCCTGCACATCGTCGGCGCGGATATCGCCGATATGCTGGTGGAGGATGCGACCCTGCCCGTCGATCAGGAAGGTTTCCGGCACGCCCGAGGAGCCGAGCGCAATCTGCACCTGAGAGCGCGCGTCGAGGCCGACATGGCTATAGGGATTGCCCCAGCGCGTGAGGAACGCGTCCACATCCTCGCGCGCGTCGCGGATCGCGATACCGTCGATCGGCACGCCCGCCTTCGCCAGCGCCTCCAGTTGCGGCGCCTCGGCCGCGCAGGGCACGCACCAGCTCGCAAAGATGTTGAGCAGGCGCGGCTTGCCTTTGGCGAACTCCGCGCTGGCGAGGGGCGGGCGATCGCTCGCCCCCTGCGGCAGGGTGAAGGCGGGCAAGGGCTTGCCGACCATCTTCGACGGGATCAGCCCGTCATCGGGCTGGCGCAGGCGCCCGGCGAATATCAGCGCCAGCGCGAGGAACAGCCCGAGCGGCAGCCAGAGCAGCCAATGTTTCATGCCCTGCCTTTCATAGATCATATCCCGCCGCGTTCCTGCGCAGCCGGAGCGCCCAGCCGCGCCGTTCCCGTCCGATCAGCGTCAGCACGCCGCCCAGCGCGATCAGCAGGCCCCCGAGCCAGATCAGCGTGACGAAGGGCTTCCACCAGATACGCATCTGCCAGCGGCCATCGTCCAGCTGCTCGCCCAGCACGACATAGAGCTGGCCGTTCCAGCGGGTGAGGATCGCCGATTCGGTGGTGGTCGTCGGCGGGCTGGAGAAAAAGCGGCTCTGCGGACGGAGCAGCGCCGCGCCGCCACCGCCCCGGCGGGCGCTGATATCGGCCTGCATCGCCGTCCAGTTATCGCCCGCCATCGGCGCGACCCGATCGAAATGCAGCGTCCAGCCCGCGGTTTCAACCTTGTCGCCGGGCGCCATCGCGATCAGCTTCTCGCTGGTGAAGGCGCTGTCTGCCGCCATCCCGGCCATGCTGACGGCGCAGCCCAGATGGGCGATCACCATGCCATAGACGAACAGCGGCGTGCGGCGCAGGTTGCGCTTGAACAGCGGGATGACGCTGCCCAGCGCCACGCCCGCCGCAACGACGAGGCCGAGGAAGGACAGCAGGCTCAGGCGATCGCGCGCCAGCACGGCCAGCACCACCGCCACGGCGATCATCGCCAGCAGCGGCCAGAGCAGCCGCCCGCCGACCACGCCCGCCTTGTCGCGCCGCCAGCGGGTGAGCGGCCCCGCCACCATCGCCAGCATCAGCGCGAGCGCCAGCGGCCCGGCGATACGGTTGAAATAGGGCGGCCCCACCGACACCTTATGCCCGAAGGCCTCGGTCATCAGCGGATAGAGCGTGCCGATCAGCACCACGCCGAGGATCACCGTCAGCAGCAGATTATTGACGACGAGCAGCGCCTCGCGGCTCACCAGCTCGAACTGCGATCCCTCGCGCACCGTACCGACGCGCAGGCCGAAGAGCGTCAGCGCGCCGCCGATATAGAGCGCCAGCAGCACAAGGATGAAGCTGCCCCGCTGCGGATCAACGGCAAAGGCATGGACGCTGGTGAGGATGCCCGAACGCACGAGGAAGGTGCCGACCATCGACATGGAGAAGGCGACCACGGCCAGCATCACCGTCCACGCCCGCAACGCGTCGCGCGTCGCCAGCACGGTGACGCTGTGCAGCAATGCGGTGGCGGCGAGCCAGGGCATCAGCGAGGCATTCTCCACCGGGTCCCAGAACCACCAGCCGCCCCAGCCCAGCTCATAATAGGCCCAATAGCTGCCCGCGGTGATACCGATGGTGAGCAGCACCCATGCCGCCAGCACCCATGGCCGCATCGCCCGCGCGAACAGCGCATCCACGCGCCGGGTGACGAGCGCGCCGACCGCGAAGGAAAAGGCGACCGACAGCCCGACATAGCCCAGATAGAGCGTCGGCGGATGGAAGGCGAGGCCGGGGTCCTGCAACAATGGATTGAGGCCCTGCCCGTCGACCGGCGCGGGGTCGATGCGCGCGAAGGGGTTGGAAGCGAACAGCAGGAACGCATAGAAACCGAGGCTGATCGCCGCCTGCGCACCCAGCGTCGCGATATGGGTATCCCGCCGCAGCGCCCGCTCGAACAGCGCCACCGCCGCGCCCGCGACGCCCATCACCGTCACCCAGAGCAGCATCGACCCTTCATGATTGCCCCAGGTGCCCGCGAATTTATAGAGCCAGGGCTTCGCGCTATGGCTGTTCATCGCCACCAGCAGCACCGACATGTCGGACCGCAGGAACAGGGTGACGAGGCAGAGAAAGGCGATGCCCACCAGCAGGCCCTGCGCCACCGCCACGGGCCGCACGCTCGCGACCAGCTCTTCCTTGCGCTGCGCGAGGCCGAAGGCGGCGAACAGCAATTGCAGCGCGGCCAGCGACGCCGCCATCCACAGGGCGGCAAGGCCGATCTCCGCGATCATCGCTCCTGCACCTTATGGCTCATCATATTATAGTCGATGCCTTCCAGTTCCCTGGGCATGTAGCGCTCGTCATGCTTGGCGAGCAGTTCCGTGGCGATGAAGGTGCCGCTTTTGTCGAACGATCCTTCGGCGACCACGCCCGACCCCTCGCGGAAGAGGTCCGGCGCGATGCCGGTGAAACGCGCGGGCACGGTCGCCTTGCCGTCGGTCACGTCGAAGCGCATGGTAACGCCGTCCGCCTGCTTGCCGAGGCTGCCGACCACCACCATGCCGCCGAGGCGAATCGCCCTGCCCGGCTCCACGCCCTTCACCTTCACATCGTCGGGGGTATAGAAATAGGCTGCCTCGTCCTTCAGCGCCGAGGCCGCCAGCAGCCCGGCGCCGATCACCGCGACAATCGCGATGATCGCAAGGATAAGCCGCTGATGCTTGGATTTCATCGCCATGATCGCGCGCCTGCCTTCAGCGATCGCGCCGCAGGGCGTCGGCGCGGGCCTCCGCCTTGCGCATCGCCCGCCAGCTCGCGAGGGAGAGGCCAAGGGTGCCCAGCGCCGTCACGCCATAGGCGGCGATGATATATGGCCAGTGATTCATGCGACCCGTCCTTCGCGCGCGTCCTCGCCCCTGTTTTCACCCAGCCCCTCACGGGCCATGCGGGCAAGACGCGCTTCTACTTTATTCTCCGCCAGTATCGCACGCATGCGCATCAGCACAATAGCCCCGAACCAGAGCGAGAAGCCCAATAGCGTCAGCCCCAGCGGCCAGAGGATCGATCCGTCGATGGTCGAACCGCGCAACGTGATGCTCGGCCCCTGATGCAGGCTATTCCACCAGACGACGCTGCGGTTGATGATCGGCAGGTTGATCGCGCCCACCAGCGCGAAGATCGCGGTGACGCGGCTTACCCCGCCGGTGTCGCCGATGCCGCGCCCGTCGGCGGCGCTCGCCCGCGCCAGCGCGATATAGCCGAAATAGAGGAACAGCAGCACCAGCATCGACGTCATGCGCCCGTCCCACTCCCACCAGGTGCCCCAGGTCGGCCGGCCCCAGATCGAACCGGTGACGAGGCAGATCGCGGTGAAGAGAGCGCCCGGCACAGCGATCGCGCGCCCGGCGATCCCGGCGAGCGGATGGCGCCACACCATCTGCATCAGCGCCACGATGGCGATGCCGGTCCACCCGCCCATGCCGAGCCAGGCGGCGGGCACATGGATGTAGAGGATGCGCACCGAGTCGCCCTGAAGATAATCGGCAGGTGTGAGAAAAAGGCCACAACCCGCCCCCGCGAGGATCAACGCAAGCCCCCCCCAGAACAGCCAGGGGGTCAAGGGGCGGGCAAGGGCGAGAAAACGGGCCGGATTGGCGAAAATATGCATGGCAGGGCCGTCATAACGGGGTTACCTTGGCATGGCTAGGCTCCTTCGCGCGGGCCTGTCCATGCGCGATTTGCCTCATGTGACAAATACGGGACAGGAAGGGGGGCGACAAATGGGAACAATATACCTATATGCGCTCCATCAGGCCGCTTTGGACGGCACCCACGATAGTCGCAGTGGACCGACAGACATGCTTACCACCCATCCTTTCGACGACGACAAGCTGCGCGAGGAGTGCGGCATTTTTGGCGTCTCCGGCGCCTCCACCGCTTCGGCGATGGCAGCGCTCGGCCTTCATGCCCTCCAGCATCGCGGCCAGGAAGCCGCGGGCATCACCAGCTGGGACGGCCACGTCTTCCATACCCATCGCGCGATGGGCCATGTCGCGGGCAATTTCGACAATGACGAAGTGATCCGCGGCCTGCCGGGCGAGGCCGCCTGCGGCCATGTCCGCTATTCCACCACCGGGGAAACATCGCTGCGCAATGTTCAGCCGCTCTACGCCGATCTGGCGACGGGCGGCTTTGCCGTTGCGCATAACGGCAATATCTCCAACGCGATGAAGCTGCGCCGCGAACTGGTGCGCCGCGGCTCCATCTTCCAGTCGACCAGCGATACGGAAGTCATCATCCATCTGGTGGCGACCTCCAATTACCGCACGCTGCTCGATCGCTTCATCGACGCGCTGAAGCAGGTCGAGGGCGCCTATGCGCTGATCTGCATGACGCCCGAGGGCATGATCGCCTGCCGCGACCCGCTCGGCATCCGTCCGCTGGTGATGGGCCGCCTCGGCGACGCCGTGCTGTTCGCCTCCGAAACCGTCGCCTTCGACGTGGTGGGCGCGGACTTCATCCGCTCGGTCGAGCCGGGCGAGCTGATTGTCGTGCCCTATGGCGCGACGCCCGAGGAGATACGCACCCATCGGCCGTTCGGCGACACCCATGCACGCCCCTGCATCTTCGAACATGTCTATTTCTCCCGCCCCGATTCGATCGTGGACGGCAGCAGCGTCTATTCGGTGCGCAAGGAAATCGGCGCGCAGCTCGCGCTCGAAAATCCGGTCGATGTCGATTATGTGATCCCGGTGCCGGATTCGGGCGTCCCCGCCGCGATCGGCTATGCGCAGCAGTCGGGCATTCCGTTCGAGCTGGGCATCATCCGTTCCCACTATATCGGCCGCACCTTCATCCAGCCGGGCGACAAGGTTCGCCACCTCGGCGTGAAGCTGAAGCATAACGCCAATCGCGCGCTGATCGACGGCAAGCGCATCGTGCTGATCGACGATTCGATCGTGCGCGGCACCACCAGCCTCAAGATCGTGCAGATGATGCGCGAGGCAGGCGCGAAGGAAGTGCATATGCGCATCGCCAGCCCGCCGACCCGGCATAGCTGCTTTTACGGCGTCGACACGCCCGAGCGCGGCAAGCTGCTCGCCCACAAGCTCGATATCGAGGGCATGCGCAATTTCATCCAGGCCGACAGCCTCGCCTTCCTTTCGATCGATGGCCTCTACAAGGCGCTGGGCGAGGCGAAGCGCGCGGATATCCGCCCGCAATATTGCGACGCCTGCTTCACCGGCGACTATCCGACCACGCTCACCGATCAGGATGAGGCCGAGGTGCGCGACCAGCTCGAACTGCTGTCCGAACGGGTCGTCTGAGCCGGATGAGCGACGCAACCACGAAGCCGCTTTCCGGCAAGCTCGCCCTTGTGACCGGCGCCAGCCGGGGCATCGGCGCCGAAACCGCTTTTGCGCTGGGCGCGGCGGGCGCGCATGTGCTGCTCGTCGCGCGCACGGCGGGCGGCCTTGAAGCGATCGAGGAACGCATCCATGCGGAGGGCGGCTCGGCCACCATCGCGCCGCTCGACCTCATCGACGGGGAAAGCATCGGCCGCCTTGCGAGCGCTATTTCCGAACGATGGAAGGCGCTCGATTATCTCGTGCTCAACGCCGCCGCGCTCGGCAGCCTTGCATCGGTGCCCGCGATCGACACCAAGGAATTCGCCCGCACGCTGACCCTCAACGTCAGCGCGCAGCAGGCGCTGATCGCCGCGTTCGACCCCCTGATGCGGGCGAGCGGGGACGCCCGCCTCGTCGCGCTGACCAGCAGCGTCGCCCGCCATGTCCGGCCCTATTGGGGCGGCTATGCGGCGACCAAGGCCGCGCTGGAGGCTCTGGTGCTGGCCTATGGCGAGGAGGTGAAGAACATCTCCGCCATCCGCACCCATATCGTCGACCCCGGCGCCACCCGCACGGCGATGCGCGCCAAGGCCTTCCCCGGTGAGGACCCGGCGACGCTCAAAGGCCCGGAAGCCGTGGCGCAGGCCATTGTCGACCTGGTGCAGAGCGACGCGCCCAATGGCCAGTTCCTGCGGGTCGAAGCCTGATATCTGGCCCCTGATATCTGGCAAGGCCGGGGGGATATCCCAATCGCATCCCCCCTCGGCCCTTGCTTGACAAATCCCGACCCTTCCCTCATCTCTCCCCCGCCTGGTAGCTCCGTTGCGGAGCTTGGGAAGAACGATGCCATAAGACGGATCGTTCATGCTGCGGGCCCTTTTTTCTGGATTTTCATCCAGCTCTGAAGGGTTTGGTCAGCGTCCGGGCATTATTTCAGGGCAATGGCGAGATCCTTCCGGGCTTACCGGGAGTATGTTCATGTCCGATTATCTGAAAAATGCATGGTATATGGCCGCGTGGAGCGCGGACATCGGCTCCGCCATGCTGGCCCGCCGCCTGCTGGGCCAGCATCTGCTCTTCTTTCGTCGCGAGGACGGCAGCATCGCCGCGATGGAAGATCGCTGCCCGCACCGCTTCGCACCGCTCGCCATGGGTCGCAAGCAAGGCGACCGGATCGCCTGCCGTTATCATGGACTTGAATTCGACAGCCATGGCCGCTGCATCCACAATCCCTTTTCGCAACTGATCCCGCCCGGCGCGCATATCCGCACCTTTACCGTGGAGGAACAGGATAGCATCGTCTGGCTCTGGGCCGGGGAGCAAAGCGAAGCCGACCCCGCGCTCATCCCGCGCTTCGACTTCCTGAACGAACCCGGCCACAAGCGCGACACCTTCCATATCGAGGCCGATTACCGCCTCATCATCGATAATCTGATGGACCTCAGTCATATCGAGTTCCTCCACACCGACTCGTTCGGCGGTGGCGGTTCCATCCTGAACGGCACGCTCGCGGTTCGCGAGCAAGACCGGCAGGTCGGCGCGCTGTGGACGATGGACGGCATCATGCCTCCCCCATGGGCGACATCGCTGGTGGCGGAAGGCGAGCGGGTCGATCATTGGCTCGACATGCGCTGGTCCGCCCCGGCCGCGCTGGAGGTCGAGGTGGGCCTTGCCCGGCAGGGTCAGCCGAGGACGCCCGGCATCATCCCGCCGCTGATGGGCGTTCATGTCCTCACACCCGAAACCGCCACGGCGAGCCATTATTTCTATTCGACCGCGCCAGGTGCGCAGCCTCCGGTCGATCCCGACGCGCCGCCCGCGGTCAACGCGCTGGAGGATGAGGACAAGCCGATGCTCGAAGCGATCCAGCAGCGCATGGGCGATGCCGAATTCTGGTCGCTGAAACCCGCCATCCTGTCGGTAGACGCGGCCAGCGTGCGGGTACGCCGCAAGCTGGCGAAGATGATCCTTGATGAGCGCAAGGAGAAGGCGACGGCGACGGCCTGAAGCGTGCCGGGTCGGGGCAGGCCTTTCGGCCGGCCCCGACCCGAAGGTCAGGCGGGCTTCACCAACGTCACCTGCGCCACGTCGATGCCGCCGCCTGCAAAGCCGCCCTCGCAATACATCAGATAATAGCGCCAAAGCCGCACGAAATGCTCATCAAAGGCGGCAGGCAAGCGGCCTTCCTCCACCGCCGCGTCGAAGCGTTCCCGCCACAGGCGCAGCGTCGTCGCATAATCGAGGCCGAAGCCGGATCGCTCTTCCCAGACCAGTCCGACCTTTTCCGCCGCCGCGCGAAAGCGGCTCTCGGAAATCAGCATCCCGCCGGGGAAGATATAGGCCTGGATGAAATCGGCGCTCGCGGCATAGCGTTCATAAATCGCATCATCGATGCTGATATATTGCACCACCGCCCGACCGCCGGGCCTCAGCAGCCGATGGATCGCCCCCAGATAGGCGGGCCAATAGGCCTGCCCCACCGCCTCGACCATTTCAATGCTCGCGATCGCGTCATAGCGGCCGGTCGCGTCGCGATAGTCGGTGAGGTGGATATCCGCCCGGTCGGCGGGCAGGCGCGCCCGTGCCCAGTCGGCCTGCTCGCGCGAGAGGGTGAGGCCGTCATAGGCGATCGCCACCCGCTCCAGCGCCCGCGCCGCGAAGCCGCCCCAGCCGCAACCGATTTCCAGCAGGCGATCTCCCTCCTTCAGGTGCAGCCGGTCGAGCGCGACATCGATTTTCGCGATCTGCGCACGCTCCAGCCCCTCGATCGGACGAGCGGGATCGGCGAACAGCGCGCTCGAATAGTTCATCCCCGCATCGAGCCAGAGCGCGTAGAAATCATTGCCGAGATCATAGTGAAAGGCGATATTGTCCCGCGCGCGGCTGCGGCTATTGGCCCGCAGCGCGTGGAACAGCCGGGCCAGCCAGCGTATCGGCCCGCGCGCCCGCGCGATGCCGCCCAGCGAGCGCGCATTGCGCATGAACAGCGCAAAGAGGGACACCGGGTCGGGGCTGTCCCACTCGCCCGCTTCCCAGGCGCGATACCAGCCGACCGATCCCCCGGCGACCAGCCGCGCCAGCGCGTTCCAGCTGCGCAGCCGCACCTCGCACACCGGGCCATCGGCGCGCGCGCCCAATATGCGGAAGCTGCCATCGGGCAGCCATGCCTCCAGCCGCCCCTGCTCCAGCCCGGCGTCGATCCGATCGAGCAGGCGTTGGGCCAGCGGCGCGAATGCCCAGCCCAGCAGGCGTGCACCCCCTGCCGGAAGCATCCGGGCGGCCTTCACCATATGCTGGCCCCGTCGGGAATCGATAGCGTTCATGGGCGGGGAGCTTGCCCCACTCCCGCCATGGCGATCAAGCATTGTTAATGGGGCCTTCGTTCAATCGGCCGTGCGTTCGAAACCATGGTCCCGCTCGACCCGGGTGATCCGAAGTCGGTAGCGATCATACCAGAGCCGCCGCCCCTTCCCCTGCGCCTCCAGATGCTCGGCATCGCGCTTCCATCCGGAAATCGCCTCCAGATCCGTCCAGTAGGAAATGGTGATGCCCGCCCCCTCGCCATCCCGCACGCTCTCCACGCCGAGATAACCCGGACGTGCCTGCGCCAGCTCCATCATGCGGGCCGCCATCACCTGATAGCCAGCCTCATCCTCATCCGAACGGGTGGAGGTGAAGATCACCGCATAATAAGGCGGCTCGGGAAAGGAGGCAGGATCGCCCCTTCCGGTCGTCATTTCGGCATGCCTGTTATTGCTCGCCCGGCGCCAGCGCGCGAATGCGCAACGCATGGAGGCGGCCGGCCAGCAATTCCTTCAGCGCGTCGTTCACCATGCGCTGGCGGGCGACGCGGCTCTGGTCGACAAAGGCGGTCGACACCAGCTCCACCGTGAAATGGCTCTCGCCCGATCCATCATGCCCGGCATGGCCCGCATGCTGGTGGCTGTCGTTGATGACCAGCAGATGCGACGGGTTGAGCGCCAGACGCAGCCGACTTTCGATCTCTATCGCCACAGGGCCTTTTGCTTGCGTGTCCATCCATCCTATATAAGTCTTTTCGTCTCCAGAGGATATCCGATAATTGGCTTCCGGCCCGACCAATCCCGACCCCAGCGACAGGCGCACCCGCCATTCCCGTTTTCACGGCCGGGTGGAAGGGGCCGCGCTCGGCTGCGCCGTGCCGGGCTGCGACCAGCCGGGGGAATTTCGCGCGCCCGCCATGCGCGCCGGGGACGCCCCCGCCGACCGGCCGCCGCAATGGCGCTGGCTCTGCCTGGAGCATGTGCGGGAATTCAACGCGGGATATAATTTCTTCGCGGGGATGAGCGAGGAGGAGATTTTCGAGGCCCAGCGTCCCCATGCCGGGTGGGAGCGGGAAACCCGCGCCTTTTCCTCCAGCGCTGCCGCGCCGGGGCCGCGCTGGGCGGATTTCGCCGACCCGCTCGACGCCATCGGCGCGGGCTTTCGCCAGAAGATGAAGGAAGCGCGCGAGGCCCGCGCGATGCGGCAGGACGGGCGCCCGCTGTCCGACGCGGACCGCCAGGCGATGCGCACGCTCGACCTGCCCGTCGATGCCGACCGCAGGGCGCTGCGCAACGCCTATAGCGCCTTGGTGCGCCGCTATCATCCTGATCATAATGGGGGGGACCGTGCCCATGAAAAGGCGTTGCAGGATGTGATTGCGGCCTATACGCACTTGCGCAAGGCTCCTGCTTTTGCCTGAGTCCTCCTTTTGACAGTTCTATCCATTTCAAGGCCAGATCGATCATGACCGACATTCCCAACGCCACCCCCGACATGCGCAGCGAGACGCTGATGGACACGCCGGACAAGGAAGTGAGCGTGCGCGATCTGTTCGGCATCGATATCGACATGACCGTGCCCGCCTTTTCCGAGGCCGACGAGCGCGTGCCCGATCTCGATCCCGCCTATGTGTTCGACCCGGACACCACGCTGGCGATCCTCGCGGGCTTCTCCTTCAACCGCCGCGTGATGGTGCAGGGCTATCACGGCACCGGCAAGTCGAGCCATATCGAGCAGGTCGCCGCCCGCCTCAACTGGCCGTGCGTGCGCATCAATCTCGACGCGCATATCAGCCGCATCGATCTGGTCGGCCGCGACGCCATCGTGCTGAAGGACGGCGTGCAGGTGACGGAGTTCCGCGAGGGCCTGCTGCCGTGGGCGATGCAGCATCCGGTCGCGCTGGTGTTCGACGAATATGACGCCGGCCGCCCGGACGTGATGTTCGTGATCCAGCGCGTGCTCGAATCGGACGGCAAGATGACGCTGCTCGACCAGAACCGGGTGATCCGCCCGAACCCGTGGTTCCGCCTGTTCGCGACCTCCAACACGGTCGGCCTTGGCGACACCACCGGCCTCTATCACGGCACGCAGCAGATCAACCAGGGCCAGATGGACCGCTGGAACCTCGTCGTCACGCTCAACTATCTGCCCGCCGACACCGAGGCGCAGATCGTCCTCGCCAAGTCGGGCGAATATGACCATGAGGGCGGCCGCAAGGAAGTGCAGAACATGATCAAGGTCGCCGAGCTGACCCGCCAGGGCTTCGTCAACGGCGATATCTCGACCGTCATGTCGCCGCGCACCGTGATCAGCTGGGCGCAGAACACGCTGATCTTCAAGGATATCGGCTTCGCCTTCCGCCTTTCCTTCCTCAACAAATGCGATGAGGCGGAACGACCGCTGGTCGCCGAATATTATCAGCGCGTGTTCGGCAAGGATCTGCCCGAAAGCGTCGTCGGCCGGGTGAGCTGACGCCATGATCGTCGTCGAACGCATCGGCACGGACGGCACCGCCCACCGCATCACCATCGGCGAACATGAACTGATCGCCGACATGGCCCCGCCCGATGGCGCGGGCGACGGCCCCGACCCGCATGATCTTTATGATGCGGCGCTGGGCGCGTGCAAGGCGCTCACCATGCTCTGGTATGCGAAGCGCAAGAATATCCCACTGGAGGATATTCATGTCGGCGTGTCCCGCGATGCCAGCGAAGAGCGCAAGGGCGTCTATCGCCTGACGACGCGCATCGCGCTCGACGGGCCGCTTTCCGACGCGCAGCGCGAGGAACTCGCCGGGGTGGCGGGCAAATGCCCGGTCCACAAGCTGATGACCGAGGTGCGCACGGAGGTCGAGACGATCCTCGTGCCGCAGGAAGGGCGCAGCTGCGACCGCACATGACCGAGCGTTCCCCCCTCGACAGTTTCAAGACCGTATTGTCCGGCGTCGCCCGCGCCATTTCCCGCGACGCGGAGGTGGAGGTCGGCTTCACCGCCGACACGCCGCATCTGCTTGGCAAGACGATCAAGGTGCCGACGCCCTCGCGCGCGCTGCCCGCCGATCAGGTCGCGCTCGCCCGCGGCTTCGCCGACGCCAATGCGCTCAAGATGCGCCATCACAATCCGGCGCTGCACAGCCGCTCCGCCCCCGCCGAGGCGACCGCCCGCGCCGTCTATGACGCGGTGGAGCAGGCCCGTGTCGAGGCGATCGGCGCGCGGTCCATGGAGGGCGTGCGCGCCAATCTCTCCGCCGCGCTCGACCTGCGACTGAAGGCCGATGGCATATTGCGCGCGCGCTCGATGGAGGAAGTGCCGATGGCGACCGCCGTGTCGCTGCTGGTGCGCGAGCGGCTGACCGGCCAGACCCCGCCTGAGGTCGCGCAAAAGGGCATGGACATGATCCGCGATTGGATCGAAGGCAAGGCGGGCGGCGATCTCGATGCGCTCGCGCTCGCCATCGACGACCAGCGCGCCTATCAGCAGCTCACCACCAGCCTGCTCGAACATCTCGCGCTGGTGGAGGCCGAGGACCCCGCCGAACCCACCGACGAAAATGGCGAGGAGGAAGAGGAAAGCTCCGAAACCCAGCAGGACGAGGGCGATCAGGGCGAGGAACAGGAAGGCGACAGCAGCGCCGATGTCGAGACGCGCGGTCAGGAGATGGAAGGCCAGACCGACGAAAGCGAAGGCGAATATCGCGACGACATGGACTCGATGAGCGAGGACGGCGACAGCGACATGGGCGACGAGGGCATGATGCCGGTACGCCCCAATCGTCCGATGAGCGACCTGCCGCCCGGCTTCGACTACAAGGCCTATACCACCAGCCATGACGAGGTGATCGAGGCGACCGAGCTATGCGAGGCCGACGAGCTGATGCGGCTGCGCGGCTTCCTCGACCAGCAGATGGCGAGCCTTCAGGGCGCGGTGACGAAGCTCGCCAACCGGCTGCAACGCCGGTTGATGGCGCAGCAGTCGCGCAGCTGGGATTTCGATCAGGAGGAAGGGCTGCTCGACGCCGCCCGCCTCGCCCGCATCGTCATCGACCCGACCCATTCGCTGTCCTACAAGATCGAACGCGACACCGAGTTCCGCGATACGGTCGTCACACTGCTGATCGACAATTCGGGATCGATGCGCGGGCGGCCGATCAGCATCGCGGCGATCAGCGCCGACATCATGGCGCGCACGCTAGAACGCTGCGGCGTCAAGACGGAGATATTGGGCTTCACCACCCGCGCCTGGAAGGGCGGGCAGAGCCGCGAGGACTGGCTCGCCGCCGGACGCCCGCCAATGCCGGGGCGCCTCAACGACCTGCGCCACATCATCTATAAAAAGGCCGATGAACCGTGGCGCCGCGCGCGCAACTCACTCGGCCTGATGATGCGCGAAGGGCTGCTCAAGGAGAATATCGACGGCGAGGCGCTGCTCTGGGCGCATAACCGCCTGATCGGGCGGCCCGAGGAACGGCGCATCCTGATGGTGATTTCCGACGGTGCGCCGGTCGATGATTCCACCTTGTCGGTCAATAGCGGCGTCTATCTGGAACGGCATCTGCGGCAGGTGATCGAATGGATCGAGACGCGCTCGCCGGTGCAACTGGTCGCCATCGGCATCGGCCATGACGTGACCCGCTATTATCGCCGCGCCGTCACCATCATGGATGCCGAGCAACTGGGCGGCACCATGGTCGAGCAGCTCGCGGGCCTGTTCGACGAAGATTAATCCTCTGGGATTAATCCTCTGGGATTGATCACGTGGGCTTGATCCCCGCCGGAATGGAAATGTCCTGTTTCCGTTCCGGCGGGGGATCGCTTCACGCCAACGCGTCGACAACCAGTCCCGAATTGTCGCTGCTCATGGTGCTGGCGGAAGAGGCCGAATAGACATTCTGCGAGGCAAGGCTCTGGCGCAGATTGTTGAGGAAGGAAATCAGCGCATCGAGCTGATCGGCCGCGTTCGCCGTTTCGGTCGTGCTGCTGCTGGCCGTGGCAGTCGTGCTGGCGCTACCGTCGGTGGAGGTGGTCGATTCCTCGCTGCCCGATGACGGCGGCGGGGGTGGAGGCGGCCCCATCGGGCGCATTCCGCCCGGACCGCTCATTCCCTCGACGCCATCCATCGCCACGCTATCGCCATCCTCGCTCTCGCCGCTCGTACCGCTGATGGTCGAGGTCGCCTGCGCAGCGATCGAGGCCAGCAAGGCGCTCAGTTCATCCGAGGCGCTGCTGCTGTCGGTGGTGGTGCTGTCGTCCTCATCGTCATCCTCGTCGCTGGCCGCCGGCGGCGGACCGGGCGGCGGCCCCATCGGGCGCATCGCGCCCGTTCCGCTCACGCCGTCCACGCTGGCGAGCGCATCGCTGCTAGTCCCGTCACCGCTGCCGGTCGAGGAACCCGGCCCGCCCTGCGCGAAGAAGCTTTGCAGCATCGACGCCTGATCGGCGGTCAGCGTGCCGGAATCGACCTGTTCCTGGATCAGGCTGTCGACCCGGTCCTTCATCTCGGAAGGATCGAGGCGGCTGGTCGACGAACTGCCGGAGCTGGAGGAGGAAGATCCCACCCCCAGCGCGCTGTCGATCGCATCGAGCGCGGTTTCCAGCGCGGTTTCGTCGGTTTCGGAGATGCTGCCGCTGTCCACGGCCGCATCGATCTTCTTGTCCATCATGGTGCGGGGCGACAGGCTCGATTGCGAGATGCCCAGCGAACTCACTATGTTCATGTTCAGTCCCCCTCACGCATTTTCAAGTCAGATGGAACATCTGACGACTCGGAAAATGCGGAATGATAAAAAACCAGAGCACCGGTTCCGATCCGATCGGAACCGAATGCGCCCACTGTCCGAAGACGAAGGGGAAATTCTCATAAATGAGTCAAAATATTGTTATTTTTCAATGAAATACAGTGAAATATAAGCCGCAACATTCTGCAATGGTTGCCAAGAAAGGGTTAACGCATCGCATGATTGACGCGGGCCTTTTCCCGTCGCATGGGTCAGCCCATGATCCAAGCATCGCGCCCCCAGGCATCGCCGCTCCGCCTGTTCAACAGTCTCACCCGCGCCACAGAGGCGTTTCAGCCCGTCCATCCGGGCGAAGCGCGAGTCTATACCTGCGGGCCGACCGTTTATAATTACCCCCATATCGGCAATATGCGCGCCTATGTCTTTGCCGACACGCTGGGGCGGGTGCTTTCCTTCAAGGGCTATGCGCTGCGCCATGTCATCAACATCACCGATGTCGGCCATCTGACCGACGACGCCGACGCGGGCGAGGACAAGATGGAAAAGATGGCGCGGCAGAAAGCGCAGTCCATCTGGGATATCGCCCAACATTATACCCAGGCCTATTGGGAGGATGTGAAGGCGCTCAATATCCGCCAGCCCTATAAATGGTCGATCGCAACCGACTATGTGCCGCAGATGATCGAATTTGCGAAGGGCATCGCCGACCGGCATTGCTATGAACTGCCCTCCGGCCTCTATTTCGACACCTCGACCGTGGCCGATTATGGTCGCCTCGCCCGCGCGGCGACGGATGAAGGGGAAGGCCGGATCGAGGCGGTCGAGGGCAAGCGCCATCCCGCCGACTTCGCGATCTGGCGCAAGACGCCCGAGGGCGAGACACGGCAGATGGAATGGGACAGCCCCTGGGGCAAGGGCGCGCCGGGCTGGCATCTGGAATGCAGCGTGATGAGCCGGGAACTGCTCGGCCTGCCCTTCGATATCCACACCGGCGGCATCGACCATCGCGAAATCCACCATCCCAATGAGATCGCGCAGAATCAGGCGATTACCGGCTGCGGCTCGCTCGACTGCGCGGACCATTCGGGCGCGCGCATCTGGATGCACAATAATTTCCTGATCGATCGTTCGGGCAAGATGTCGAAATCGAGCGGAGAATTTCTCCGCCTGCAATTGCTGATCGACAAGGGCTTTGCGCCTCTCGCCTACCGGATGCTGTGCCTTCAGGCCCATTATCGCAGTGAGCTGGAGTTCAGCTGGGACAATCTCGCCGCCGCGCTCACCCGCCTCAAGCGCATGGTGATGGCGGTGGCGCCGCTGAAGGAGGTCGAGGCCAGCGCGGATATCAGCCATCCCAAACTGCTGCCGCTGCTCGAAAAATTCGACACGGCGCTGAGCGATGATCTCAATACGGCGATCGCCCTCACCGTGCTGGATGAAGCGATCGGCCTGAAGAAGGTGCCCGCCGACCAGAAGCGCGCGCTGATCGAACGGATGGAAAGCGTGACCGGTTTCGGCCTGCTCAGCCTTGCGCGCGAACAACTGCGCCTGCGCCCCAAACAGGCCGTCATCAGCGAGGAGGAAATCGACGCGACCCTCGCCCGGCGTCAGGAGGCCCGCGCCGCGAAGGACTTCGCGGCATCGGACGCGCTGCGCGACGATCTTGCCGAAAAGGGGGTCGAGGTGATGGACGGCGACCCGTTGCGCTGGGAATGGAAACTCGACCCCGGCTGAGCGCGAATCGGACACCGGCAAGGCACCGCGACGCCGATTTCCACCTGTTTCCGCGCCCGGTGCGCCACTCCATTCATCGCATTTTCCGTTACGGAAAGGGCGCGGCATTTCCTGCCTCCGCCCACCCTTTCCGGGATGGAGCGCCCATGGGCGCCTTCTAGTAACACCATGAATTAGCGCCTCTTTTCATCCCGCGCTTTCTTCATCGACCGCCCTTTTCCGCCGCTGCCGCCGACAGCCTGCGCCGCCTGCCTCCACCGGCGGGAAACCGCGCGCGCCGGTTGGAAACTCCTTTTTAATCCCGGCAAGCTAGGCGGGTTGCCACGTCATTAACCCTCAGCGCTTTCGAGCAGAGCGCCGGGATACACCTATGAAGAAGTCGAGGCATAATCATGAGTAACTGGCTTGAAAGCAAGTCGATCAACCAGCGCCTGACCATCCAGCTCGTGGCCGCCATAGTGGCGAGCCTGTGCCTGGTGATCACCATCTCGATCGGTTCGATGGTCAGCCTCGATTATTCCAAACGCAATGCCGCCATCTCGGATCAGGCCTTGCATGCCGCCCTGCTGGAAAAGGATTTCACCTCGCTCCAGCGCGACGTGTTCCGCCATGGCCTGCTGCGCACCGAGGAATCGCGCAAAAATTATGAAGGCAATATCGGCGACCTCAAACAGTCGATCGCCGACACCGACGCCCTGCTCGATCCGAGCTATGACGCCCAGTTGAAACTGGTGCGCAGCTATGCGGACGCCTATGTCGGCGTCGTCGCCGATGTGCTGGCCGCCGAGACCCTCGATGCGACGGGCGAAGCCCGGATCGCCGATGCGGGCGACAAGGTCGACGGCGCGATCGAGGAACTGCGCAAGCCCGTCATCACAGCCGCTGCGGCGATGAGCGCCAGGCAGCAGCAGACCGTCACCCTCGTGATGGCGCTGACCATCGCGATCGCGGCGCTGACCGGCATCGTCTCGCTGTTCCTGGCTCGTACGGTCAAGCGCGCCATCGGCCATGAAATCGAATCGCTCTCCGACGCGATCTCCCGCATCGCGGCGGGCGACCTGAACGTGCACATCGACTATACCCAGCGCGAGGACCAGCTCGGCCAGTTGGCCCGTTCGGCCGACAAGCTGCGCGAGACCAGCCGCGCCAAGCAGCAATCGGATCGCGAACTCGCCGATATGGCGGAAAAGGTCAGCACGAGCCTGCGCAGCATGGCGCAAGGCGACCTCACCGTGCGGCTGACCGATCTCGGCGTCAATTATGAACGCCTCCAGCAGGACTTCAACAGCGCGATCGCGCAGTTGCACGATACCATCGCTTCGGTTTCCGACGCCGCCACCGACATTCGCAGCGGCGCGAAGGAAATCAGCCAGGCGTCGGACGATCTCGCCTCCCGCACCGAACAGCATGCGGCCGAACTCGCCCATGCCGCCGAGTCCGTCGACCAGATCACCAATTCGCTGCTCGACACGGCCAATGTCGCCAATGAAGCCAATCAGGGCGTGCTCGAAGCCGTGGCCGAAGCGCGCAACGGCGGCGAGGTCGTCAACCGTGCGGTCAATGCGATGACCAATATCGAGAAAAGCTCGGCCGAGATCAGCCAGATCATCAACGTGATCGACGGCATCGCCTTCCAGACCAATCTGCTCGCCCTCAATGCGGGCGTCGAGGCGGCCCGCGCGGGCGACGCCGGCAAGGGCTTCGCGGTCGTGGCGAGCGAAGTGCGCGCCCTCGCCCAGAGGTCCGCCGAGGCGGCGAAGGATATCAAGGCGCTCATCACCACCAGCAGCGCCGAAGTCGGCGAAGGCGCGCAGATGGTGCGGCAGGCGGGCGAGGCCCTCGAACAGATCACCGGCCGCATCCACGGCATCACCAACATGGTGACGCAGATCAGCAGCGCCGCCACGGCCCAGTCCGCCAAGCTCGCCGAGGTCAACGGCGCGATGGGCAAGATGGATCAGGTGACGCAGCAAAATGCCGCGATGGTGGAGGAAAGCACCGCCGCCGCCCGCAGCCTGTTGCAGGAGGCCGACGGCCTTACCGATCGCGTCGGCCGCTTCAACTGCCAGTCCGACGGCAAGACGCAGCGCTTCACCGCGCCCGCGCCGGTCGCCGTCCCGTCCATGCCCGCGCCCGCAGCGAGCTTCGCCGCAGCCCCGGCCTATAAGCCCCGGCCCGCGCCGATCAGCAGCGGCAATCTTGCCCTGGCGTCCAGCACCGATTTGCAGGACGATGACTGGAGCGAATTTTAAACAAAACCAAGGCTCCTCCTGGGGGAAGGACGATCGCGCCTTCCCCGCATGAGAGGAACCATGATGTCGGGCAGAGGGGCGGCGCGGATGATGCGCGGCCTGCCCGGGGACGCCGCTGCGCCCAGCCCCTTTTTTGACCAGAAAGACCAGACATGAAAATGATATCGCTCTGTGCGGCGATGACCTGTCTCGCCCTGCCCGCCATGGCGCAGGCGAAGGATGACGCCGCGCCCTATAGCCTGCAAAAGCTCCTTGGATCGGACAGCTTCACGATCAAGGCCAGCGAGAAGATCCGCTATGAAAGCTTCGACAACAGCTTCCGCCCGACCGGCGCCAAAAGCGCGGACCTGCTGACCGTCCGCACCACGCTGGAAATGGAATATCGCGGCAGCGGCTGGAGGATCGGCGGCGAAGTGCGCGATACGCGCGGCTATTGGGCGGATCGTTCGACCCCGGTAACCGCCAGCGAAATCAACGCGCTGGAACCCGTGCAGCTTTATGTCGGCGCCGACCTCGGCAAGATCGGCGGCGGCAAGGCGGAAATAACCGCTGGGCGCTTCCTGATGAACCTGGGGTCCCGCCGCCTGATCGGCGCGACCCAGTTCCGCGCCACCTCCAATGGCTATACCGGCGCACGGTTCGACTGGACGGGCAAGAACAAGGAAACGCTGACCCTTTTCTACACCCTGCCGCAACAGCGCGAGCCGACCGATATCGACGACATCCTCGACAACAAGGTCGAGTGGGATCATGAGGGCGACGACCTGCAATTCTGGGGCGGCATCCTTGACCTGCCCAAGCTGGTCGGCCGCTTCACCGGCGAGGCTTATTTCTACGGGCTGGAGGAGGATGACCGGCCGAGCGTCGCCAACCGCAACCGCCATCTCTACACCGCAGGCGGGCGGTTGTTCGCCAAGCCCGCCAAGGGCAAGACCGACGCCGAGGTGGAGGTCGCCTATCAGTTCGGATCGATCCGCAAATCGGCCGCTCCCACCGCAGAAAAGCTCGATGTGTCGGCCTATATGGTGCATGGCGAGGTCGGCCACACCTTCGCGGGTGACTGGCAACCGCGCCTCAGCGTCGGCGGCGATATCGCGAGCGGCGACAAGGCCGGATCGAAAAGCTACAACCGTTTCGATGCGCTGTTCGGCACCCGCCGCTGGGAATATGGCCCGACCGGCATCTTCGGGCCACTCCATCGCAACAATATCCGCTCGATCGTCGCCCGCTTCGAGGCCATACCGAGCAGCCGCATCGACCTGATGGCCGCGCTGCGCCATGTCTGGCTCGACAGCGCGACGGACAGCTTCGCGCGCACCAGCATCGTCGATGCGACCGGGCAGAGCGGCAAGGATGCGGGCAATCAGGTCGAAGCGCGGCTACGCGCCTGGCTGTTGCCCAAGCAGGTGCAGGTCGACCTCGGCGGCTCGATCCTGATGAAGGGCCGCTTCCTGCGCGATGCGCCCAATGCGCGCTATGCGGGCGATTCCCATTATGGCTATGTGGATCTGAACTTCTTCTTCTGATCCCTTATCCGCCATCAGAAAGGGGCCGCCGGGCACAGCGCCGGGCGGCCCCTTCGCTTATCCTGCGGTCCTGACGATCTCCGCCCATTCGGCCTCGTCGATCACCTTGATGCCGAGTTCCGCCGCTTTTTTGAGCTTGGTGCCCGCACCCGGCCCGGCGACGACCAGATCGGTCGCCTTGCTGACCGATCCCGCCGCCCGCGCGCCGAGCCTTTCCGCCTGCGCCTTGGCCTCGTCGCGGCTCATCGTTTCGAGCTTGCCGGTGAACACGACGGTCTGGCCGGAAACCGGGCTTGCCAGCGTTTCCACCACCATGTCGGGCGGCGACACTTCCGAGAGCAGGTCATTCCAGACCGCGCGATTATGCGCCTCATGGAAGAAATCGGCGAGCGCATGGCCGACCGCCGCGCCGATATTCTCTATACCGATATGCGCCGCCAAAGCGGCATCGACGCGCTTGGCATGCCTTGCCTCTTCCTCGTCCGGCTGACGCTCCATGCCATCGCGCACGGCGATGAGTTCATCGGCGAGGCCCTGCACCGCCTCGATCCGGATGAGGCGCTTCAGCAGGTCGCGCGCGGTGACGATGCCGACATGGCGGATGCCGAGGCCGAAGAGCAGCCGCGCCGCATCGGGCTGGCGCTTGCCCTCGATCGCGGCGAGGAGATTGTCGACCGACTTCTCCTTCCAGCCCTCGCGCCCCAGCAGTTCCTGCCGGTGCGCCTTCAGCCGGAAGATATCGGGCGGGCCATGGTCGAGCCAGCCGAGCCCGAAAAACTCCTCGATGCTCTTCTCGCCCAGCCCCTCGATATCGAGCGCGCCGCGAGAGACGAAATGCTTCAGCCCCTCGATGCGCTGGGCATGGCAGGTCAGGCGCGCGACGCAGCGCACATCGACTTCGCCTTCCTCCTGCACCGCTTCGGACCCGCACACCGGGCAATGGTCAGGGAAGATATAGTCCGGCCGCGCCTCGTCCCGCGTCAGATTCTCGACCACCTGCGGAATGACGTCGCCCGCGCGCTGCACCATCACGCGGTCGCCGGGGCGCACGCCAAGCCGCGCGATCTCGTCGCGATTATGCAGCGTCACATTGGAGACGACGACGCCGCCCACCGTCACCGGGGTCAGCCGTCCCACCGGCGTCAGCTTGCCGGTGCGCCCGACCTGAATGTCGATGGCCTCCAGCGTCGTCTGCGCGCGCTCGGCCGGGAATTTATGCGCGATCGCCCAGCGCGGGGCCTTGGCGACGAAGCCCAGCCGCTCCTGCCAATCGAGCCGGTCCACCTTGTAGACGACGCCATCGATATCATAGGGCAGGTCCGCGCGCTCCTGCTCGATCGCGCGATACTGGCCGAGCAGCGCCTCGGCGCCCTCCAGCCGCACCAGCAGCGGCGACAAGGGAAAGCCCCAGCGGCCGATCGCCTGCATGACCTCCCATTGCGTATCCCCCGGCAACGCGCTCACCACCCCCCAGCCATGGGCGAGGAAGCGCAAAGGCCGGGACGCGGTGACGGTCGCGTCCTTCTGGCGCAGCGACCCGGCGGCGGCATTGCGCGGATTGGCGAATTGCCGCACGGCTTCGGGATCGAACGCCGCGCCGCGCTGTTCGGCCAGCGCCCGCGCCTCGTCCATCAGCCGGGCATTGAGCGCGGTGAAATCGGCCTTCGCCATATAGACCTCGCCGCGCACCTCGAACAGGTCGGGCGCGTCGGCGGGCAGCTCCTGCGGGATATCGCCGATGGTGCGGACATTGGCGGTTACATCCTCGCCGACCTGCCCGTCGCCGCGCGTCGCCGCGCGCACCAGCCTGCGATCCTCATAGCGGAGAGAGAGCGAAAGGCCATCGATCTTGTCCTCCGCCGTCATCGCCAGCGACGCGCCTTCGGGCAGCGCGAGATAGCGCCGCACCCGCGCGATGAACTCCGCCACATCCTCATCGGCAAAGGCGTTGTCGAGGGACATCATGCGCTTTTCATGGGCGACCTTGGCGAGCGCCGATCCCTCGACCGACGCACCCACCTGCCTGTTGGGGCTGTCGGCGCGGACGAGATGCGGGAACGCCATTTCCAGCGCATTATTTTCCCGCACCAGCGCGTCATAGTCCGCGTCGCTGATCTCCGGCGCGTCCTCGGCATGATAGCGTTTATTGTGATAGGCGATGAGCTTCGCCAGCCGCATCAGCCGGTTGGCCGCCTCGGCTGGCGAGAGATTTTCGATTTCCATCAGGCAGGCCAATATAGTCTGGTCAGAGGCAGCAGCTTCCGCCCCTTTTCGTCAATCGACTCATAATTGTCCACAATCGCCCGCGCCAATCCATCCAATGTCATCAAATGGGTGGCGGTCAAAGCGCGCTCGGCCTCAAAATGCGCCTCACGCGTAAAACCGCCCATACTAACATAGAGTCCTCGATCATCTGAATGCCTGCCGCCCAGAAAAGCCCTGATTTCCGGTGCCCCCATCGCATCCTTGCGATGTTTAACCTCGACAACGATGCGAGGGCTTTCAAAACCGAAGCCATCTCGCGAGGCCAAAATATCCTTGCCTCGATCAGGACCTGCCGGAGACACGATCGTTCGATATCCCAATGCTCGTAGCAGAGCAGCCACGATCTCCTGCATATCGTCCCAACCAAGCCCCATCAGTCGATCTTTGATTCTTTCAAGTGCTTGCTCCTCAATAGTCTCGAATGGGTCATCAATGACCTCTGCATTGTCATCAAAGCCAACCGATTTTTCGGGAACGATATTATCATTTAGGTTACGCGCAATCCGGTTGATTTCCTCAGACACCTCTTGCCGCACCAAAAACAGTGTTAAAATTGCACCTAAAACATTCTTAGCTTTGTCGGACAGAAGATCACGAGGTGCACGCGCTGTCCATTCCACCTTGCGGCAGGTTGGCAACTCATCAATAGCTTCTGGATTATATATTGCAGGTCCAATTATTTTCCCAATCAGATATACTCGTTCCAAAGGGTCATAGGTGATTATATCATCCCCATCCTTGATCTCCTTCAGAAATCGCCACAACTGATTTGTGCTTACCTCAACCTGTTTACTGCTACTGTCTGGATAGGTTTCTACCATTGCAGACAACAACTCAGACTTATGCGTGAATTGCGTCGGATCGCCTACCTCTTGCCAACCGATAGCCACGATTGACAATTCCGCGAAATCGAGAGCAAATTTGCTACGTCGCCCGGCATTGACTTTCCACATTACCACGTTTCGATTTCCTGCGTCATGTTCTTTCCAGCAGCCTGTCCGCCTGCGCCCGCGCCTCGGCGGTGATGTCCGCGCCCGACAGCATCCGGGCGATCTCCTCGCGCCGCCCGCCTTCATCGAGGGGGCGCACATCGGTGCGCGTCACCTTGTCGCCGTCAGAGGATTTGGCGATCAGCATATGGGCCGCGCCGCGCGCCGCCACCTGCGGGCTGTGCGTGACGACGAGAAGCTGCGTCGTGCGGGAAAGCCGCGCCAGCCGCTCGCCAATGGCCGAGGCGACGGCGCCGCCCACGCCCCGGTCGATCTCGTCGAAGATCATCGTGCCGACCGCGCCCTGTTCAGCGAGCGCGACCTTCAGCGCGAGGATGAAGCGCGATAATTCGCCGCCCGATGCGATCTTCATCATCGGCGCAAAGGGTGCGCCGGGATTGGTGGAGATGGTGAACTCCACCCGGTCCATCCCCTGCGGCCCCCATTGGCTTTCGGACAGCACTTCCACCACGGTACGGAAGCGCGCGGCATCGAGTTTCAGCGGCGCCAGTTCCGCCGCCACCGCCACATCCAGCCTGCCCGCCGCCTCGACGCGCTGCGCGGAAAGCGCCCGCGCCGCCGCTTCATAAGCGGCCCGCGCATCCTTCTCGGCACACTCCAGCCCGGCCAGCCCTTGCGCGCCCGCCTCTATGCGTGAGAGCCGCCCGGCCAGCTCCCCGGCCAGCGCGGCGAGATCGTCGGGCTGCACCTGATGCTTGCGGGCCAGCGCGCGCAGATCGAAAAGCCGCGTCTCCACCGCCTCCAGCCGGGCCGGATCGAAGGACAACGCCTCGGCGGCGCGTTCCAGCGCTTCTTCCGCCTCGCTGGCCTCGATCACCGCGCGGTCGATCGCGGCCAGCGCCGCCGCCAGATATTCATGATCGGGCGCGATCCGGTCCAGCCGCCGGGCCGCCTGCCGCAACTGCGCAAGGCCCCCGTCCGAACCGCCCAGCAGGTCGCCCAGCGCCGTCAGGTCCGCGCCCAGCTTCTCGCCCTTCTGCATCCCCGCCCGCTCCTCGGCGAGGGTCGCCTCCTCGCCCGGTTCGGGGGCGAAGGCAGAAAGTTCGGCGACGACATGGGTGAGATAATCGCGATCCCGTTCGGCATGGGCAACCTCTTCGCGGGCGCGGTCGAGCAGGTCCGCCGCACGCCGCCAGCCTTCATAGGCCGCCTGCACGCCACCGCCGCCATAACGCCCGAAGCTGTCGAGCAGCGCCCGGTGCCCGGCGGGATTGAGCAGGCCCCGGTCGTCATGCTGGCCATGGATTTCGACCAGCGCGCTCCCCACCTCGCGCAGCAGCGCGGCGGAACAGGCCTGATCGTTGAGGAAGGCGCGGCTGCCGCCATCGGCCTTGAGCATGCGCCGGATGACGATCGGCTCGCCCGGCTCCAGCAGCAGCCCGGCCTCCTCGGCCAGCACGGCGATACGCGGCGCGGCCTCGCCCGGTTCGAAACTCGCGGTGACGCTCGCCTGCGCCTCGCCGCTGCGCACCAGCCCGCTGTCGGCGCGCATGCCGAGCGCCAGCCCCAGCGAATCGAGCAGGATCGACTTGCCCGCCCCGGTCTCCCCGGTCAGCACGCCAAGGCCGGGCGCGAACTCCAGGTCCAGCGCCTCGATCAGCACGATATTGCGGATGGCGAGGGCCGTCAGCACCGCTTCATGCCCTTTTCGCTCCTTATTTCCTCGGGCCGGGGGTCAGGCCGCAGGGACATGCTCCTGGATCAGCTTATAGGCGTGCTGATACCATTTGGAGCCGGGATAATTGGCGCCGAGCACCGCCGCCGATTTCTTCGCTTCCTCCGGGATACCCAGCGAGAGATAGCATTCGACCAGACGCATCAGCGCCTCGGGCGTGTGGGTGGTCGACTGATAGGTGTCGATGACGTTGCGGAAGCGGATGGTCGCCGCGATCCACTGGCCACGGCGCTGGTAGAAGCGGCCGACTTCCATTTCCTTGCCGCCCAGATGGTCGTTCACCAGGTCGAGCTTCAGCCGCGCATCGGCCGCATAACGCGATTCCGGATAGCGGCGGATCAGTTCGCCCAGCGCATCCTTGGCCTGCTGCGTGATCTTCTGGTCGCGGGTGATGTCGGCGATCTGCTCATAATAGTTGAGCGCGATCAGATAGAAAGCGTAAGGCGCGTCCTTGTTGCCCGGATGGATGGCGAGGAAGCGCTGCGCGGCCGAAACGGATTCGGTATAGTCGCGATTCATATAATAGCTGAAAGCGCTCATCAGCTGCGCCCGGCGCGCCCAGGGGGAATAGGGGTGCTGGCGCTCCACCTCATCGAACAGCGCGGCGGCGAGCTTATATTGTCCACGATCCAGCCGGTATTTGGCGCTGTTGTACAGCGTCGACACATCGCGCGCGACATATTGGGTATCGGCCTTGTTCTTGGAGCCGCCCGCACAGGCAGACAAGGTGGCAACGGCAGCGATCGCGCCCATGGCGAGGCCAAGGGACCGGAAGGATATGGACATCATGGCGCCGGTCATAACGCAGCCCATGGCCTTCGCCAAGCGTCAGATTGCGCCCTTTGCACGCGTTAACGCGATAGAGGGCGCTTTCCGCCGCAGGACCGCAGACGCCAGCGGGCCGCCGCTCCCTTCCGGGCCGGAAAAGCGGGCGGTGTGCCGGTTCGGCCTGATGCCCGGCCGCCTCGCCCGCGATTCGGCGGCGCAGCGGGAAAACGCCTCCACCCGCAGGATCAAAGACACGCGCCGGTTATCGCAAAGAAAAGAAAATCAGGCCTTTTCGAGCGTGCACTGGAGCGGATGCTGGTTCTGCCGGGCGAAATCCATCACCTGATTGACCTTGGTTTCCGCCACTTCATAGCTGAAAATGCCGCAAATGCCGACGCCACGCTGATGGACATGCAGCATCACGCGGGTCGCCTCTTCCATATCCATCTTGAAGAAGCGTTGCAGAACATGGACGACGAACTCCATCGGCGTATAGTCGTCATTGAGCATCAGCACCTTGTAGAGCGACGGCCGCTTGGTGCGCGTGCGACTGCGCGTGGCGACGCCAATATTGGGGCCGGACCCGCCGGCGCCCTCATCGTCATGCTCGCCCATTCTGGTCATCCCCAGAAGAGATGCCCCCGAAAAAGATGGCCCGAAAAAAAATGGAGTCTGCTCAAACCCTGTCATCGGCAGAATATGGCGGCTGGCGCGACATTCGGCAAGAGGGGGCAGAGCGAAACACGACATGCCGATTTCCCCTCCCGGCGGATCAGCGCAGCCTTGCCCGACCCCGCCCGGAAAAAGCCGATTATGGAGACGGTGAGGCTATCGCCAGCGAAATGGCGGGGTGCATCCGAAAAGGGGCATTCCCCCCGTGCGTCATGCGGAAGCTGTTTCAGCATTCGTCAGGCCCCACAGACGAAACGCATGCCGATCCGGCGAAACGGACCCTGAACCCGTTCAGGGCGGCGATGAAGGCCCTGTCCGCCTCCACCCCAAAAAGCCATTCCCCATTCCGGTTTGCCAAGGGGCATGGCCGCAAAAGAAAATGGCCCCTTCCCGCAATGGGAAGAAGCCATTTTCCTTATTTCGATGTCGAACGCCGATCAGGCAGCGAACGAACGAACCTTTTCCGACACGACCGAAACGCGGGTGCTGATCGGCTGCGCGACTTCACCGGCAAGCTTCAGCATGGCTTCGCTGGCCTTGGCGCTTTCCTTCGCGAAGGCGTCGAAGCTGCTCGACAGCAGTTCGCTCTGAAGCTGGAAATATTCGGTCGGCGACTTGACGGCGGCGAGGCTCTTCATCGCGGCCGAGGCCTTTTCGAAGGTCAGGCGGCCATATTCGGCAGCGCCCTGGCTGATGGCTTCCACGCCCTTGGTCGCGATCTTGCCGGATTCGACCAGTGCCTCGACATTGCCCTTGGCGATTTCGCTGAACTCACCGAACGCCTTGGTCGACTTTTCCACGCCGGCCTTCGCCTTTTCGTTGATCTCGGCGAACGCGGTCTGGAAGCGCTCCTTGGCTTCGTCGGTATATTTCTTGGTGGTTTCGAGCACGTCGGACATGGTTTCTTTTCCTTTCTGCACGGCCTTTTCCGCCGTTTCGATAACCGCTTCGACCTGCGGTGGAACCGTGACCTTCGGTTCCTCGGCCTTGGCGGCGACAGGGGCGGGCGGGGTTTCTGGTACTTCCTGCGAAACAGCAAGATCGGCGGCCGTCAGCTCGGCGACTTCTTGAACCGCGGGTTTAACCTCGGGCATCGCCTTGGCCGGGGCCGGAACGGGGACCGTCGCCGGTTTCCGGGGTTGGAGCGAACGGGCCGCTGCCGTGACTTCGGCAGGCTTCGCCGCTTCCTTCCGAGGGGATGCACTGGCCGAACGTCGTGGCGCTTTCCTGGTGCCGGTCATGACGAACTCCTCAATTGCTGCATTGCACAATAATCGATTCTTTTCTCCGGATCAAGACATTTTGTGCATCGCAACAAAATAGCCTTTCTTCCTGCGGCGCAACCCTTTCTCCACGCAATCGGGGAAAATCCGCCCTGCTCAATGGCTCTTCACATAGCTGCCCGGCGCGTCCTCCAGCGCAGGCAGCTTCCCGCCACCGGCTATCCTTCCCCCCTTGGCCGCCACCAGCGCAGGCGTAAGGCCCTTGATCCAGTCGATCCAGTCCGGCCACCAGCTGCCCGGCGTTTCCTTCGCTGCCGCAATATACTGGTCCAGAGTCGTGACAGATTTCTCGCAGGTCCAATATTGGTATTTCTGCTTAGACGGGGGGTTCACCACGCCCGCGATATGGCCCGAACCGGCGAGGACGAAGCGCATCGGGCCGCTGAAATGGTCCATCACCTTCCACACACTCTTCGGCGGCGCGATATGATCTTCCCGGCCCGCCTGCACATAGCAGGGCGTCCTGACCTTGTGCAGGTCGATCGGCGTGCCGTCGATCAGGATCGCGCCGGGCTGGGCCAGCTTGTTGTCGCGATAGAGGTCGGTCAGATAGTCATGATGCCATTTGGCGGGCAGGTTGGTGGTGTCGCCATTCCAGTAGAGCAGGTCGAACGGCGGATAATCCTCCCCCAGCAGATAATTATTGACGACATAATTCCAGATGAGGTCGCGCCCGCGCAGCAGGTTGAAGGTCGCGGCCATATAGCGCCCGTCGAGATAGCCCGGCGCGGCCAGCTGCCCGACCAGCTTCAGTTGCTCATCGTCGATGAACAGCGCGAGATCGCCCGCCTCGCTGAAATCCACCTGCGCGGTGAACAGCGTCGCGCTCGCCACCTTGTCCGCCTGTCCGCGCGCGGCGAGCAGGGCGAGGGTGGCGGCGAGCGTCGTCCCGGCGACGCAATAGCCGATCGTGTGCACGCTCTCCACGCCCAGCAGGTCGCGCACCGTGTCGATCGCGTCGATCTGCCCGCGCAGGATATAATCGTCCCAGATGATGTCGCGCATGCTCGCATCGGCGGATTTCCAGCTGACCATGAACACGGTGAGGCCCTGATCCACCGCCCATTTGACGAAGCTCTTCTCCGGCGACAGATCGAGGATGTAGAAGCGATTAATCCATGGCGGGAAGATGATGAGCGGGGTTTCCGAAACCTTCTTCGTCGTCGGCTCATATTGGATCAGTTGGTAGAGCGGGGTCTCCTTCACCACCTTGCCCGGCGTCACCGCGATGTTGACGCCGACCTGAAAGGCGCTGCCGTCGGTCTGGCTCAACTGCCCCTTTTCCAGATCGGCCAGCATGTGACGCAGGCCGCGCACCAGATTCTCGCCGCCCGTCTCGATCGTCTTTTCCAGCACCACCGGATTGGTAAGCGGGAAGTTGCTGGGCGAGAGCGCATCGACCAGCCCCTGCGTGGCGAAGCGGATCTTCTCCTTCTGATGCACATCGATGCCGTCGACCGTATCGGAAAGGCGCGTCAGATAGTCGGAGAGCAGCAGATAGCTCTGCCGGATCATGTCGAAAAAGGGATGCTCGCTCCATTGCGGGGCGGCGAAGCGGCGGTCCTTGCGCGCGGCCGGGCTGTCGGACGGCGGCGCATGGCCGCCTGCCCCGGCTTCCAGAAAACGCTGCCAGAGCGCGACCGATTCCCGCGCGAAATCCGCCTGCACCTGCGCCAGCCGCTCGGGCTGGAAGAAGTGCGGCGGCGCGGGGATCGAAGCCTCCGCCAGAGCGGGAAGCGCGCTTGCCTTGCCCATCTGATCGGCGGCATATTCCATCAGCAATTGCTGCGCCTGCCCCAGCGATTGGGTCCATTGCTGCATCTGTTCGAGCGAGGGGATGAAGGCGGGCGGCGTCAGGCCATCCGATGCGGCGGTCCCGTCTTGGGAGGGGTGATCGGACAAGGGGCGGCTCCTCTCATGATCTTGCACCGGGCACAGGCTGCCCCGGCCGCGCGGAAAAAGCGAGAGTCTTTCTCTGGCAACCGATCCAATCGGCGTATATAGCTGGTCCTGCGCCGGGTGATTTGTCACGCCCGCGCTTTTTCAACAGGAAAGTTACAGGAAAATGTCCGAAGAATTCTACCGCATCAAGCGCCTGCCTCCCTATGTCATCGCGGAAGTGAACGCGATGCGGGCAGCCGCCCGAGCGGCAGGCGAGGACATTATCGACCTTGGCATGGGCAATCCCGATCTGCCCCCTCCCCAGCATGTGATCGACAAGCTGTGCGAGGTCGCGATGAAGCCCGACGCCCATGGCTATTCCCAGTCCAAGGGCATTCCGGGGCTGCGCCGCGCGCAGGCCAATTATTATGCCCGCCGCTTCGGCGTCGATCTCGACCCGGAAACCGAGGTCGTCGTCACCATGGGGTCGAAGGAGGGCCTCTCCAGCCTCGCCACCGCGATCACCGCGCCCGGCGACGTGGTGCTGGCGCCCAATCCCAGCTATCCGATCCACACTTTCGGCTTCATCATCGCGGGCGCGACCATCCGCTCCGTGCCGACGACGCCGGATGAGCGCTATTTCGAATCGCTCGAACGCGCGATGGCCTTCACCGTGCCGCGGCCGAGCATCCTCATCGTCAACTATCCGTCCAACCCGACGGCGGAGACGGTGGACCTTGCCTTCTATGAACGGCTGGTCGCCTGGGCGAAGGAGAACAAGGTCTGGATCATTTCCGACCTTGCCTATTCGGAGCTGTATTATGACGGCAACCCGACGCCTTCCATCCTCCAGGTGCCGGGCGCGAAGGATGTCGCGATCGAGTTCACGTCGATGTCCAAGACCTATTCGATGGCGGGCTGGCGCATGGGCTTCGCGGTCGGCAACAAGCATCTGATCTCCGCGCTGACTCGCGTGAAGAGCTATCTCGATTATGGCGCGTTCACCCCCATTCAGGCGGCGGCCTGCGCGGCATTGAACGGCCCGCAGGATATCGTGCAGAAGAACCGCGAACTTTATCACAAGCGCCGCGACGTGCTGGTGGAAAGCTTCGGCCGCGCCGGTTGGGACATTCCGCCCGCCAAGGCGTCGATGTTCTGCTGGGCGCCCTTGCCGCCCGCGCTCAAGGAGATGGGCAGCCTCGAATTTTCGAAGCAGCTTCTCACCCAGGCCAAGGTCGCGGTCGCGCCCGGCGTCGGCTATGGCGAGGACGGCGAAGGCTATGTCCGCATCGCCATGGTCGAGAATGAGCAGCGCCTGCGGCAGGCCGCCCGCAATGTGAAGCGCTATCTGCAAAGCATGGGCGTCAATACCGGGCCGGACCGGAAGGTCGCGGGAAGCTGAGCAGATCCGGACCGATCCCGATGATAGAAACAGAAGTCATGGCGCTTTCCCATGTGGGGGAAACAATCCGTCTGGCGGTGGCGCCTGTGTTTCTGCTCACCGGGATCGGCGGCTTTCTCAATGTCTGCGCGAGCCGCCTCGCGCGCGTGATCGACCGTGCCCGCACGGTCGAGGAGCGCATCAAGACGACGCGCGGCGCGGATCATGATCGCTATATCGATGAGATCCGCACGCTCGACCGCCGCATCGGCATCATCAACGTCGCCATATTGCTGAGCGTGCTGAGCGCCTGCATGGTCTGCCTGCTGGTGATCCTGCTGTTCGGCAATCAGCTTTTCGGCAATCGCTTCGACACCGCCGTGGCGCTTCTGTTCATCGGATCGATGCTATGCACCGGCGTGGGGTTCGCGCTGTTCATCGTAGAAACCCGCGTCGGCTCCGCCGTAACGCGGGTGCGCAACGAAATTCTTTACCATCAGGTCGAGAAGGAAGAGGAAAAAGGCTGATCGCCTGATCCTCGCAGCGCGCCCTTCTTCAATGCGGGGTGGCGCTGCTGCTCAACCGTGAGATTTCCTCGTTCAGCGCCTGTATCGAGGAGATCAGCCGCCCACGATCGGCGCGCAATTCCTCCAGCTCGGCCCGCGTCTCCCCCAGCTCCATCGCCCGGCGCGCGATCCGCGCGTCGAGAATTTCATTATGCCGGGTCATCTGGTCGAGTTGCCGGGCACGGTGCACCACATGCCGCAGCCGCAGGTCCACCACATCGAAGTCGAAGGGCTTGACGACATGATCGTCCGCCCCCGCCTCCAGCGCGCGCAGCGCCAGCGCATCCTCGCCATGGGGGGCGATGGACAGGACAGAAGCGCCGTGGAGCAGGCCCGATACCCGCAGTCGGCGGATCGTCTCCACGCCATCGGGTTGCGCCAGGCCCAGATCCACCAGCACCACGTCGAAGCGATAGGACGCCAGCTTCGCCAAGGCACTTTCCGCGCTGTCGGCGAGGATCACGTCATAGCGCATGTGGGAGAAGCGGCGCGCCATGGCTTCCCGCGCGCGCGGCTCTGCATCAACCACCAGCAGATGCAGGCGCTGCACACGCACATCGGCTTCCATCGGACCGTCCATTCCCCTGTCGTCCCTCGTTCCTGGCCGGATACGCCGGAAGCCCCCTTCCGAATCGCAACGGCCATCGCCACCAAATAGGGTAAGGCTATGAAAAGGGGATCACAAAAAGGTTAACGCCCCGCCCGCCATTCCCGGCACAGGGTCGGCCTCCTTCCCATGAGGGGGGAATCCGGCAGAATCAGTCCTGATTGCCAAGGCCCGGACAGGCGGTGTTTTCCTCCATCACCGCGCGGATCGCGTCATCGATCACGCGGTTGCCCTTCGGCCCCTTCATCACCATCACCGTGTCGCAGGTGGCGACGCATTCGCCCTGCTGGAAAGCGGCGGAAAACAAGGTCCAGCTGCTGTTGCCGATATGGCCGATGCCGCTGCGGACGATCACATCATAAGGGAAATGCGATTCCTCGACATATTTGAGGTCCACCGCGGCCACCAGCCAGCGCACGCCCTGATCGGCCGGATGACGGCCAAGCTTGTGGTGGAAATGCACCCGCGCCGTCTCGAAGATGCTGGCCATGGCGACATTGTTGATATGCCCCAGCGAATCCAGATCGCCAAAGCGGGATTGCATCACCATTGAAACCGGATAATTGCTTGCATCCAGACGCCACGCTTCTGCTCTCGCCATCAAAGACCCCTTGTTCTTTATCCTTATACGCGACAAGGCATGTCGCGTTATTCCCTTATCTCGCCCGTTTACCGGGCACCTGCCGGACGAAACTATGACAAACTGGACCGTGGCGCTAGAGGCTAATGCGGAGCTTGGGGAATGCCCCCGCTGGCATGGGGCCGAGCGCAGGCTCTATTGGGTCGACATCGCCCGCCGCGAACTTCATCGCTTCGATCCCGCGACCGGGCGCGACGAGGCCCGCGCCTTTGCGGCGCCGGTCGGCTGCTTCGCCTTTGTCGAGGGCGGCGGGATGCTGCTCGGCATGAAGGACGGCTTCGCGCTGCTGGACAGGTGGGAGGGTGAACCCAGCCCCTTTGGCGCGCAGATTTTCGCCGACAAGCCCGACCTGCGCCTGAATGACGGGCGCACCGACCCGCAGGGCCGCTTCTGGGCGGGCAGCGTCAACATGGCGAAAAGCGCGCATGACGCCGCGCTCTATCGCCTCGATGGCGACGGCTCCGTCCACTTCATCGAAGGGGATATGCTCACCTGCAACGGCGCCGCCTTCGATGCGGAGGGCCGCCATTTCCACCATGCCGACACGCCGAGCCATGCGCTGCGCCGCTATGAGGTGGACGGCGCGACGGGCGCGATCGGCAAGGCCGCGCTTTTCCATCAATTCCCGATGGGCGAAGGGCGGCCCGATGGCGGCTCCTTCGACGAGGAAGGATATTATTGGTCGGCGCTGTTCGACGGCGGCCGCGTCGTGCGCCTCTCCCCCGCCGGCGATATCATCCAGACCGTCACCCTGCCCACGAGCCGCCCGACGATGATCGCTTTTGGCGGGGAAGACCGGCGCACCGCCTATGTGACGACCGCGCGCACCGGCCTTTCGCCGGAACAATTGGCGGAACAGCCGCTCGCGGGCGCGATCTTCTCCTTCCCGGTGGCGGTTCCCGGCGTGGCCGAGCATCCCTTCCGCCTCGCCCCCGGCCTCCGCTGATCGCTTGCGCCCTTCTAACCCGCGCCACAAATCGCTATATGCGGCGCAGATGACTCACCCGGAGCAGCTTTTCCATGTCCGATCATAATCCCGGCCTTCGTCCCTGGCGCGACATTGCCCGCCGCCAGTGCCGCCAGATCATGGTCGGCAGCGTACCGGTGGGCGGCGACGCGCCGATCACCGTGCAGACGATGACCAACACGCTGACCTCCGACGCAAGGGCGACGATCGACCAGATCCGCCGCTGCGAGGAAGCCGGTGCGGACCTCATTCGCGTTTCCTGCCCCGATGAGGAATCGGCGGCAGCGCTCAGGGAAATCGTGCGCGCGGCGCAGGTGCCTATCATCGCCGACATTCATTTCCATTATAAGCGCGCGCTCGAAGCCGCCGATGCGGGCGCGGCCTGCCTGCGCATCAACCCCGGCAATATCGGCAGCGCGGCGCGGGTGAAGGAGGTGGTGGACGCCGCCAAGGCCAATGGCTGCGCGATCCGCATCGGCGTCAATGCGGGCAGTCTCGAAAAGCATCTGCTCGAAAAATATGGCGAACCCTGCCCCGATGCGCTGATCGAGAGCGCGCTCGACCATATCAAGCTGCTCCAGGACCAGGATTTCCACGAATATAAGGTCGCGGTGAAGGCCAGCGACGTGTTCCTCGCCGTCGCCGCCTATATGGGGCTGGCCGAGGCGGTGGATTGCCCGCTGCATCTGGGCATCACGGAAGCCGGCGGCCTGCGCGGCGGCACGGTGAAGAGCGCGATCGGCATGGGCAACCTGCTCTGGGCCGGGATCGGCGACACGATCCGCGTCTCCCTTTCCGCCGAACCGGAAGAAGAAGTGCGCGTCGGCTATGAGATGCTGAAGTCGCTGGGCCTGCGGACGCGCGGGGTGCGCGTCGTCTCCTGCCCCAGTTGCGCGCGGCAGGGTTTCGATGTGGTCAAGACCGTGCAGATATTGGAGGAGCGCCTCCAGCATATCCGCACGCCGCTGTCCCTTTCCGTGCTGGGTTGCGTCGTCAACGGCCCCGGCGAGGCGCGGGAAACCGATATCGGCATCACCGGCGGCGGCAATGGCAAGCATATGGTCTATCTGTCGGGCGTGACCGACCATCATGTGCAGGATGACGCCATGATCGATCATATCGTCCGGCTGGTCGAGACAAAGGCCGCAGAGATCGAGGCGGCGGCAGCCCCCGCATCCGACTCCGCATCCACCCCCGCATTGGGCGTCGAAGCGGCGGAATAAGGCCGCTCTTCTCCACTTTCCCGACGTCTGCCCACCCTTCCCCCTCCCCGGCCTTCGGGGCGGGAAAGCGCCGCCGTGCGCGCCCTTTTCGCTTTTCCGGCGATTGGTGAAACAAGCCTCTTGACGCCCTTCTTGCTTGTCGATCATATGCTAATGAGAATCCAAATCATTAGATCATGATGGCGTGGCGGACGAAACAGCCTTCAGGACGAAGAGGAACATCGCATGTATGAGTATCTGGACCAGCCCGTCGCCCGTCTCGATCATGGCGGCCGCTTCCTGATCTGGGCGATGCGGCATTGGGTGCAGGCCATGCATGACCGCCAGTGCCCCGCCTGCGTGATCGGCCCCGCCTTCGTCAAATGGCGGATCATGCCCGCGCTCGGCCCCTTTCAGACGATGATGGCGACGCTCAACATGCATGCATTGGGCGACCTCAATTTCGCGCCCTGCCGCTGCGCCCATGTCAGCGAGGATGAAGCGCTGCTGATCGGCCTGATCGCGGGCGCGCGTCACCGGACGGTGGAAATGATGACCGAAACGCTGGAACTCGTCGTCGCGGCCGATCGGGCGGAGCCGCTGCGCGACAGCATCGCGGCGATCAGCGAGATCATGGCGGAGGCGGGCATCATCCCCGGCAAGCCCGCCCCCGCGCCCCGTCCCGCCGAATAAGCCGCATGCCCAAAAGGCCCTAACCGGCGGGCTGCGCCTCGAAATCGATCCGCTGGCGCGCTGGATCGGCGGCGAGCAACCGCACGCAGAGCGCATCGCCGGGCGCCATGCCATCCGCATCGACACGGGCGACGACCGGAAGATCGCGCAACTGCATGCGCGCGCCGCGTTCATCGACATCGGTGACGACGGCCGGGAACAGCTCTCCCTCCCGCCCCTTCAGCATCACCGCTTCGGCAAGATCGATCGCCGCCCGTTCGATCTGCCCGCCGAGCGAGGCCGCGCTCGCCATGACCTTTGGCACGGTCTCGAATGCCTGCGTCACCTTTTCGGGCACCGGCTGCCCATTGGCGATCGCCAGCGCCGCGTTCACCACATAGCGATCGGCCAGACGGCGCAGCGGCGCGGTCGCATGGGCATAGGTCGCCGCCATCGCCGCATGCCATGGCACCTCTCCCTCGCGATAGGGCATATAGGCGGCGCGATCGCCCGCGCGACGGATCGCCAGCATGAAGGCGGCCTCCTTCGGATCATCGGCGCGCAGGCCGCGCTGGAGCTGATCGAGCGTCTCCATTTCCGGCCAGGGCAGCCGGAAGGCGCGCGCGGTCTGGCGCAATCGCAACACCGCCTTTTCGTCCGGCGCGGGCATTACACGGAAAAGGCCGGTATGATGGGCGAGCAACGCATCGGCTATGGCGAGATTGGTGGCCAGCGACAGCGCGGCATTATCCGCCTCCGTTTGCAGGCGAGGACGGAAGGTCAGCGCATAGCCGCCCCCGCCCATAGCCTGCACCTCCTGTTCGGGCGGGTCGACGCGCGATGCGCCGCGCCGGTCCTCGGCCAGCCGGATGCGCGCCGCCAGTTCCCCGAAATCGGCAGGCAGTTGCGCGGGCTGCACGCTGTCATAGGCGAGCTTCGCCCGGCTGCGGATGACCGCCCGCTCCGCCCTGTCGAGCTTCACCTGCCCCTCGGGATCGATGCGCACGGTGAAGATCACCGCCGGGCGCGGGCCATCGGGCAGCAGGCTCGCCGCCGCCTCGCTCAGGATCGGGGGATAGAGCGGCACCTTGCCATCGGGCAGATATTGGCTGGTCCCCCGCTTCCACGCCTCCTCGTCAAGGGCATCGCCATCGGTCACGAACCAGCCGACATCGGCGATCGCATAATGGAGCAGCAGATCCGCGCCGGACCGCTCTATCGCGAACGCCTGATCGAGATCCGTAGAGGTCGCCGGGTCGAGCGTGACGAAGGGCCGGTCGGTCCGGTCCACATGCTGGTCGGGCGCACGCCGGGCGGCGACCTGCGCGGCGTCGAGCACCGGCTGGGGAAAGGCATCGGGCAGCTGGAAGCGGGTGCGGATGTCCTTCAGCCCCTGCGCGAGCGATCCGCTGCAATCCACCAATGCCTTCATGCCCCAGCCTCTCCCTGTTTCGGTATCAGGAACGCTAGAACATCGGGCAGGCTGTAGGAAAGCCGCTTTTGCAACTGCGATTATGCCTTTTGCAAACAAGAGCGCGGAAGGGTGAATTTCGGGTGGGGAACGGACATGACCTCTCACCCCGTTCGGGTTGAGCTTGTCGAAGCCCTGTACTTTCTTCCCCCAAGAGAAAAGCAGCCGTTGGACTTCGCCCGCCCTTCGGGTCGACAAGCTCAGGGCAAACGGGAGACTTTGTGTCAGCTATTAACGGCAAACCACCGTTGGTTTGCAAAGCACATAATCGCTTTTGCAAATGCGCCGAAATGCAGGAAGGGGATGACCCGGCATCGGATCATCCCCTTCCTTGTTCCATCGCTGCCGCCCGGTCAGATATCCAGATTGGCGACGTTCAGCGCATTGTCCTGAATGAACTCGCGGCGCGGCTCCACCACGTCGCCCATCAGGCGCGTGAAGATTTCGTCGGCGATATCCGCCTGCTCGATCTCGACCCGCAGCATCGATCGCGCATTGGGATCGAGCGTAGTTTCCCACAATTGCTCGGCGTTCATCTCCCCCAGCCCCTTATAGCGCTGGATCGACAGCCCCTTGCGCCCGGCGGCGAGGATCGCGTCGAGCAGTTCGCTCGGCCGGGAGATCGTCGTGGTGCCGCGTGCGCCGGCGGCCGGGGCATCCTCGCCCTCCTCGCTCGCTGCCGCCTCGGCCAGCTTGAGCGGCACCAGCCGGCTCGCCTGACGATAGTTGTCCGCCTGCTCGGCGACGATGCCATGCAGCTTGCGCGCCTCGGCGCTGTCCACGAAACCGCCCTCGACCATCATATGATCGGTGACGCCGCGCCAGTGGCGCTGGAAGTGGAAGCCGCCTTCCTCGCTCATCTGCGCCGACCAGTCGCCCTCGGCGTCATGACCGTCGATCCAGCGCACCGTATCGGCGAGCTTGGCCGCCCGCGCCTCGTTCGACAGCTCGATATCGAGCGCGCCATTCAGCGCCAGCGCCTCGATCATGCGCGGGTCATAGCGGCGCGGCACATAGCGCATCACGGTCTGGAGGCGCCGGGCATGGTCGATGAGGTCGCGCAGATCGGAACCGCTCCGCATGCCCCCGGCGCTTTCGAGCGCCATCGTCTCGACGCCATTGTCGACCAGATATTGCTCCATCGCCGCATCGTCCTTGAGGTAGACCTCCGACCGGCCGCGCGCCGCCTTATAGAGCGGCGGCTGGGCGATATAGAGATGCCCGGCCTCGACGATCTGCGGCATCTGGCGATAGAAGAAAGTCAGCAGTAGCGTGCGGATATGCGCGCCGTCGACGTCGGCGTCGGTCATGATGACGATCTTGTGATAGCGCAGCTTCGCCAGATCGAAATCATCGCGGATGCCGGTGCCCATCGCCTGAATGAGCGTGCCGATTTCACGGCTCGACAGCATCCGGTCGAAGCGCGCGCGCTCGACGTTCAATATCTTGCCGCGCAGGGGCAGGATCGCCTGGAAATGCCGGTCGCGGCCCTGCTTGGCGGAGCCGCCCGCGGAATCGCCCTCGACCAGAAACAGTTCGGACTTGGCCGGGTCACGTTCCTGGCAGTCGGCCAGCTTGCCGGGCAGCGAGGCGATATCCATCGCCCCCTTGCGCCGGGTGAGTTCGCGGGCCTTGCGCGCGGCCTCGCGCGCGGCGGCGGCATCGATCACCTTGGCGACGATGGATTTTGCATGGCCGGGGTTCTCCTCCAGCCATTCCGCCATCTTGTCGGCCATCAGGCTTTCCAGCGGCTGCCGCACTTCGGAGGAGACCAGCTTGTCCTTGGTCTGGCTGCTGAACTTGGGATCGGGCAGCTTGACCGAGACGATCGCGGTCAGCCCCTCGCGCATATCCTCGCCGGTAAGGTTGACCTTCTCCTTCTTCAGCTGTCCCGACTTCTCGGCATAGCCGTTGAGGGTACGGGTCAGCGCCGCACGGAAGGCCGCGAGATGGGTGCCGCCGTCGCGCTGCGGGATGTTGTTGGTGAAGCAGAGGACATTTTCATAATAGCTGTCGTTCCACTCCAGCGCGACATCGATGCCGATGCTGTCGCGGCTGCCGGTGATGGCGATCGGCGCGGGCATCAGCGGTGTCTTGTTGCGGTCGAGCCAACTGACGAACGCCGCGATGCCGCCTTCGTAGAACAGCTCGACTTCCTTGCGCTCCTCATGCCGCGCATCGGCAAGGAACAGGCGCACGCCGCTGTTCAGGAACGCCAGCTCGCGATAGCGATGCTCCAGCTTGTCGAAGTCGAATTCGGTGATCTTGAACGTCGTCGGGCTGGGCAGGAAGGTGACGCGGGTGCCCTTTTTCGGCTTGCCATCGACAATCGGCGCATCGCCGACGATCTTCAGCGGCGCCTCGGCATCACCGTGGCGGAAGCGCATATAATGCTCCTTCCCGTCGCGCCAGATGGTGAGGTCGAGAAATTCGGAGAGCGCGTTCACCACGGAAACGCCGACGCCATGGAGGCCGCCCGACACCTTATAGGCATTGTCGTCGGAGGTATTCTCGAACTTGCCGCCCGCATGCAGCTGGGTCATGATGACCTCGGCGGCCGAAACCCCCTCTTCCTTGTGGATATCGGTCGGGATGCCGCGGCCATTATCCTCCACCGAGACCGAACCATCGGCATTGAGCTGGATCAGGATACGGTCGCAATGGCCGGCCAGCGCCTCGTCGATCGCGTTGTCGCTGACCTCGAACACCATATGATGCAGGCCAGAGCCATCATCGGTATCGCCGATATACATGCCGGGGCGCTTGCGGACGGCGTCCAGCCCCTTCAGGACCTTGATGCTGTCGGCGCCATAATCATTGGCATTGGGGGCGGTATTCTGTGCTTCTTCACTCATGCCGAGTGTATAGGAAGAGAGGCGCGCGAGGGAAAGAGAAAGATCACCCGCGCGCCCTCTTTCGGGCGAAAATCGGCCCTTGCCTCCTTATTGCCGGGGCAGGCCCAGCGCCTTGAGCACCTCGCGCCAGTCGACCAGCTTGAAATTCTGCGCGCCACCCGGATTGGCACCGTCCTGCGCGATGAAAATCCCGCCCGGATAGTCCGACCCGAAATCGCCGAGCGCCAGTTCGATGCCATCGGTTTCGCTGGTGCCGTCGATCGTCGGCCCATCGGTGATGCGGAAGCGGCCGAGCAGCGCGCCGCTCTCCGCGTCGAACAGCGCATAGGCGCTGTCGCCCTGGCTGGAGGCGACGACATAATCGCGCCCGTCCGGGTTCATCGCATAGGCCAGCCCCTCGACATCGGCGACAAGGCCGCCCGCCTCGCCTACCGAGGCGAATTTCTCCGGCTGCGCATCGGCCTGCGACGTGCGGATACGCCAGATGCCGACATCCTCCTCACCGATATAGAGATCGCCGGTGCGGGCCGAAGTCACGCAGCCCTCGATCTGGGTCGCGAGCTTCCAGCTGCGCGCGATGCGCCCGCTATAGCCGCCGTCCGCGCCGCGCGTCAGGATGACCTCCCGCACCGTGCCATCCTTGATCGCCGCATAGGCGGTGATGCTCTGCGGCAGGCCGGTGAAGTCGCTTCCCACATTCTTGCGCTGGAGGCATATCCCATAGGCCTCACCCGCACCGCTGTCGATGCTGGCGATCTTGCTGAGCTTCGCGTCCCCGAAACCCAGCGAGAAAAGCGCCAGCTTCGAATTCTTCCTGTCCGACCGGTCGCTGGCGACGACGAGCGCGCTGTCCCGGCCGCCCGCCAGATCGACATTGTTGAGCAGGCCCGCCGCGTCGAAGGAGCGGATCGCGCCATCGAGGCCATAGACATAGAGGCCCGCCTTCTTGTCGGTGCCGACGATCAGGCTTTTCGCCGGATCGGCCGCATTGTGCCAGATCGCCGGATCATCGGCCGCATCCTGATTGACCGAGCCGACAGGCGCCGTTTCCCCCCTGGCCAGCACCTCCTGCGCGGGCAGGCGCAGGGAAGGCGTCGCCACCTTTCCGTTCTGCCCGGCGCAGGCGGGAAGCGCCGCCAGCGCCAGCAAGGGCAGCAGAGCCGCTTTCATGGCATTCCGCATCAGAAGTTCACCTTCGCGCCGAATTTGATGGTCGGGCCATATTTCTCGAACTGCAACAGCCGCTGGCGGCCATTATAATTCTGATAGGCGAAATATTTGGCATTGTTGACGTTCACCCATTCCGCGAACAGGCGCACATTGTCGGTGACTTTGTACTTGGCCGACAGGTCGAGCTGGAAATGATTGTCGACATAGCGGTCTTCCTGCGCATTGCCGCCGACCTCATCGAGATATTTGTCGCGATAGGTGCCCGCCGCGCGGATGCTGATCGGCCCCTTTTCATAGCCCAGCACCAGGTTGAACGTGTTGCGGGAGTTGGACGGCAGCGAGATGCTGCGCGTGTTCATGTCCTCGTCCAGCACGTCGCCCTTGGAATAGGTGTAGGTATAGTTGGCCTGCACCAGCAACCCGTCGAGCGGCGCGGGAAGGAAGTTCAGCAATTGCGAATAGCTGGCCTCCAGACCGACGATCTCCGCCTTGCCGCCGTTGATCGGCGTGGTGAACTCGGCATAAGGCAGCGAGCCTTCGTAGCTGTAATCATAATAGGTGGCGTCGACGATGAAATTCCTGATCGTCTTGTAGAAGCCGCCAACCGAGATCGCGCCGTTGCCGGAGAAATAATAATCCCAACCCGCATCGAAATTCCAGGCTTCATAAGGCTTCAGATCGGGGTTGCCGAACTCGGCCTCATTATCCTCATTGACCATGTAGCGCGGCGCCAGCTTGGAAAGCTTGGGCCGGACGAGGCTCTTATAACCGGCGAGGCGGAATACCATGTCATCCTGCGGCGAGAAGCGCAGCGTCAGGCTGGGCAGCCAGTCGGTATAATGACGCTCATAGTGCACAGGGTCGATCGCCACGGTGTCGCCGTCATCGGTGACGAGGCTGCCGTTGAGCTGGTTCCAGGTGCGCTCCATGCGCACGCCGCCGATCACGCGCAGCGTGTCGCTATCCCAGCGGCCGAGCAGGTAGCTCGCCAGCACATCTTCCTTGACGCTATAATCGGACGTCGCGGAATTGAGCGCCGTCTCATAATTGTCGACCTCGAAATTCCCCTGATTTTCCTTGAAGAAATCGGTCATCGCCTTCTTGTCGATCACCAGCCCCATGTCGGTCAGGCGATAGGTCTGGTCGCCCAGCACGTCGGCAAGCGTGAGGTCGCCGTCATAATCCTCATAATAGGTCATGTTGAAGTCGTAGCTCTTCTTGCGCCAGCGCGACTTGACGCCGCCCTGCACGGTGAAGGTGCCGCCATCCATCGCGAAGATGCGGGACAGGTCGGCCTTGGCCGCCCATTCCTCGTCCCTGCTGTCGGAAAGGGTGGTCAGCTCGACACGGTTGAAGCTGTAATTGTCGGGATCGTTGACCATATCCGCACCGCTGGTGATCGTGTAGAGCGGCACGCGCGGGTCGGCATAGTTCATCGTGATGCCGACGCCATCGCCATCGAAGCGGGCGCGGAAACGGGCCGGGTCGAGCGAGAAATTCTCACGCTCGCTGGACTTGGCCCAGCTGCCCTGCCAGCTGAATTTCCAGTCGCCGGTGTCGGTGTCGCCGCCCACGGAAATCGTGCGGATGCGCTGGCGTTCGAAGCGGTCCTTGATATCGCGGCGCACCTCGATGCGATCGTCCTCGTCGGAGAAGGTTGCGCTGTCCGCATCGCCAGAGGCCGGTTCGCCGTCGAAGATGAAGGCGGTGCGGCGGCGAACTTCATGATCGTCGAACTGGCTGTAATTGCCACGCGCATAGAGCGTCGTCGTATCCGAGGCGCGATAATCCAGCGAAAGTGCGCCGGAGAGCCGCTTGCGGGTCACGTCATAGTCGCGATATTCGACGGTGTCGGCATAATCGACGCCATTGTCGCCGGTGGTCCAGCCGCCGGTCTCGATATTGTCGGTCTCGAAGGTGCGCTTATAATAGCTGATGCCGCCTGCGATGCCGAAATTGTCGGTGACGCGGGTGGAGAAATCGAAGCCGCCCTTGGGCGTGATCTTGCCGCTATAGTCATTATAGCTGCCTTCGATATTGGCCGAATAATAATCCTTCTTGCGATCGAAGGCGCTGGTGGTGTTGATTTCGATCGACGCGCCGATGGTGTCGGCGTCCATGTCCGGCGTCAGCGATTTCTTGACCTCGATCGATTCGATGATGTCGGAGGAAATCACGTCGAGCGCGACCGATCGCACATCGCTTTCCGGCGCGGGCAGGCGCACGCCGTTGAGCGAGGTGCTGTTGAGTTCCGGGTCAAGCCCGCGCACCGACACGAAGCGGCCTTCGCCCTGATCGTTGAGGATGTTGACGCCCGGCAGGCGGCGCATCGATTCGGCGACATTCTGGTCCGGGAACTGGCCGATGGCGTCACGGCTCAAGACGCTCGACACGCCGTCGGCGGCCTTCTGGCGGGAGAGGGCGCTTGCCTGATTGGCGGCGAGGCCGACGACGAGGATTTCACTGCCGCCGACCGCCGCGATCGAGAAATCGGCGGTGGCGCGGCCCTGCGCGGGAACGGAGATGCTCTGGCGGCTCGTTTCGGCGCCGACATAGACGACCTCGACGTCATACGTGCCTTCGGGCAGGCTGGCGATCACATAGCTGCCGTCACGATCGGTCGTGACCGCGCGGCCGAGCGCGGGAATGGCGACCTTGGCGGCCTTCAGCGCACGGGTGCCGCTCGCATCCATGACATGGCCGGCAATATCCCCTGCATGGGCGACCGCCGGAAGCGAGCAGGACGCCAGCAGCAGGACCGTCCGCAGCGAAGCGCGAGAGAAAGACGACATCTGGAATACCCCTTTTGGTGGATCGGTTTCCGGGGCGCCCTAGACAAGCCGGATGACAGTAAAGCGACGGGTGGATGACAATATGATGACAATCCCTCAAAGCGATGATGCGATGCAAAAATGCATCACCTGCCGAGACCCCTTGGCTTTCGTCGAATTCGGGCGAGCCATCCCCCCTTTCCATTGCGCCGCACCATCAGCATTGCACAAAGCGGCTCCCGCTCTCGCGCGCGATGCTCTACGCATGCGGGATGACACCGCATATGCTGATTTTCGGGATGGGCTATACCGCCTCCAGACTGGCCGCGCGGCTCGTCGCCTCGGGCTGGCGCGTCACCGGCGTGGGGCGGGAGGCCGCAGGGACGGCCCTTCTCGCGCTGGAGGATCGCCCCGCAATCCATGCCGCGCTGGGGGAAGCCACCCATATCCTTTCCTCCGTCCCCCCCGCACAGGCTGGCGGCGACCCGGTGCTGGAAACCCATGGCGGCGCGATCGCCCGCGCGCCCGCGCGCTGGGTCGGCTATCTGTCCTCGACCGGCGTCTATGGCGACACCGGCGGGGCGTGGGTGGATGAAGGCGCGCCGGTGGGAGGCGGGCGGCGCGGTTCCCGCACGCAGGCCGATCTCGACTGGCAGCGCCTGCGCGCGGACATCCGTATCTTCCGCCTGCCCGGCATCTACGGCCCCGGCCGCAGCGCCCTCGACCGGGTGCGGCAGGGCAATGCCCATCGCATCGCCCTGCCCGGCCAGATATTCAGCCGCATCCATGTCGACGATATCGGCGGCGCGATCCTCGCGAGCTTCGACGGACCGCCGGGCGTCTATAATATCGCCGATGACCTGCCGTGCAGCCAGAACCGGGTGATCGAGCATGCCTGCGCGCTGCTCGCCCTGCCCTGCCCGCCGCTGCTCAGTCTGGAGGAAGCCGGGCTATCCCCCGCCGCGCTCGCCTTCTACAGCGAGAACCGCCGCGTCAGCGCCCGGCGCGCGCGCCGCCTGCTCGGCTGGCGCCCACGCTATCGCACCTATCGGTCAGGGCTGGCGGCCTGCCTGTGAGGCCGCCCCGGTCAACCGGCCTTTGAATAGGCGACGACCGTCTCGACCTCGGCCACATCGCCCAGCACGACGCCGACACGCTGGTGAAGGGCATTGGGCTGGATATCCATGATCCGCCCGAAGCCGTCGGTGGCCTTGCCGCCCGCCTGCTCGATCAGGAAACCCATGGGGTTGGCCTCATACATCAGGCGCAGCTTGGCCTTCTTGCCGCCGGTCCGGTGATCGGACGGATAGAGGAAGATGCCGCCCCGCTTCAGGATGCGATGCACGTCCGCGACCATCGATGCGGTCCAGCGCATGTTGTAATCCTTCGCGCACGGCCCTTCGGTGCCCAGCAGCCGCTCCTCGATATAGCGAGCGATGGCGGGCGACCATTGCCGCCGCCGCGCCATGTTGATCGCGAATTCGCAATTGCCCTGCGGCATCTCGATCGGCCCGTCGGTCATCCGCCAGGAACCGACCTCGCGGTCGAGCGTGAATTCATAAACGCCGGTGCCCACGGTCAGCACGAGCAGCGTCTGCGGCCCGTAAATGGCGTAGCCCGCCGCGACCTGCTGCGTGCCGGGCTGGAGGAAATCCTCCTCCGTCACGTCGCGCCCGGATGCGCCTTCGGGCGCGCGCAGCACGGAGAAGATGGTGCCGACCGAAAGATCGACGTCGATATTGCTCGACCCGTCGATCGGATCGAACAGCAGCAGATATTCGCCCTTGGGATAGCGATTGGGGATGAGGTGGATCGTCTCCATCTCTTCCGACCCCATGGCGGCCAGATGCCCGCCCCATTCATTCGCCTCCAGCAGCAATTCATTGGCGATGACGTCGAGCTTCTTCTGCACCTCGCCCTGCACATTCTCGCTGTCGAGGCTGCCCAGCACCTCGCCCAGCGCGCCCTTGGAGATCGAATGGCTGATGGTCTTGCACGCGCGCGCGACGGTCTCGATCAGGAGGCGCAGCTCGGCGGGCAGCACATTGGCCTCCCGTTGTTGTTCGATCAGGAAGCGGGTGAGCGTGGTACGGGCCATGGAATCTCCGGTCGCTAAGGCGTTGAGTCGCAGCAGGATGCCGCCAGCCCTGTGCCAAACTCTATCGGTACAACGCAACCGGGAAAGCGCGGGGAGGATCAGTTATGGGATGGGACGCCCCCGGCGCGGGGACAAGGGCACCCCTGCATCCTTCCTAACCGGCCGAGGCGGAACGGGCAGGCGGATCGCGATATCGCCAGCCCGGATCGATCGCGTCCAGCGTCTTTTCCTCCGCCGGGGGCGGCGCGGCGATGGCGCCCGGTGTCCGGCTGAAGCGCGGCGCGGGCATGGGCTGGAGCACATCGTCGATCCGCCCGAACATCGCGCGCGCCTGTGCATGGGGATAGGCGGCGGCCTCGTCGGGGGAGAGCACCGGCGTCACGCAGGCGTCGCGCCCGGCGAACACCTCTTCCCATTGCCCGCGCGAACGCCCCTTGAAGATATCGGCGAAACGCGCCTTCATCATCGGCCAGGCGGCCTTGTCATGCTGTTTGGGGAAATCCTGCGGGTCGATGCCCAGGCCGGCGATCAGTTCCGCATAGAATTTCGGCTCGATCGATCCGACCGCCATATACTGGCCGTCCGCCGTCTCATAGACCTCATAGAAAGGCGCGCCGCTGTCGAGCAGATTGGCCCCGCGCTCATCGGTCCAGCGATCCATCGCGCGATACCCGTGGATCATCGTCGCGAGCAGCGCCGTGCCTTCGGTCATCGCCGCATCGACCACCTGCCCCTTGCCGCTCGCCCGCGCCTCCAGCAGGCCGCAGACGATGCCATAGGCCATCAGCATGCCGCCACCGCCCATGTCGGCGACCATGTTGACATTGGGCGAGGGGATTTCCCCCTTGCGCCCACACAGCATCAGGCTGCCCGACATGGCGAAATAGTTGATGTCATGGCCCGCAAGATGCGCCATCGGCCCATCCTGCCCCCAGCCGGTCATGCGCGCATAGACCAGCGCCGGATTGCGCGCGAGGCAGATCTCCGGACCAAGGCCCAGCCGCTCCATCACGCCGGGGCGGAAGCCTTCCAGCAGCACATCGGCGGCATCGACGAGGGCCAGCAACTGCTCCACGCCCTGCGCCGACTTGAGGTCGATGCTGACGATCTCCCGCCCGCGATGCAGCAGGTTCCTGGCCGGGTCGATCGGCGGGATGGCGGGCGGCTGGCCGACCCGTTCCACCCGCAGCACGGTGGCCCCCATATCGGCCAGCATCATCGCGCAGAAGGGACCGGGGCCAACCCCCGCCATTTCCAATATCCTGACGCCGACCAGCGGCCCGCTTCTCTTCATCGTCACCTGTTCAAACCCCCATTTGCCGTCCCACCCATCAGATGGCGGTGCGGTCCCCGCCCTTCAGGTGGAGAATTTCGCGCGCCTCTTCCGGCGTCGCGACCGACAGGCCCATGCCCTCGATGATCTTGCGCGCGGTCAGCACCTGCTCGGCATTGCTCTGCGCCAGCTTGCCGGGGCCGCCCCAGAGCGAGTCCTCCAGCCCCACGCGCACATTGCCGCCCATCGACGCGGCCATCGCGACCACGCCCATCTGGCGCGCACCCGCGCCGAGCACCGACCATTCATATTGATCGCCGAACAGCCGGTCGGCCGTCCGCTTCATGTGCACCACATCGTCGGGATGACTGCCGATACCGCCCAATATGCCGAAGCAGGTCTGGACGAAGAGCGGCGCCTTCACCAATCCGCGATCGAGGAAATGCGCCAGATTATACAGATGGCTGGTGTCATAGCATTCGAACTCGAACCGGGTGCCGAGCGGCGTCAGCAATTCCAGCAGCCCCTCGATATCCTTATAGGTGTTCTTGAACACCAGATCGCGGGAAGCCTCCAGCACCTGCGGCTCCCACTCATATTTCCAGTCCTTGTAGCGGTTCAGCATCGGGAACAGGCCAAAGCCCATCGTGCCCATGTTGAGCGAGGCGACCTCCGGCTGGAAGCGCGTCGCCGGGCGCAGCCTTTCCTCCAGGCTCATCGACGGATGGCCGCCGGTGGTGAGGTTGATCACCGCGTCGGTACGCTGCTTGATGACCTTCAGAAAGGGTTCGAACAGATCGGGATTCTGGTCGGGCCGCCCATCCACCGGATTGCGCGCATGAAGGTGGATGATCGCCGCGCCGGCCTCTGCCGCGCCGACCGCCGCCTCGGCGATTTCCTCGGCGGTGACCGGCAGATGGGGGGACATGGAGGGCGTATGAATAGCGCCCGTCACGGCGCAACTGATGATGACCTTACCCTTTGCCAATGTCCTGCTCCTCGTCCTTGCTTTCGTGCCGACCCTGATGCCGCCCGATGTCGTCAGCACATGATATCATAATTACATTTATCGTAAATAGGCATACTATTTTTCACAGGGAGGAAATGTGGAAAGGAAACGGGCAGGCCCCTCCGCCCGTTCCCCATCCGCGCCTGCCGGTCAGCCCGGAACATAGACAAGGCGGCGCTGGGTGAACTCCTCCAGCCCGCCCTGCCCCAGTTCCTGCCCCATGCCGGACTGCTTGGCGCCGCCCATCGGCACGAACGGATTGATGTTCATGTGCGAATTGATCCACACCATGCCGGTCTGCAAACGGCTGGCGACCTCCAACGCGCGGGCCTTGTCCTTGCCCCAGACGGTGCCGCCCAGCCCCTGATCGGTATCGTTGGCGCGCGCGATCGCATCGTCGATATCGCTATAGCGCAGCACCGGCAGCACCGGGCCGAACTGTTCCTCGCGCACGATCCGCGCATCATCGCCGATATCGCGGACGATCGCCGGGCGGATGAAATAGCCCGGCCGGTCGAGCGTCTCGCCGCCGATGACCGTGCCCTGTTCCGCCGCATCGGCGATCATCTCGCGCACCTTGTCGAACTGCGCCTTGTTCTGGAGCGGGCCATAATGCACGCCCTGCTGCGTGCCTTCACCCACTGCCGCCGCCTGCGCCAGCCCGGCCAGCTCATCGCACACCGCGTCATATTGCGATTCATGCACATAGGCCCGCTTGATCGCGAGGCAGACTTGCCCGCTATTGACCATCGCCCCTTCGAACAGACTCTTCGCCGTTTCCCTGGGATCAACATCGTCGAGCACGATCGCCGCGTCATTGCCGCCCAGTTCCAGCGTGATGCGCTTGAGCAGGCTCGACGCGCTCGCCATCACCTTGCGCCCGGTGGCGGTGGAACCGGTGAACGACACCTTGGCGACATCGGGATGGGCGGTCAGCAGCCCGCCCAGATCATTGGCATCGACGATCATGTTGAACACGCCCGCCGGCAAATGCGTGTTGAATATCTCCGCGATCCGCAGCGAGGACAGCGGCGTCGTCGGCGCGGGCTTGGCGACGACCGTATTGCCCGCGAGCAGCGCGGCGGGGGCCTTCACCATCAACAGCGAGATCGGGAAGTTCCACGGCGTGATCGCCGCCACCACGCCCAGCGGATAATGCTGTTCGACGAAGCGGCCATTATCGTCCTCCTGCACTGTGCGATCGGCAAGGTCGAGGCTTGCCAGCGCGCGCAGGATGAAGGCCGATCCGGCAATCTCCTCGATCGCCTTGTCGATCGGCTTGCCCTGTTCCGCCGTCAGCAGGCGGCTCAGTTCGTCGAGCCGCGCATCCATCTCATTCGCGACGGCGACCAGCCTCTGCCGCCGTTCCCCGATCGGCAGCGCCGCCCAGCCGGGGAAAGCGGCTTTCGCCGCCTCCACCGCCGCGTTGAGCTGCGCTTCATCGGCGCGCGGGCAATCGGCGACGGAGCTTTCCGTCGCCGGATTGATGACCGGCATGGTCATCGCCCCGGTGATAAGCTTTCCACCAATAACCAGATTGAAAGGGTTCATTCTCATCCCCTGTGTCAAATTGCCGATCTCAGAAATGGAATCCCAGCGACGCGCCATAGGTGCGGCCCGGCGCCGCGGCGCCGATATCGCCCGTCCCATTTTCATTGAGCGTCAGCAGATATTTCTTGTCGGTGAGGTTGCGGCCCCAGATGCGGATGTTCCAGCGGTCCTCCGGCGCAGTCCACATGATCTGCGCGTTGAACAGGCTGAACTTGGGCTGCTTCAGGCGATTGTCCACCGCCCAGTAGAAGCCGCTATTATAGGCCCAGCTGACATTGCTGTTGATCCGGCTGCCGCCGCCCAGCTCGATCTCATGGTTGAGCGCCATGTTGAACGTGAAGTCCGGCGTGTTGACCAGCTTGTTGCCGCTCGCCGAGCAATAAAATTGCCCCTTGTCCGCCGCATTGCCGCAATTGGGGTAGACATAATTGCCCAACCCCGGCGTGTAGCCCGCATAGGAAGGCGCGCCGGTCGGCTGTTCGAGGAAGGAGATGGTGGCGACCGGGAAATCGCCATAGCGATGGTGCAGATAGGCGCCGCTGGCGAGCAGCGAGAAGCCCGCGCCCAGTTCCGCCTGCATGTCGAAATCAAAACCATAGATCTTGGCCGAAGCGGCGTTGGACAGCGTGGTGTTGGCGCCGTTGACCTGGAACGCCTGGATATTCTTATATTTATAGTAGAAGGCCGCGACGTTGAAGCGCACCCGGTCAAACAGCGTCGACTTGAAGCCAACCTCGCCCGCGTCGAGCGTTTCGGGCTGCGCCGCCGGATCGGACGGCGAGGTCAGGTTGTAGACGCCGCTCTTGAAGCCCCTGCTGTAGCTGCCATAGACCATGAAATGCGGCCCGAACTGATGGTCGAGCGCGACACGCCAGGTCGGCTTCTTGAAGGTCTTGCTCTGCTCCACCGTGCCGATCGGCGCCAGCGTGCCGTCCGGGCGGCAATAGGCACTGCAGGTCACATCGGGTTCGGGAATACCGATGCCCAGATACTGGTCGGCATGCAGGCTGCGCTTGTCGACGGTATAGCGCGCGCCCAGCGTCAGGTTGGTATCGGGAGCGAATTCCCAGGTGACCTGGCCGAAACCGGCATAGGATTTGGTCTTCTGCGTGGAATAGATGACCAGCCGGTTGGAAAGGCCGCCGGTCTGGCCGACAATGCCCAGCCCGACGATCTGGAACGGGTTATACTGGCTCGTCGCGTCCATGTAGAAGAAGCCCGCGATCGCACGGATCGGGCCGCTGTCATAGGCAAGCTGAAGCTCCTCGGTCCACTGCTTCTCCTGATTGTAGAGCGGCGCGTCGAGAATCTTGAGCGAGGTCGTATCGACATCCACGCGCTGGAACCCCTTGGCGCCCCGATAGGCGAGGATATTGGTCAGCGTGAGATCGCCGAAACCATGCTTCAGCTTCGCCGAACCGCCATACATTTTGGTGTCGATCTTCGGGTCGAACTCGCTCTGCGAGTCATAATAGCCATTGCCGTTCGCGGCATAGTTCGCATAGCCGGTGCCATCCACCAGCTGCGCGGTCGGCACGGGACGATAGGCGATCGCGATCGAGCCGGTCGTGTGGCCATAGTCGCCGGCCAGCGTCAGGTCGGTATCCGGCCCCAGATCGAAGAGCAGCTTGCTGCGCACGATGATATCGCGCGACTTGTTCACGTCCCGCCCGGTGATGCGGTTGACGCCGAAGCCCTTGTCCTGATTGCGATAGTAGACGGCGACATCGGCGGCGATACCCTTGGCGAGGCCGCCGGTGGCATAGAGATTGGCCTCCATCGTCTGGAAATTGCCATAACCGACCGAGGCGTCCATCGAGAATTTCTGCTGCGGCGTGCGGGTGATGACATTGACCGCGCCGCCGGTCGCGTTGCGCCCGTAAAGCGTGCCCTGCGGCCCCTTCAGCACCTCGATCCGCTCGATATTGTTGAGCGCGAAGGTGGCGCCCGCCATCGACGGCATATAGACGCCATCGACGAAGGTGGCGACCGCGCTGTCCTGCCCCGTCGAGCCGCCCTGCGTGCCGATGCCGCGCAGCGTGAATACCGTCGCTTCGGTCGTGCGGGTCACATTGAGGCCGGCGACGGACTGGGCGAGATCCTGGGTGGAACGGATGCCCGATTCCGCCAGTGCCGAGGCAGGCACCGCGGAAATGGCGATCGGCACGTCCTGAAGATTTTCAGCCCGCTTCTGCGCGGTAACGATAATGTCCTGAATTGCCGGCTGGTTGCTCTGCGCGAACAGCGTTTGCGGCATCAGCGCCGCGCCCGCCGACACCCCCATCGATACCGATGCCAACAGCATATGTCGAAGCATGCACTCCCTCCCATTTCCTCGTTTATTTCCTGTAGCAATCACTCCCAAACCAGCATATTGTCAACCAAATAATAATAAGCCTTAGTATTATAAATGGAACAATCCATTCTGACAGGATAGAGAGGAACGCAATGCGGGAAGAGCGTGCAGGAAAAGGGCAATCCGTCGATCGCTATCGAGTCGGCCTTGCGTCGCGCGCCTGCCTGCGGGCACGGATCGCAGGCAGAGGAACAGCCCATGCATCCGCATGACATTCCCGGCTGGGCATCCGACCGCAGCCGGTTGATGAATCGCTTTCCACCGCTGGACCCCCGGCGGGCCGCCGTGCTGGTCATCGACATGCAATCGGCCTTTGTCGGGGAAAGCGCGGTCTTCCCCAACGCCCATGCGCTGGATATCGTCCCCGGCATCAACCGCGTGGTGCGCTCGGCGCGCGCGGCAGGCGCGACGATCTGCTGGTCGCGCCATACGGTGGTCGATCATGGCCCCGGCCGTCAGCCCGACTGGCAATTGTTCCCCGGCAGCCTTTCCTCGCTCAGCGCCCCGCACCTGCGCGCACAAACGCCCGGCCATGCGCTTTATGACGGGCTGGACCGGGCGGAAGACGATCTCGTCTTCGACAAATATCGCTTCAGCTGCTTCATCAACGCGGCGATCGATCTGGATGCCTGGCTACGCGCGCGCGGTATCGAGGATCTGTTCATCCTCGGCACCATCACCAATTGCTGCTGCGAAAGCAGCGCGCGCGATGCCGCCATGCTCGATTATCGCGTGCGCTTCCTCGCCGACGCCACCGCCGCGCTGACCGACGAGGAGCATGCCGCCACCTTGCTCAGCGCCGCCGCGATCGTCGGCGAGGTCATCACGACCCAGACCGCGGTGAGCCTGTTCACCACGGCCAACACCCCCGCAACAGAGGGAAAAGGAGAGTAAGCCCATGAAGATCAAAGCCGCCGTCGCCCGGCATCCGGACGGAGAATTCACGGTGGAGGATGTCGACCTGATCGCACCCAATGCCGATGAGATACTGGTCCGGCTGGTCGCGACCGGCATCTGCCATACCGATCTTTCGGTGGTCGAGCAGATCATGCCGCTGCCTTTGCCGCTGGTGCTCGGCCATGAAGGCGCGGGCGTGGTCGAAAGCGTGGGCGCGAACGTGACCGGCTATGCGCCGGGCGACCATGTGGTGCTGACTTTCGCGAGTTGCGGCCATTGCGCGTCCTGCGCCGATCACCACCCGGCCTATTGCGAAAATTATCCGTTGCTCAATTTCCGGGGCGCGCGGCCCGATGGCACGCCGACCCTGCATGATGCCGGCGGCGAGGCGCTGGGCGGCGCGTTCTTCGGCCAGTCCTCCTTCGCCACCTATGCGCTTTCGACCCCGCTCAACACGATCAGGGTGCGCAAGGACGCGCCGCTCGAACTGCTCGGGCCGCTGGGCTGCGGGCTGTCGACCGGTTCCGGCACCGTCATCAACGTGCTGAAGCCCGGCCCCGCCACCACCATCGCGGTATTCGGCACCGGCGCCGTCGGCATGTCGGCGCTGATGGCGGCCAAGGCGCTCGGCGCGGGCCGCATCGTCGCGGTGGACCGGGTGGAATCGCGTCTCGCCCTCGCGCGGGAACTGGGCGCAACCGACACGATCAACACGTCGGAGCAGAATCTCGCCGAAGCTCTGGCCGCGTTGGGCGGCGTCGATCAGGCGGTCGACACCTCCGGCGTGCCCGCGCTGATCGCGGCGGCTGTCGGCGCCCTCAAGGAGCGCGGCACCTGCGTGCTGCTGGGCGCCTCGAAGCAGACCGAGGTGACGCTCAACATCCTGCCGCTGATCAGCGGGCGGGTGATCCGGGGCGTGGTGAATGGCGACTGCGATCCGGCAATCCTCATCCCCCAGCTGATCGACTGGTATCTGGAGGGCCGCTTCCCGATCGACAAGCTCTCGGCCTTCTACCCGCTGGACAGGATCAACGAGGCGGTGGCGGACTCCACCTCCGGCAAGACGATCAAGCCGATCCTGACCTTCGAAGCGGCGAATTGAAGGCGCAAGGGCGGGCGGGGAACATCCTCGCCCGCCCGTTACCGATCAGTCGGAGACATAGTTGGACCAGCCGGTCGCCAGATATTTCTGGAACGCCGGGCCGACCGCCTGTTCGGCCAGATAGGCGCGCGTCACCGGGAAGGTGCGGGAAACGAAATCCGGTTCCTCGATCGCGCGGCGGGCCATGTCGTGATGGAGGATCGCCCCCCGGCCGAAAAAGATGAAGTCCGCGCCGCTGTCGAGGCAATCCTGCGCATCCTGCGACGAAAAGATATGCCCCGCCACGCCCAGCCGCGTGCCATTGGCGCGGGGAAGCTTGCCGAACAGATCGACCAGCCGGGCGGGATGATATCGGGCCTCGTCGGGCAACTTGAAACTGTCCCACAGCGACATGTCGAGATAATCGAGTTGCCCGCCGCCCAGCAGTTCCTCGGCGAACTGGATCGCCTCTCCGGTGCTATAGGCATATTTTTCCGGCGAGAGGCGCACGCCGAGCTGGAAATCCGGCCCGGTCGCCGCGCGGATACCGTCGATGATGTCGCGATAGATGCGCGTGCGGTTGCGATAGGAACCGCCAAAGCCGTCCGCGCGGTTATTCTCTTCCGCATTGAGGAACTGGCAGAGCAAATAGCCATGGGCGCCGTGCAGTTCCACGCCGTCGATCCCGGCCTTTTCACACCGCACCGCCGCCGCGACGAAATCCTCGATCAGCGCCTCGACCTCCGCCGTGGTCATCGCCCGCACATTACGCTTGGGATAAGCGAAGGGCGAAACCGCCTGCTCGCCGCTGATCTCCGGGTTGCTGCGCGAACCGGCATGTTGCAACTGGACCGCTGACACCGCCCCGCGCGCGCGCAGGCCATCGGCGAGCTGCTTCAACCCCTCGACATGCTCATCGGCATAAACGGCGAGCTGGCCGGGAAAGGAGATGCCGTTTTTCTGGACGGCAGCGGCGCAGGTCATCACCAGACCAAAGCCCCCCTCCGCGCGTTTCATCAGGAAATCATATTCATCCCGGCCCAGCGTGCCGTCATCATGGCTCTGCCAGTTGGTAAGCGGCGCAAGGGCGATGCGATTGCGCCACTCCGGCCCTCTGGGAAAGCGGATCGGATCGGCTAGTTTGGCGGACACTCTGGATACTCCTTGCTTGGCCTGCTATTAGTAATCTAGCGCACCAGTTTCTGGCAAATGGATTTTCAGCCCCGGCCGCGAAAACCGCCGGCGATCAGCGGCCGGTCCAGTTGGGCTTGCGCTTTTCGGCAAAGGCCTTGGGTCCTTCCTTGATATCCTCGCTCGCACGCCAGGCGACGAACTCCGGATAGGCCTTCTGGTTGCGCATCGCCGTCGCGATGCTGTCCTCCGCCAGCCCCCGATTGACCACCGCCTTGGACGTGCGGATCGACACCGGCGAGGCGCGGATGATATCGGCGACCCATTGCTGCGTCACCGCATGGAGATCGGCGGGGGCCGCCACTTCATTGACGAACCCCATGCGCCAGCCCTCGGCCGCGCTGATCCGGCGCGAGGTCAGGATCGCCCCCATCGCCTGCTTGAGCGGCACCTGCCGCGCCAGCCGGTGCAGCCCGCCGCCCAGCGCCACCGCGCCCACCAGCGGTTCCGGCAAACCGAAGCTCGCCGTCTCCGACGCGATCACTATGTCGCAGGCCAGCGCGACCTCGAAGCCGCCGCCCAGCGCGACGCCGTTGACGGCGGCGATGAAGGGCTTGTCGCAATCGAACCGCTCGATCAGCCCGGCATAGCCGCTGCGCGGATATTCGGGCGGCAGGCCGCTTTGGGCGGCGGCCTTGAGGTCGGACCCGGCGCAAAAAGCGCGATCGCCCGCGCCCGTCACGACACAGACCGACTGGTCTGGATCGGCCGCGAAGGCATCGAAGGCCGTCTGCAATTGCTGATGCATTTCCGGGTTGATGGCGTTCATCACCTCCGGGCGATTGAGCGTGACCGTGGTGACGGCTCCATCCCGGCGAACGTCGACAAATTGCATGACCTGCCCTTTTGAAACTGGCGAATAATATCTGGCTGATGATGACGAACCGGCGCGGCTGTCGCCGCACCGGCTCAAAGGCAGGGGAGCCAGCACCCCTGCCTTTCCCCTTTTTTAGAAATGCCCGGTCAGCGTGACGCCATAGGTCCGGGGCGCCGCCGGCGAGCCTTTCACACCCGATGTCCCGCTGTTGGCGATGTAGGAATAATATTTCTTCTTGGTCAGGTTGTTGACCCAGAAACGCAGGCCCAGCCCCGACCCGCTATTCCAGCTGATCGCGCTGTTGATAAGGTCCACCGGACCCTGCCGGGTATATTGGTTATTGTCCGGCTCGAAATAATAAGCGGCGCTGTGCAGCCAGTTGGCCGACATATCGACCGATCCCGACCCGCCCAGCGGGATCGAATAGATCACGCTGAGATTGCTGGAGAAGGGCGCGGTCTGGAGCGTCTTGTTGCCGCTGAGGTCGCACCCGCCCGATACCGCGACCATCGGCGCGGAGGCCGAGGTCGGATAGATCGGGCCGCCGCCGCCCGCCGGATAGATCAGCGGATTGGAGGCGCAGCCCGCCGGGATCGGAATCTGCGCATTGGGCGATTGCGGGAAATAGGTCGGCCCGGTTGGGAAGGACGTATATTTGCCGTTCACCACCGACACGCTGCCCATGATCGTCAGTTCGGGCGTCGGCTGCACCGTCAGTTCGGCCTCGAAACCATAGAGGCGCGATTTACCCGCATTGCGGATTTCCGTACCCGCCTGATTGGTGAGGTTGTTCTGCAACTGGGCGTTGGAGATCTTGTAATAGAACCCCTCCGCGTTCAGGCGGACGATGCGGTCGAACAGGTCGCTCTTGAAACCGGCGCTATAGGCGTCGAGCGTTTCCGGCTGCACCGCCGCGACCACGCCGCTGGTCGCATAATTATAGCTCGACGTCGAATAGACGCCGCTCTTGAAGCCGCGATTATAGGCCGCGTAGATCATCACATCGTCGGTGACCTTATAGTCGAGCGAGAAGCGGCCTGTGACCTTGTTGAACCGGCGGCTGTCCGGGAACGGGCCGGAGGCGATCATGACCGCCCCCCCCAGAACGCCAAGCTCGCCGCCATTATCCTCGATCGAGCGCTTGTCCGAGGTATAGCGCAGGCCCAGCGTCGCGGTCAGCGCGGGAAGCACCTCCAGGCTGGCCTGTCCGAAGCCGGAGAAGGATTCCGTCCGCTGGCGGGCATGGGATGAAGAATAAAGGCCGGCCGGAACCGCCGGGCCGAGATTGGCCCCGCCCGCCCCTGCGCCCGCCGCCGGGCCATGGCCGGTGAAGATGCCGTCGAACAGCGCCGCATCCTTGAGGTAGAAGCCGCCGACGATCCACTGGAGCTTCGAATCCTCGGCGGACAGAAGCTGGATTTCCTGCGTGAACGCCCATTCGGTCTGATCATAATCGGCTAGCAGATTACCCTGATGCGCCGAGATATCGAGATAGTTGGAGTTCTTCGAATCCGAATAGGCGGTGATGCTGACAAAGCGCATCGGCCCGAAATCATGGCTCAACTTGGCGGCCCCCATCGCGAATTTGGAGGTGTAGCTGTTCCCCGGACCGGACATGCCGTCATAGAAACCGGCGCCCGCCTGCTCAGGCGTCAGCCCCGCGCGTCCGGCAAAGCCCTCCACCGTCCGCATGGCGAGGCCAAGCGACCCCTTCTGAACATTATAGGCGCCGGAAAGAAGCAACTGGGTGCTCTCGCCCATGTCGAACAACAGCTTGCCCTTCACGCCCCAGGAATTGCGCTTGAACAATTCTTCGCCCGAATAGATATCATGGCCCCAGCCCTTGCCCTGATCGACGCGATAGGCGGCGACATTGACAGCGATATTCTGGCTGAGCGGCACATTGACATAGGCCTTGGCGGTCACGGTGTCGTAATTGCCATAGCCGAATTCGAAATCGGTCGACATGGCGGTGGTATTGGGATCGCGCGTGTGCACATGGATCACGCCGCCCGTGGCGTTGCGCCCGAACAGCGTGCCCTGCGGCCCCTTGAGCACCTCGACCGACTGGATATTGTTGAAATCGAACAGCGCCGAGTTGGCGGTCGGAATGTAGACATCATCCACGAACAGCGCGACCGAAGGCTCGTTGCCGATCGTGGCGGACTGGTTGCCGACACCGCGAATGAAGGGCTGCGCGCCCGCAGCCTGCCGGTTGAAGGTGAAGCCCGGCACGACATTGGTTAGCGTCGAAATATCCGTGACGCCCATCTTCTCGGCAATCTCGCTCGTCACGGCGGTGACGGCGATCGGAACATCCTGCTGGTTCTGCGCCCGCCGGTTGGCGGTCACGATGATATCGGCGACGCCGACCCGCTGCTGCGGCTCCTGCGTCTGGTCTTGCTGCTCTTCGGCCAACGCCGGCGCTACGCCGGTCAGGCAGGTCGCAATGGCAAATAAGGAGACGGCTTTGAACCGTGTCATCCAATCCTCCCTCTGTTGTAGTAATCAATGTTGATTATATTCGTCAGTTCTATACGCTCGCTGACTATATATATGATGACCATTTTCGAACGCCATTGCAATTCGTAAAGAAAGAAACTTGGCCGATGATATTCAACCATATGAAATATAACGAAATTTTTATCATTTCCGAACGGGATTCCAAAGGCTGCCCCAGTATGGCGGCATGGAATTTCCAAGGCCTCCGTCCGTCAGGATCGCGCCCCGCAAAGCGTCGTCCCCACTGTTCCGCCATTTGATTCGTCTCGAATCGGTGACGTCATCACCGCAACATCATCCCTAGAAATTCCTTCAATCAGGAGAGAGCTATGCCGCTGGACCATTATGTAACGCTGGGCCGATCGGGCCTGAAAGTCAGCCGTTTCTGCCTCGGTGCGATGACCTTCGGCACCGAATGGGGCTTTGGCGCCGATGCGCAGGACGCCACTGCGATCCTCGACGCCTATGTCGATCGCGGCGGCAATTTCATCGACACCGCCAATATCTACACCGGCGGCAGTTCGGAGACGATCATCGGCGACTGGATCGCCGCGCAGCCGGGCCGCCGCGACAAGCTGGTGGTCGCCACCAAGTTCAGCGGCAATCTGCTGCCCGGCAACCCCAATGGCGGGGGCGCGAGCCGCAAGGCGATCCACGCCGCCTGCGACGCTTCGCTACGCCGTTTGCGCACCGATCATATCGACCTCTACTGGCAGCATTGGGCCGACCCGTTCACCCCGATCGAGGAAACACTATCGGCGCTCGACGATCTCGTTCGCGCAGGCAAGGTCCGCTATATCGGCTTTTCCGACACCCCGGCATGGAAAGTGGCCGAGGCGCAGACCATCGCGCGCTTTCGTGGCTGGGCGCCGCTCATCGCGCTACAGGTCGAATATTCGCTGCTCGAACGCACGGTGGAAGGCGAACTGGTGCCGATGGCGCAGGCGATGGGGCTGGGGATCACCCCCTGGTCGCCGCTGCGCGCGGGCCTGCTGAGCGGCAAATATGACCGCACCAACCGGCAGGCGGAATCGGCGGGCAGGACCGCTAGTCTCGAACGCAATTTCAGCGACCATGCCTTCGAGGTCATCGACCTGCTGAAAGGCATCGCGTCGGCCCATGGCGCCACGCCCGCCTGCGTCGCCCTCGCCTGGCTGCTCGCCCGGCCGGGCGTCACCGCGCCGATTCTGGGCGCGCGCACCTTCGCGCAGTTCGAGGCCAACCTCGCCGCGCTCGACCTGCAACTCGACCCCGCCGCCATCGCCCAGCTGGATGCGGCCTCCCATCCCCGGCTCGATTTCCCGGCGGAGTTCCTGCCTCTCGCGGTCGCCAGCAGCTATTCGGGGCTGACGATCAATGGCCGTACCTTCAACCAGTCGTTGCGCTGACATGCGCGCGGAGGTGCAGCAAGGGACGAGGCAGGCACCACGGATGCTGGCGCTGCTCTCCGCCGCTTATGGCCTTGCCTATATCGACCGGCTGATGATCGCCGTCGTCGCCGAGCCGGTGAAGCAGGAATTCAACCTGTCCGATACGCAGCTCTTCCTGCTGACCGGCGCGGCCTTCGTCGTCATCTACGGCCTGCTGGGGCTGGTGAGCGGCTGGCTGCTCGACCGCTGGAGCCGGTCGCGGCTGGTCGCCGGGTCGCTGGGACTGTGGAGCCTCTTCACCATGGGCTGCGGGCTGGCGGGCAATTTCTCTCAGCTCGCCCTCGCCCGCGCCGCCGTGGGGGCGGGCGAGTCGGCGATCGTGCCCGCCGCCATGTCACTCATCAGCGACAGCTATCCGCCGCGCAAGCGCCCGCTGGCGATGGGCACCTTCTATGCGGGTGGCATGGCGGGCATCCTCTTCGCCTGGACGATCGGCGGCTGGGTGACCGCCGAATATGGCTGGCGCTTCGCCTTCCTGATCGCCGGGCCGCCCGGCCTGTTGCTGGCGGCGCTGATCCTGTGGAAAGGCCGCGACCCGCGGCGCGGCCCCGCCCTGCCCGGCGAGACCGGCGGCGAGTCCACCTTTCGCGCGGTGTGGCGCAACCGGCCGCTGGTCTGGCTGATCGCGGCGGGATCGGTCGTCACCTTCGTCAATGTCGGGCTGGTGAACCAGCTGGGCAGCTTCTTCATCCGCAGCCATGGCATGAGCGTGCGCGAAGTGGGCCTGATCTTCGGGCCGCTGATGGCGGGCGGCATGGCGCTGGGGCTGATCGGCGGCGGCTGGATCGGCAACCGGCTGGCGGAAAAGGGCACCGACACGCTGATCCGCTTTTCGATGTGGAACTGCTTCAGCCTGTTTCCGCTCTATCTGCTGATCTTCCTCACCCCCTCCACCACGGTGGCGCTGGCGGCGACCTTCGTCGGCACAGGCGTCAGCGTGCTTTACTCACCCTGTTTCTCCGCCGCCTATCAGGCGGTGAGCGCGCCCCGCACCCGCGGCACGGCGGCGGGCATCTCCAACTGCGCCAATGCGCTGATCGGCGGCGCGCTGGCGACCTTTCTGGTGGGGGCGCTCAGCGACCATTGGCGGCCGCTCTTCGGGGAGGACAGCCTGCGCTATGCGATGGCGGCGGGCATGGTCACCTGCCTCCTCTCCGGGCTGATGTTCATCCGGGCGCGCCGCCTGGTGGCGGATCAGCGCCCGGACCTCATGCACCCCTGAAGCGGGGCTTGCGCTTCTCGCGGAAGGCGGCGACGCCTTCCGCATGATCCTCCGACCGGCTGGCGACCGGCTGCATCATATGCTCGGCCTCCAGAAACTGGTCGAAGGCCATGGTCGCGGCAAGATCGGCCTGCCGCTTGGTCAGCGCGAGCGATATGCCCGGCCCTTCCGCCAGGTCCTGCGCGAAGGCGAGCGCACGCGCGAGTAGATCGTCAGCGGGCAGCACCTCCAGCGCCAGCCCGAGGCGCAGCGCCTCCTCGGCGCGGACGGCGCGGCCGCTATAGCATAGCTCCTTCGCCCGCATCGGCCCCACCAGCCGATTGAGCAGCCATATCGATCCGCCATCGGGCGCAAGCGCAATGTTGCGGAATATCTGCATGAACTTCGCGGTATCGGCGGCCAGCACGAAATCGCAGCACAGCGCAAAGCCCCAGGCCATGCCCGCGCAGATACCGGGCACCGCCGCGATGGTCGGCTTCTTCAGATGATAGATGGCGCGGTTGATCCGCCCCAGCTCATGCATCCGGCCGAGCGAACCTTGCATGCCGCCGCCGCCAAAGCCCCCGACATCGGCGCCGGAGGAGAAATTGCCTCCCTCCCCCGTCAGCACCACCGCCCGTACCGACGCGTCCATCCCCGCCTCCTCGAACGCCTCCCAAAGCTGGCGGCGCATATCGTCGGTGATCGCGTTCTTCGTCTGCGGCCGGTCGAGCGTGACCAGCAGGACGGCATCCCTTTTTTCCACCCTGACCGTCATGTCACTGCGCTCCCCCGTCACCGAGCTGCCGCTTGACGCCCGCGCTGTCATAATAATCGATGACGGAGCGGATCAGTCCCTCATCGGTCAGTTCCATCACCGCGACGCCATCGCTGGCGAAGGCGATGTTGGTGGGTGGGCGGCCATGATAGGTGCCGGTCTGCCGCCCGGTGAACGTCCATTCGAGGCACACATCCTTGCCCGAGCGAAAGGCGCGAGGGAACTCCATGCGGATATCCGACAGCGCGGCGACGAAATGGCTGTGGAACGCGCGCAACTGCTCATGCCCCACATTCATCCGGCCGACCTGATCATCCCTGTAGGTCGCATCCGGCGCGAACAGCGCGACGAACACCTCGGTATCGGGATTGGCCCAGGCATCGCCATAACGACGCGCGAAATCGGCGATGGCTTCCTGCGCCATCAGAGCATGCCTCGCGCGATCGCCACCTTCTGCAATTCGTCGGTGCCCGCATAGATGCGCTGGATACGCGCGGCCGTCCACATGCGCGCGATCGGGTTCTCGTCCATCAGCCCCGCCCCGCCGAACAGCTGCACGCAGCGATCGAGCACACGCCCTTCCATCTGCGTCGCCCACAGCTTCAGGATCGCGCCGTCCTCAAAGCTGAACTCCTTGTTGCGCAGGCGGATCATCGCCGTGTCCACCATCGTCTCGGTGATCCGGATATCGGCGCGGCAATCAGCAAGCATGAATTGCGAGTTCTGGAAATCGATCACGCGCTGGCCGAACACCTTGCGTTCCTTCACATATTCCAGCGTGATCTCCAGCGCCTTGGAAGCCGCGCCAAGGCAGCGCGCGGCGATCTGGATGCGGTCCTCCAGAAAAGTGTCCATCAGGATCTTCATGCCGCCGCCCTCGACACCGACGAGATTGCTGACCGGCACGCGCACATTATCGAAATTGAGCGCGCCGGTATCGCCCTGCCGCCAGCCGATCATCGGGATTTTCGCCTGGGTGACGCCGGGTGTGTCGGCCTCGACGATGATCACGCTCATCCCGCGCCCGCCCTTGGCCGGGTCGGTCTTGGCGACGACATAGAGGAGGTTCGCGGTCGCGCCGTTGGAGATGAAATATTTCTCGCCATTGATCACATAGTCGTCGCCGTCGCGAACGGCAGTCGCGGCGATGGCGGTGGCGTCGCTGCCGACGCCCGGTTCGGTGAGCGGCATCGCCTGCGTCCAGTCGCCGGTCAGGATGCCGGGGAGATATTTCGCCTTCTGCTCCTCCGTGCCATGGCCCAGCAGAATATAGGTCGCCACGTCGGACATGAGCGAGCTGCCGGTCGTGGCGCTGCCCGCCGTGCGGCCCAGTTCCTCGGCCATGATCGCATAATAGGTGAAATCGCCCTCGCCTGTGTGGGCAAGGCCAAGCAGTCCCGCTTTCCCGGCCTTTTTCCAGAAGTCGTGGTCCAGCCCGCCCTTCTTCTCATAGTCCCGCAAATGGGGTTCATGCTCCCGGTCCAGAAAGGTCCGCACCGTGTTCCGGAAGGCGTCATGTTCCTCGCTATACCCCATGCGGGCCATAAAATTATCCTCTGTCCTGTTGCTCGAATTTGGTTATGAAGAGCATTATATGCTTGCTATCTAATTTGGTCGAGGCAAAAATTCGTCGGGGAGAGCGATTCGATGAATGAGAGACAAGGGCCTTTGAAAGGCTTGCGCATCGTGGAGTTTGCCGGGCTTGGCCCCGGCCCCTTTGGCGGGATGCTGCTCGCCGATCTCGGCGCGGAGGTGGTGCAGATCGACCGCCCCGGCAGTTCGACCGCCCATTATGGCCTCGATCCGCGCCGCAATCTGCTGCATCGCGGGCGCCGGTCGCTGGTGCTCGACCTCAAGACGGCGGAAGGCGTCGAAACCGCGTTGCGGCTCGTCGAAAAGGCCGATGCGGTGATCGAGCCCAATCGCCCCGGCGTGGCGGAGAAGCTGGGTATCGGCCCCGATGCCTGCCTGCGCCGCAACCCGCGCCTCGTCTATGGCAGGATCACCGGCTGGGGCCAGACCGGCCCGCGCGCGCACCATGCCGGGCACGACATCAACTATATCGCGCTGTCCGGCGCGCTGCACAGCATCGGCCCGGCCGACGATGTGCCGGCCATTCCCAATAATTTCGTCGGCGACATGGGCGGCGGCGGCCTCTATCTCGCCTTCGGTCTGCTGGCCGCACTCTATGAGGCGCAGCGATCGGGGCAGGGGCAGGTGGTCGACGCCGCGATGATAGAGGGCGCCGCGCTCCAGTTGATGGGATCGCTGACGATGAAGGCCAATGGCCTGTTCAGCGACCGGCGCGGCAGCCATTATTCGGATGGCGCGTCGCATTTCTATCAGGTCTATCGCACCAGCGACGGCAAGTTCCTGTCCGTGGGCGCGATCGAGCCGCAATTCTACCGCGCTTTCCTGCAAGGGCTGGGCGTCGCCGACGATCCCGATTTCGCCCGCCAGATGGACCCGGCCGCCTGGCCCGCGCTCAAGGCGAAGACCGCCGCCATCATCGCCGGGCGCACCCGCGCGGAATGGGACGCGATCTTCTCCGCCGATGCCTGCGTCGCGCCGGTCCTCGCCAGCGGCGAGCTGGCGGATGACCCGCATCTTGCCGAACGCGGCAGCTTCGTCACCGTCGACGGACATGTGCAGGCCGCGCCCGGTCCCAAATTCAGCCGCACCCCCGGCGCGATCGCCCATCCCCCGCCGCTGCCCGGCGAGGAGACGGACGCGATCCTGCGCGACTGGGGGATCAGCGCGGCCAACACGCCGGAGGAACGGATATGACGCAACCCGGAAAGCCGGAACAGCCCGATCCCGAAATCGCGGTGCTCGCCGCGCTGCTGGAGGAGTATCGCCGCCAATATGACATTGGCGAGGGCGGCACGCTCGACCGATCGAAGGTGGAGCATCTCTACAAGATGGACGACGCGTTCACCGCCTATGACGTGGCGCCGCCACTCGAAGGCTATATCGGCTGGGATCGCTATGCGGTGGGCTGGTACAAGGTGCTGGAGAAATATAGCAGCATCCATTTCACCTTTCGCGACACCCCCCGCATCTTCCGCAAGGGCGACGTCGCCTGGATGTCGGTCAGCGCCGACTGGTACGGAAAATCGAAGGCGGGCGACGATTTCGCCAAGACCTTCCGCCTGACGCTGATCTGGGTGCGGGACAGCGACGACAATGGGGCCGGAAATGGGAACGGCCGCTGGCGCATCACCCATGAACATGGGTCAAGCCCGCGCAGCTATCAACTCGCCGGAGGAGAAGTGGTATGAACGCAGCGCGCAGGACATGGTTCGTCACCGGCGCTTCTTCCGGCTTCGGCCTCGCGCTGGTGCAGGGCATCATCGCGCGCGGCGATCAGGTGGTCGCCGCCGCGCGCAAGCCGGAGGATATCGCCCGGCTGGCGGCGCTCTCGCCCAATCAGGTACTGGCGGTGCGACTGGACGTCACCGAAGGCGAGGAGATAAAGGCCGCCGTCGCCGAAGCGCTCAACCGCTTCGGCGCGATCGACATCCTCATCAACAATGCCGGCTATGGCCTGCTCTCCACCGTCGAAGAGGCGGAGGAAGAGGCCATCCGTCGCCAGTTCGACACCAATTTCTTCGGCCCGGCCGCGCTGATCCGCGCGGTGCTGCCCTCGATGCGGGCGCGCCGATCCGGCTTCATCGTCAATGTCTCCTCGACGGCGGGCGCGCGCGGCTTTGCCGGTTCGGGCTATTATTCCGCCGCCAAGGCCGGGCTGGAGGCGCTGACCGAGGCACTGGCCGCCGAAGCGGGGGAACTGGGCATTCGCGGCATGATCGTCAGCCCCGGCCCCTTCCGCACCGATTTCTTCGGCCGCTCGATCGACCTGCCCGCGACCGAGATCGCCGACTATGCCACCGCGATAGAGCAGCGCCATGGTTATGCCCAATTATCCGGCAGGCAGCAGGGCGACCCGGTGCGCGGCGCCCGGATCATCATCGATACGGTGACGGGCGAGAACCCGCCGCTGCGTCTCGTTCTCGGCGGGCAGGCCCAGCCGACCATCGTCGCCGCGCTGGAGGCCAAGATCGCGGACCTTGCCTGGAGCAGGGACGTGGCCCCGCGTGCCGATTTTCCCGAAGGCGAATGACCCATGACCAGCATCCATGACGACCTCCCCCATCCGGTTCCGGCCTTCGCGCAGCTGCGCTACAAGGAGAATTATTTCTTCATCCTGATCGCACCGGAAAGCGACGCCTTCGGGGTGATCCACCTCAACCATGAACCGGGCCATGACCGGGCGCGCTATACCGCCAATCTGGAAATCGGCGGGCGCTCCATCCGCTATGCCAATGTAACGGCCTTTCCCGAGACATTCGAATATGCGCGCACCATCGGCGACGGCGCGCTGTCGCTGCATTTTGCCGAACCGCACCGGCGTTTCGACCTTGCGCTCAGGACGGACGACATCGACCTGGAACTGAGCTTCACCGCGCGGCAACAGACCTTCGACTATGCCGCCTGCCGCACCGCCGGGAACCCTGCCCCTTCCTTTCAGGAAGTGATGACCCTCGGCCTCAACCTGCCCTATAATCATCAGCAGCAAGCGCTGCACGCCCATGGCCGCGTGCGTCTGGCCGGGGGAGAGGAACGCGCGATCACGGGCAGCGGCTATCGCGACCATAGCTGGGTGATGCGCTGCGATTCCGGCGGCCTCACCCATAATTGGTGCGGCCTCAATTTCCCCGGCCGCAGCTTCGGCATCAAGACCATCTCCACCACCCATCGTCCCGGCATGGTGGCGAAGGAAGGCTATGTCGCCGATGCCGACGGACCGCGCGCGCTGCGCCATATCGAGGTGCGGACCGAAGGCGAAATGGCGGACGGGCTGGCCGCGAAGCTGATCCACGAAGTGGAAGACGTGTTCGGCAACCGCTACACGATCGAAAGCGACCTTGCCGGGCGGTTCGCGCATGTCCCGCTCGTTTCGGAGGCCCCGGCGGGCAAGGCCGCCTTCCATATCGTCGAGAATTTTTGCCCGCTGCGCCTGCTCGAAACCGGGGAGGCAGGCGAAGGGCTGGTCGAGATCGGCCGCAGTTCGACCCTGGGAGGCCCCTACGCATGAGCATCGCCACCGCCAACCAGTTGCGCCTCGTGCGGGACGCCGTGGGCAGGCTCGACGCCGATCAAGCCGCCAAGGACGCCATCGGCATGCTGCTGGGGGATATCATCACCAGCGAGGCGCTCGCCCTGCCCCGCGACACGGTAAGCGAGGAAGTCGCCTATCAGCGCGCGTTCGAAAGCGCGGCGCTTGCCGAACGCGCCGCCCGCCCGCGCGCCGTGATCGGTGAGGAAGGGCTGGATCGCGACAGCCTCGCCGCCTTTCTCAACCGGACGATCCCCGGCGAGGGCGATATCCGCATCCGCTCCGCCACTACCGTATCGCGCGGCATGTCGAAAAAGACGGTGCTGGTGACGATCGAGGGCGCGCGCACACTCCCCGCCGAACTGGCGCTGCGCGTGGACCGCAGCGCCAATAATTATCTCGGCACCACGGTGCTCGACGAATGGGGACCGCTACGCCTGCTCTGGGACCATGGCGCCCCCATTCCGCAGCCTTTCGCGCTCGAACCCGATGGTACGGTAATCGGCGATCCCTTCATCGTCTTCGCCTGCGCGCGCGGCGCGCCGGTCGGCAGCATCTATGTGCCGCCCGGCCCCAATGCCGCGCTGCTCGCCGATACCGCCGCCTGCATGGCGAAGGTGCACAGCGTGCCTGTCGATAATTGGCCCCGCCCCGGCCAGCCGCAGGGAGACGCCTTTTTCGACGCGCAATTCGGCGACTATCTCGCCGACTGGCAGGCTTTGGGGGAAAAGAACGCGATCATCGACGCCTGCTTCGACTGGATCGACCGCCATCGCGCGCGCGCCTATGGCCCGCCCGCGCTGACGCATGACGACTTCAACTATAATAATATGCTGGTGGAGGGCGACCGCGTTTCCGCCGTGCTCGACTGGGAGTTCGCCCATGTTGGCACGCCCGCCGCCGATGTCGCCTATCTCTGGTATGCGGCGCAGAGCATGGGGAGCTTCGCCGATTTCCTCGCCGCCTATGAAGGCGCGGGGGGCTGGCGGCCGCCCGAAGACCAGCTCGATTTCTATCTGCTCTGGGGTCAGTTGCGGCTGGGCGTGATGGGACACAAGGCGGTGCGCAATCTGGAGGAAGGGCATTTCGACGATGTGCGCTTCGGCATGGCGCGCTGGCACCGGCGACAGGCGTTGCTGCGCCTTACAGACCTGCTCGACCGGCTGGAGAAATGACGATGGCTTCGCTTCCCTTTCCTACTCCGCTCGACCCGGCATCGGACGACGCGATCCTTCCCTACCGGCTGGAGGTGCCGCAGGCCGCGCTCGACGATCTGTCCGCGCGACTGGCGCGGGCGCGCTGGCCGGATCGGGAGACCGTGCCCGACTGGTCGCAGGGCGTGCCGCTCGACCGGATGCAGGCGCTCGTCGGCTATTGGCGGGAGAGCTATGACTGGCGGCGCTGCGAGGCGCAGGTCAATCAATGGCCGCAATTCCGCACGAACATCGATGGGCTGGGCATTCATTTCCTGCACATCCGCTCGCCCCATGCCGACGCGCTGCCGATGGTGCTGACCCATGGCTGGCCCGGCAGCTTCCTCGAATTTCTGAACGTCATCGGGCCGCTGACCGACCCCACCCGCCATGGCGGGCGGGCGGAGGATGCCTTCCACCTCGTCATCCCTTCGCTGCCCGGCTATGGCCTGTCTGACAAACCGACCGCGCCGGGATGGAATATCGAGCGGATCGCCCGCGCCTGGGGCACGCTGATGCAGCGCCTCGGCTATGATCGCTATGTCGCGCAGGGCGGCGACTGGGGATCGGCCGTCACCCGCGCGATGGCGGTGCAGCGCGTGCCGGGGCTGGCGGGCATCCACCTGAACATGGTGGTGGTGTTCCCGCCCGAGGAAGAGGATTTCACCGACACCGAGGCACAGGAAGCGCGCGCCGCCGCCGATGACCATAAGCAATGGGGTCTTGGCTATTCGACCCAGCAGAGCACCCGGCCGCAGACACTCGGCTATGCGCTCGCCGATTCCCCGGTCGGGCAGGCGGCTTGGATTTACGAGAAATTCCACGCCTGGACCGATAATGACGGCGAGCCGGAACAGGCGCTGAGCCGTGACGCGATGCTCGACATGATAACCCTCTACTGGCTGACCGACAGCGCCGCTTCCTCGGCCCGGCTCTATTGGGAAAGCTTTCGCAGCGCCTTCGGCAATGCGGCGATTGCGCTGCCGGTCGCGTGCAGCATCTTCCCGCGCGAGATGCGCCGTCCGCCGCGCCGCTGGGCGGAGCGGGTGTTCTCCGACATCATCTATTGGAACCGCGCGGCCAAGGGCGGGCATTTCGCCGCCTTCGAACAGCCCGATCATTTCGTCGCGGAAGTGACGGCGGGCCTGCGCGGCCTGCGCTAGGGGGTTGCCCGCGCCACCTTCGGCCCGGCCACCTGCGCGGTGAGGCGCAGCGCGCTCCCCATGTCGATGGCGTCGGTCATCGGCATCGCCTCGGTGCGGACGACCTTCGGGATCTGCGCGAGGGTCGCGGTGATATCGTCGCTCTCGATCTCATAGATCACCATCAGCTTCCATGCCGGAACGGCGACGCCGCCAGCAGGCGGCTCGGCGATGCGAAAGCGCTGCGCCGCGACGAAACCGTCAAGGCGCAGGCAATCGGGGATATGCTGTTCATCATACCAGCGTTCGAGTTCAGCCTCCTGCCCCGGCCGGGCGACGGAGAAGGCGACATGGAAATGCCGCGCCATCAGATCACCCCATCGGCGCGCAGCCCAGCGATCTCCTCATCGCTGAAGCCCGCCTCCTTCAGCACGGCGTCGCCATCCTCCCCGGCGCGCGGCGGCCCCTTGCGGATCGTGCCCGGCGTCTTGCTGAAGGTGACCGGCGGCTTGACATAGGGCACCGGCTTCGACAGCCCCTCGACCGGCACATCGACCAGAAACTGGTCGCGCACATGCGGATCGTCCAGCGCCTCCTGCGGGGTCAGCAACGGCCCGGCCGGAATGCGGTTGGCCTCCAGGATCGGCAAGATCTCGGCATTGCTATAGCGCCGCGCCCATTGGGTGACGATCTCGCTCAGCACTGCGCCATTATCCGCGCGCAGTTCGTCATTGGCGAAGCGCGGATCGCCGATCAGGTCCTCCCGTCCGATCATCCGCATGAAACGGCGGAACATGGGATCGCCCAGCGCCACCATATAGACCCAGCCATCCTTCGTCTGGATAAGGTCGGCCGGGCCGCCCGACTGCGCCCGGTTGCCGGTGCCAACGCGATCGGTCTGGTTGAAGAACTGGTCGAACAGGAAATAATTGCCGACCGTCATCGCGGTCTGGAGCAAATTCGTTTCCACCTTCTGCCCCTCGCCCGTGCGGTTGCGATGGTGGAGCGCGGCCATCGCGCCAAAGGCGGCGAGGAAGCCGGTGCTCATATCCACCCAGGCCGAATTATGCTTCATCGGCTTGCCCGGCTCGCCGGAAATATGGGTGAGGCCGCTCATTACCTGCGCGATCGCATCAAAGCCGAGACGATCGGCATAGGGGCCGTCATTGCCGAAGGTCGTCAGATGGACGAAGATGATATCCGGCTTGATCGCGGCCATCCGCTCATAATCGAGGCCGAGTGCGCTCGCCGTCTTGCGCGGCAGGTTGGCGACGACGATATCGGCGGTCGCGAGAAGCCGGTCGAACACCGCCCGCCCCTTTTCGCTCGCCAGATCGATCGACACGCCCCGCTTGTTGCGGCCGAGCTGGGTAAAACCGACGCCGCCATGAAAGCCCTCTTTGAAGGGCAGCGTGCCGCGATCCTCCGCGCCGCCCGGCGATTCGATGCGGATCACCTCCGCGCCCAGATCGGCGAGCAGCACCGTCGCGGCCGGTCCCGCCACGAACCGCGTGACGTCGAGGACCCTGATTCCGTCCAGCATGCCTGTCATACTCTCAACTTCCCCTGAACTGCGGCACGCGCTTCTCCACGAAGGAGGTCACGCCTTCCGCGAAATCCCGGCTGGCCGCGCAAATGCCGGCCGCCTGCCCTTCGAGCGCCAGCTGATCGACCAGCGCATTGCCCAGCGCGGCGTTCAGCAACTGCTTCGCCTGCCCCAGCGCCACCGTCGGCCCATCGGCAAGGCGGCGGACCAGCTTTTCCGTGGCCGCGTCCAGTTCCGCATCGGCATGGAGCCAGTTGGCGAGGCCGCAATCCAGCGCCTCCCCCGCCGAAAGGCGATCCCCGAGCAGGCACATCTGCTTGGCCTTGCGCAGGCCGACGATGCGCGGCAGGTGCCAGCTCGTCGCGCCATCGGGGCTGGTGCCGATCGACGCATTGGCGACCATGAACAGCGCGGTGTCGGAAATGAGGACGAAATCGGCCGCCGCGACATAGCCGACGCTCGCCCCCGCGCAGGCACCGCGTACCTTGGCGACGATCGGCTTCGACATCCGCTCCATCAACGCAAAGAGCGGCAGCGTATCGAGCGCCAGCGTCTCGAACTGGCTGCGGCGATCCTCCGGCGCGGCGCAGGCCGCCTGCGCGAAGGCCTTCACATCGCCGCCCGCCATGAAATGATCGCCCGCGCCGCTCAACAATACGACGCGCACATCCTCGCGCCGCTCGCATTCGCGCAGGAAGGCGATCATGCCCGCGACCATCGAGGGCGTCAGCGCATTGCGGGCCTGCGGCCGGTTGAACGTGATGCGCGCCACGCCTCCGGCTATTTCGGTGAGCAGTTCAGGCTCGGTCAGCATGGATATCTCCTGAAGAGGGGGCGGGCCAGTAGCGCGCCTTCAATAGGCGCTTGAGCAGCTTCCCCGTCGGTTCGCGCGGCATCTCCTCCTCGAAATCGATGCTGCGCGGGCATTTATTGTGGGCCAGCCGCTCCCGGCACCAGTGGATCAGTTCCTCAGCGAGCGCCGGGCCGGCGATGGCGGACGCGCGCGGCTGGACCACCGCCTTCACCTCCTCGCCATATTCGGCATTGGGCACGCCGAACACCGCGACATCCTGCACGGCGGGATGGGTGCCGAGCAGATTTTCCGCCTCCTGCGGATAGATGTTCACGCCACCTGCATTGATCACATAATCGCGCCGGTCGGTGAGGAAGAGATAGCCGTCCTCGTCGAGATGGCCGATATCGCCGAAAGTCGCCCAGCCGCGCGCATCATAGGCGCGGCCGGTCTTTTCCGGGTCGTTATGATAGGTGAAGCCGCCGCAGCCCTCAAAATAGACGAGGCCGGTCTCGTTCGGGCCAAGCTCCCGCCCCGCCTCGTCGACGATATGGACGATGCCGCGCGTCGCCCGGCCGACCGAGCCTTTCTTGCGCAACCATTCCTCCGGCGTGATCGCAGTCTGGCCGACGCTTTCCGAGCCGCCATAATATTCGTGGAGAATAGGCCCCCACCATCGCATCATCGCTTCCTTGACCGGCACCGGGCAGGGCGCGGCAGAATGGATGGCGAAACGGTGGGCGCTGGTGTCGAACCGGCGTTGTTCCTCATCCAGCTGCAACATGCGGATGAACATCGTCGCCACCCATTGCGAATGGGTGACGCGATAGGTCTCCAGCGCCCGCAGCGCGGCGGCGGCGTCGAATTTCTCCATCACCACCGCCGTGCCGCCTGCCTGCTGCACCGCCATCGTCCATTTGAGCGGCGCGGTGTGATAGAGCGGCGCGGGCGAAAGATAGACGGTATCGCGATCGAGCTGGAACAGATCGACCAGCACGCTCGTCAACGGATGCGGCTCGCCGATCGGGGCGGGCGTCAGATGCGGGGTGATGCCCTTGGGCCGCCCGGTGGTGCCCGCCGAATAGACCATCGCCGATCCGCGCGTCTCATCCGCGATCGGCGTGGCGGGCAACGCGGCGACCGCGCGATCATAGCTGTCGCCGATCACCAGCATGTCGACCGCATCGCCCGGTTCGCCAGCCTCCAGTTCTCCGGCCCCCAGTTCCCTGGCCCCCAGGTCCCCGGCAATACCCGCGCAATCGACGGCGGGAGAGGCGAACAGCAACGCCGCGCCGCTGTCGCGCACGATATAGGCGGCTTCCTCCGCCTTCAGCCGCGTGCTGATCGGCACGAACAGCAGCCCGGCATTATAGGCGCCCCAGGCGATCTCATGATAATGGGGGTCATTGTCGATCCAGAGCGCGATGCGATCGCCCGCCTTCAGCTCGCGCGCGCGCAGCAGGTGCGAGACGCGGTTGGCGCGCGCGTCCAGCTCGGCGAAGCTGATCGTCTCGCCACTGCCCGCCATGATGAGCGCCGGGCGTCCATCCTGCCGGTCGATATGATCGCGCGGATGCATGATGTCACCGATTGCCGAAACTGGGCTTGCGCTTTTCCTTGAGGGCGGCGAGCGCCTCCTTCAGATCCTCGCTGGTCATCGCATATTGCTCCAGCGCCATCGCGAATTCGAAATGGTCGAGCGCGGCGCGATGCATCGAATGGTTGAGCGCGCGCTTGGTATATTGCACCGCGAGCGGCGGCAGCGCGGCGATCTTGTCGGCAAGCTGCCGGGCGAGCGGCAATACCTGATCCGGCTCGTCCACCAGATCGCTGACCGCGCCGAGCCGGTGCGCCTCCTCGGCCTCGATCGGGTCGCCGGTCAAAAGATGCCGCTTGGACTTCAGGAAGCCGAAGGCGGCGGGCCAGACCAGCGTGCCGCCATCGCCCGCGACAAGGCCGACCTTCACATGCGGATCGCCGATGCGGACATTGCGGGAAGCGACAAGGATATCGGCGGACAGCGCAAGCGAGGTGCCGAGGCCATAGGTATCGCCCTGCAAGGCGACGACCACCGGCATGGCGATTTCCGTCATGCCATAGATGATGCGCCGCCCATGGTCATAGGCCTCCATGCGCGCGTCATAATCGACGATCAGCCGGTGGATCTCATCGAAATTGCCCCCGGCCGAGAAGCAACGCCCGGTCGAGGCGATGACCAGCGCGCGGATATCGCGCGGGCGGCGCAGCCTTTCGATCACCGATACGATCTCGCCGGTCATCTCCTCGTCCATCGAATTGAGCACATCGGGACGATTGAGGGTCAGCGTGGCGACATGACCGTCTTCTTCATATCGGATTGTCTTGAAATCGCCCGCCATATGCCCCTCTCGAAAAATTGATTGTTGGTGTATGATAATGTTGCGAACTTATTTTGCAATCCGTATCGTCGCTGAAAACGGATCATGGAGAGATATATGCAAAACAGGTTTGAGGATAAGGTGGCGCTTGTCGTCGGGGGCACCTCCGGAATCGGCCTGTCGACGGCGCAGGCCTTCGCCGCGGAAGGCGCGAAAGTGATGATCGCCGGGCGACGCGAGGCCGAAGGGCAGGAGGCGGTCGAGGCAATCCGCGCGGCAGGCGGCACGGCCGATTTCGTGCAGACCGACATCACCCAGGCCGAATCGGCGGCGGCGATGGTGGCGAAAACCGTCGAGCGCTTCGGCGCGCTGCATGTCGCCTATAATAATGCGGGGATCACCGGCACGGTGAACCTGTTCGTCGAGGATGCCGACCTCGCCATGTTCGAACAGGTGATGGCGATCAACGTCACCGGCACCTGGCTGGCGATGAAATATGAAGTGCCCGCGATCCTCGCCTCCGGCGGCGGGGCGATCGTCAATTGCGGGTCGGTCGCGGGCCTGCGCGGCAGCCCGGGATGCAGCGCTTATTATGGCAGCAAGCATGCGGTGCTCGGCATGACCAAATGCGTGGCGCTGGAAAATGCCGCGCGCGGCATCCGGGTCAACGCGGTGTGCCCCGGCCTCGTCATGACCGATCTGGTCGAGCAGGGCTTCGCCGCCGCGCAGGACAAACTGGAACTGCTCACCGCCCGCATCCCGATGCAGCGCACCGGCAGGCCGCAGGAAGTGGCCGAGGCGGTGCTCTGGCTGGCCTCGGACGACTCCAGTTTCATCAACGGCGTTGCCCTGCCCGTCGACGGCGGCACCGCGATCTGAAGGATTATTTGCATGGAAAAAATCTACGGTTTCGTACCCATCGACATTCATGACGGCTGCACCCCCGCCTTTGTCGAGGCCGCACGCGCCTGTCATGAAGCAATCCTGCCCAATATCGCGGGCACTCAATATTATGAGTGGTTCCTCAATGAGGACGGCAGCAAGGGCTATGTGCTAGAAGTCTATGACGACAGCGATGGCGTCGCCCTGCATGGCAAGATGCTCGATGGCCGGGTGTCGGCCGTGCTGGAACAGGCGACGCTGCGCATCGATTTCGCCGGTGACGTGCCGGAGGCGGTGCAGGAAAGGATGCGCCGGAAACTGGGCGAGGTCAGCTATTCCGGCCGCCTCAGCTTCGGCCTGATGACCGAGCCATCACCGCACCGCACCCCGCCCGCCGGGGAAGAGCGCCTCTATGCGCTGGCATGGTTCCGCCCGCATCAGGGCAAGGCCGACCAGCTGCGCGATCTGGCGCACCAGGCCTTTGAATGCGCGCGCGACAAGGACCCCGGCACGCTCGGTTATGAATGGTTCGCCGATGCCGACGGCAATTTCGTCGTGCTCGACGTCTATCGCGACCCGCAGGCGATGCTCGCCCATATGGCCAATTGCGGCCCGATCATGGGCCAGATTCTCACCATCGCCGACAGTCGGACCATCCTCTTCGGCGCGCTGCCGGTGGAGATCGAACAGCGGCTGCGCCCGGAACTGGGCATCACGCGCTACCCGCGCCGCCTGCACGGCATCGGGTAGCGCGCGCTATTCTTCAGGCCCTATGCTTAACGCCCCATGCTTCAGGCCCCATGCTTCAGACAGCCCCGAACGCCTGTGCCTGCACCAGCACGCGTTCGGCCTGCTTGCGATGGGGAATGTCGATCATCTTGCCGTCAAGCCCCACCGTGCCCGCGCCGGGGCTGGCGGCAAAGGCGTCGAGCACGCGGCGGGCATGCGCGATTTCCTCGGGCGAGGGCATGAAACTCTCATTGATGCCGGCCACCTGCGCGGGATGGATGGCGATGCGCCCGGCAAAGCCCTCCGCCCGCGCCGCACGGCAGGAAGCGCGTAGCCCTTCCTCGTCGCGGAAATCGACATAGAGCGTATCGATCGCCTGCACGCCCGCCGCATGGGCGGCCAGCAGGCAGAGCGACCGCACCATCTTGTAGGTGAACGCCCATTCGCCGCTGGCGTCGAGATTGGTGCTCGCGCCCACCGCCGCCGCCAGATCCTCCGCGCCCCAGGTCAGCCCGGCGAGGCGGCTCAGCCCGGCCGTGGCGAACTGCCCCAGCGTGAAGGGCGCGATCGCGGTTTCGGTCGCGACCGGCAGGATGCGAACCGACCCCGGCGCGATGCCATGGGCGGCCTCCAGCGCGTCGAGATAATGGGACAGCCGGCGCACATCCTCCGGGCCATCGGTCTTGGGTTGCATGATGCCATCGGGCGCGCCACCCATGATCGCGGCGAGATCATCGAGCGTCAGCCCGGTGTCGAACGGATTGACCCGCACCCAATATTGCACCGGGCGTTCGCCCCGTGGCGTCGCACGCAGGAACGCCGTCACCCGTTCGCGCGCGGCCGCCTTGTTTTCCGGGCTGACCGCATCCTCCAGATCGAGGATCACGGCATCCGCGCCGCAGCCCGCGACCTTGGCCAACTTCTTCTCGCTGTCGCCGGGAATGAACAGCATCGAGCGCAGCGGCAGCATCCCGCTCATGCCTGCGGCCTCCGCCGTTGCAGGCCCGACCGCTTGCAGGACGCGACCAGATCGCCATGCTGGTTGAATGCCTGATGCAGGAAGGTGACGATCCCGGCCTCCGGTCGCGATTTCGAATCGCGCAGGTCGATCACCTCGCTGACGACATGGATGGTATCTCCATGGAACAGCGGCTTGGGAAAGCGCACCTCGTCCCAGCCGAGATTGGCGACAGCGGTGCCGAGCGTGGTGTCGCCCACCGAAATGCCGACCATCAGCCCCAGCGTGAAGGCGGAATTGACGATGCGGGCGCCGAATTCGGTGCCCTTCATATATTCCTCGTCCAGATGCAGCAGCGCGGGATTATGCGTCATCGCGGTGAAGAGCACATTGTCCGTTTCCGTCACCGTGCGGCGGATCGGATGCTCGAACCGCTGCCCCACCACCATGTCATCGAACCAGACACCTGCCATGTGCACTCCTCCTCTTGTTCCTGCCGCGCGCCTCTCAGCCGCGCTTCCTGTCGTGCCGCGCCAGCCATTCATCCTTCAGGTGGCGCGCGTAGATTTTCCCGGTATCATGGCGCGGAAGCTGGTCCCGCAATTCCCAGCTGCGCGGGCATTTGATCGAGGCCAGCCCGGCCCGGCACCATGCCGCCAGTTCCTGCTCCAGCGCCGCCGGATCGGCCACCGGCGCAAGCGGCTGCACCACCGCATGCAGCACCTCGCCCATATCCTCGTCGGGCACCGCAAATACGCTGGCGTCGGCAACAGCGGGGTGGGAGATCAGCCGGTTCTCCGCCTCCTGCGGGAAGATGTTGACCCCGCCCGATATCGCCATATTGGCGCGCCGGTCGGTGAGGTAGAGATAGCCCTCCGCATCGACATAGCCGATATCGCCCAGCGTGCTGCGCCCCGCCCCGTCATGGGCCTGCGCGGTGCGTTCCGCATCCTCATGATAGGCGAAACCGGGGCCGCCGGAGAACCAGACGGTCCCCACCTCGCCGATCGGCACTTCGCGCCCCTCATCATCGAGGATATGGATCGCGCCGAGAAAGGGCCGCCCGACCGAGCCGGGATGGGCAAGCCATTCGGCGGACCCGATCATCGTCAGGCCATTGCCTTCCGTGCCGCCATAGCTTTCCTCCAGGATCGGCCCGAACCAGTCGAGCGCGGCGCGCTTCACATCGGGCGCGATCGGCGCCGCGCCATGGACGATCACCCGGACCGAGGACAGATCATAGCGCGCCTTCACCGCCTCGGGCAGCTTCAGCAGCCGCACCAGCATCGTCGGCACCCAATGCGCATGGGTGACGCGATGGCGCGCGACATAATCAAGCGCGGTCTCGGCATCGAATTTCTCCATCATCACCAGCGTAGCGCCGATCTGCTGCATAGCCATCGCAAAGCGCATCGGCCCGGAATGATAGATGGGACAGGGCATCAGATAGACGGTATCCTCATCCCAGCCATAACGTTCGGTGTAGATCGCGAACATCTTCGACAGGCCGTCTATGCCGCCATCGGGCAATATCTGCTTGATGCCCTTGGGTCGCCCGGTCGACCCGGAACTGTAGAGCATGTCCGATCCCCGGCTCTCATCCCCGATCGGCGTCGAGGGGAAGGCATCGGAATAACGGCCATCGGTCACGTCGATGAACGCGACATCGGGAAAGCGGGGCGTCAGCTTCGCCACCAGCGCCCTTTGCCGCGCGGTGTAGAATAGGATCCGCGCGCCGCAATTGCCGATGATGAAGGCAATCTCCTCCTCATGAAAACGCCAGGAGATCGCCGTATAATAAAGTCCGCTATTATGGCCGGCCCAGGTGATTTCATGAAAGACCGGCACATTCTCCACCAGCATCGCGAAATGATCGCCACGCTTCAGGCCCCGTGCGCGCAGCAGATGGGCGCAGCGATTGGCGCGCGCGTCCAGCTCGCCATAGCTTATCGTCACCCCCAGCGAGGGATAGACGATAGCGGGCCGGGCCGGATCGGCCATCGCCCATTTTCTGGGATGCTGATGATAGGAAGGGGCCATTGCTTTACCGTTGCATCCTGCTATTGATACCCATATAGTTCACTAGCGAATTGTTACCACAATTATCTTTTGGAGAGGCGTTGAAAATGGGTTTCGTGAAGGCGTGCGATATATCCGATCTGGAAGACGGGGAGATTTTCAAGGTCGAGCTTGAGAACCACCCCGCTCTTGCCCTCTATATGATCGGGGACGAGGTTTTCGCCACCGCCGATATCTGCACCCATGGCGAAGCCAGCCTTTCCGACGATGGCTATATCGAGGACGGTCAGGTCATCTGCTCCTGGCATGACGGCGCCTTCGATATTCGTTCCGGCGAGGCGTGCCGCCTGCCCTGCATGGACCCGCTCCAGACCTATCCGATCCGCATCGAGGGATCGGATGTGTTCGTGGAGCTGTGATCAGCCCTTGCGCTCCATGAAGGCGGTGACCCGCGCCGCATAGTCGGGGTGGGCCACGACCGCCCCGATATCCACCGTTTCCTGCGCCAGATGGTCGCTGATCGAAATGCGATGGGCAAGGTTCATCGCCCGCTTGGTCCGGCCCAGCGCCTCCTGCGGCAGCGCGGCGATGCGGGCGAGCAGCGCCTCGGTGCGGGCATCGAGATCGGCATCGGGCACCACCCAGTTGAGAAGGCCGAAGTCCAGCGCCTCCTGCGGGCCGAAGATATCGCCGAGATAGGCGATCTGCTTCGCCCGCTTGGGCCCGATATTGCGCACCAGATTATAGCTGAGCGCCGAATCGGGAATCACCCCGACCCTGATCTGCGCGGCGAGGAAACGGCTGTTCTCCGAGGCAATGGCGAGATCGGCCGCCGCCACCATCGCCAGCCCGCCCCCTGCCGCCATGCCGCGAACGCGCGTGACCACCGGCTGGGGAATCCGCTCCATGATGGCGAAGAGCTGGTTGCCCTTGTCGCCGCTGGTCATCCAGTGGTTGGCGCGCTCCAGATCGCTCATGCCCAGCGTGGTCGAAAATTCCTTGACGTCGCCCCCGGCGCAGAAATTGTCGCCCGCGCCGGTGATCAGCACCACCCGCACCTCGCGATCGAACTCGATCGAGCGCAGCTGATCGCCCAGCGCCTCCCACATGCCGTTCTTCATCGCGTTCATCGCATGGGGGCGATTGATGACAGCCCGCGCGACCGGGCCGTCGATCCGGAAATCCAGCTCCGCGTCGCTCATGCCTCCACCTCCCGACCTGTCTCCCGCGCGAGATCATTGGCGAGGTCGCGCAATTGCTTGGGAAAAGTATTATGGCCGATCGCCGCGATGCGCAGATCGCGATCCGTGCCCTTCCCATAGCTGGCATGGGCAAAGCCGGTCAGCACGGAGAGCAGCAGCGTGCGCCAGACGGTGAAGAAGGACAGGCGCTCATCCGACACTTCGGGGCCGCCCGCCTCGCGATAGGCGGCCATGAACTCCTCCCATGGCAGCACGCGGGAAACGAGGAAGCGGCAATAAGCGAGGTCCTCGGCCGGGTCGCCCGCATGGGCGAACTCCCAGTCGAGCAGCCCGGTCAGCCGGTCGCCTTCGCCCAGCGTGTTATGCAGGCCCGCATCGCCATGGACGAGGCGCCGTTCCTTGCCGATCTTCGGCAATTGCTCATGCAGCCAGGCGAAAGCGGCATCGATCAGCGGCACCGGCGCCATCGCCTCGCGATAGCGGCGCTCATAACTGTCCAGATGCGCCTTCACCGGATGCGCCTCCCGCCCATAGGTCAGGCTGTCGGCGATCCCCAGCGCGTCGATATCGAGCCGGTGCAGGCGCGCCAGTTCGCCCGCGAAGTCGCGGCAGAAGGCGGGCGTCGCGCTGGTCGCGAACAGCGTGCCCATCGCCGATCCGGCGAGCCGCTCGAAGATGATGAAGCGCCCGCCGATCGCCTCGGGCGAGGCCTCCAACCAGAGCGGTTCCGGCACGCGCAGGCCATGGGCGTGCACCGCGCGGATGATCGGAAATTCGTCGGCGACCGAAGTGCCGGTAACGGCGGCGGAAAAGTCCCGCCGCACGACCAGCTGGCGGCCATCGGCGCAGTCGAGCAGGATCGTCCCCTTGGACCGCCCGCCCGGCACCGTGGTCACGCTGGCGACGCGGATCGCCGGATCATGCTGCGCAAACCAGGCGGTGAAGGTCCCGGCCGGGATTTCCAGCTCGCCCGCCGTGCCGGCAGCGATGACGGGGGCAGCCAGCACCGCGGCGATCCTCTCCTCATGATCGTTGCGCCAGTCGCGTTCCGGCACCAGCCCGGCAGGCGGCGGCGCGGCCTCATCGGCCTCCACCGACAGCCGCGCCAGCAGCATCTCGATCAGCTCGCAGCGCAGCCGGGCATTGCCGGTTTCCAGTTGCGGCTTCAGGTCCGCCCGCACCGCCGTCAGGATGCTGCGCAGTTTCTCGCCAAGCAGCGGATCATTCATACCGGCCTCCCCACATAGGTCGGGAAGAAGAAGCCGCTTTCGCGATCGGCATGGCGCAGCACATAGGCCCTGAGGTCCGCCAGCACCGCGTCATGGGCGGCCTCGCCCTTGCGCTCATGGCAGCGGACGAGCAGCGCGTCGACAATCTCGCGCCCGCGATGATTGAGCGCCTGAAGCGCATCGACACGGGCATATCCCTCCAATAGCCCCGGCGCTTCGGCCAGAAACGCGTCGAGCGCGGCGTCGCTCTCGCCCAGCCGAACGGCAACAGTGCCGAGCAGGCTCACCAGTTCATTGCTATCCTCATGCAGCATCGGCCCTTCGACGGGCACCCGCGCCTGGAGATGGTTGAGAATCACATCGACGCTGCGCAGCGCGCTTTGCGCCCATTGGTCGTCGATCTTGGGAACCACATGCTCCTGCAAGGCGAGCTGTATCGCGGCGAGCATCTGCTGGGTTGTCGGCATCATGTTCCGCTCTCCCTCACTTGGCTGCATTTTCGGGGCGATAGGGGCTTTTGCGCCACTCGGCGACAATATGGGCGGCCTCGTCGATCGGCTTGCCGATCATCATGCCCAGCAATTGCTCGAACAGCTTCACCCGGCCAAAACCGAGATTGAGCCGGGGCACGCGCGGATTCTCGCCCGACAGGAACGGCCGCAACCCGTTGTTGAGCGTCGGCACCGCCTTCCACACTTCCCACACCCGATAGAAATCGAGGCTGGAGCGGTCGATCGCGACCCCCGCGACCTCCTCATAATGGCGCAGCGTGACATCCGCATCGCCCAGCGTCAGCATCCCCTGCGAAAGCGCCCAGTCCTGTGCCGGGTCCCCGGCAAAGGCGAGTTCCCAGTCGGACAGGGCGACGATCCGGTCATCCTTCCATATCTCCTCGCCCATGCCGTTATTGCCCTTGCACAGGGAGATGCGCGGCGCGGTGGTCGGCAGATGCTCCTTCAGCCAATAAGCGGCCTCCGTGACGAGCGGGAAGGGATCGGTCCGCACCTCATGGAAGATGCGCAACCAGCGGTCGAAATCCGCCTGCGCGCACTGTTCGGCGGAAGCGGGCATATCGACGAACGCGGTAAAGCCGGTCGCGTCAAGATCGAGCGAATGCAGCGTCGCGAGCTTTTCGGCATGGTCCAGCGCCACGCGCTGGCGGCGGGCGGCGGCCTCCGCGCCTTCGTCATAGAGGCCGGGCAGGTCGTTGCTGCCGTCGACCATGCGCCGCACCATCACCGGGCGCCCATCGGTCAGGCCCGGCGCGGCATCGAACCAGAGCGGCTCCGCCACCGGCACGGCGGTCGGGTACAGCCCCTTGATGATGCGATATTCATATTCCAGCGGCACCGGGCAGATCGGGCCACCCAGTGCATCGGTGCGGAACACATAGCCGCCCTCGCCGCCCTTCTCCTCCGTCCAGACGAGGAAGGTTTCGCGGCTGATGCCCGGAAAGGTGCGCTTGAACCGGGTGACGCGCACGTCGCCGCCCATTTTCTCGGCAAAATATTGCCCCAATGTCTCCAGATCGATCATGGTTCTTCCTTTTCAGAAGCCGAAGCGCGGCTGGGGGCCGATCACGAACATCGGGATATAGGCGCTCCCCTGTTCGCCATTGACCGAGCAGACCGCGAGCTGCTCGCGATGCCGGGGCGTGGCGGCGCTGCCGTCGGGCAGGATGACGGTTTCCGGATCGGAAATGTCATAGCTGTCGACCTCGATCATAAGATCGCGCGAGCGCCAGACACCCTGCCCCTCGCCATCGGTGAAGCCGCCGTCGAAACCACCGCCGCGATAGACCCAGGGCCGCCCCACCGACTTCGCCTCGATCGGTATGGAGCGCCCGTCGGCCAGCGCGAGGTCCAGCTTCATGCGGTCGAACACGCGGGTGCCGGGCTTGAAGGCGACGTCATGCTCGATGCCGACGACCTCGACCGGATCGCCCTGCGCCTGCCGCACCTCGCCCTCGGTATAGAGGCGCTTGCCCTCGCCATCCTCGATCAGTTGCACCGCGCCGCCGAGATTCCCCGCGCGAAAGCCCGCATGGACGAGGAACAGGCCCTTGCCCCCGGTGCGCGAGGCGGACGCAACGCCGCCCGCGCCCGGCGTGCCGGTCATCGGCTCGAACCCGCCGACGCCGGGACGCACGCCCCAGCTATGGTCGCGCCAGCCGAACCAGTCCGAAGCGTCGAACCGCTCCCCCTCGACCAGCACATGGCCGCTGATCCGGCCGAGCTGGTTATAGCGCAGATAATCGGTGTGCAGCCGCCCGTCGCCACGCGAAACATGGGGCTGCTCCAGCCGGGGCGGCAGCATCGCGTCGAAACGCATGTCGAGCGCGATCGGATAGTCGCCCGCCTCCAGCACATAGCGCAGGGTCTTGAACGCCTCGGCGATCTCCAGCGACAGCGGGCCGATGCGCGCATCGCTATCCGGCATCGGCCGCAGCTGACGCGTCAGGCGGACATTATATTGTTTTTGCGAGCGCGCCTGCACCATGGCGAAGCCCTCGATCACGTTCATATTCTTGAAGATCGTGATCCCGGCGAGAAAGGCGATCTCGCCATCGGCGCGAAAGCCGCCCATCAGCTGGCGGTCGTAGAAGCGATGATCCGTCGTATGGACATGATCGAAGGTCAGCGGCGCCTGATGGTGCAGCGTCTCGTCGAGGGGGGTCAGCACATCTCTCTCCTTTGGTATAGGAGGAGGCATATGGGCGATAATGGTAAAGGTCAATAGAAGTTAGCATACATACCATCTGCATGTGTATATATTGCATCCACTCAATTTTCTTGACAGACGGAACGGCACCTTCCATGCCGTAAGGACAGCTTTTTCGGACTTTTCGCAAGATGGACTACATAAACACCCCGGTCGCCAACCAGTTTCGCCTCGGCTTCCTGATCCACGACGTTTCCCGCCTGCGCCGGACCGTCATCGACAAGGCCCTGAAGCCGCTGGGCATCACGCGATCGCAATGGTGGGTGCTCAGCAACCTCGCGCGCAATTCCAGCCATGAAATGGTGCAGACGGAACTGGCCAATGTCCTCGACATCGGCAAGGTCGCGCTGGGCGGCCTGCTCGACCGGCTGGAGGCCTCCGGCTATATCGAGCGTCAGGCCGACCCGACCGACCGCCGCGCCAAGCGCATCGTGATGACGCGCAAGGGTGAGGAAGTGCTCGAAAAGATGCAGGAGCAGGGTGCGGAACTCAACCGCGAGACCCTGCGCGACATCACCGAGGAAGAAGTCCATCTCGCCGAGGATATCATGCACCGCATGAAGAAGCGCCTGATCGAGATGGACAGCGAACTGCGCAAGAACGGTTCGCTATAGGGCCTTAGCGCGCCCTTTCCATTTTCCTGCCCTGGCATGCACCACGCCCCCGCTTTGCGGGCTGGCGGCTTTTGCCATGTCGGGAAATACTGCGCACCTATAAATTTCGCTTGCATATAATTAAGATAGTTATGTAAGATCGGAGCCAGAAAATACCGCACCAGGCCCCGCTTCCCGGGGCTAGCGGAGGAAAAACATGGAACCGCCCTCCCCTCGCCAGACCAGCCGCTTTCGCCTCGGTTTTCTGCTTCACGACGTTTCCCGATTGCGCCGCACGCTGGTCGACAAGGTGATGAAACCGCTGGGCATCACGCGATCGCAATGGTGGGTGCTGACCAATCTTTCCCGCGATTCCTCCAATGAGATGATGCAGACCGAACTGGCGAACGTCCTTGATGTCGGCAAGGTCGCGCTGGGCGGCCTGCTCGACCGGCTGGAGGCATCCGGCTATGTCGAGCGCAAGATCGATGCGGTCGACCGGCGGGCAAAACGGGTGCTGATGACCCCCACCGGGGAACAGGTGCTGGGCGGCATCCAGACGCGGGCTATGGCGCTCAATCAGGAAATGCTCAACTGCGTCACGACGGAGGAAATCCTGTTCGTCGAGGATGTGCTGCGCCGGATGAAACGGAACCTCATCGCGATGGACGGCGGCTTCAAGGGCCGGGCAGCCCAGCAGCAGGCCAGCATCAAGCGCCCGCCCGCCGCAGAGCCTGGCGCTATGTCCGAAAGCCATGCCCCCTGACAGGATGGCGGGTCATGGAACAGCGGCGAGCAAAAGCCCGCCGCCTCCTTTCCCCTACAGCGCACGCCCGATCTGCAACCGCATGATCTCCGCCGTACCGGCGAAGATGCGGTGCAGGCGTCCGGCGGTGAACAGGCGCGACACCGGATATTCATGCATATAGCCCGCGCCGCCATGCAATTGCACGCACTGGTCGAGCACGCGCCCTTCCATCTCCGGCAGCCATAGTTTCGCGACCGTGGCCTCGCCCATGTCGACTTCCCCCGTGCGCAGATAGGTGCGCAGGCATTTGTCGATATAGGCCTGCCCGACATCCAGATCCGCCTTCATGTCGGCGAGCCTGAACTGGCTGTTCTGGAAATCGAAGATGGTCTGCCCGAAGGCCTTGCGGTTCTTGACGAACTCCACCGTCAGGTCGAAGGCCCGCGTCGCCGCGGCATGGGCGATGATGCTCCACATCAGCCGGTCGCGGTTGAGGCTCTTCACCAGCACCTTGAACCCGCCATTGAGCGGCCCGAACAGATTGTCGGCGGGCACCCGCAGATTCTCGAAATGCAGCTCGCCATTATTGGACGCATGGCAACCCATCTTCTTGAGCACGCGCCCGATGCCGAGGCCCGGCCGGTCGCGCTCGACCAGAAAGATCGAGATGCCGCGCGATCCCGCCGCCGGATCGGTCTTGCACGCGACCATGAAGAGATCGGCGTCGGCAATGCCGGAAATGAAGGTCTTGGCGCCGTTGATCACCCATTCATCGCCATCGCGCACCGCTGTGGTGCGGATCGCGGCGAGATCGCTGCCGGAATCCGGTTCCGTCACCGTGAAGGCCAGCAGGCATTCGCCCTTCACCATTTTAGGCAGCCATTTGCGCTTCTGCTCCTCGGTGCCGAAGTCCATCAGCTGCTCGCACATCTGGTCGCGCTGGAAGGCGGGGCCGATGCTCGCGCCGGATACCGAATAGCCCATTTCCTGCGTCATCACGACGCGATCGAGGAAATCGCCGCCCGGCCCGCCATAGCTTTCCGGCACGCCGATGCCCAATATGCCCGCCTCGCCCGCCTTCAGCCAGAAGGAGCGTGGCATCGCATGATCCTCATCCCATTGCTCGACAAAGGGGTCGGCCTGCGTCTCGAAAAAGCGGCGCACCGTGCGACGAAAGGTTTCATGCGCGTCGGTGAAGATATCCGGGTCATGTTTTAGCGGCATATTTGCCCTCTCCTATCTTGTTCATATGATGATAATATGCTTGATAACTATATAAAGAGTCCGGCCTTGGCAACGGCCCGGACGCAAAATGGGAGAGAAATCCATGGACCGTATTTCCACCAGTCGCGGCGACGGCATGATGACGATCCGCTTCAACCGGCCGGATCAGCTGAACGCCATCGATGATGAGATGACGCGCACGCTCACCGAACTTTTCGAAGCGCTGGCCGAAGATACGGAAACGCGCGTCGTCATCATTTCCGGCGCGGGCCGCCATTTCTCGTCGGGCGGCGACATCGGCAACATCGCCGACTGGATTTCCCCCGATCCCCATGCGCGGCAGCAGCGCTTCACGCAGGCGGTCGGCACGCTTTCGAAACCGCTCGCCCTCGCCCTGCAAAAGGTGCCGCAGCCGATCATCGCCTCGGTACGCGGCCATGCGATCGGGGTGGCATTGCAAATCGTCATCATGGCCGATCTGGTGGTCGCGTCGGAGACCGCGAAATTCACGCTGCCGCAGCTCGACCTCGCCCACACCCCCGACCATGGCGAAAGCTGGAGCCTGCCGCGAAAGGTCGGCCTCGCCCGCGCATTGCAAATGGCGCTGATGGCCGAGCGCCTCGATGCCGCGACGGCGGAACGCTATAATCTGGTCAACTGGGTGGTGGCCGACGAGGAACTGGAAAGCCGCACGCAGCAGGTTGCGGTGCGCCTCGCCGGCAGCCCCGTTACGGCCCTGCGCGGGGCCAAGGCGCTGCTGCACGCGGGCCTCGACCGCACGCTTGCCCAGACCATGGACGCGGAGATCGAAATGCTCGGCAAGGCGGCGATGCAGGAGGATTTCGTCGAGGCGATCACCGCCTTCACCGAAAAGCGCCGTCCGGTCTTCCGGGGGCGTTGATCCGGCTGATGACCCTTCTGAATCTGAAGTTCATCCCGTACCTGCTTCTTGATGTGACGAACTCCAGATTCGGGTCACTAGCGGGGGGTCACCTGGACATTCATCTGATACACCCCGCGAAACACCCAGACGGGCAGGAAATCCAGCGCCTCGTCCAGCACCTCTATGGCCTTCACCTTGCGCACCAGCGCGCCGAGAAACTCGGTCAGCTGCATCTTGGCGAGATGATGGCCGAGGCAGAAATGCACGCCCGGCCCGAACACCATCGACCCGCGATTGTCGCGGGTGAAATCGATCCTGTCCGCATGGTTGAACACAGCCGGATCGCGATTGGCCGAGGCGATCATCACCGCCACCATGTCGCCCTTGCGGATAGGATGGCCGTGCAGCTCGAAATCCTCATAGACGAGGCGCGGCTGGCCGCCGACCATCGCGATATGGCGCTGCAATTCGGTCACGATGTCGAGCATCCTGTCCGGATGGGCCTCGACATAGCTCCACGCCCCGGGATCACGGGCGAGCGCATCCACCGACAGGGTGAGCGTGTTCATCGTCGTGTCATGGCCCGCGACGATAGCGACATGCATCTGCGCCAATATCTCGTCATAGGAGAGCTTGTCCTCCCCCTCCGACGCGCGCAGCAGACCGGTGAGGAAATCGTCCTGCGGGTTTTCCCGCCGCTTTTCCAGCTCGATCGCCACCGCCTCGTTCATCTTTTCGAGCGCGTGATTGGCCTTTTCCAGCCGTTCGGCGGTGGGCACCGTCGCGCCCACCCCTTCCATCAGCCAGGTCGCCCAGTCGCGCAGTTGCGGCACCAGTTCAGGCGGCATGCCAAGCAGGCGGAACAGCACATCGCCGGTCATCGCCCGCGATATGCCCTCATTGAACTCCAGCTCCCCCGCTTCGATCATGCGATCGACCAGAAATTCCGCCCGCGCCTGCGCATAGGGTCGCAGCGCCTCCACGATCCTGCGGTTGAGCGCCTTCATCAGCAGCGAGCGAAGGCGCGCATGCCGCTCGCCTTCGCTGCTGGTGATCCAGAGGTCGGAATATTTGACCAGCGTCGGAATGCGCGTCGCCCATTCCTCTTCCGGGATGAGGTGGAACACCGCGAGCATCCGGCCATCATTGGTCACCGGGATGCGGCGCTGGAACGCATCGACCACATCGCTGTGGCGGGTGATGAACCAGCAGCGCGACTGCTCGCTCCAGAAGACCGGAGTCGCCTCGCGGAGCCGGTCGAGATCGTCGATCATCGCCTTGCCCCTTTCCCTCGGGGCGTTGGTGAGGTCGACATCCAGAAGCTGCTGCCCGGTCATGCTGTCCCTTTCCTTCCCGTTGGTCAGGCCACCGCCTGCGCCGTGTAAAGCGCCTCGATCTCCCCATCGGCATAGCCCAGCGCCACCAGCGTCTCGCGGGTATGGGCGCCCGCCACCGGCGCGGGCAGATCATTGCCGATCGCCGATCGCGACAGGGAGAAAGCCGTGCCGATCTCGTTGATCTGGCCGAAGGCGGCATGGTCCTTCGCCCGCACCGTGCCGCGCGCGATAAGCGCGGGGTCGGTCAGGATCTGCTGCTCCTTGCCGTCGCGGCAGGCCTCGACCCAGATGCCATGCGGCTCCAGCCGCGCGACGATCCCGGCAAAATCGAGCGGGGCGAGGCGCGAGGCGATCAACTGTTCCTCCGCTTCCCCCCATTGGCCGGGATCGGCAGGCAGCATCTCCTGCAACTCCAGCGCCTCGCGCAGCCCGGCGGCCGCGCGATCCCCGCGCGCGATGACCGCGACCCAGCCGTCCTTCGCCTGATAGAGGCATTCCAGCGGGGTGTAGCCGCACAGGCTGCCCCCCAGCGAGGGCACGCCGGTAAAGCTGCCGTCCGGGCGCTGGACAAGCTCCGACAGCGTATAGATGCCCGCATTGCAGAGCGGGGATTCGAGCGCGCTGCTCTCCCCGGTCCGCTCGCGATGGAGAAGCGCCGCCAATATCGCGATGGTGCCGATCATGCCGCCCGCGAAATCGACCAGATTGGTGCGGTTCCAGCGCGGGTCATTGCCCTTGCCCGCCGCCTTGATCTCATGCCCCGTCCAGGCCTGCATCACCATGTCGAACCCGGCCTTGCCAGCCAGCGGCCCTTCATTGCCGAAAGCGGGCGCTTCCAGCACGACCAGCGCGGGATTGACCTGCGCGAGGCTTTCCGGATCGACGCCGAGCCGGGCCGCGACGCCGGGACGGAAATTGTTCATCACCACGTCCGCGCTCTTGCAGAGCTGCTGCACGACCTTCAGGCCCTCGGCCTGCTTCATGTCGATGCCGATCACCCGCTTGGACCGGTTGGCGACGGCGAACGACTTGAAGATAGACCGGTTGGGATCACCCTGCCGCGCCTCGACCTTCACCACGTCCGCACCCAGATCGGCGAGCGCGACGGCGGCGAGCGGCCCGGCGACGAACGCGCCGCAATCGACCACCCGCAGGCCTTCCAGCGGCGCGCGCCCCTTCCTCGCCCGCTTGGGCGCGCCCCTGGCGATCGGCCGGGCGGAGAAGGGCACGCCGACATGGCGGGTGCCATCCTCTTCGGTGACGATGATGCCGTTGCGCGCAATCTGCGGGTCGGACCAGCAGACGCCGGGCTGCTGCACTTCCTCGGCGGGCAGGCCACGTTCCCAGATGCGGGCGAGCAGTTCATCGCAATCCTTCTTCGCGACATGGGCGGCGAGCACGTCATAATCGCCGAAGAAATCCTTCTTGCTGCCGCCCGGCTTGGGCATGCCGCTGTCGCCGGGCTGCACCGTGGGATCATCGATCTCCAGCGCCTGATAGAAACCATATTTCGACCCCGCGCCGCCGATCGCCATATGGATGAAGCGATTGTCGCGGGTGCGGAAGATCAGCGGCGCGACGCCGCGCGGAATGACGAAATCGGCCATCGGCGTCGGCTTTTCGAGCTTCGCCCAATAGGTGCCGATCCATGGCAGCGCGCCTTCGAAGAGCGAGGTGGAGACGACCTGCCCCTCGCCCGACGCCTCGCGCTCGAACAGCGCGCCGAGCAAGCCGATCAGCCCCTGCATCGCCGCGCCATAGGAGCCGGGTTCAAAGGCGTTGATGATCGGCCGGTCGGGTTCCTGCTCCCACACCAGCCCGCTGCGCACCTGCGCCAGCAATTCGGTCGACGGGCCGACATAGGCGGTGCCCGCCGGGCCGTCGGTCATGTCGAGCACCACCAGCCGGGGGTAGCGACGCGAAAGGTCCGCCGCGTCCCGCCGCCGTTCCAGCTCGGGATGATCCTCGCCGCCGATGATGCAGGCGTCGGCCTGCGCCAGCAGGCTGTCGAGCGCGGCCGGATCGCCCCGCTCCGCATGCCCGTGCCAGACCGCATAGGCCGGATAGATGCGCGCGAAGGGATCACCACCCTCCGGCTCGATCCGCGTGACCGATGCGCCCAGTTCGGCCAGCATCTTCGCGGTGAGGGCAGGCGCCATGCCCACCCCCAGATCGACAATTTTCAGTCCCTTCAGCAAGCCTGTAACACTCATCGGACTTCTCTCCCGAACAGCAGGTCAGCGGGTGTAGCGGCGTGCCAGTACATCCTTCATCAATTCGGTCGCGCCCGCGAAAATCCGCTGGACGCGCGCGGCGGTGAACATCCGGCTGATCGGATGATCGTCCATCCACGCCTGCCCGCCCCAAAGCTGGAGGCAATTGTCGAGCGTGCGGAACTCCAGCTCCGTCAGCCAGATTTTCGCCATCGAGCTTTCGGCATCGGTGATGGTGTCGTTCGCCACCTTGCGCAGCAACGAATTGTAGAAGGCCCGGCCGACGCGGATTTCGGTCTCCATCTGCGCCAGCACGAACTGGGTATTCTGGAAATCGATGAGCCGCTGGCCGAAGAGCTTGCGCGTCTGGCAATGTTCCAGCGTCATCGCGAAGGCCCGCTCCACCGCGCCGATCGAGCGTGCGACGATCTGCAAGCGGTCGAGCGCCATGTTCGGCACGAACATCCCCGCCGCGCCATTTTCCGGCCCGACCAGATTGGAGACCGGCACGCGCACATCGTCGAAGAACAGCTCGCCGGTGTCGCCGCCCTTATAGCCCTGGGTAATCATGCGGTGCTGGGTGAAGCCGGGCGTGCCCTTCTCCACGATGATCATGCTCATGCCCTTGGCCTTCAGCTCGGGCGCGGTCTTGCAGAGCACATAGACCACATCGGCCTTGGCGCCGTTGGAGATGTAGATCTTGCTGCCGTTGATCACCCATTCATCGCCGTCGCGCACCGCCGTGGTGCGGCAGGCAAAGGCGTCGGAGCCGGATTCGGCCTCCGTCATCCCCATGCCCTGCACGCAGTCGCCGGTCAGGATGCGGGGGAAATATTTCTGCTTCTGCTCCTCCGTGCCATAATCGACGAGGAAATTGGTGCAGATATCGGTGCCGATGAAGGAGCCTGCCGTCGCCCCGGCCGGGGAATAGCCCAGTTCCTCCGCCGCGACCATGATCGAGAAACGATTGGCCCCCGCGCCGCCATAGGCCTCCGGGATGGTGGCGCCCAATATGCCGTATTCGCCCGCCTTGCGCCAGATGGCGCGATCGGTTCCGGCCGCCTCGAACTCCTTATAGCGCGGCTCGACCTCCCGTTCGAAAAAGGCCCGCACCGTGCTGCGGAACATTTCCATTTCCTCCCCATAGGGGCTTTCTTCCGTTTCGAAATTGCAGGGGTCAAGCTTCAGAAAAACGCCACTCATCCTCATCCTCCCTTATTAATACGCAGGCTAACAATGCACTGGCGATATATCAACCACTCTTTTCCAGCGACGCGCCGACGTGGTCCGAAATCCGGAAAAGGGCGCATAACCGCCCAAATCGCCAATCTTGCCTTTGCACTATTGTTATGATGCGCATGATACGCTAGCGAAATAGATAAAGGACAGGAGGAGAATGGCGATGACGAATGAAAATCTGATTCGAGAGGTCGAGGCGTTCATGCTGGAGCGGGTGATTCCCACCGAGCAGGAGCATCATCACCAGCTTCAGAGCGCCGCGAATCGCTGGACCTATACGCCGATCATGCGCGAACTGCGCGCCGAAGCGAAGAGCCGGGGCCTGTGGCTCTTCCCGCTGCCGGAGGAACTGGGCGGGCGCGGGCTGTCGCTGATGGACTATGCGCCGATCTGCGAGATCATGAACTGGTGCAATCACGGCCCGGAAATCTTCAACTGCTATACCGGCACCATTTCCAACAGCACGGCGATGAACGCCCATGCGCCCGACGATCTGAAGGAGCGCTATCTGAAGCCACTGCTGGCGGGCGACATCCGGTCCTGCATTTCGATAACCGAGCGCAACGTGCCCTCGTCCGACCCGACCGACCTCAAATTCGACATTCGCCGCGAGGGCGACGACTATATCCTGAACGGCGTCAAGAGCTGGGCGACCGGCGGGGCGATGGACGAATGCAAATTCTTCCTGGTGCTGGGCGCGACCGATGTGAACGCGCCGCGCCATGCCCGCCATTCGATGGTGCTGGTGCCGCGCGAGGCGGAGGGCCTCAGCCTTGGCCGGATCGAGACCGTGATGGGCTATGACGACGCCCCCTTCGGCCATTGCGACCTGATCTTCGACAATGTGCGCATTCCCGCCACCAACCTCATCGGCAAGGAAGGCGAGGGCTTTCTGATGATGCAATCGACGCTTGGTGTCGGCCGTATCCAGCTGGGCATGGGCGCGGTCGGCGCGGCCGAGCGGGCGATGATGGAAATGTGCTCCTGGGTGGAAAAGCGCATCATCGGCGGCAAGCCGCTGGTGGAGCGGCAGGTCGTCACCGACGCGATCGCCCGCAGCCGGATCGAGATCGATGCGCTGCGCGCCTTCATCGTCCAGACCGCGCGCCGGATGCAGGAACAGGGCATGAAGGCGGTGCGCGGCGAGATCGCGCAACTCAAGGTGATGGCGCCGCATGTCGCGCTCGACGTGCTCGACCGGGCGATGCAGTTCCATGGCGGCGCAGGGTTGAGCTATGACACGCCGCTGCCGGAAATGTGGGCGCATATGCGCACCGTGCGCATCGGCGAGGGCGCGGACGAAGTGCATCGCGAAACCATCGCCAAGGTCGAGCTGAGGCGGCAGGCCGAATGGCGCGCCGCGCATGGGCGCGGCTGACCTTCGGCACCAGCGGCAATGACCGAATCCTGTTGACCCGGAGGATGTAGCCCTTCTATATAGTTCACATGCACATTATAATCATACAATCTATCTATTGTCTGTCGAGGTATCGCGCATGAGCATAACCACCCAGTCACCGCGCCCGGCTTTCCCCTTCATCATCCTGGATGAAGCGGGACGTCCCGGCCTTGTTGCCCAGAAATGCACCGCCTGCGGCGCCACCTATGCCGACAGCGATCGGGTGGCCTGCGGCAAATGCTGCGCCCGCGCCGATGCGCTGCAAAGCTTCACCCCGGCGATGGAAGGCACGCTGCATTCCGCCGTCATCGTCCGGCGCGGCTTTCCCGGCGTCGACGTGCCGTTCATCTCCGCCGTGGTCGATCTCGACGGCGGCCCCACGCTGAAGGGCACCTTGCGCAACACCGCCGGTTTCACCCCGGAGGACGCCGCGCCGGGCCTGCGCGTGCGGGTGTGCTTCGACGATGCGCTCGGCCGCAAGGACAAGGACGGCAACGGCTATATCGCCCATTATTTTGAGCCGGTTTCGGCCTGAGGAGCTTATTCGATGAGTAACGACATCTATATCGTCGGCATCCACATGATCGACTTCGGCCGCTATCCGCATCGCACGCCCGCGCAACTGGGCGCGCAGGCGGCGCTGGAGGCGCTGGATGAGGCCGACGTCACGATGAAGGACATTCAGGCCGTCTTTTCGGGCAGCAACTATACGACGATGATCGGCCAGCGCGTGCTCCAGCAGATCGGCCAGACCGGGGTGCAGATCATCAATCTGGTGAACGCCTGCTCCACCGGCGCATCGGCGGTGCGCATGGCCTATACCGCGATCAAGGCGGGCGAGTTCGACACCGTGCTGTGCGTGGGCGTCGAACAGATGACCGGCCTTGGCATGCTGGGCGGCGCGGTGCCGGGCGCGATTCCGACGGAAGGGATTCTCGGGTCCGCCACCATGCCGGCGGTGTTCGGCGAATCGGGCATCGAATATGCCGCGCGCACCGGCGCCACCCAGGCCGATTTCGCGCAGGTGGCGGTGAAGAACCACCATAATGCGACGATGAACCCCAAGGCCTTCCTGCGCAAGGAAACGCCGCTCGACATGGTGCTGGAGGCAGAGACGATCGCCTGGCCGCTCACCAAGCTGATGTGCTCGGTCAATGTCGATGGCGCGGCGGCGGCGGTCATCATGTCGGAAGAGAAGGTGAAGCAGCGCGGGCTGATGGACCGGGCGATCCGCATTCGCGGCTCCGCCATGGCCTCGGCCCCCTGGCAGGAGCGCGACCCCATTCTCCATGACGTCAACGGCCCGACCCGCCTCGCCGCCGACAAGGCCTATGCAATGGCAGGCGTCGGCCCTGGCGACATCGATCTGGTCGAACTGCATGACTGCTTCGCCTCGGTCGAATTGCAGCATTATGAGAATCTGCGCCTGTGCGGCGATGGCGAGGGCGTGAAGCTCATCCGCGACGGCTCGACCGAGATTGGCGGGCGCATTCCGGTCAATGTGTCGGGCGGGCTGCTTTCCAAGGGCCATCCGATCGCCGCGACCGGCATCGCCAATATGTATGAGATCGCCCAGCATCTGCGCGGCCATGCCGGCGAGCGCCAGATCGAGGGCGCAAAGATCGGCATGACCCATGTGGTCGGCCTCGGCACCAGCGCGGCGGTGCATATTCTCGAAAAGGCCTGATCGGGGGAAGATCGGGACCGGCAAAGGCCCTGTCCGACTCTCACCGAGCCGGACAGGGCCTTTGTTCTTACGGAGCCTTTGTGTCTTACGGGGCCGTTCTTACAGGACCGTTCTTACAGGGCGCTCTTATCGGCGGACCCGCGCCTTAGCGACCGGACCAGCAAGGCTGGCGCTTCTCCATGAAGGCGGTCATGCCCTCGGTGAAGTCAGCGCTCGCCATCACGGTCGATCGCAGCTCCGCCTCTGCCTCATGCAAGTCCTCGGTCGATCGTCCTTCGATCGCCAGTTGCACGATCCGCCGCGTCGCCGCCAGCGCGATCGGTGCGCCCGCGACGATGCGCCCGGCCACTTCGCGAGCGACCCGCAACACTTCACCCGCCGGGGCAAGCCCAGACACCAGCCCCAGCGCGTGGGCGCGGACGGCATCGATCGGATCACCGGTCAGCGCCAGTTGCATCGCGACAGAGGCAGGCGCCTTGCGCGCAAGCTGGACCAGCCCTCCCCCCATGGCGGCCGCGCCGACCTTCGGTTCGGGCAGTGCGAAGCGGGCGGTCTCATCGGCGATCAGGATATCGCAGGCGAGCGCGATCTCGAACCCGCCGCCCATCGCCAGCCCGTTGACGGCGGCGATGACCGGCTTCGTCCGATCCCGATAATGGGTGAGGCCGCCGCCCCCTTCGGGTGGAAGCGGGCGACGGATACCCGCGGCATAGGCGGAAATATCCGACCCCGCGCAAAAGGCGCGGCCCCCACCGGTCAGTATCGCAACGCGCAAAGTCTCATCGGCTTCGAACGCGCGGAAGATTTCGGCCATCTGCGCATGGGATTCGGGGACCAGCGCGTTGAGCTTCTCGGGATAGTTCATGGTCACGACCAGAACCGGCCCCTCTATCTCCACCCGGCAAAATTCCATTTCTCTTTCCCCTTCTCGGTTTCGCTCCGCCGGGAAAGCAGGCGATTCAATAGCGGCCCGGCGTGCTCAAACTGGTCAGGGCGGGCTGCACGCCCTGAATGCCGCAGCCGGTCCAGGCGATGACGTCGCCCGCCTGCTCCATCGCCTCCGCCGGTGGCAGCGACGCATCCCACAATCGCGCCTGTATCCGCCGCCCATTGATCGCATCGGCGGCGTCAGAGGCGAGGAAGGCCATTGGCGGCCCCATGATCCCGGGCGGCAGCACCGCCTCGCGCGGGATGCCCATCTCGTCGGTCATCCGCGATCCGCAGCCGCCGCCGGGCACCAGCACATTGGCGGTGACGCCGCTGCCCGCCAGATCGTTCGCCATGATCGCCGTCTCCGCCTCCAGCCCGGATTTGGACGCACCATAGAGCGAGCTGCGCAGCATCGTATCAAGGCTGGTGGTGTTGGCGACGATGCGCCCCCATCCCCGCGCCTTCATCTGGTCGACCAGCCGGATCGCGAGCAGCATCGGCGCAACCGTGTTGATCGCCAGATAGCGTTCGATGATCGCGCGGTCGGACCGCCAGAAACGATAGGGGTTGGTCAGATAATCCTTCGACACCTCGTTGATCGCGATACCGGCATTATTGACCAATATGTCGACCTGCCCGAAGCGATCGAGCGCCTCGTCGGCCAGCCGCTCCGCTTCCCCGGCGATGGCGAGATCGGCGAGGATATACTCCACCCTCGGCGCGCCCAGCGCCCGGCATTCCTGCGCCGTGGCGATCAGCGTATCCTCGCTGCGGGAAGAGAGGAGGAGGCTATGGCCGTCCCGCGCCAGCGCATGGGCCATGACGCGGCCAAGGCCCCGGCCGCCCCCGGTCATCAGCACCACACGTCCCATGCGCACTCCCCCTCTTTCCGGCTATCGTCCCGTTCCGGCCATCATCCCCGGCCATCATCCGCTGTCAGGCGGCGGTGGCCACCGGCGCGTCGAGCGCCGCGACCTGCCGCGCGACCTCTGCCTCGTACAGCTCGACATTGGCTTCCTTGATCGGGCCATAGCCCTTCACCATGTCGGGCAGTTCCGCGATATCGGCGATCCGCTGCTGCGTGGCGGGCGAAAGGCGCGGCAGCAGGCTGTCGATCAGGTCGCGATATTCGCCGATCAGGCGGCGTTCCATCCGGCGCTCGGCGGTCTTGCCGAAAATGTCGAACAGGCCGCCGCGCAATCCCTTCATCCGGGACAGCAGCTTGAAGCCGGTGAAGATCCATGGACCGAACTCGATCTTCTTCGGCTCGCCGCCGGGCTTGGCCGGACGGGCCAGCAACGGCGGGGCGAGCTGCACCTTCAGCTTATAGTCGCCCTCGAACGCCTGGCCGATCCGGTCACGGAACTCCGGCGCGCTGTAAAGACGGGCGACCTCATATTCATCCTTGTAGGACATCAGCTTGGACAGATAACGCGCCACGGCGGTCGTCAGCTTGAGGTCGCCGCCCAGACCGGCGGCGGTTTCCGCCTTGCGCACCTTTTCCACGAAGCTGGCATAATCCTGTGCATAGCCGGCATTCTGATAATCGGTCAGATGCCGGATGCGGCGGGCCAGCAGGCTGTCGAGATCCTGCGACAGCGGCTCCTCGGTCGAATGCAGGCCGGTGCGGGCGATATAGGTCTGCAACAGCGCGGGATCATGCGCGGCGAGACGGCCCCAGTTGAACACCTGCAAGGTGGACTTGACCTGCGAGCCGTTGAGCTTGATCGCCTCCTCGATCGACGCCACGGTCAGCGGGACAAAGCCCTTCTGCACCGCATAGCCCAGCATGAACATGTTGGTGGTGATGCTGTCGCCCATCAGCTTGGTGGCGATTTGCGTGGCGTCAATGCCCTCGACATGATCGCCGACGACGCTGCGCAGCACGTCGAGCTGCTTTTCCGGGCCGAAGCTGATCGCGTTGTTCGACTGGAACTGCGCGGTCGGCACGACCTCTGTATTGACGATGATCTCCGTTTCCGGCGCCACCATGTCGAGCGTCGCCGGGCTGGTCGTCACCACCATGTCGCAACCGATGACGAGATCGGCCGACTGGTTCCACAGGCGCGGGGCATGAAGCTGCTCGGGCGAGGGGGCGATACGGATATGGCTGAGCACGCCACCGCCCTTCTGCGCCATGCCGGTCATGTCCATGACCGACGTGCCCTTATTGTCGAGATGCGCCGCCATGCCCGCGATCGCCGCGACGGTGAGGACGCCCGTGCCGCCGATGCCGGTCAGCAGGATGTTGTAGACATCATCATGCGGCACCTCGCGCGGCGCCGGGATCGCGGCGAACACGCCTGCCAGTTCCTCATCGCGGAAGGCCGCGCCGAACTTGCGCGGTTCCCCGCCCATCACGCTGACGAAGGACGGGCAGAAGCCATCCTGGCAGGAGAAATCCTTGTTGCACTGCGACTGGTCGATCTTGCGCTTGCGGCCGAACTCGGTGTCGACCGGCTGCACGGAAACGCAGTTCGATTTCTTGCTGCAATCGCCGCAGCCCTCGCACACTTCCTGATTGATGAACACGCGCTTGGGCGGATTGGGGAATTTGCCCCGCTTGCGGCGACGGCGCTTTTCGGCGGCGCAGGTCTGGTCGTAGAGGATCGCCGATACGCCGGGCATCTGCTGCATCTCGCGCTGGACCTCCTCCAGCTCGCGGCGATGGCGCACGGTGGTGCCTTCGGGCCAGCGTATGTCGGCCGGATATTTATCCGGCTCGTCGGTGACGACGACGATCGGCTTCACGCCCTCCCAATAGACCTGGTTGGCCATCGCCTCGACGGTCAGCGTACCGTCGATCGGCTGGCCGCCGGTCATCGCCACCGCATCATTATAGAGCAGCTTGTAGGTCAGCTTGGCCCCGCTCGCCACCGCCGCGCGGATCGCCAGCAGGCCGGAATGGAAATAGGTGCCGTCGCCGATGTTCTGGAACGCGTGCGGCACGTCGATGAACGGATGCAGGCCCGCCCAGAGCATCCCCTCGCCGCCCATTTGCGCCGACCATTCGGTCGGGCGATCGGGCATGAACATCGCGGAAAGGCCATGGCAGCCCACGCCCGCAAAGGTCAGGCTGCCGTCGACGGTGCGGGTCGAGGTGTTGTGCGGACAGCCGGAGCAGAAGAAGGCGGTGCGCATCAGGCCCGTGGGCTTGATCGCATGCACCTTGGACCGCGCCTCGCGGATGCGGGCGATGCGATCCTTCAGCGCCTCGTCGGCAATGCCCAGCGCCTCGATCCGCGCGATCAGCACATCGATGACGAGATGCACGGTGGTCTCGCCAAAATCGGGCACCAGCCGCTGGCCGCTGGGGTCGGTCTTGCCGGTGATCTGCGGGCGTTCATCCGCGCGCATCGCATAGAGCAGCGAGAGCAGCTGCTCCTCGATGAAGGCGCTCTTTTCCTCGACCACCAGCACCTCGCGATGGCGACGCGCGAAGGCGCTCGCGCCGTCCGGCTCGATCGGGAAAGTCATGCCGAGCTTGTAGAGGCGAATGCCGAGCGCACGGGCGCGGGTCTCATCAAGGCCCAGTTCGATCAGCGCCTCGCGCACGTCGAGATAGGGCTTACCCGCGGTGACGATGCCCAGTTCGCGCCGGTCGGAATCGAAGATCACCTTGTCGAGGCCATTGGCCTTCGCGAAGGCCTGCGCGGCGGGCAGCTTATATTCGACCAGCCGCCGCTCGATCGGCAGGGGCATGATATCGCCCTTGATCTTGTTGAGGCCGCCGGGCGGCATGTCGAAATCGGGCAGCACCGGCAACGATCGCGCCGGGTCGATATCCACCGTCGAGGTGCGCTCGATCGTGTCCGTCACCACCTTGAACGCGGTATAGACCCCGGCGAAACGCGACAGGCCCCAGCCGAGCAGGCCGAAATCGAGATATTCCTGCGTGTTGGACGGGTACAGGATCGGCATCAGCGCCGCCTTCCACACCGGGTCGGAAGAGGTCGCCGTCACCGTCGACTTGCCGCCGGTATCGTCGCCGCCGATCACCAGCACGCCGCCATGCTTGGCGCTGCCTTCCAGATTGGCCTGGCGCATCACCTCGAAGCCGCGATCGACGCCCAGATTCTTCGCATACCAGATCGCGAAGATGCCGTCATATTTGGCCTGATTATAATAATGCAGCCATTGCGTGCCGCGAATGGAGGTCAGCGCCAGTTCCTCATTCACGCCCGGCTGGAAGCGGATGTGGTTTTCCTTGAGGAGCGCCGAGGCCGCCCAGAGATTGCTGTCATAGATACCCAGCGGCGACCCGCGATAGCCGGTGATATACCCCGCCGTGTTGAGGCCCGCGGCCAGATCGCGCTGACGCTGCATCATCGGCAGGCGCACCAGCGCCTGGTTGGAGGAGATGTAGATCCTCCCCTCTGCCTGGGTATATTTGTCGTCGAGTTGGACGGCGGTCTTGGTCATAGCGATAATTCCAGCAAACGGGCGGCATTGCCGCCGAGAATGGCCTTGCGGTCGGCGTCGGGAAGTCCGGTGGCCGCAACAAAGCCGGGAAGGTCGGTCTGGCCGATTTCGGTCGGGCCATCGCTCCCCGCGATGATCCGGTCCGCACCGAAGCGAGCGGCGAGATAGGCAAGATTTTCCGGCGAAAAGACGACGGTGTCGTACCAGAAGCGCCGGGCATATTCGGTGGGAGGCTCCTTGAGCGCCCCCTGCATGGCGGCCGGAAATTTCCGCCACACCAGTTCCATGCGGTCAATCACCGATCCGATCATGCCCCCGCCATGGGCGAACACGATCTGAAGATCGGGGAAGCGCGCGAAAATGTCGGTCGCGATGAAGCCCGCGAGCGCCATCGTCCCTTCATAGGGCACGCCGATCACCGCCCCCATCAGCGCGGGTCCCTCGATACGGTCGAGACCGCCCGGCTTGAGGCCGTGGATGAAGATCGGCAGGCCATGGCGTTCCGCCTCGGCCAGCACCGGATAGAAACATTCCGCCGCGATCGACGTGCCGTTGACATGGCTGCCGAGGAAGATGCCGGAAAGGCCGAGGGCCGCGATCTCCGCCACCTGCCGGGTCGCCCGCCCGACATCCTGAAGCGCGAGGATGCCCAGCGCCTTCAGCCTGCCGCCGGAACGGTCGACCATATCGGCCCCGGCGCGATTGATCGCGTCGGTGAGGAGCGCGCCCGCCTCCGGCGCCAGCCAGTAGGAGAACAACTCCGGCAGCGGCGACATGACCTGCACATCGACGCCTGCCTTGTCGAGCGCGGCAAGGCGCTGGTCTACGTCCCAGTAAAAGGCTTCGAAATCCCGGAACCGGCTGTCGCCCACGAACATCGTCGCCCCCGCGCCATCGGCCGCCGGGCGCAGCGCGGGCCATGCAGGCTCGTCCAGCCCGGCAGGCTTTGCCGGGAAGGCCGGTGGGATGAAATGGGTATGGAAATCGACGATCATCGCGGCTTCGCCCTCACATCATCCACTGCGCGCCGTTGATCGAATGGATCTGGCCATTGACCGCCCCGGCATCGTCGCTGGCGAGGAAGGCGACATAAGCGGCAACCTCGCTCATCTCGGTAAAGCGCTGGGACGGGATTTCCCGGCGCGCGACCTCGCGCGGGTGGACGCTCATCTTATATTTGGCGAGCGTTTCGGGATCGTCGGCCATCATCGCCTGCAAATCCTCGGTCAGCACGCCGCCGGGCGACACGACGTTGAACGTCACGCCTTCCTTGGCGAACTCGAACGCCAGCCCCGTCACCATCGCATGGACGCCGCCCTTGGCGGCATTATAGCCGGCATGGCTGTAGGTGCCGGTATGCACCGAATCCGCGCCGATATTGATGATCCGGCCATGATGGCGCTCAATCATCCCCGGCAGGAAGGCGCGGGTGCACCAGATCGTCGTCCACAGATTGCGGTCGATGGTCTGGCGCAGCGTTTCGGGCGTATGGTCGAGGAACGGCCGGATCACCCCGCCGCCCGCATTGTTGACCAATATGTCGCAGCGGCCATGGGCATCGAGCGCCGCCTTCAGCAGGCCCTGCGCGCCCTCTTCCACGCTGAGGTCGGCGGCATGGCCAGTGGCCTTTGGCGATCCCGCCGCCTCCAGATCCCGGCACAGCGCGTCGAGGCCCTCGCCATTGATGTCCGACACGACCAGCGCCGCGCCTTCCTGCGCCAGCCGCGTCGCGATGGCCTTGCCGATGCCCCGCGCCGATCCGGTAACGACGGCGATTTTTCCTTCCAGTCTCGCCATCGGATCAGCCCGTCACCAGACCAGGGAACTTGGCGGCATGGATGGTTTCCGGCACCGCGTCCCACAGGTCGAAACTGGCCGGATCCGCCGACATGCGGCGCGGCTCGCGCGCGCCGGTTTCGGGGAACTGCTCCATCCCCAGCGTATATTCCCAGACGAAATAATCGGGGTCGTAGATATAGAGATGGATGCTGCCCGAGGTCGGGTGGCGGCCGATGCCGAACTGAATCTGCACGTCATAGCGCTTGATCCGGTTGAACAGCTTGCCGATGTCGTCGATCTCGTCGACCATGAAGGCGAGGTGATGGAAAGTCGGCTTTGGCGCCGGGAATTGCAGCGGCGCGAAGCTGTGATGATTGGGGTTGGGCCATGCCCGCAGCAGCGACGCCTTCCAGCCTTCCAGATAATCGGACACCAGAAAGCCCATATTCTCGACCATATAGTCGGTGACGGCCTTGCAGTCGGGGATCACCAGCCCGTAATGCTTGCCGCCCTGAAAGCTGGTCAGCCGGTTCTCGCGCGGGACGGAGGTGTGGCTCATCCGTGCGAAATATTCCCACACGGTATTGAGCTTCGGCTCGACGATGCGGAACGCCCGTTCGAGGCCGAGCATCGAGGCCTCCTCCTCGGGAATGAGCTGCGGCGCGAGGCCGAGCCGCTGATAATGGGCGAGCGCCCGGTCCAGATCCTCCTCGGTCTCCAGCTCCCAGCTCGACCGCACGAAGCCCGGCTTTTCCGCCTGGGTCAGCATGATGTCATGATGCTGCGGCCCGACGCGGAAGAAACGCTCGCCATTGGGGCCTTCGCCCGACGGGTCCATACCGAAGACTTCGGTCGCAAAAGCCGTGGACCTCCCGATATCGCTCACATTGAGCGCGAGATACCCCAGACGGCGGTAACGAAAATCGACACCCATGATTTGATCCTTCCCGGTCACAGGATGATGGTGAGCCGCCCCTGATTGTAGAGGCTGTTGAGATCGAGCACGCAGCGCTTGTGGCGGATGCGCACCCCTTCGGGCGTCTGGACGAGGGTGTAGAAGGCCTCGCCCATATAGATGGTGCTGGTGTCCTCCTTGGTACGGAAGACCGCGAAATTGGCGCGCGCCTTCGTCTCTTCCCCCTCGCCGCCGATCACCCGCACGTTGGAGATCATGTGCCGGGTCTTGGACCGGGGATATTCCGCATGCGCGGTCTTCTTGGTGAGGCGCGTGGCCCGGCCGCGAATACGGTCGATGCGATCGGAAATCAGGAACAGCGTGGTGCGGGCATCGGCCCCGGCCGGGTCCTCGCAGGCGGGCGAGGTCACCTCATAAAGGGAATCCTCGCTATACAGCCCCGCCCATTCCTCCGTCTGCCAGGCGTCGAGCAGCTCGGCCTCGTGGAACAGGAAATCCTCTACCTCTGAACGGTTCATTGTCATTGTTCTGCGTGCCCCGATCTATTTGACTTCCAGAGTGTCGATGTCGCGCATCACGCGATCCCACATCGTCCAATAGGCCTGCATCTGGATTTCATCGTCCGGCGGCCCTTCAGCGTGGAGCGGATCGTCCGCCTTGCCGAACCCCTTGGAAATCTCGCTCCATTCCAGCGGCGTGTGGTCGGCCGCGTCCTGGCAGATTTCCAGCATCTCGATATCGTCGGGCGATCCGAAACCGGCCGGGCCGAGGAAGGAGACGAAATTGTCGAGGCGCAGCGCGCGCAGTTCCTCGCTTTCGTCATCCGGCCCCATCGCCCAGGCGGTGACGCGGATCTTGTTCTCCGATTCCGGCTCGATCACGCGAACGGTGACGGACAGGATGTCGTTGATGACGAGGTTCGGGAAGATCACCAGATTCTTCTGCGTCTCGGCGATATATTTCGCGCGCTCTTCCCCCAGGCGCGAGACGAGGCTAGCATAGCGCGCCTCGATCTCATCCTTGGTGTTGGCGCCCATCGAGGGCAGCCACTGCGCCACCGGGCGGCCCGTGGGCACATAGCTGTCGAGCACCGCATGGCCATTGCCAAGCGAGCGGGCGCAACCGGCGGTGTTGTAGGTCTGGAGCGTCTTGTCGATCAGCCCCTCACCCGGCGTACCCACCATCTGGTCGCGCAGATAGTCGAAATAGGACGCATGGACCGGGAACAGATGATAGCCATCATAGCTGTTCTCGCACAGCAGCTTGTAATTGGCGCGGATCGAATAGGTATGCTCGCCCGAGAGGATGATCTGCTTGCCCTCGGTCTGGTCCATCAGCGCGTCGATTGCGTCGCGCGCGCCATCGAGATAGTCGTGCAGGCTGATCGCCTTCGGGTTGTAGTTGACGAACCAGAAGCCGCGATATTGCTCCAGCCGCTCGACCGTGCGCAGGTTGAGATGCCCGTCGGCGTTGATCCCCTCCGCATAGCCGGTCTTGGCGTTCTGCGAGATCAGCGTGCCTTCGGAGCTGAACACCCAGCCATGATAGGGGCAGGTGAAATTGCGGGCATTGCCGTGATGTTCCCGGCACACCTTGGCGGCGCGATGGGTACAGGTGTTGTAATGGGCGCGCACTTCGCCATTCTTGTCGCGGATGAAGATAAGGTCGCGTCCGCCGACGCGGCGGGAGAAATAATCCCCCTTCTTCTTCAGTTCGCTGTCATGCCCGATATAGAGCCAGCATTTGCCGAAGATTTTCTCCTTCTCCTGCTGGAAAACCTCCGCGCTGCGATAGGCATTGCGGTGGACGCGAAAACTACCCTTCTGGGGATCTGCCTTCACCAACTCCTCTCGGATCGGATCATACAGGGCCATGTCTCTCTCCTCTTATGGTCGAATCCGACCAATTCGCCCGCACATTGTAAGTATGTGAACTTTTTTAGCAACAGCCATTGCAGCCGTCTATGGTTCATTTTGTCCCAAGGATTATTTTCCCGCGAACATGGCCGGACATGCTGGCCCGCAGCGCCTCGGCCGCTTCCTCGAAAGGATAGGTCCGGGCGATCTCGACCTTGAGACACCCTTGTTCGACCAGCCCGGCGATTGCGCGCAATTGCTCGCCATTGGGCCGCACCCGCACCTTATAGGCGCGTACGCCTTCGACTTCCTCGACATTGGGCGCGTCGGCCCCACCCGCGATACGGATGGCCGAACCGCCCGGACGGATGAGCGACCACAAGCCGCTCTCCTTCGAATTGCCGACAAGATCGACAAGGATATCGACATCCTGCGGCTGGCCCGCGACCGGCTCCGCGCGGAAATCGACAACCGCGTCCGCGCCGAGCGAACGGACATAATCCGCATTGGCGGGCGACGCCGTGCCGGTGACGCGCGCACCCCTTGCCTTTGCGATCTGCACTGCCGCCATGCCCACGCCGCCCGCGGCATTGTGGACCAGCACATGCAGGCCGGAAAGGTCGCGCCCGTCGGCGGCCAGCCCCTGCCAGGCGGTGAGCGCCACCAGCGGCAAACCCGCCGCCTCGACCGGTGTCAGCGCGGCGGGCTTCCTCGCGGCAGCCGCCGGGTCGATCAGCACCGCTTCCGCATAGCCGCCGGTGAGGCCGGGATGGGCGAATATTTCATCCCCCACCGCGACCCCGCTTACGCCTTCGCCGACCGCATCGACCACCCCGGCGATGTCGCCGCCCGGCACCAGCGGCAGCGGCGGCAGCACCGGCGCCTTGCCGCTCAGCAGCTTCCAGTCGACCGGATTGACGCCGATCCCCCGCACCTGCACGCGAATCTGGCCGGGGCCGGGCTGGGGCAGCGCCACCTCGTCGATGACCAGCTGGTCCGGTCCACCAAAGGCATGGGCACGAATGATCTTCATGGCGTCTCTCCCGATCAGGGGTTCACGAAGGTGTCGCGCTCGATCCCGGCATTATAGCCGGCAGCGGCGAGCGCATGGCGCAGCGGCCCCTCAACTTCCTTGGCGTCGCGGGACGCCACGGCGCGCGGGCCATGTTTCCAGCCGTCGCCGACGGTGTAGCCAAAGCCCCAGACCTCGGCAAAGACGCGGCCGGTGATGTCGGCCGCCGCCGGGCTGGAAAGATAGGCGACGAGCGCGGCGATCCATTCCGGGTCGCGCCGTTCCAGCATCTCGCCCGTCACTTCGCGCAGCCCTTCGGTCATGCGGGTCTGGGCGCGGGGGGCGAGCGCGTTGACGGTGACGCCGATGCGCGACAGTTCGCGCGCAGTGATCAGCGTGAAGGACGCGACGCCCGCCTTGGCCGCGCCATAATTGGCCTGCCCGATATTGCCGAACAGTCCCGATCCCGAACTGGTGTTGATGATTCGCGCATCGCGCTGACGCCCGGCCTTGCTCTCTATACGCCAGTAATTGGCGGCATGATGGCAGGGTGCGAACGTGCCCTTCAGATGCACCTTGATGACGAGATCCCAATCTTCCTCGGTCATGTTGACCATCATGCGATCGCGCAGGATGCCGGCATTGTTGACGAGAATGTCGAGGCCGCCGAAGGTGTCGATCGCCTGCTGGATCATCTGCTGCGACTGCTGCCAGTCGGAAACATCCGCGCCGTTGACCACCGCCTCGCCGCCGAGCGCGCGGATTTCCTCCACCACTTCCTGCGCCGGGGTCAGGTCCGCGCCGTCACCGGCCGCGCTGCCCCCCAGATCGTTGACGACGACCTTCGCGCCTTCCTCGGCCAGCTTGAGCGCATAGGCCCGGCCCACGCCGCGCCCCGCCCCGGTAACGATCGCTACCCGTCCTTCGCAAATACCCATCGACCCTCCACTCCTTTCATAAAAATTAGAACACATACTAATTGTGATGTTGCAAACTATATGCCTCAAGGCTTATTTGACGGAAAGGGACCTGTCAACGGGCAGCACCGCACAAGAATGATGCTGAGGAGCGGAGAGGTAGGATGGCCGAGGAAAGTTTTGAGAAGATGGCGCTGACGCCGATGGACGAATATCCGTTCCACGCGACGCCCTATCCCATGTCCTATGTGCCCAGTTCCGACCCGGCCTGGGACGATGGTTATTATTTCCTCGCCTATGACCTGGAAACCGGCGCTTCGCTGTGGACCGGCATGCGCGTCGCGCCCAACAGCAACATCATCGGCGGTTATGCGAACAGCAATATTCGCGGGGTGCAGCGGGCGCTGCGCTTGAGCCGGATCTGGCGCGATGATTTCTCCGTGGCGATCGGCCCGCTGCGATTCGAATTTGTCGAGCCGCTAAAGGCCATTCGCCTGATCTGCGAGGAAAACGAATCGCAGATCAGCTTCGATATAATGTGGCAGGGCCTCTCGCCCTGTCATCTCGCCATGCATCACCGCGCGGTGCGCGCTGGGCGCTTCACCACCGACCAGAGCCGCTATCACCAGGTCGGCCGCTGCACCGGCTGGATGGAGGTCGCGGGCCAGCGCTTCGACATGACGGGAGCCCGGCCCTGGGGCGGATCGCGCGACCGGTCATGGGGCATTTATGAAAGCCGGCCGCCCTTCGCGCCCGAACCGCGTTGGCTGCCGCCCGTCCCCGCGCCCGAGATTCCGCGGGCGCTGCGTTTCTCCTGCTTTCTGGAGGCGGAGGACCTCTCCTCCTATTTCCATTTCCATGAAGGGCCGGACGGCCAGCGCGTCGTCCTCAACGACGCGTTCGGCGTGCCGTTCGAAGGCTCTGTCGATTTCGGCTGGGACGGCGGCAAGGTGGAACTGGTCGATTATGACCATCGCTTGCGCTGGCGGCCCGGCACCCGCTCGGTCACGGACGGCACGGTCACGCTGCGCGATGCGCAGGGCGGCAGCTGGACGGTGGAGTTCGACTGCCCCCACCCGCCCCATGTGCTCGGCCAGATCGGCTATCATGTCGGCGCCTGGCATGATGGCGGCACCATCCATAGCTGGCATGGCCGCAGCCCGGCGCTGGAATGGGACGAGTTCGATTTCTCGCAGCAGCCCTGCGAGCACCGCTTTCCCGGCAATGGCGAGACAAAGACCGTGTTCGGCGTCGAACATTATGCGCGCGTGAAACTGACCGCGCCCGACGGCCGGGTGCGCCATGGCCGCGCCCAGTTCGAGGTGTTCCTGAACGGCCGCTACGCCCCCTATGGCTTCGAGGCGCAAGGCAATCATGGCGGCCTGACCGGCCGCGGCATCGCCTGACCTCATCCCCCCGTTTCGATTGGAGAATAAGCAGTGAGAACCATCCCCCGCCCCGTTTACGGCGAAGAACATGAACTGTACCGCGACGCGGTGCGCCGGTTCATCGAAACCGAGATCGCCCCCTATCACCGCCAGTGGGAAGAGGATGGCGTCGTCTCCCGCGAGGTGTGGAAAAAGGCCGGGGCGGCCGGATTCCTCTGTTCCAACGCGCCGGAGGAATTTGGTGGCGCGGGCGCGGACTATAAATATAACGCCGTCTTCACCGAGGAACTCGGCTATGCCGGGGCGACCGGGCCGGGCTTTGCCGTCCATTCCGACATGGCCGCGAACTATATCCTGAACTTCGCCAGCGACGAACAGAAGGCGCGCTGGATACCGGGCATGGTGTCGGGCGATTGCATCGCGGCACTGGGCCTCAGCGAGCCGGGCGCGGGCAGCGACCTCAAGGCGATCAAGACCAGCGCCGTGCGCGATGGCGACGACTATGTGATCAATGGGCAAAAGACCTATATCTCCAACGGCCAGCTCGCCAATATCGTCATCCTCGCCTGCAAGACCGATCCGGCCGCCGGCGCGCGCGGCATGACCTTCATCGTGGTGGAAACCGACCGCCCCGGCTTCTCGCGCGGGCGCAATCTCGAAAAATTCGGCCTGCTGGCGCAGGACACGTCGGAACTGTTCTTCTCCGACGTGCGCGTGCCCGTCACCAACCGCATCGGCGCGGAAGGACAGGGCATGGCGATCGCCGTCCATAATCTCGCCGAGGAGCGCCTTTCCATCGCCGTCCATGCGATCGGCATGTGCAAGGGCATACTCGACACGACCATCGCCTACACCAAGGATCGCATGATCTTCGGCAAGCCGGTCGCCGATTTCCAGAACACCCGCTTCAAGATCGCCGAACTCGCCGCGCAGACGCAGGCGATGCAGGTGTTCGTCGACCGCTGCGTCGAACTCGCCACGACGCGGGACCTCGATATCGAGACCGCCGCCATGGCGAAGATGCTGGCGGGCGAACTGCAATGGCGCATCGCCGACGAGTGCCTGCAATTCTACGGCGGCGCGGGCTATATGATGGAATATCCCATCGCCCACGCCTTCATCGATTCCCGCATCCGCAAGATCGCCGGCGGTTCGTCCGAAGTGATGCGCGAAATCATCAGCCGCAAAATCTTCGCCTGAAGGGAGGGAGCCACCCATGGAAATTGAACTGAACGAAGTCCAGCAATCGGTCCGCGACGGCGTTGGCCGCATCGTCGACCAATTTGGCGATGAATATTGGTCGAAGCTCGACCAGAGCGGCGAGTTCCCGCATGAGTTCCACGCCGCGCTGGCGCAGGCGGGCTATCTGGGCATCACCATGCCGGAGGAACTGGGCGGGTCTGG
>Ga0182744_1000038_pt1 | contig 161814 bp, 146 predicted proteins | sample eDN3rd30CKraftMG_FD_128525 | JGI IMG/M metagenome (GOLD analysis project Ga0182744, IMG submission 128525) | Enriched Miracle-Growth compost microbial communities from Emeryville, California, USA - eDNA 3rd pass 30_C Kraft MG (version 2) (version 2) ... | reverse complement strand
TTGTGAATTGCTTTCAAAATTTATTATCTTCGTGATTAATCGCAACTCCTTATCAGCCTATCCATCGCATAAACAGGTTGTGAATTGCTTTCAAAATTTATTATCTTCGTGATTAATCGCAACTTTTGAATTGTAATCGTATTGCGCTGCTTGGTTGTGAATTGCTTTCAAAATTTATTATCTTCGTGATTAATCGCAACTTGGAACTTTTCAAACATTTCCTGAAGCGTGTTGTGAATTGCTTTCAAAATTTATTATCTTCGTGATTAATCGCAACTGCCATAATTTCTCTGGAAGTTCCCGGATGGTTGTGAATTGCTTTCAAAATTTATTATCTTCGTGATTAATCGCAACAACTTCCATTTCGTTTACGACTGAACCACTGTTGTGAATTGCTTTCAAAATTTATTATCTTCGTGATTAATCGCAACAATAACATCTATACTTCTATAAATCCACCAGTTGTGAATTGCTTTCAAAATTTATTATCTTCGTGATTAATCGCAACAACTTCTATCTCGTTAATGATTGAACCGCTGTTGTGAATTGCTTTCAAAATTTATTATCTTCGTGATTAATCGCAACGGAAACTGTAACACATTGGATGATTGTAGAGTTGTGAATTGCTTTCAAAATTTATTATCTTCGTGATTAATCGCAACTTCCATGCGTTCCAAATGGTATAAATCTAAGTTGTGAATTGCTTTCAAAATTTATTATCTTCGTGATTAATCGCAACTGGTGGGGTTTTTACATATAACCGTTAGCAGTTGTGAATTGCTTTCAAAATTTATTATCTTCGTGATTAATCGCAACAGATGTAGGAAATTCCAAATCCGCAAATGAGTTGTGAATTGCTTTCAAAATTTATTATCTTCGTGATTAATCGCAACGGCCAGATCGTCGGCGCTACCCTCGTAATTGTTGTGAATTGCTTTCAAAATTTATTATCTTCGTGATTAATCGCAACTTCAGAAAATTCAACTAATGAATCTACCTAGTTGTGAATTGCTTTCAAAATTTATTATCTTCGTGATTAATCGCAACTAAATGCTAAATAAAGTGTGCGACCTGGAGGTTGTGAATTGCTTTCAAAATTTATTATCTTCGTGATTAATCGCAACCGCCAAAAGAACACGGAGGTGGGGCGCAATGTTGTGAATTGCTTTCAAAATTTATTATCTTCGTGATTAATCGCAACTCCGGGCGGAACTTTCCGTGTTCCCCGTGAGTTGTGAATTGCTTTCAAAATTTATTATCTTCGTGATTAATCGCAACCCCATCATCATTGTTGAGTAGTTTATCAGAGTTGTGAATTGCTTTCAAAATTTATTATCTTCGTGATTAATCGCAACTCTGATCTTTTTTGGAGATCCACAGCTACAGTTGTGAATTGCTTTCAAAATTTATTATCTTCGTGATTAATCGCAACAATACGCTAGCAGGAGTGGACTCTAGGCAGGTTGTGAATTGCTTTCAAAATTTATTATCTTCGTGATTAATCGCAACATGGCTTTGCCACACAGCCTCAAAGAGTAGGTTGTGAATTGCTTTCAAAATTTATTATCTTCGTGATTAATCGCAACCTCAAAATTTAACCCATTGAAATTCAATGGGTTTATTCTTGTTTTAGAATTTAAAAAATTAAAATAATTCTAGTTGTTGCCAGGTTGGTGGTGGTTCTTCTTTACTTCTGGCAAAGAATATTTCAATATCGCCAAATTGTTTATCCGTAATACACATGATCGCCACTTTTCCGAATTTTGGAAGCATCGATTTTACTCTGCGAATATGGACTTCGGCGTTTTCCCGACTCGGACAATGCCGAACATACATCGAAAACTGAAACAAGGAAAATCCATCATCCAACAAATCTTTTCGAAATCTGTTGGCGGCTTTCATATTCGCTTTGGTATCGGTCGGCAAATCATATAAAACTAAAACCCACATAATTCGATATGCATTTAAGCGATCCGTTTTCATACCATTTCGGGATAAGAAATCAGTCGTTTTTCGCCTGTATAGCATTTATACAGTGAGGAGACAGTCATTTTTACAGCAACCAAAAGCGGTCTTGTTTTTCCGTCAATTTTAACATCTTTGGTGGCAATCTGAAGAATATGTGCTTTAAATTCTTTGGTGAGATCTTCGGAATCGGGATTTTTGGTAAGCCAATCCATCACCAGCCAATCGATGAACGGACGGTAAGGCTCCATCAAATCATCGGCAAGACAATAAGGATTGTATTTGTTTTTATGAAAAATTCCCAAAACGGGAAGCAGTCCGGTTTCCACAATTGCCCTGGCAACAATGCTCCTCAACACGGAATATCCAAAATTAAAGAATTGGTTGGGCGAATCGCCAAAACGCTGTCGGAGAAAGTCTAAGTTGATGAGATATTTCCAGTAATGTTGTGCGGCGATGCCTTCCATATTGGTGATGTCGCCGCTTTTTACGTTTTTTTGATAGTCAAGCATCGGCTCAAAATAATTTCCGAGACGTTTGAGAACTTCTTTCTGGTTTTCGATTTTGCATTCTATGGTTTGTTTCCAGAGTTGCTTTTTTAGCGGTTCGCTGGCTTCCAGCTGGTCTTTTACACGGTCGGAATGTTCGGAATGTCCGTAAATCGGCAGCATTATTCCGTGCGGTAAATGGTGTGCATCGCAACTGATGACAACCACATTATTTCCCATCATTTTTTGAATGAGCTGATGCGAAATGGTAATCTGAAAATGATCCAGCATCAGCAATCCCAAGTCTTCCACCGCAACTTTGCCTTTCATTTCTTTGGTTTCAGGACAAAGGATGTACATCTGCTCATCTTTGAGCTTTAGGTAGGCAGGATTGCCGATGTAGATGGAGTGGTAGAGCATATTAGAAATTCCAATTTATTGATCCATCTAAGGCCATATCAAAGTCTGTATTCTCTATGGCAAAATTCCATTGTCCTTGGCGTAATCTTAAAAACACTTGCTTTTCATCAAAATTAACGGATGAATATTCAGGATTTTCTTTTTTCAATTCTGTGTCAATGCCTGCAGCTAAATGATGACGGAATTTTATTCTGCCATCCTTTTCAAATTGATAAATTTTGAACATTCTATTGGATAATTCTTCTTTATCCAAATCTTTTAATTCGTGAATAGTATCTTTATAAAACAAAACCTTATCACCGTTTTTTAGCACAGAATAAAGAGGTAGCTGAATTTTGTTTTTTCCTTTTCCTGATTCAAAGCTTGAAAATTCTGGTTCATTATGTAAACTCTGGATATTTTTTAATTTAAGTTCTGCCAAATCCACAATAGAAAGAATTTTCATTGCTTTACCAATATCATTTTTGTAAAATAAACAATAGGTATTTTCTCCGTTGGTTGCTAAGGTCGTTTTTTTGTATTCTTTATCTGAAACAAAATGATGGTTATGAACTTTAATTGCAGTAGCATATTTTAATCCGTTTTCAAAACAGCGTATCGTTCTTATTTTATTGATTTTATTTCCCTTTTTATCAAACATATAAACACCATCTGTCAATGCTGTTTTAAGATCTGATTCTTCTACTTGTTTCTTTATCATTTTGAACAAGTCTTTATCCACGATTACTTTTTCTATTTCTTCAAGTGTTTTAAATCCTGGAGAGTCAGCCTTATCTTTATATACAAGTGGCTTTCTAACAACTAAATGAATTTTCTCTTCAAGAATCATTTTTTTGTTCTCATCAAAAAGAATCTTATTCTCATCATCTCTTAATGGTTGTTTGATTGCTCCGTAAAATGTTTCTCCGTGCAACTGACCTCTAATTGTATCGCCGCTACTTACTCTTTTTTTGTTATTACCGTTTTCATCTATATCATATAGAATTTTACCTCTCTTCCTTACAGTTTTGTAAGTTTGAGTAATGGTTCGGTTGTCTGTAAGATTATTAATTAAAACTTTATCTTTTAATTCCAAGATATAATTTTCGGAGAAACCATCCCAATCCATTGGAAGTTCGTGATATGTTTTACCCGTTCTCTTATCTATTTCTTCTTCATATGCCTTTATAATTCTTTCTCGGTGAAATGCATTCGGAATTAAAGTGAGAATAGCTGCATCCTGAGCGTGATGACTATGAACACTTCTGTCTTTTTTAGAATCTCTTGACTGTACTTTATAAACTTTTTTAAAAATATCGGTAACACTGCCTTTTTCTACAGAAACTCTCTTGAATAATGTTTTAAAATAAGGCAAGGCATATTTTGTAATAATCTGTGTATCTCTTAGCTGATTATTTCGCCACCCTGCTTTATACTCTGTAACGGTAAAGGTTGCTAACTTGGATTTTAAATAATCCAAATCCATTTTTATTATATGATACTTTATAATACAATTGTCTTTTATTTCTTTCGTACTTGCGTAAGAAGCTTTCTTTTTCCATTCATCAAATTGCTTTTCGAGGTCATCAATTTTTTTCCATTTTACAATCTTCTTTGGTTTGCCTTTTTCTTCTTTATATTCTACTGTTCTTTCTCCAAAAATAAACTCGATAGTTCTGATAATCGGATTGTAAGTTTCGCCATTAATAATCTGTTCAGAATCGTAATTGATTAATTGTGTAGGGAATTTTTTTCCTTTTTGTAAACGATTGTATCCAGAATCAGCAATCGTGAGGTTTTTTAGTTCATTATCAAAACTAATGCTTACTGGTATTGTATGCTCAAAGTCGTATTTATTTCCAACAATTAAATCCGAAAAAGGAATTGTTTTGCCTGTATAAATACAAACTTTATTCTGCTCGTGCCATAATCTTATTTTCCTGATTAGCGTATTCTCATCAATTAATTTGATTTGAGGAAATTGTTCTTTATAATCTGCTAATTCTTTTCTGTAAGCATCATTTTCTTTTTCTCTTTCTTTTTGCCAAAGCTCTATTGCTTTTCGCTTGTTTTTGTCATTTAGTTCTCTGGCAATTTCTATAACAATTCTTGTATCCTCGTCTATTTTGCCTATTTGCAAAAGATAGTTTACTAGGTTTTTTAGCTTATGAAGAGATTTTAGAGCCATTGGATTTTTAAAACCTTTACTGAGAGGTTCTGGATTCCCCAATAATTTAATCTGCCTTCCTTCAAATTCGGCTTCAGGATTTCTCGATAAGAATCCATTTTTATTCTTCTCTTTTACATAATATTTTTTCTTACCTATAGAATATTCCAAATAGTCTTCTGCCTTTGCATAATTCTCTTGTTCAGATGGGTGCCATAGATATTTTTTCTTATCCTCAGAAACGTGATAATTATCTTTTAAAAAGCCGAATATCTTCTCATCTATTCTTTCAGGCTGTACAAAAAGATTCTTTTTATCAAAAAAAGACTTCTTTAGAAATTCCAGATATTTTGTTGAAACATATTTAATTACATTGGCCTTAGCCTCTTCTTCTAACTTATCCCAGCTTTCCTGCCCATAATTATCAATGATACTTTTTAAAACAGTTTTCTTTTCATTGTCATCCAAATCTCGATTATTAGTAATATAATAACGATTTTCATCATTAAGCATTTCAGAAATCAAATTATTAACAATCGCAGCATTTTTTCTGTTTGTGGAATCTTGGTTTAAAATTTTAAAAATTTCTTCAGAAAAATGATTAATAAGGGTTTCAGAAATTGCGTTTTCTCCTAACATCTTATATAGGTTCGCCATATAAACTGCGTGGCTGTATAAAAAGCCTTTTTGCAGATATGGAAGAATTTTTTTAATGGCAGAAAGACTTAAAGTTGCAAAACCTTGTTGTAACTTTATTTTAGAAAACTTAGTCGCTTTGTCTTCATCAAGTTTTAGTTTTTCTAAAGCGAAATTCTTGAGGTTTTCTTGACCATCAAAAGTCATCAGTATATGCCAAATATCCTCGAAAGTATATTCTATTTCAGGTTTTTTAGGAGGTTGAGAACTTCTGTCTCCACTAATATCCCATTTTAGCAACTCTTTCCAATTTTCACCAAAAATATCCTGAAATTGTTTAAGCAGTTTTGCAGACAGAACCTTTGTTTTTTCGTGATGTTTTGATGTTCTTTTGGCTCCGTCTTTTTTAAGTTGCTTGTCAATATCACTCAATTCAAAATCTGGTTTTAACTTATAAAATAACGGATAAATCTTTTTCTGAATGTAATCCTGCTTATTTTCATCAGCAGGAGGAATAATATTTAAGTTATTAATAAAAACCCAAGTTCTGTATTCTTCATACAAAGGATGACTTACTGCTACTCTTTTTTTTCCTTTTTCATAGATACAATTTCCGATTAAACCTTTTTGAGTTCTCAATGGTCGTTGCCAAATGACTGCTTTCCAAAGTTTAGAATAATCATCTTTAGAAATTCCATATAAATCACAAATCGCTTTTAACTCAACTTCATAATCTTTGCGTAGGTTATATCTTTGTCTAATTCTTCCTCCAAAATCTTTTTGATAATAGTATAAAGCAGCACCTAAAGTTTTATACTTCTCAATATATTCCTCAATATCATTTCTACCTTTCGTTCCATTTTTATCGCTTCCAGTTAGCATTGTTTTTGCTTCCTCTTCATCTCTTCCTTTAAAACCTCTTCTTTGAACTAATTGATAGAAAACTCTTCCCAAAATTTGAGGATTGTTTACAAATACATCTTTATAATCAGGATTAGCAGCAAAAGCTCTAAAAACATAGTAACTTTCGTTTTTATCTTTCCCAAACAAATGAAAATCAGGTAACCCATCCCCATCAAAATCGAATCTGATCCAATTCAGAAATTCTTCGGATTGTGGATATTCTCTTTTTTTTCCTTTTCTATAAATTTTCCAATTATTAAAATCTTCGATAGATAAAGGACACATCTTTCTTTCAATTAGAAATTGCAGGATTTCAAATTTTCTATATTTTTCTGCTTGGTAATTTCTTCTTTTACCTCTGCTTTCGGTTCTTTTTTGAACTTTAGGAAATTCGTTACCTTTTTCCGAAGCGACGCCTTTTTCAAAAGTAATCACTCCAAAATCCTCTATTTGATTACCATCTATATCAGAATTTCTAATTGCCCAACCCGCACTATTACTACCTAAGTCAATTCCTAATGTTTTTTTCATAAAAATAATATCATTGGTTATCAATTACATAATGCAAATATATTCATAATTTAGGATTATCACATACTAAATGTAAAAAGCATATCTTTGTTTTAAAAAAAAGTTTATTTCCTGATATAAATTAATTATACCCTCCAAAAGTATATTCTGATTTTAATAATTTAACTTTCTTTAATTTTATATAATAATTATTTTAATTAGTATGTGAGTTTTGAATTGCTTTAATCCCTGTATTCTCAGGGATTTTTTAAATTTACAATGTTTTTAATATAAAAAATTACAGTTTTTCTCAATTACGGTAAAAAAATTGTTTTTATATTTGCACTAAGCAATTCACAATAAGGCTAAAAGCCGAAGAAAATCTTTAATCCTGCGTACTCCGTGGGATTTTTTATTTCCCATTCCAATATTTCTCTTTGTTTATTTTCAAAATTTTGTTGGATTAAAGCCCACCCAATCGAGTTCGTTCCAAAGTCGAGGCCAAGAATATTTTTTTTCATAGTTAGTAGTTTTTATAATTTCCTAATTTAAAAATAATTTTTTAGTAAAAAAAATACAATAAGATTAAGAAATTTATATTATCTTTGGTTTAATAAATTTTAAAAGCAATTCACAATAAGGATTATTCCGTTGTGAAAACATTTGGGTTACCTCTTGTCCACAAATCAGGAGGTTTTTTTATGCCCAAATGTTTCACGAGTTCCAAATAAATAAACTACAAACCGTACGAGTAAAACATTTTGCGCATCGATTATCTTCGGGGCTTTTTTTATGCTTAAAAAAAGCTATATAGTTGTGAACAAAACATTTGGGTCGCCTATTGTCCGTAATCAGAAGATATTTTTGTGTCTAAATATTCGGCTTCGCAAAATCTCAAAGTCTTTAAAAGAATAATTAAAAATAACATCTAAGTTTTCAATGATCAATAATCAAGAAGTTTGTTTATTGTCAATGGATTGTAAAAACTTTTTTATATTTGTTTTCATCCAATCCAATCTTATGAAAACCAACATCATTTCCGAAAAAGACACTCAAAACTTACTTCAAATACTGAAAGATCGTTTCGAAAAAAACAAGGATTCACATTCCCAGTTTCAATGGGAAGATGTGGAGGTAAAACTGAGAAAAAATCAAAAAAAATTAGAAATATTACACGAAATGGAAAACTCAGGCGGTGAACCTGATGTGGTAATTTTTGATGAAAATTCCAACGATATTATTTTTGTGGATTGCGCTGCGGAAAGTCCGAAAGGCAGAAGAAGCTATTGCTACGACCGGGCAGCATTGGATGCGAGAAAGCAACATAAACCGGAAAATTCGGCAATGGATGTAGCTTCGCAAATGGGAATAGAAATATTGGACGAAAACCAATACCGGAAATTGCAGGAACTTCGAAAATTAGACCTAAAAACCTCAAGCTGGATTTACACACCAGAAGAAATCCGAAAACTGGGTGGCGCATTGTTTTGTGATCGGCGGTACAATACAGTTTTCACCTACCACAACGGCGCAGATTCCTATTATGCAGCACGCGGATTTCGGGGAATGCTGAAAATATAAATTAAAAATTGCCTGATCTATTTAATCAGGCAATCACTTTTTGAATTTCAAAATCCTGGGAATGAAGCAGTTCTTTACCAAAAAAACTTTGATAGATATTCTGCAAACGGTGAACTTCCGTACATCCAATATGATTTCCGAATATCATTAAACCTTCCATCGACTGATCCGGACTTAGATCGATATCATACTTCAGCAGACCTTCATTTCTTTCGTAACGGATAATATTCTGCGACCGGTAAGTTTCTCTAAAATCCAGTCTCTGAAGCCACTCTTCATCAATTTTTATGGGAATAATTTGCTTTAGCAAAGTTTTAAGATGATGATCAAGGTTTAAAAGATAATCGCCCGAACAATCCTTCAAAATTTCCCGAATCCGAACGATTTGATTGTCGTAAAGAAAATAATTATTGATTCTGATATCTGATATGCTCAACATAATTTAGAAACATTTTTGTTGTATCAGAAAATACAATATCATTGCCAATAAATACCAAGTGGCTTTCTATATTTCGAAGTAATCTTATATAATTTTGCCGAAAGTAGTGCTTTCCTGTTTTAGGATTTCTGCTTTTTTCTAAATTTCTTTCGGCACAAAAAAATGCAGTAATACCTTGTTTGCACTTTCAAACTGCGACCATCTATCACAATCGATTTCAAAAACCGCTACTCCACACGTTGGAAACTGCACTATATTTTGAGTAAGCGAACTCGCAAAATCCGAAATCCCCGGATTGTGCGAAAACAATGCAACTGATGAAAAATCATCTTCAAGATGCAAAACCGTATTGATGAAATCTTCAGGATGCGGTTCGTATAGATCTTCCTCTTTATATATTTTCGGATTTCCGAAAGTTTCCGCAAAATAACGGCAGGTTGTTAGTGCTCTTTTTGCAGGACTGGTAACAAAAGTATCAATTTCCAAACCTTGCTCTTTTAGAAGTTTTGCCATTCGCGGCGCATCTTGATGTCCACGCTCGTTCAAAGGACGTTCAAAATCCTCTACATTATCAGTCCAGTCGCTTTTCGCATGGCGCACAATAATCAGTTTTTTCATATTTTTTTAAAATAATACAAATGACGTATTCCGTATCAAAATATTTTCAAATATATTTGTTAAAAAGTTTATAAAAAAATAAATTATGAAAAACTCTATCATTTTGAAATTCTTTTTTGTGCTTATCTTCGGAATCGGAACTTTGACATCCGCACAAAAATTTGTAAAAAACAGTGAAATTACCGTAAACACTTTAAAAAGTCTTGTAGAAGATTCAGGATTTTCTGTTGTAGAGACAGGTGATGATTATATAAAAGTAAAAAATACCTATAGCTGGAATATCTATAATGATAAAACAAAAGGATATCTTACATTTTCCGGGATATATCCTGCAAGCGATAAAGCTACAAGCCTGAAAGCGTATGAGCTTTGCAACATCATCAATCAGGAAGTTGCTGTTATTAAAATAGATTATGATGAGCCGTCCAAAACTTTTGGAATTTCGTATTATTTTATGGTAGAAGGAGGATTTTCGATGCCGGCTTTAGTAAAAGCCATCAATCTTTTCCGGGACACCATTACCTATTCTTTAGATAAAGATACAGAAGGGTTAATAAAATAAAGTTCCCTTTTTTGAAATAAAAAGCCTTGCAGAATATATTTCCGTAAGGCTCTTTATTATTGTAACAATTTGTCCCATCACAAGCATTACTTCTCGTGAAAGAAAATTATACCGAAAACCTGCTCATCTAATTTTTACAAAAATGAAGCGTCAAAAGAAAACGGCAACAAATCCCGGATTGATTGTGTTTTAAAAATTTCGCCACTCATCGAAGCAAAATAGATTTCGATATTTTCTTCCTGCTTGGCTTCATACTCCAAAATGCTTTGTCGGCAAGCACCACAAGGCGAAACCGGAACCGAAGTAACCGCATCTTTTGGCGCTCCGATTACGAAAAGCTTTTTGATCTTCACATTCGGGAAATTCGCAGAAGTCCAAAAAATGGCAGTTCTTTCCGCACACAAACCTGAAGGATAAGCTGCATTTTCCTGATTACTTCCTGTGATAATTTCGCCATTTTCCAGTAGCAAAGCGCAACCTACCAAAAACTTCGAATATTCTGCATATGCTTTTTCACGAACTTCGAAAGCGGCATCATATAATTTTTTTTCGGTATCGCTCAGTTCGTTTCTTCCGCCAATTACCGAGAATTGAATTTTTATTTCTTTTTCCATTATTCTAAAAAAGGGTGTTAAAGATAATCTTTTTCTCAGTTCCTACAATAGCTTCAGGAGATTAACTTTCGGAAATCATTTGTTAATTTTGAAAAAATATTTTTTGATAATGCTTTACGAACCTATAAAATTCCGCAATCTCGAAATCAAAAACCGCTGGGTAATGTCGCCAATGTGTATGTATTCTTCCGAAGAAGGTATGGCAAACAACTTTCATCTTATCCATTACGGAAGCCGTGCACAAGGCGGAACCGGACTGATAATGGTGGAAGCAACAGGAATAAATCCGAAAGGAAGAATCACCAATAAATGTATGGGAATATGGAATGATGAGCAAGCGGAAGCACTTTCAGAAATCGTACATTTTGTACATCAAAACTCGGAATCCAAAATCGGAATCCAGTTGGCACATTCCGGAAGAAAAGGATCAACATGGGAAAATAAACAGATTTCTGAAGAGGAAGGCTGGGAAACGGTTGCGCCTTCGCCTGTTCCGTACAAAGATGGAGAAAGAATACCTCATCCTCTTTCGATAAAAGAAATCAAAAATCTTGTTGAGGATTTCAAAAATGCTACAGTTCGCGCTTTAAAGGCAGGCTTTGATTTGGTTGAAATTCACGCTGCTCACGGATATCTGATTCACCAATTCCTGTCTCCCGTTTCCAACATCAGAACGGATGAATATGGCGGAAGTTTTGAAAACAGAATTCGTTTTTTGGTGGAAATTGTAGAATCGGTGAATGAAGTTTTGGATGAAAACCATCCGCTTTTTGTACGGATTTCCGGAACAGAATATGCAGAAAACGGCTGGAATATTGATGATTCCGTGAAGTTATCCAAAATACTGAAAGAGAAAAATGTGGATCTGGTGGATGTTTCCAGTGGCGGAAATATTCAGGGTGCAAAAATCTCTTTGTTCGACGGATATCAGGTTCCGCTTGCCGGAAAAATAAGAAAAGAAGCTGAAGTAAAAACTGGTGCTGTAGGACTGATAAAATCCGCAGAACAAGCCGAAGAAATCCTGAAAAACGGACAGGCGGATTTAATTTTTATTGCAAGAGAAATTCTCAGAAATCCATATATCGCTGCAAAAACTGCATTCGATAAGGGCGAAAACTGTTTCTTTCCGCATCAGTACGATCGGGCGAAATCCTGATGAAATTTGGAAATTTCCTCAGAATTCGCCTTTGTTATTAAAAAATTATTTTACAAAAACTTTAAAGCCCGAGACTTTGATTTTAAAATCTTTATCATCATCGGCATCTAAAGTTTCTTTGGTAAAAAGCTCATTGAATTTTCCTGAAACATTAGGATCTTCTAAACGAAAATCCACCTCTTCCCTGGAAAAATTCAGGAGAACCAAGACTTCATTTTTCCCGTTTTTACGGATATATGCCAGAATCTTGTCATTCGCAGAAGTGTTTACGAAATAGGTAGTTACTGCAGGATCGCCACCTCGCAATGCCGGATTTTCAGATTTCAGGGTAAAAAGTGTTTTATAAAAATCGTTCAGCTGATAATTTCCATTCCATTCGATAGGATCTTTTTCAAAAAATTCGAGCCGCTTCATATTCGGAAGCTCCTGTCCGGAATACAAAAGCGGAACTCCATTCCAGGTTGCAGAAAATACAGCAAGTGGTGTTGCGATAAAACCGTATTTTTCATATTCTGTTCCGTTCCATGAGTTTTCATCGTGGTTGGAAGTAAACCAAGCCCGCATTGAAGAATCTCCGATTGCAGAATACTTCATCAGCAGATCTTTCAGTTCCTGAAGCGGCAGATTTTTTTTGTAATAATCTTCGGTTTTATGCATCCAGGACCAGGAATAACTGGCATCGAAAACTTTTCCGTATTCCGGATTTTCCAATTCATCAAATTCACCGAGCCAGAAAAGCGGTTTTATTTTTTCTACTTCCGGACGAGCCTGCTGCCAGAAATCTACTTCTACCCAACTTGCGAGATCGCAACGAAATCCATCGATTCCGGTTTCTTTTACCCAGAATTTCATTGCATCGATCATAGCTTTTCTCATTGCAGGATTACTATAATCCAGTTCAATAATATCTTCCATTCCGGATGCAATATGGAAGCTTCCATCCGCATCGTGAAGATAATATTCAGGATGAGATTTTGTCCAGATATGATCCCAACCTGTGTGATTGGCAACCCAATCGATAATAATCTTCAAACCTTGTTGATGAGCGGCATTTACCAGATTTTTAAAATCTTCTAAATTTCCGAATTCCGGATTGATGGAAGTATAGTCAAAAGCGGCGTACTGGCTACCAAGGCTTCCTTTTTTCTTTTCCTGTGCAATTGGCGTAATAGGCATTAACCAAATGGTTTCCACGCCCATTGCTTTCAATCGGGGAAGTTCTTTTTGAAATGCTTTAAAAGTTCCTTCTTGGGTATATTGTCTCAGGTTTACTTCGTAGATATTGGTGGTATGCATCCACTGTTTTGGAGATTCTGCAGATTGGTATGATTCCATAAATGTTTTTTTTGTTTTTTGGCTGATACAGGAAATAATTCCCAAACCGATGAATGCAAAAAAAAAGATTTTTTTCATTGGAAAGAATTTGAGCAAATATAGCGAAAAGAGTCCGAAGACCGAAGCCGGAATTACAAGGTTTGCATCATTTTCTGAACCAAAAAAAAGCCCCGATTTTTTCGGGACTTTTAGAATATTGTTCATTTATTTTTTAGTTTTCCGTTGATTCTTCTTCATCAAAGAAGTCATCGTTATCATCATAATCCTCCTCATCATCGAAGCTGTCGTCTTCATCAGCAAAGTTTTCACTGGTATCAAATTCGGAAAAGTCGTCATTGAAATCCATATCCATCAGTGGCATTGCTCCTTTCTTGGATCCGGAGTTTTTCCCCGGTGCTTTCAATGGAACATTCCCGAATCTGTAAACGGTAATCGGATAATTAACGGCAGGTTTTTCATCAATAATCTCCACCAGTTCACAGAAAAACTCCCACAAATCCAGAAGCCCGTACTGGAACTGTGCTTTGTCTCCACTTTTTTCAAAGGCTTCGGAAATATAGATATCAGACATTATTTCGCCATCACCTTCATCACTCATATCTTCAAGCGGGACCGATTTTACAACGGTTCCATCATTTTCTAAAAGATTGAAAGCAGAGAGTTCATCACCCTGAATACTGAACGCACTTTTGATTCCCAAATGCAGGTTCCAGAGGGTTTGCTTGCTTTTGATTTCGATATCCCGGAAAATATCTTCTTTGGTATCCAATATGACACGGATTTTGTAAACCATAAATTTTAAAATTACTTTTTTTGCAGATTGTTTCAATGCAAATATAAAACAAATGAAAATCGACCAAAAATAAATTAAATATTTTTTGTTAAAAAGTTTTTTTCTAAATTTCTGGCGGAATGATATTTTAAGATTTTTAGGCTTTAGCTTTGTTTATCATTTCCTTTTTTTCCAAAATTTATGCTTTATCCAATAAAAAGCTGAATTTCGTACCTTCCAGATATTCGCTTTCCACACTGATGTTTTCTCCGTGAGCGTCCAAAATGTGCTTCACAATCGCGAGTCCAAGACCCGAACCGCCGTCTTTTCTGTTTCTGCTGGTTTCTACACGAAAAAATCTTTCAAAAATCCTAGGAAGCAGTTCGGGCTTTATTCCCATTCCGTTGTCGTGGATTTCGATGAGGACTTTATTATCAGAAATTGCTGTAGAAACGGTAATTTTTGCAGCCTGCCGGTTTGCATAATGGATAGCATTGGTAATAAGATTGATAAGAACCTGCGAAATCTTCTGTTTGTCGGCTTTTACAAAAATGGATGTTGGTGAACTTTGCAGTTTTACAGAAGCATTTTTTTTCTGTACTTCAAGATCCAGAAAGTCAAAAATTTCTTTCACCAAAGCATTGATATCGAATTCTGAAATATTGAGGTTGATTTCTCCGGCTTCCAATCGGTTAATCATATCCAAATCATTTACAATAGCGATTAATCTTTCCACGGAAATTCCTATTCTTTCCAGGTATTTATCACGCAGATTCAGATTTTCAACAGCGCCGTCACGCAGAATTTCCACATAGCCTTGGATGGAAAAAAGTGGGGTTTTCAGCTCGTGGGAAACATTTCCGATGTATTCTTTCCGGTAATCTTCCATTTCTTTCATCGTATCCATTTCGGTACTGGCTTTTTGGCGGAGTACAAAAATTTTCTCAGAAAATTCTTTAAAACCGATGTTCTGGCTGTTACCGAAAAGTTCGTCGGGAAGCCGGTCTGCTATTTTCCGAACCTGGCGTTTTCCGTAATATCGTAAAAGGATTTCGATACCGAAATAGGTAATTACAAAAATGAGAAAAGTACTGATAACAAGAAGTATGATCATCCTTTGCGAATGGTTTTCCAGCCGATTGGCATAATCAAAAGCTACAACTATTGCTGCAATAGCAATGGTCATTAGCAAAGCCGTAACAAAAGATAATCGGCTGACTTTCATATTCTTGTTATAAGGTTAAAGTTTGTTTTGTCTGTTGAATTACGATTTTTTCGAATCAAAGATTATTCTTTCCGGATTTTTATACTACCAATTTGTAGCCGATACCTTTCAGTGTCTGTATGGATTGGTCTCCTATTTTTTCGCGAAGTCTGCGTATGTGCACATCAATAGTTCTTTCACCTACTACCACATCGTTTCCCCAAACTTTTTCAAGAATTTCTTCCCGTTTGAAAACCTTGTCTGTATTGGAAGCGAGTAAGTAAAGGAGGTCAAATTCCTTTTTTGGAAGCAGAAAAACCTGTCCGTTTTTGGAAACCCGAAAATTATCCTTATCGATCACCAAATCTCCGATATTCAGATTTTTGGGACTTTCATCATTGAATGAAGCGAGCTGTAAAAGCGCATTTATTTTTGAAATCAGGATTTTTGGTTTAATCACTTTTACTACATAATCATTACCACCAGCTTGATATCCTGCAAGTTGCGAAAATTCTTCTCCTCTTGCAGAAAGAAATACGATAAGTGTGCGCTGAAGTTCTTTGATTTTCCGCAAATCCTGGCAGGTTTCTATCCCATCTTTTTCGGGCATCATTACATCAAGAAGGATGAGATCGGGAATAATTTCTTTGGCTTTACCAATTCCTTCGTTGCCGTTGTTCGCAGTGAATACTTGGTAACCTTCTTTTTCGAGGTTATAGGAAAGTATTTCCACAATATCCTGCTCATCATCTATGAGGAGTATTTTTTTTGAATTCATTTTTACTTTTTATGCTATAAGATTTCAAATTTAGTTAAAAACAAGATATGAAATCAACCGCAAATCAGAGTTTACACAAAGTTAATATTCCTTTTGTTTTGGTAAAATTTATTTAAAGAAAATTTAAAATCCCTGAAACCATTGCCGTAATGCTATTTAATTTCCTTTGCATCAAATAAAAAAAATAAAAAGCTGTAAATGAAAATTTTTAAACTGAGTATTGCCGCGATTTTTCTGACTTCCTTTTTTTCGGTAATGTATGCGCAAACCGACACCTTACAGAAAGAGAAAAAAATTGACGAAGTGGTGTTGCAGGGAACCGGAAATAAGAAAACTGAAGCATCGGTGCTTTTGGATCAAAAAAAATCGGTGGTGCAGAAACAAGCAATGGGAGCCGATGAAATTTCCAGAAAAGGAATTTCCAATGTAGAACAGGGACTTCTGAAAATTACAGGAATCACCGCTGTAGAAGGCAGAGGAATTTTTGTAAGAGGTTTGGAGGAACGCTATAATTATCTTTTGATCAACGGATTGGGATCACCTTCCAACAATCCTTTCCAGAAAATAATCGCCCTGAAACAGTTTCCAACAGATGTGGTTGGAAAACTGAATATTTATAAAACCTTCAACTCCAATCTTTTCGGGGATTTTGCCGGTGCAACCTTTGATATCGAAACACTGACTATTGATAAGCCTTTTTCTAAGATCGAATTCGGCATCGGATACAATACCAGAACTACTTTCAGGGATTTTAAAATTTCTGAAAATGCAAACGGGATTAATGGATATATCGGCCTGAATGCTGAAGACCGCAACCTCCCGGATCGGATAAGAAATGCGCCACCGAACAATTACCGTTTTTCCCGTGAAGAATCTTTACATTCTTTCAGAGATTCCTGGAATGTGGATCATATCAAAGCTTTGCCCAATACAGATCTCAGCTTCACAACTGCACAAAAAACAAAGTTGGGTGAAAACGGAACTTTGTCCTTTCTTTTCTCGCTGAATCAGGGAAACAAATATTCCTTTAAAGAAGGTGCCAATAACCAATTCCGGAATTTGGGACAAAACAGTAATGCGTTTTCCAACTTTCTTTTCAACAAACAATATTCGTATGAAACGGAATCTTCTGCATTATTGGGATTAGGATATAAAAATAAAGGAACCCATATCTGCTTCAATGCTATATTTTTGCAGAATGCCAACAACCTGATTTCGGACAATTTCGGATATAAAGATCAGCAAATCCAAAATCTGAATTACGGCTTTTTCCGAACCAACCAATTGGATATTTCGCGCTTCTTGGATCTACAGCTGATGGCCTCACAAAAAATTGATGAAAGACAGCAGATAAAAGTGGGTGCAAGTTATGTGATTAACAATTACAGCCAGCCTGACCGTAAAATCTTTGAAGGAAGCCGCTACAACAACGCCACACAAACTTTGCTTCCTGAAGGCGAACTTTCTTTACGCTATGGCGGAAACAATCTGATCCGCCAATATCTTGATGTAGATTCCCGATTTTATGGTTCTGCATTTGCCGAATATTCTGTTTTCCTGGGACAGAGAAATGACAAGAGAGAATTTCCTTTCCGGATTTCTTTGGGATATAATGGTTTTGCGGATTTCAGAAAAAACTCCTATCGCTTTATCCACGGAGTTGCGCCGGATGTGCAGAACAGAGATGTAACCATCCGGATTGATACTCCACAAAATGTATTCAACCAATCCATTCTCAACAATCATCTTTATTATATGGAAGGTTCGGACAGTTCGCAATATTATTCATCTATCTATCAATTGGTAGGAGGTGGTTATCTGAATGTGAATTACAAACCTTCAGATTCCTGGGATATTCTTGTTGGTGGACGTTATGAAAAAGATATGACGCTGATCCGATATTCTGAACAAAGTGCTACAACAAAAGGAAATCTAACGAAAGACCTCGATTTCTTTTTGCCATCACTTTCAGTGAAAAAAGCATTGAATACCAAAAATAATCTTCGTTTTTCGTTCAGTAAAACAGTAACCAGACCTGTTCTTATCGAAACAATGCCGATAAAATATATCAGTCCGGATAATGTTTCCATTCTCGGAAATCCACAGATTAAAACCAGCAACAATTACAATGCGGATCTGAAGTGGGAATATTTCCCATCTGCAAAAGAAATGTTCAGCGTGAATGTTTTTGCGAAAAGGATTGATAACGCTATTGAAAGATCTCTTACTCCTTCTGCAGATGCTACCGGAACTACCATTACATTCTTCAATGCGAAGAAAGCAGAAATATACGGTGTGGAACTGGAAGGAATCCTGAGTCTCGGAAGAATAAACAAAACACTGGAAAGATTCAGTCTAGGAGCCAATGCAACAATTATGACTACCGATGTGGAACGAAGCGCCCAACAGATGAAAACCGAAAAACCTGATTGGATTTCGGAAGACAATCTGAAAAAAAGAGGATTGCAGGGAGCAGCACCATATACGATAAATGCCGATCTGAAATACGAATACAAAAATAGCCAAAACCTAAACCGGGCAATCTCTTTGGTGTACAATGTTTCTGGTGAAAAAATATATGCAACAGGAGGAAACGGACTCGATAATTATTATGAAAAACCTTTCCATCAGCTTGATATAATCTACCAAAACCAGCTCAGCAAAAACTGGAATATTAAACTTGCCGTTCAGAATATTTTGGATTCCAAATACGAAATCCGACTCGGGAAAAACAATTATGCTCCTATGAACACCAACGGAAATTATACCTTATCCGATTATTACAATGGAGTTAGCTTCAAGCTCAACATTGGTTACACTTTTTAACAGCTATTAAAATTCAATAAAAATTTATAAAAAATGAAAAGAAAATCTTCCACTTTAATCATCCTGGCTTTATCCCTGACATTCGGATTAACTTCCTGTACTATTGAGGTAAACGACGGAAACGACGGAACCGAACAACCTACCCAAACTACTGATGATGTACTGAACGGATCGGGAACACTTTCTGGAACCATTACCAAAAATCTGCTCATCAAAAAAGGAAATTATGTGCTGGACGGAATTGTAAAAGTAACCAATAACGCAACCATTACGATTGAAGCAGGAGCTACATTTACGGTTTCTACCAACAAAACCAGCTCTTTGGTTATTTTGCAGGACGGAAACATCAATGCAGTAGGAACTGCTTCGGAACCTATTGTTTTCACTACTTCCACAAAAACTCCCGGAGATTGGGGCGGTATTACCATCTACGGAAATGCACCTATAAAAGCGGTAAACGGAAATACACAGGCGCTTTCCGAAGATGGGAACAATGTGTATTATGGCGGTGATGATCCCAATTCCAATTCCGGAGTGATGAAATTTGTAAGAGTAGAATATGCCGGAAAAAAAATTGGTGACGGAACTTCCGAAACCAATACCTTCACTTTTTATTCCGTTGGTGCAGGAACTGTTCTGGAAAATCTGGTAGCCTATAAAGGAACCGATGACGGATTTGAATTTTTCGGTGGAACCGTAAGTGCAAAAAATCTTGTTTCCTACGGAAATTTTGATGATTCTTTCGATTGGCAGGATGCATGGAGCGGACAAAACAATACCAATTGGTTCGCTTTCCAAACCGGAGTTGGAAATTTCGGAATGGAAATCGAAGCGTCTTCCAACGCTGATAATACGCCTCCTAAAATTTCGAATATCACCTTAATCCGTGATGCCAATACCAATCCGGAAACTGCCAATTCACCGGAGATTTCTGCAATACAGTTTAAAAAACAAGGAACAGGAATTTTTTCCAATGTTTATATCAGCGGCTACAAAAATATTGGTTCTCAGAATGCGTATGCTGTTCTTATCCAAGATGCAGCTACAGAAAACACTCAGGTGAATAACAATAAAATTATTGTTTCTCCAATTAACTACATAAATTCTGATCATCCCGGAGTTTGGGGATATGCATTTTCACCAAATGGCGGAAAAACATTTACCAATGATGCTAATGTAAAAAAAGTTTCGCTGGAAGCAGGAAGCTGGGCAATTGTGGATGGACTGAACTTGTTATCAGCTCTTCAATAATCAAACAAAACGTATCAAATTATTTTTCGAAAAATGCAGCCAAAAAAGCTGCATTTTTTTATTCATCATCATCTTCATACTGTTCAAGATAATACGAGAAGCTAAAGCCTTCGGTTTCATCTTCTGCATCTTCGAGTGTTGTGAGCAGATCTTCAAAAATTTCGAGCTGTTCCACACTCATATTCACAAACTCGATGTGGAGCGGCATTTCCAGATCGCCCATAATTACGTCATAAAGCGCATCCAGATTGTTCCCGAAATATTCCGGAAGCGGAAGCTTTTCTTTTAGCTGGATGTAGAAATCTTCATTATCTCCGATGTTGGTAAAATCGATATATATTTCTTTCATAATTTTTTTGTTTCAAATTCAAGAGTTTCAATTATTATTTTTAAATCCTAAAATAGTAGTAGCACAACCTCCAAAATGATTCATTGTTGCAACTAATGAAAAATGATCTGCAAAAATCGGAAGAACTTTTTCTACATTCCCGAATCTTTCCGTGTATTTCCACAGCATTTGGTATTGTTCCGGATTTCCGAGAAATATTTTTCCCAGAACAGGAATAATATTTTCGAGATAAAACCCGAAAGTATGCAGAAGTAAAGTGGATTCCGGCTTGGAAACTTCTAAAAAACTAAATTTTCCACCGGTTTTCAAAACTCGCTCGGTTTCTTTCGCCAGAAATTGGATTTGTTCTTCATCAAAAGTTTTCAGTCCATACGCACAAACCACATAATCGTAATGTTCTGACTTTAAGGTATTTTTCAAAAAATCTACCTCAATAATCCTGATTTTGTTCCCGAATTTTTTCTTATTTCTGGCTTCTGCAAATTTCAGCATTTCAGGAGAAAAATCCAACGCATCGATTTCGGCATTCGGAAATTTCCGTCGGAGAAAGCTCCACGTTTCTCCCATCCCGCACATCAGATCCAGAATTTTTACTTTTTCTTCCGCAGATGGAAACCACGAAACCGACTGTTTACGCCAACGTATCGAAAATCCAAATGAGGTAATGTAATTCATCCGTTCGTAGCTTCCTGACATTTTATCGAACAGTTCGCGGACAAACTCCGGCTTATAAAATGAGTCTTTTCCGCTATTGTTTTTCAAATGTTTTGTAATGATTTTTTGTTAAATACACATCGCCGTTTTTGGTAAAAACAATTCGGTCTGCATTTCGTCTCCCACAGTTGTAATTGATATCTGCTTCGTAGTATTGCGGTCCTTTCGGAAGCTGTTTTTCACGGTTGCTGAAGTGATCTCCGCCAATTGCTTTTCCCGGCAAAACTTCACAAAGATTTCCTTGAGAGGGATTCCAGCCTTGCTTCTTTGCTTCATTTTTGGTGATGTAATAATCCGGAAGTTTTTGGTGCGCCTTCACGTAATTGATAACAATCGTTTCATTTGTAAGATGATCAATTGAGTTTTCATTGAATGAATTTTCTGCGCCAGACTCTGGTTTTTTGTTATTTGAAATGACTTCCGAATTTGGTGCAATTTCCGGTTGATTTTTCTTTTCAATTGTATAATTGTTGTAAAGATACATTGCCAACATTCCGGCAAATGCACCGATAAAGAAAAGAAAGAGCGTTCTGGTTTTTGGGTTCATTTATAATTTATATTTATCTTTCGTATATAGAGAAAAAACACCCCGTCAAAATTTTCTTTCAGAAAACTTTGCCACCCCTCTTTAAAAAGAGGGGAATTATTATTATCTCCATTCTTCGGGAACTTTACAAACGGGAATGGGGTCTATTTTATGTTTTGCGGCTTTGTGCATTCGGTCAAAAATTTTGAAAACTTCCAAATCTCTTCCGCTGTAATCGGCTTCGGTTTTTGTTCCGTATTCTTTCTGTATTTTTTCGAGCTCGGGATAAGTTGCCCCAATCTGCTGTTCATCGGTTCTGTCCACATCCCAAAGTCCGTCTGTCGGGATTGCATTTTTAATACTTTCGGGCAAATCCAAAACTTTGGCGAGGTCGTAAACTTCGGTTTTATACAAATCCGCAATTGGGGAAACATCTACTCCACCATCGCCATATTTTGTGTAAAATCCGATCCCGAAATCTTCCACCTTATTTCCTGTACCGCAAACCAAAAGTCCATTAATCTGTCCGTAATAGTATAACGTGAGCATTCTCAATCGACTTCTGGTATTGGCAAAGGCAAGTTTTTCGTTCGGAAAATCATCATCGTGAATATCGAATGTTTTGTACAGTTCTTCAAAAGCGGGAGTAAGATTTACGCTCATTCCTTCCACATTCGGGAATTTATTTTTTAAAAATTCAATATGTTCCAATGCACGATCTACCTGATCGGTTTTTTGGCGTATTGGAAGTTCTAAAACCAAAGTTTTCAGTCCTGTCATTGCACAAAGTGTAGAAACCACTCCGGAATCTACACCTCCTGAAACGCCGATAATATAGCCTTTTACGCGTGCTTTTTCAGCATAATCTTTTAACCAACTTACAATATGATTGATAATTTTTTCTGTTTGCATTTTTATATTTTTCAGTTCTTTTTCAGTTCGTACCAATAGCAAATTCCGTCGGGTTCTTCAAATTCACCGTTTTGAAGAAATCCCAATTTCTTTAAAACGTGATGAGAATCTGTATTTTCTGAATGAGCATAGGCAAATAATTCTTTAATATTTGATTCGTTAAAAGCCTTATCTACAAAACCTTTCCCGGATTCTGTTGCATAACCTTTTCCCCAAAATTCCGGGAGAAAACGATAACCAATTTCATAAAAGTTTTGAAAACCATTGATTTCGTAATCTATAAATTTTAGTCCGCTCCAACCAATCAGTAGTCCACTTTTTTTTTCGATTACCGCATATCTTCCGATTCTGTTTTTCTCGTATTGTGACAGAATCATCTCGATCACCATTAAAGATTCTTCGGGTTTTGTATGTGTAGTTTGTCCTACATATTGCATCACATCAGGATTGCTGTCCAGAAGAAACATTCTTTCAGCATCGGTTTTCTCTAAAGGTCTCAGCAATAATCTTTGGGTTTCAAATGGTGGTATCAACATTATAATTCGTATTTTTGCGCTTTAAAATCTGACGTAAAAATAATGAAGTTTTTCAGAATTGCAGCTATTATTTCTTTTTTGGCTTTCGGTTTTCATTCCTGCAAAAAAAACCGGGAAACCAACTGGAATGTCGAAATCAAAAAACCGGTGCAAAATATTGAACTGACTGATATTTCAAAAGAACTGTACGATCCGAATGTATCTTTGGAAATGTTTCAGCAAAAATATCCTTGGTTTCAGGGAAGTGTTTCTGATGAAGATTTTGCGGTGAGAAGAAAGGATCCGGAAGAAATAAAAATATACCGGGAAGCGGTTGCAAAAATCGATCAGATTAAGCTTAAAAAAGATTTGTCCGGGCTTTTTTCACATATTCAGTATTATTTCCCTGAATTCAAAATTCCGAAAACTTTTCTGTATTCATCAGCATTACAGGGAATTAAAGAACCGGTGATTTTCGCTCCTGAACAAAATTTTCTGTTCATTGATATTTCTGCATTTATGGGCGAAAACAATGCGAATTATAAAGGTCTGGAACAGTATTTTCAAAAATCTATGAATCCGGTAAACATTGTTCCGAAAGTTTCCGAAATTTTTGCCGAACATTTTGTTTCTTATAATGCGGATCACCAGAAATTTCTGGATCAGCTAATTTATCAGGGAAAACTGATGACTTTGCAGGATGCCTTTCTGCCAACTTTTCCGGATTATCTGAAAATAAATTACGACCAAAAACAATATCAGTGGGCAGCGGAAAATGAAGTGAATGTTTGGGATTTTTTTGTGGAGAACAATCTGGTTTTCAGTGATGATGCAAGACTGATGGAACGCTTTATCAATCCCGGACCGTTTTCAAAATTTTATACCGAAATCGATAACGAGTCTTCACCGCAAATCGGGATTTTTATGGGATGGCAAATCTGTAGGAAATTTTTTCAGGAAAAGCCTGAAACTAAGCTTCAGGATTTTCTGAAAATGGATGCACAAACCATTTTTAATCAGGCCCAATACAAACCGAAATTTACGGAATAATTTTAACTTGGAGACTTTGGAAAATACAAAGTACGAACTTTAAACCTTAAACTTTAAACTCGAAACAAAAAAATTTATGCGAAAAACCCAAATAACGATAGAAGTAGAGCTCGATGAAAACCATATTCCCGAAAAAATGTTCTGGAATGCACAAGACGGCGGAATAGAAAAACAAGAAACCAAAGCAACCATGATTTCCGTTTGGGACGATAAAGCAATGGAAGCACTGCGAATTGATCTTTGGACAAAAGAAATGCCCGTAGATCATATGAAACAGTTTATGCACCAGATTATTGTTTCTCTCGGCGATACCTACCAAAAAGCAACCGGCGAAGAAGATGTTGCACAATGGCTTCATGAAGTGGCCAATGAATTTGCGGTAAAATCTGCGATAAAAATGTAAAATCAATTTGAAAATTTGAAAAATGTATTAATTTGAAACTCTCAGTATTTTTTTCATTTTCAAATTATCTAATTCTCAAATTACCTAATTAAAAATTATGAAATTCAACACCAAAGTAATACACGGTGGACAACAACCGGAATCCGCAACGGGATCTGTAAATGTTCCTGTATTTTTAACGTCCACATTTGCACAAAAATCTCCGGGAATCCATTCCGGTTACGAATATTCCAGAGCCGCAAATCCTACAAGACAAGCATTGGAAGATGCGTTGGCAAGTATAGAAAACGGAGCGAGAGGTTTGGCTTTCGGTTCCGGCTTGGCAGCAACAGACTGTGTTCTGAAAATGCTGAATCCGGGAGATGAAATTATTGCATGCGACGATTTGTACGGCGGAACATATAGAATGTTTACCAAAATGTTTGAAAAATATCAACTGAAGTTTCATTTTGTTGATTTTACAGACATTAAAAATGTGGAAGAAAAAATCAGCGATAAAACAAAACTGATCTGGATCGAAACTCCTTCCAATCCATTGATGAAGCTGGTAGATATTCAGGCAATAACCCATCTTGTGAAAGGAAAAAATATTTTGGTTGCGGTAGACAATACATTTGCAACTCCTTATTTGCAAAAACCTCTGGATTTGGGAGCAGATATTGTAATGCATTCCGCAACGAAATATCTCGGCGGACATTCCGATGTTGTAGCTGGCGCTTTGGTTGCTAAAACGCGCGAACTTGGCGAACAGCTCCATTTCATTCAGTTTGCAAGCGGAGGAATTTTGGGACCGATGGATTCTTATTTGGTTTTACGGGGAATTAAAACTCTTGCACTACGCGTTCAAAGACATTCTGAAAACGGTTTGAAAATTGCGGAATATCTGCAAAACCATCCGAAAGTGAACAAAGTATTTTATCCCGGACTGAAAAATCATCCACAGTTTGATTTGGCAGAAAAGCAGATGCAGAACGGTTTCGGAGGAATGGTTTCTTTCACTTTTAAATCCGGACTGAAAGCTGATGCTGTGAAGTTTCTGGAACATATTAAAGTTTTTACTTTGGCAGAAAGTTTGGGCGGTGTAGAATCTTTAGCAAATCATCCAGCAACGATGACGCACGCTTCCATCCCGGAAAATATTCGCCAGGAAGCCGGCATTACCGATGATCTGGTACGCTTAAGCGTAGGAATCGAGGATTACGAAGATTTGACCAGCGGATTGGAAAAAGGTTTTGCATAAATCCTGATTGATAAAAAAAGAAATCCTTCAAAACTTAAGTTTTGAAGGATTTTTTATGATTACATTTTCGCCAGTTTAAAATCAGATATCCATAAAAAGTTTAGGATTCACAGGCGTATTATTTTTATGAACTTCATAATGAAGATGCGGTCCTGTAGATCTTCCAGTATTTCCGGATTTTGCAATTATTTGCCCTACTTTCACTACTTCATTGGATTTTACCAAAAGCTGAGAAAGATGACCATACAAGGTGGCAAGCCCGTTTCCGTGAGAAATAATGACACAATTTCCGTAACCACCTCTCACTCCCGAAAAAATGATAGTTCCGCCGGCAGCAGCACGAACATCAGATCCGTATGCAACTGCGATATCCAAACCTCTGTGAAACTGAATCTGATCTTTTTCTGCAGGAAGTTTGTTTACTTCTTTTACGGCAACAGGATTTCCGAGACTGTCGGTTTTGGCAGATTCCGGTTTTGGTGATTGTACAGATGCCAAAACTACAGTTGGTATTGGGTTAATTCTTTTTCCGAAATTGGAAGAAATGTAACCGTTAGTTGGCATTCCCAACGGAACCTGCTGCAATTTTTCCTGAAGATCTACAAGATATTGGCTGTAACGGTTGCTCTGTTTTGCAAGATAAACTGCATCAGAAATACTGTCCTGATCCAGAAGCTGCAAATGCGTATCGGTAATATTTTTGGAAAGCAGAAAATTGTTGATATCTCTTACCGTATGATCCACAAGATTAAGATCATTTTTCATTTTCAGATAATCGATGCTGTCTTTTTCGGTATTAATTTTCACCAAATTTACCTGATAATTTTTATCATCTTTTTCACCATAAAGCTTCGCAATCATAATTGCCTGTGCAAAAACAAGCATTAGCAAAAAACCAAGTAAAACGGTGGTCTTCTTTTGGTTGTTCAAAAATTTCTTCATATTTTTCAAAAAATAAGATTGCAAATCTATTAAAAAGAATTCAATATGTTTTTTTGAAACGCTGTTAAGAGGATATTAAATCATAAAATTTTGTTAAATTTTTCATAAAACAGTATTGATAATTTAAACAGCATTTATATTAATAAAGGTTTAATATATTTGTAAACAAACCTATTGATATGGCTCAATATAACTCGGATTCACAGACTGCTGCCGAAAAAAAACTACAACCTTCTGCTTCTGTGGGAGTTGTGGGAAGTGGAAGCTTCGCAACGGCAATCGTAAAAATGCTGATGGAAAATTGCGAACAGGTCTATTGGTGTGTACGAAACGAATTTGTGAAAGGAAGCATCGAACTTCGCGGGCACAATCCTACTTATCTTACCGCCGTACATTTCGATGTGAAAAAACTGAAAATAACAACTGATATCAACGAGCTGGTTTCTGCCTGCGATGTTGTTGTTTTGGCAACACCTTCCATCTATCTGTCTGATACGCTTGATAAAATGACCTGTGATTATTCAGGAAAAATATTTGTTTCCGCCATTAAAGGGATCGTTCCGAAAGCAAATGATGTAGTCGCGCATTACTTACGAGACGAATTCAAAATCGGCTTCAAAAACCAGGCGGTAATTGCAGGACCTTGTCACGCTGAAGAAGTAGCAATGGAGCGTTTGTCTTATCTTACCATTGCAGTTGCCGAAGAACAAACGGCAGTTACTCTGAAAAATTTGTTCCAGTCGGATTTTATTAATGTGCATTGCAGCCGCGATATTTTGGGGAACGAATACAGTGCAATCCTTAAAAACATCTATGCAATCGGAGCCGGAATTGCAAGCGGATTGGGATATGGCGACAACTTTACAGCAGTTTTTGTATCCAATGCAATCCGCGAGATGGAAGTTTTCCTGGAAGGAATCTACGAAGCTCCACGAGATGTGAACGAAAGTGCATATCTGGGAGATTTGCTGGTAACAGCATATTCTCTTTTTTCCAGAAACAGGAATCTCGGAAACCTCATCGGAAAAGGCTACACCGTGAAATCTGCCATCCAATCGATGAATATGATTGCGGAAGGATATTACGCAGCCGATTCTGTATATGCAACTTCCAAAGAAAAAAATATGAAAACCCCGATTATTGATACCATTTACAGGATTTTATATGAGGAGAAAAATGCCGATAAACAAATTGAAAAATTAACTTCATTGCTCAACTAATCCATTTATAAATTTACCAAAATGTTTTCCCTTGCAAATGCTGATCAATTTTATCATTGACCATCCAAAAAAACTTTTCCCATTATGATTCCTGAAGAAACTTTGAAAAATTACGGAGCTGTCCTAAAAAGTTATCAAACCGGAGAAATTATTTTTTCGGAAGGATCAAAACCTGATTGTTATTTTCAGGTGGTTTCCGGAAGTGTAAAACTGAATAATGTAAATGAAGAAGGCAAAGAATTCATCCATTTTATTTTTGAAGATTCTCAGGGTTTCGGGGAAGCGCTGATTTTTACAGAGCAGGCTTCACCAGTAAACGCTATTGTGATGAATGACTGCAATCTGTACCGGATTCCCAGAAAAAAATTTATAAAACTGCTGAAAGATTACCCCGAGTTTTCTTTGGAAATCAATAAAAATCTTTCACAAAGAATATATTACAAGCTTCTGCTCACCCAAAAAATCCTTTCCAAAAATCCATCCGAAAAAATAAAAGTCCTGCTCGATTATTTTAAAACTTCCAAAAATCCGAAACTGCGTTCCGGCGACTACCAGTTTCCTTTAACCAGACAACAAATCGCAGATCTCACAGGATTGCGTGTAGAAACGGTAATCCGCAATATCAAACTGATGGAAAAGCAGGGACTTTTAACCATTCGCGACCGCAAAATTTTCTATTAATTATGATTCCGGTCATAAAAAGGAGATGAAAAATGTCCTAATTTTGAAAAAGGAAGTTTTCATTTTTTTAATCCATTAAGAATATTTCCCGAATAATCTTTTTTAAAATTTTTTAAGGTCACTTTTATGAAATCTTGTCTGTGGAAACGGATGAGATTTTTATCAGTAGCTGAAACCATAACCGGAATTTTCTGCCTTGGATCTTCAATAATTTTTTCCGGCATTTAATTTCATTATCAATAAAAATCCAAATACTTATGAGAATAAAACTGAAAAGAGTTTACGAAAAACCTTCTCCTGATGATGGTTATCGCGTTTTGGTGGATCGGCTTTGGCCTCGCGGAATTTCCAAGGAAAAAGCAGATATTGCAGAATGGGACAAAGAGCTCGCACCTTCCACCGAACTCAGAAAATGGTTCAACCACGATCCCAAACTTTGGAAAAGCTTTACCGAAAAATACTGGGCGGAACTCCTGAAAAATAATCCCGGAAAAGATTTTCTGGAAAAACTGAAAAACCAAAAAAACATCACCCTGATATTTTCCGAAAAAGACGAGCAGCACAGCCATACTGTTGTTTTGAAAGCATATCTGGAAGGACTTATTTCTAAAGGATTTTGAAATAAATTTTGATTTGCATCTCAGGAACTTTAATTTTGCAAAAAAAAATCAGAATTCAAAAAAAACGGAATGGAAAGACGGAAAATCCAGCGGCATTATTATTTCAGATTATTTGTAATTTCTGCGCTCATCGGCTTGCTTTCGTGCATTCTGGCATTTTCGCTGAAGAAGATTACAGAATTTTTTCAGGAGCTTATCTTCCAACAAACCTCAGAAATCAGTCCGTTTCTTTATATCATTCTTCCCTCTGTTGGGATTACGGCAATCTATTTTCTACGGAAATATCTTTTCCAAAATCGCAAGAACAAAGGAATTACCGAAATCTACAAAACCGTGGATCATCGTAAGGACCATTTGCCTTTTTTCAAAATTCCGTCCCATTATTTCAACGGTTTTCTTACGGTAATTTTCGGCGGTTCTACCGGAGTGGAAGTTTCTACCGTTGTTGCTACTGCAACTATTGGGAACCAAATCTACAAACGGGAATTTTCCGCAAATGTGTACAAACTGGAGCTCATCTGTGCCGGAGTTTGCGCCGGAGTTGCCATATTATTTTCCAGTCCTGTTGCAGGATGGCTTTTCGCAATGGAAGTTATCGCAAGGAAAATCAACAAATCTCTCATCATAAGCTGTACTGCATCAGCACTTATTTCCGCATTATTTTTATTTGCAATAAAAAGCGAGCCGCTGCTTCCGTTCCAAATTACGGAGTGGAAATATTCTGCGATACCGTTTTTTATTTTGTTGAGTGGTTTGGGCGGGGTTCTGTCCGTTTATTTCACTTTGGCGGTTATCAAAATCAAAGATTTCTTTTCCAATATTTCCAATAATTTTCTTCGGGTAAACGCAGGAGCTTTAACTGTAGGGATAATGATCTTTTTCTTTCCGTTTCTCTACGGCGACAGCTATCACGCATTATCCGAAATTCTGCAATCTCCGGATACGCATCGGTATTCATTCTTATTTCTTTTTCTTTTGGTTTTACTGAAACCTCTGGCTTCCTCCTTCACATTAGGAGCAGGCGGTGATGGCGGAGTTTTTGCGCCGAGCATTGTTTCGGGAGCTTTCCTCGGATTTCTGTTCGCTTTTTTCTGCAATACTTTTTTCGGAACCGATCTTATTTATCTGAATTTTGCTTTGGTAGGCGCAGCCGCTACTCTATCAGCCTCTATTTATGCACCTTTCACAGCGCTATTTTTGGTTTGCAATATGGCACCAAACGGCTTTCAGCTTTTTGTTCCAATTCTTTTGGGCTGTCTTATTTCCAAAAAGTTGGCGAATATGATTCTTCCGTATAATGTATATACCTATAATCCGGATATGAAAAGCTAAAACGGAAAGATCATCCACAACCAAACTGCATTCCGAAGAAACACTATCTTAATATTGAATATAGATGATTTAATCCTACGAATTGCATTGAAATGATTGATTTACCATTGTAGGCAGATAAAACTTTTTTCTGAATTTTATCAAAAAAATTATCTTACATCATTGTCATTATCCGTTTACTTTCCCGAAATTTGTCTGTAAAATTTTAGATTATGCCTAAATTTCTCACAGAAAGAACTCCAAAACCATATTACGATATTGTACTAATCGGAGGCGGAATTATGAGCACCACTCTCGCAACCTTGCTCCACGAACTGGAACCGGAATTGGAAATCGCTATTTTTGAACGTCTCGGAAGATTTGCAAAAGAAAGTTCTGCAGCATGGAATAATGCCGGAACCGGACATTCTGCGTTTTGCGAACTCAATTATACTCCCGAAAATAAGGACGGAAGCATCAGCATTACAAAAGCAGAAAAAATTGCAGAACAGTTCGAGGTTTCCAAACAGTTTTGGTCCTATCTCATCGAAAAAAATCATATTTCACAACCAAAAGATTTCATCAATTCCTGTCCGCATATGAGCCTGGTTTTCGGGGAAAATGATTCGGAATTTCTGAAAAAAAGATATGAAGCTTTATCAAAATCTTCACTTTTCAAAGGAATGCAGTTTTCTACCGATCACCAAAAGCTGAACGAATGGATTCCGCTGGTAATGAGCAAAAGGAAAGAAAACGAAAAAATGGCAGCCACAAAAATGGATCTGGGAACGGATGTAAACTTCGGTACGCTTACCCGAAAAATGGGACGTTTTCTTGCTGAAGATTCCAATGTGGAGGTTTTCCTGTATCACGAAGCGAAAGATATTGACCGTGGTGAAAACGGAAACTGGAAACTGGAAGTGAAAGACCGCATCAATAATCATAAACAGCAAGTGAGCGCCGGATTTCTATTTATCGGAGCTGGTGGATATTCTCTTCCGTTGCTCGACAGCTCCGATATTTCCGAAAGCGAAGGTTATGGTGGTTTTCCGGTTTCCGGACAATGGCTGGTTTCCCATAATCAGGAATTGGTGGAAAAGCATCACGCAAAAGTATATACGCAGGCAACTGTTGATGCGCCGCCAATGTCGGTTCCGCATTTGGATCTCAGAATTATCGATGGGAAAAAAGCCCTGCTTTTTGGTCCTTTCGCTGGATTTTCCACAAAATTTCTGAAAGAAGGAAGCTACCTCGATCTTCCGGAAAGTGTGAACTTCAAAAATATCCGTTCGCTTTTTGGTGCGTGGTGGCACAATATCCCGCTTACAAAATATCTTGTACAGCAGGTTGCGATGACCAAATCCCAAAGAATGCAGCATTTGCGTGAATTTGTAAAAGATGCCAAAGAAGAAGACTGGGAACTGAAAATTGCCGGACAAAGAGTACAAATTATAAAAAAAGATGAAGAGCAAGGCGGAAAGCTGGAATTCGGAACCGAAGTGGTGGTGAACAAATCCGGAACATTGGCTTCACTTTTGGGCGCTTCTCCCGGCGCTTCCACAGCAGTTTCGGCAATGCTGGAAGTTCTGGAAAGATGTTTTCCCGGAAAAATGAAAAACGAATGGAAAGAGCCGCTCCTGAAAATGATCCCAACATACGGACAAAAGCTTTCCGAAAATCCGGAGCTTACCGAAAAAATCCGGAATTTCACAAAAGAAAAACTGGAGCTGGAATATTGATTTTACAAACCTCACAAGTTTTCGAAAACCTGCGAAGCTTTATTTTGAAATCGTTAATTTTGATTGACCAGAACATCTCCATTTGAACAATTTTACCAAAATAGCAGTTTTCGTTTTATCTTTAATCTCCCGAATTATTTTTTCGCAGGAAGTTGAAGAAACTACCAAAATACTGAATATTAACTACGATAAATCTACGGTAAAAACACGCTTCTCCCCGCCAAAAGGGTATTCTTGGCAAACGGAACAAAACGGATCTTTCGGAGAATTTTTGGTGAATTTTCCTTTGTATCCTGAACATTTTCCGGTTCGCGATTACAAGCAGATTCCGGTTGCGAAACAGTCTTATCACGCTGCTGTTTTGAATATCGATGTGGGTGATAAAAATCTGCAGCAGTGTGCAGATGCATGGATCCGGATGTATGCAGAATATCTTTGGGCAAAAAAAGATTTCGATACCATTGAATTTGAATTTACAAGCGGACAAAAACTTTCCTGGAACAATTACAAAAACGGAACCCGAACTACGGAAGATGGCGATCAGGTGAAATTTCATAAATCCGCAAAACCCGACGCTTCTTACAAAAATTTCAGAAATTACCTGAATCTGGTTTTCAATTACGCAGGAACCATTTCTCTGGATCGGGAATCCAAACCGATTCTCCGGAATCAGGATATCAAAACGGGCGATTTCCTGATTACACCGGGAAGTCCGGGACATTCGGTTTTTATTGTGGGAATTGCAAAAAATACGGCAGGAAAAAAAATATATCTTTTGGCTGAAAGCTTTATGCCTGCCCAAGACATCCATATTCTTGTGAATCCTTTTAACAAAAAAATTTCTCCATGGTACGAACTCAATGTGAATGCACCGAAAACCTATACAGCAAAATATATTTTCAATCCTACTTCTATCAAAAGATTTCATTCTCTTTTTGAAAAATAACCGGATAGGAAATCAAGGAATAGCTTAATAAAAAATAAAATTATAAAATCACGATATGGATTTTGGGTATTGCTAAATCAGATACATTTTGAAAAACTTTGACATAGTTGAAAATCAGTATTAGAAATTTTCAATAAGATCAATTCACCTCTACATATACAGGTTATGAAACATTCCTTTAAAAATGATTATTCCGAAGGTTGCCATCCGCAAATTCTGGAAAAAATCCTGAACGCCGATCAAAAACTCCAACAAAATGGATATGGAGATGATGACTATTCAAAAAACGCTGAAAAGCTAATCCTGGAAAAATGCAATTCTCCGGCTTCAAAATTTTTGTTTCCGGCGGAACGCAGGCCAATTTACTGGTAATTTCTGCAATGCTGAAATCGTATGAAAGTGTGATTTCTGCAGAAAGCGGACATATCTGTTCCAACGAAACAGGCGCGATTGAACATTCCGGGCACAAAATCCACACCATTTCCAAGGAAAACGGAAAACTGGCTCCCGAAGATATTCTTCCGGTTTTGGATCATCATACCAATTTTCCGCATCAGGTGAAACCGAAGCTGGTGTACATTTCCGATTCCACAGAGTTAGGAACGGTTTATACAAAAGAAGAGCTACAGGAATTATCGGATTTTTGCCGGGAAAAACAGCTGTACCTTTTTATGGACGGAGCAAGATTGGGGCAGGCTTTAACTATTGAAAATGCGGATGTTTCGCTGGAAGATATTGCAAAATTAACGGACGTTTTCTACATCGGCGGAACCAAAAACGGCGCAATGTTCGGTGAAGCGGTGGTGGTGAATAAAACCGAACTTCTGGAAGATTTTGGCTTTCATATGAAACAGAAAGGTGCGCTGTTGGCGAAAGGAAGGTTTATCGGAATTCAGTTTGAAGCACTTTTTGAAGGTCATTTGTTTTTTGATCTCGCAAAAATTGCCAATATCCAGGCGCAGAAAATTAAAAAAACTTTTCAGGAAAACGGATTCGGATTTCTGGCGGAAACCACTTCCAATCAGATTTTCCCGATTCTGAAAAATTCTCAGATCCGGATTCTTGAAGAACATTTCAGTTTTTATGTTTGGAAAAAAATGGATGATCATCATTCTGCAATCCGCCTTGTTACTTCCTGGGCAACGAACGATGATATTGTAGAAAAATTTTGCAGTGAAATTCTGAATTTGAAAAACAATTAAATGAAATCTGAGATGCTCCGTATGTAACGATAATTAATTTTCCTTTTACTTCGGATTCCGATAAAAGCAAAAATTTTAAATTATGTTAAAATACAGGGAAAACCATTAAAAAGCATTATTTTCGCAACATTGATTTTTTTTGAAACTTATGAAAAACTGGTCTTTTAAAAAATGGAATACCGTTTTAGGTTGGATGGTTTTTGCCATTGCATTTATCACTTATCTTTCCACCATTGAACCGAATTTCAGCTTCTGGGATTGCGGTGAATATATTTCTTCTGCTGTAAAACTGGAAGTTACGCACGCTCCGGGAGCTGCACTTTTTCAGCTTGTGGGTGCCGTTGCAGCAATGTTCGCATTTGGAGAAGGACATCATTATTCGGTTGTGATCAATGCAATGTCAGCGCTTTTTAGTGCGCTCACCATTCTGTTTTTGTTTTGGACCATAACACATCTTGTAAGAAGGATGTTTAATAAAGATTTTTCAGAAGTTACTGACCGTCAGGAAGTTGCAGTTTTGTTTTCCGGAGTTATCGGTGCTTTATGTTTTACTTTTTCCGATACATTTTGGTTTTCGGCAGTGGAAGGTGAAGTATATTCTATGGCTTCAATGTTTATCGCTTTATTGGTATGGATTATCACCAAATGGGAAAACGAATATCACAGTGCAGATAACGAAAGGTGGATTATTCTGGCATTTTTCGTAATTGGACTTTCCGTAGGTGTACATATGATGTGTATGCTTGCTTTACCGTGTATCTGCCTTATTTATTATGCAAGGAATTACGAATTTTCCTGGAAAAGTTTTATTTGGGCAAATGTTATCACTTTGCTTATTCTCGCTATTGTATTCAAAGGTATTTTCCCTTTCATTATGTCGCTTTTCGGAAAGATTGAAATTTTTGCAGTGAACGGTCTTAATTTGCCTTTCCATTCAGGAACCATTATCGCATTTATCATATTGGTTACCGTTTGCTATTTCGGGATCAAATATGCGCGAAAAACCAAGAAAAGCCTTTATCAAACTATTGCACTTTCTGTTGTGTATATGATTATCGGATTTTCCTGCTGGATGGTAATCCCGATTCGTGCCAATGCAAATCCACCAATGAATTTGAACGATCCGGACAACGCTATCGGAATGCTGGATTACTACAACCGGGAACAATATGGTGATTGGCCAACTACTTATGGACAAAACTACACCGCTTTTCTCGATGCAAAAGGAATTGAAAAGAATGAAGACGGCAGCTTCAAAACCCAAAAAGATGAAGGTTTGCTGAAATTGGGTGATATCTATGAGAAAGATGAACAAACCGGAACTTACCGTAAAGTTGGAGAGCGCTTCAATTATGTTTTCAGTAAAGATCAGGTGAGCTTTTTCCCGAGAATGTTCAGTGAAGATAAAGATGTAATGCAGAATTACATCTCAATGTACGGAGCACCGGATTTCACCTTCAACTATGATAATGCAGACATTGCTGAAAGTCCACAAGCCAGACAGCTTTTCGATGAGCTTCGACAAAAATACGAGAACAAAACCATTAAAGCCGATGATTATCTTCAGGTTCGTCCTTATGACCTCATCAATGTGCAAAGACCTTCTTTCTCGCAAAATCTCAATTATTTCATCACATTCCAGAATGGCTATTACTTCCTCCGTTATCTGATGTGGAACTTCGTGGGAAAACAAAACGATTTGGAAGGAAATATGGAAATTACAAACGGAAACTGGATTTCCGGAATTCCGTTCATTGATGAAATAAATGTAGGAAGCCAGAAAAATGTTCCTTCAAAGTTTTATAACGAAAGTACCGTGAAGTTTTTCTTCCTGCCTTTAATCTTAGGACTTATCGGATTTTTCTTTCAGCTTAATAAAGATTTCGGAAGATTTTATGCCTTGCTTTCACTCTTCATTATCACCAGTGTCGGAATTATCTTCTATACCGGTGTGAAGCCTTTTGAAGTGCGGGAACGTGATTATGCAATGGTAGGATCTTTCTATGCATTTGCAATCTGGATCGGACTTGGTGCAGCTACCGTTTTATGGTTTTTACAAAGTAAAGTAAAATCTAAAGGCGCCAATATCGGTTTCGGAGCATTGCTTCTGATAATTCCGCTGATGATGGGATTCCAGAATTACAATGCGCACGACAGAAGCAACCGTTATGCTGCCTACGATTATGCCTACTCCACTTTAAAATCTTTACCGAAAAACGGAATCTTGTTTGTATATGGCGACAACGATACCTATCCGGTTTGGGCAATCCAGGAAACAGAACGTTTGCGTGATGATGTGAAGGTCGTAAACTTTACGCTTCTGGCAACTCCTTGGAACATCGATCAGGTAAAACGCAGAACATATAATGCAATGGGAGTTCCTTCCGGTCTGAAGCACGAAGATTACCGGGACGGAACCAACGATCAGATTTTTATGATGGATACCCAAGACTGGCAGAATGTTTTTGCAAATCTTAAAGATCAGGGAGCGCCGGAAGAAGCAATGGCAGGATTTAAAAAATATCTCACTCAGGATTCAATGACTTTGAAAGATGCGATGAAATTCCTGAAAATGAAATCCGAAGACAAAGACCAGATTCTGCAAATGCTGTATGGCGAAAAATACGAAAGAATGAACTTTCTTCCCGTTTCCAAATTTATTCTTCCCGTAAACAAAGCAAATGCCATAAAATCCGGAATTATCTCCCAGAAAGATCTTGCCAGTACGGTAGATTATATTCCGATCCAGTACAAAAGAGGAACACTTTTCAAAAATAATCTGATGATGATGGATATCCTCGCGAATTTCGATTGGAAACGTCCTATCAATTTTTCTTCCGGCGGAATTTATGATAACGAAAACATTTTCTATCTGAAAGATTATCTGCAGTTTGAAGGTTTCAGCTACAGACTGGTTCCGATAAAAACTCCGGAGCGTGAAGACGGCGAACTGGGAAAAGTGGATCCGGATATCCTGTACAATGTGGTGAAAAATTTCAAATGGGGAAATTTCAAAAACCTGAAAGTACATTATGACGAAACCGCCCAGCAAAATATTGTAACCTACAGAAGTGCTGCAAGCCGCGCCGCAGAAGCATTAACTTTAATCGGACAAAAGCAGAAAGCAGCAGAAGTTCTGGATCTTGCATCCAAAGAAATTCCGGTGGAAAAATATAATGATCCGCGTTCTTTAAGCTCAATGGTTTACGGATATATTGTTGCCGGACAGGAACAAAAAGGACTGAAACTTGCCGAAGAACTGAAAAAGGGAATTTTTAAGGAATATGATTATTACACCAGTCTTCCACTTTCTGAGCAGAAATATCTTGGTCGCCAAATGCGTACAAAACCTTTGGAATATTCCTTGGTAGTTTCCGCAGTTTCCGATGCGTATGACAAAATCGGACAGAAAGACAAAGCCTACAACTATCTTGTAAAATCTATAGAACCTGTGGACAAAAGATTCAATGAATTTATTAAAAAACTTCAGATGATGGGCAAAGAAAAAGCCTTCAACGAATCTGAAAAAGTCCAGAAAATCACACCATTTTATCAATATATTTTCGAAGTGATGGATCCTTACGACTCCACCTATTCCAAAGAAAAAGAAGAACAGATAACCACTGCAATTATTAAAGCAACACAATAGTTTTTGATGTGATGTTCTGAATGGTCAATTTTTTTGTCATTGCGAACGTAGCGAAGCAATCTGTTGAATAATATACAGATTGCTTCGCTACGTTCGCAATGAGGAAATACACTTCCATCATCCAACATTTTCCCTATCTTTGCGGAAATTTCAAAAACATAAATCTTGGAACAAAACAACCGATTCAGGAATCTGCCGCTGTTTGCCGTGATTTTTACCGTTTTGGCAAAGCTTCCGTTTCTGCTTACGCATCACATTCAGGAAGACGCATTTATTACCTGGAGAGTAGCGCAGAATCTTCTGGATTACGGTGTGATCGGCTTCAACGGAGCAGCGAAAATTTCCGCTTCCACCACGCATCTGTATGTTTTTGTTTCGTGGTTTTTCAATCTTGTTTTCGGGAAAGAAAATTTCATTATTCCGATTCTCGTTTTCAATTCCGTTTTGTTTACAATCGGCAGTTATTTCCTTTCCAAAATGCTTTTGAAAAATCCGCTTTTGCAGGCTTTTTTCATTTTTCTTTTCGGGATTTTGCCACCATCCATCAAAATTTCGATTCTCGGAATGGAATACGGAATCTTGTTTTTTCTGGAAATGGCATTACTCTATTTCGGGTTTTTTAAAAGTAAAAAATGGGCTCAGATTATCTTTCCCATACTCATTCTCTTTACAAGAATTGATACCGTTATTTTCCTCGGAATTGTTTTTCTGATCGATGTTGTTTGGACTAAAAAAATCAAATGGTTTTACATTTTAGGCGGAATTCTCGGTATTGCTGCTGTTCTCGGTTTCAATTGGCTGTATTTTCATGAAATTGTAAACAATACCATCGAAGCCAAAAAACTCACGTATGATCAGGAATTCACGCCACGAATCAGCTGGATTTATTTCCTGAAAAACTATGGAAATTATTGGGGAATGCTCAAGCTTCCGTGGGATTTTAATCCGTTCACGATTTTAGTTTTAATCTTTGAAATCGTTTGTTTCATTTATCTGGTCAGAGTTAAAAATGTCCGCAATTATTTTCTCTGGATTATTTTTTTGTTTGGATGGACAAAACAGGCGGTTTTCATTTCACAAAAAAGCTATTTCGATTGGTATTACTGGGTTCCGCAGATTTTGCTTTTTGTTCCGGTTATTATTTTCGTATTGGAGCAAAAAACTAAAAAATATCTTTGGTTATCGTTGTTTTTGGTGTTTTATATTTTACCGATGTTGGCATTTCAAATCATCCATTCCATCGCAACCGGAAACGGAGAATGGAATTACCGCAGAAATATCGGCTTGTTTTTAGATGGATACGAAAAAGATAAAAACCAATGGATTTTCCTGGAACCAGCAGGATTTATCCCGTATTATTCACATCTGAAAACCATTGATGAAGTCGGTTTGGTGGACAAAGAAATTCAGAAAGAAATAAAAAAAGACAAACCGAATTACCGGCTGAATACCGTAAAAGACCGTAAACCGAAATATCTGCTTTCTTACCAAGATTTATTTGATGGAGAAAATGCCGAATTTTACAAAAAAAATTACAGGCTTTTGAAAGAATTCAGAATTAAAGATCATCTGAAAAGCGACCATAAAATCCTGGAAAAAATCTATACAATGAAACCTTCCGGAACGGATTATAATTTGTATGAAAGGAAACCGTAAGTTATTGATTGAAAGAACTATATAGTTAGATATTTTAAATCTTTAAATTTTAACCAAAATGAAATACTGTGCTTTTCTTCGTGGCGTTAATGTAAAAGGAACCAATATGAAAATGGCGGAAGTTTGCACCGTTTTCAAAAATGCAGGAATGCAGAATGTAATTTCGGTTCTGGCATCGGGAAATATCATTTTTGAATCTGAAAAAAATGTGTCTGAACTAAAGAAAATACTGGAAGAAAAAATGTCGGAAGCATTTGATTACGAAGCTTTTTTGTTTATTAAAAATGATTCCGAAATCAATCTAATTTTAGAAAATTCACCTTTTGAGAAAGAAGAAAATGTTCATCATTACGTTTTCATTGCATCACCGGAAACCGAAAGAATATTGATGGAAGAATTTGAAAAATCCGAAAAATCGGAAAACGAAAAAGCAGAAATTGTTCAGAATATTTTTTACTGGAAAGTGCCGAAAGGCAATACGCTGGATTCCGCATTCGGGAAAATTTTGGGAAGAAAAAACATGAAAGACAAATTCACTTCCCGAAATATCAATACCTTTGAAAAAATCGTTCATAAATTTTAAATAATCACTAAAAATGATACAATATTTAGAAAACATCCATCATAAAGATTCCAAAAATTTCTTCCTGATTGCAGGTCCTTGCGCTATCGAAAGCGAAGAAATGGCAATGGAAATCGCTGAAAAAATTGTAAAACTTTCAGACAAATATCAGATTCCTTATATTTTTAAAGGAAGCTTCAAAAAAGCAAACCGTTCCAGAGTAGATTCCTTTACCGGAATCGGCGATGTGAAAGCGCTGGAAATCCTGAAAAAAGTAGGAGAAAAATTTAATATTCCAACAACAACAGATATTCACGAAAACGAGCATGCTGCTTTGGCTGCGCAATATGTAGATGTGTTACAGATTCCCGCATTTTTGGTTCGGCAGACCGATCTTTTGATTGCAGCAGCCGAAACCGGAAAAGCCGTGACTTTGAAAAAAGGACAGTTTCTTTCTCCTGAAGCTATGAAGTTTGCAGTGCAGAAAGTTCAGGATTCCAGAAACGAAAAAACGGCAATTATCGAAAGGGGAAATTCTTTCGGATATACCGATCTGGTAGTTGATTTTCGCGGAATTCCTACGATGAGAAATTATGCTCCCGTCATTCTGGATGTTACGCATTCTCTGCAGCAACCCAACCAAAATTCCGGAGTAACAGGCGGAAGACCGGAACTCATCGAAACCATTGCAAAAGCCGGAATCGCAGTTGGTGCAGACGGAATTTTTATTGAAACACATCCAAATCCGGAATGTGCAAAATCCGACGGAGCCAATATGCTGAAACTGGATTTACTGGACGATCTGCTCGGAAAATTAACACGAATACGGGAAGCAATATTATAAATTTTAATATCTTTAAAGCCTAAAATTATCTGATTTGAAAAAGATTATTCTACTCTTTCTACTGATGCCGTTTTTTGCCTATTCGCAGATCAGCCTTAAAGTTCTGGACGAAAACGGAAAACCTGTTGCCAATGCCGATGTTTCTTACAACAATCAAATGTTTTCCACCGATGAAAACGGTGCTGTAAAAATCCCGATTGCCGATTCGGAACAAATGATTTCCGTGGAAAAAGAAAATTTTAAAGGTTTTTCCAAAACCGTAAAAACAACTCCGAAAGTTCAGAATGTCTATGTACAGATGATCCAGAAAGAGCGTGAAACCGAAATCCAGGAAGTGGTATTTCAGGGAAAGCCGAAGAAAAAAACAACGGATCTCACTTCCGTAGAACTTTCACCAAAAGAAGCACAACTGGTAATTTCTCTGGGAGGCGGAATTGAAACTTTAATAAAGTCCCTGCCTTCTGTAAATTCCAATTCCGAATTGTCCTCGCAATATATGGTTCGAGGCGGAAATTACGACGAAAACCTTATCTATATCAACGATATCGAAATCTACCGTCCGTTTTTAGTAAGAAATTCGATGCAGGAAGGAATGAGCATCATTAATCCCGATATGGTAGGAATGGTGAATTTCTCAGCCGGTGGTTTTGAAGCAAAATACGGCGACAAAATGTCTTCCGCACTGAATGTCTATTACCGGCAGCCTACAAAATTTGAACTCTCAGGCGAAGCAAGCTTAATCGGAGGAAGACTTTCCACAGGTTTCGCATCCAAAGACAAAAAACTTTCGGTATTGCTTTCCGGACGTTACCGAAATACCAATCTGGTACTGAATACACTGAATGAAGATACCGATTTCAATCCGCAGTATATGGATTTTCAATCGTATATTAATTATAACATCAACCCGAAATGGAATATTTCCTTTATCGGATTCTGGAGTAAAAATGATTACGAAATGCTTCCGAAACAAAAAGAAGTGGATTTCGGATCATTACAGAATCCTATTAAACTTACCGTTTTCTATGATGGGAAAGAAGATGATCAGTATAAAAATATGATGGGAACGGCTTCCGTAAATTTCAAACCGAATAAAAACTGGACATTTACGCTGGATAATTTCGCTTACCAAAATCGTGAAAAAGAATATTATAGTATTTCTTCCGCCTACTTATTGCAAGCTTTTGATCCCATTACCGGCGAACCTGTATCTTCCTATGATGTTGGCGGACAAATAGATCACGCAAGAAATGATCTTTTGGTAAAAACTTTCGGATCGCAGTTCCGAACAAAGTTTTCTCCTGATGCGAATACCGATTACGAAATAGGAGTAAAATTTGAAAAAGAAAACCTGAAAGACCTCACCAATGAATGGCAACTTGTGGATTCTTTAGGATACAGCTCTCCACGAGAATTTGTACTTCCCGGAAACCTCGATCGTTCCGATCTTATCTTGAAATATTCAATTTCCGGAAATAATCATATCCAGCCAACAAGGATTTCTGGATACGCGCAATATTCCAAAAAATTCTATTGGGGAACAAACAGAATGTTTCTGAATGCAGGAATCCGTGCATCGCATTGGGATTTTAATGATGAGACAATTGTTTCGCCAAGAGTTCAGATTGCCATAAAACCTGACTGGAGTATGGATATGCTTTTCAAACTTTCCGGCGGAGTTTATTATCAGGCTCCTTTTTATAAAGAAATTAAAAACCTTGACGGAAGCTTTAATTCCGGTATTAAATCTCAGCGTTCCATTCAGTTTATTTTAGCAAATGATTACGAATTTCAGTGGGCAGACCGTCCGTTTAAGCTGACAACGGAACTGTATTACAAAAAAATGGACAATCTGATTCCGTATTATCTGGATAATGTGAGAATCCGCTACACAGGGAAAAACAATGCAGAAGGATATGCGTACGGAATTGATACCCGGCTTTTCGGGGAATTTGTTCCCGGGGTTGATTCTTGGATTTCTGCAAGTTACGCACGTGTTTATGAAAATATCGATGGGAAAGGCTACATTCCTAGACCTACTGATCAGCGTTTCCGTTTTTCTTTATTCTATCAGGATTATATGCCGAAATTCCCGAGTATGAGGGTAAATCTTACTTTGACGTATGCAAACGGACTTCCAAATGGTGCTCCTTTGTTTTCCGATCCGTATCAATTTCAGAAAACTTTGCCTTCCTATAAACGTGTAGATATTGGTCTTTCAAAAGTTTTTATCGATCAGAAAGACAATAAAGTGAATGGCGGATTCTGGGGTAATTTCAAAGAACTGACTTTGGGAGTTCAGGTTTTCAACGCTTTCAATATCAATAATACCATTGCAAATCAGTGGATTACAGATGTCGGGAATGAAAGACAGCTAATGTATCCGGTTCCGGTGCGATTGACCGGAAGATTTTTCAATGTGAAACTGGATTTTAAATTATAATGAAAAATCCCGGAAATAATTTTCCGGGATTTTTTTCGAATAATTATTCTCTCAAAATTTTAATCCTGTTGTCGCTCCATATTTTTATTACGGAAGAACCTGCATATTTTGAAACCACATTTCGGTTTTCTTCCACGGCATAATCTACTGCAGCAAGAATTTCAGGAGAAATATCGGAAAATTTCATTGGCGATTTTTGTCCGCTAAGATTGGCAGAAGTAGAAACCAAAGGTTGGTTGAGTTTGGAAATCAGCTTTTTGCAGAAATCATTTTTTACGAGGCGGATTCCGATGCTTCCATCTTGTGCAAGTAGCTCTTTCGGAAGATTTCTCGGGTTTTCGTAAACGATGGTTACGGGTTTTTCGGAAAGATCAATAATTTCCCAAGCCATTTCCGGAACGTCCACCAAATCTTGCAAACGCTTTTCGTTTTCCACAAGGATAATTACGGATTTTGAAGGTTCGCGTTTTTTGATTTCAAATATTTTCTGAATGGCTTCCACATTGGTCGCATCACAGCCAATTCCCCAAATGGTATCGGTTGGATAAACGATGGTTCCGCCGGATTTTAAAATTTCGATAATTTTTTGCATTTTATCAATAGGAACGGGCTTTAGCCCGTTTTTAAAATTGTACATTAATTTGGCTTTAGCCAAAACTTATTATTGGTGCTTTTTGAAATTATACTTTTCAATAAATTCTTCATATTCCTGTGAAAATGTTTTTTTCTGATGATGCACTTCCTGATTTTTAATATAATTCCTAACCGCTTCAAGCTGTGATTCCGAAACCGAAACCGCAAAATATTCATCCTGCCAACTGAATTTTTCTTTAGTCAATTCGTTTTTATTAATCCAATGTGAGGATTCACCTTTAATCAGCTGAGTTACTTTTTCAACAGTCTGACTTGATCCAAAAGAAATTAAGCAATGACAATGATCAGAATATCCATTGACCATAGCTATAAAAATTCCTTTTTTCGAGGCGTTTTCTTTAATGTGTTTCCAGACTTTAACTCTTAAATCCGGAGTATTCAAAAATGGTTTTCTGTCCAAAGTTGAAAAAACGAGATGAATGTAGATTTTGATAAATGGCATTGTAATTTTTTTGTCAAAATTAAAGTTTTTTTAAGATTTTGGCTGAAGCCAATCGGAATCTTTATTATTGAAAACGGGCTAAAGCCCGTCCCTATTGATAATTCATCATCTTTTCTAAATCTTTTTAAAATCTCTTCTGACAATATATTGTGTTAATAAGCCAAGCAAATTTAAAGTTTGTTTCTATTGAATTAAAAATTTATAATATCAATAGAATTTTTAGAATTCTGATATTTCAACTTATTTCTTTTTTTCTTTAACCACCCCGTCAAAATTTTCTTTCTGAAAATTTTGCCACCCCTCCAAAGGAGGGGAATTCTTTCATCCTATATTTATATTTTTTTTAATTCTTTCTTGTAAATTGATTCAAATACCTTTCCTCAATAACATTGAGATGATGGATATTGTGTCCCACAATCAGCTTTCCGATGGTTTCCACCGAAATTTCGTTTCCGTTTGCAATGCCGGTTTGCTGCAGTTTTTCCTGCGGAAGTTTTGAAAAAAACACCAGCGAGCTTAAACGGTTGATTTGAAATTCTTCCATTATTTCGCTTACTTTCAGTTGAGCTGCAATTCCGTTTTGGGCAAAAAGCTGTTCATCAAATCCTGTGAGAGCAGTTTTATCGTTTCGGGCAAAACGCAAAGCGCGGTAGCCAAAGATTTTTTCGGTATCGGTAAGATGTTCCAAAAGCATTTTCAGGTTCCATTTTCCTTCTGCATAAGCAAAATTTGCCTGGTCTTCGGAAAGCGTGCTGTAAATTTCCAGTGTTTTGTTGGCAGAGTTCTTCATTTCCTGGATCCAGTTTTCGGAAGGAATGAGCTGAAGATATCGTTGAATGTATTTTTCGAAATCGGTCATACCTGTTTTTTTATGATTACGAATTTAGGAAATTCTAAAGTTCCTGCAATTTCTGTAAGTTCGTTAATTTTTATAAAATGAAAAAACCTTCCAAAGTTTAAAGCTCTGAAAGGTTTACTATTGTTTTGGATCCTGCAATTATCCTTGTTTTCGGTGGGTGCTTTTCGGAGCAGATTTCGCTGCGGAAGTCGCCTTCACTTTCGGAGTTACCGGTTTGTCGGCTTTTGTAGCTGATTTTTTTGCAGGTTTTTTTTCTGTTTTTTCTTCTACACTGTTTTCCGGTTCATGCATTTCCGGCTCTGCCTTTACGAAACTTTCGGGAGTAATATAGCCTGCTTTGTTCAGGATATTGTACCATTGTGCCAGTTTTTTGATGTCGGAAACGTATACTCTTTCTGTATCGTAATTTGGTAAAGATGACTCCATAAAATCTCGTAATTCTTTTTCACCGGATTTATGGGAAATGGTTTCTTTATAATCGTTGTTTTTGGCTACGTTTTCGAAAACTTCAAACAAAGGAACCTCCTTATCCATAGTATAAATGGAGATATTATCCAACAAACTTACCTGTGAAGAGTTTCCGATGCTTATTTTTTTTTTGGTAATCACATCTTCAATAATAAAGCCGTTTCTAAGCTGGGAAACCAGTTTGTAAAGTCCGGGTTTACCGGAAATGGAGATGATTTTTTCTAACTGCATATTCTTTTTTTTGTTTAAAGTTTAAAGTTCAATGTTTAGGGTAATGAACATTATTTGTATTTTTTTTATTTTAATTTAATTTTAAAAACTTTGTCAAAGTACCATCATTACGTTGAAAACTTTGACAAAGTATAAGAAAGTTCCTCTATTTCGGGAAGCGCATCTTATAATTAATGCTTACTTCGCCGTGAGATATTTTGTTGAGCTTTCCTTTTACCAGCTTTTTTTTCAGCGGACTGAGGTGGTCTGTAAAAAGGATTCCTTCAATATGATCATACTCGTGCTGGATAACGCGGGCACGAATATCGGAAAAAGTTTCCGTATGCTGAACGAAATTTTCGTCAAAATATTCTATCAGAATCGTTTCTTTTCTTTTTACATCTTCCCGAACATCGGGAATGGAAAGGCAGCCTTCGTTGAATTTCCACTCTTCACCGCTTTCTTCAAGAATTTTTGCATTGATGAAAACTTTTTTAAAATTCTTAAGCTCTTCTGCAATATCTTTATAATCTTCATCTTCCGCCAAGGGTGCAACATCCACTACAAAAAGGCGGATATCCAATCCAACCTGCGGAGCTGCCAAACCAATACCGTTTGCATTGTTCATTGTTTCGAACATATTGGCAATAAGATCCTGAAGATCAGGATAATTTTTTGTGATTTCTTGGCATTTTTTCCGGAGAACCGCATCTCCGAATGCGCGTATTGGTAAAATCATTTTTGTTTCTGTTCTAAAAAATTCTGTAAAATTATGGTGGCACTCATCCTATCTATTAATCCTTTTTCCTGACGCTGCTTCTTACTTTTCCCGCTTTGGCTGATAAAATACGAAGCCATTTTGGAAGTGAATCTTTCATCATATCTTTCCAACAAAATATCCGGAAATTCTTTCTTGAATTTTTCAATAAACTTCAGAATGTCCTGCTCCACTTCAGAAAGGTTTCCTTTAAGATCGGTAGGAAGTCCTACTACAACAGCTTCCACAGAATTTTCGGAAAAATATTTTTTCAGAAAATCCATTACTTGGGAAGTAGCTACGGTTTGCAGAGGGCTTGCAATAATCTGCATATCATCGGTTACTGCAATTCCACAACGTGCTTTCCCATAATCAATTGCAAGAATCTGTGCCATAAGCTGCAAATTTAGCAAAATAAAATAATTGGGTGCAAGATGCGAGGGGAAAGGTTGAGCAATTATTGTATGCTTAAGTTTGATGATTTTTTTTCAGAAAAAATTAAAAACCTATTCTCGCCTTCAATTTTTGGGGAGAAAATAATGTTGAGAATTTAATTTTAAATTAACATACCCTCTTTTTAATGGGTGTATCTTTGTGGTGTTGAAAATAAACAAAACGGTATGCACAAAAGGATAAGGACTATTGTGGATAAATTATTGAGGATTAGGAATGTTAAAATCCAATAATTATTTTGTACGGCACATAATTTTTGTAACTTAGTGCCCCCTTAAAAAGGACAAACTTTTATTTTATATTTATGAAGAAATTTTATTTTTTATTTGTAGCTGTTTTAATGGCTATCGGAATCAATGCTCAAACAACATTACTTGATGAAGATTTTTCATCAATCACTACTGGTAACAACACATCTACTGGTGGTTCAAGTACTCAGTGGAATGGAAATGATTCTTTCCCAGTTGTGGTTCGTGCATATCAAGCAGGAGGCGCAGTAAAAATTGGAGCGAGTGGAAACCCGGGTTCAATAACATCAAAATCTCTTGATTTATCTACAGATGAAGGAGAATTCACTTTATCATTTGATGTTAAAGGTTGGACAAATGTTGAAGGACAGATAAAAGTATCTGTTACCGGTCAGGAAGATGTTACAAAAACATATACTGCAACAATAAGTGATAATTTTGAAACAATAACTATTGATTATACAGGAGGACAGGCAGATTCACAAATTACAATTGCTACTACTGCTAAAAGAGCTTTTATTGATAATATAAAAGTGATAACCAAAGGTTCTAATCCGGATCCAACTCCATCTATCACAGCAGATCCTACTTCATTTGATTTCGGACAGATAGTGGTAGATGAATCTTCAACAGCTTCGGATATTGCCGTTACCGGAGAAAATCTTGCAGATGCGCCAACATACTCCGTTACCGGAACTGATGCTGCAGACTTTGCAGTTACAGGAACACTTACTACTGATGGCGGAACACTTTCAGTAATTTTCACGCCGTCTTCAGCAGGTGCAAAATCTGCCGAACTGATGATTACAAGCGGAAGCGCTTCTGCAACTGTAGCTCTTTCAGGTACTGGAAAAGAAGAAACTCCTGCAGGTAGTTATTCTGAAACATTCGAAACACAAACAGCATTAACAGGAAGTTATGCAAACGGTAGTTTTGCCGGAGAAGCAGAAGGAGTAACTGTAAATTATGTAGATGCAAGAAACGAAGATACTTTTGGAATTACCGGAAAAGGAATGATCTTTAAAACCAATACAGGTTCTTCCGAATTTGTTATTCCAAATGGTGTAGGAACTTTCACTTTTGAATACAGAAAAGCGTATTCAGGAGGTAGCAATAACAGATCTTTAACACTTTGGGTGAATGGTGAGCAAGTAGCAGTAACTCCAACTTTTGGCGAAGCGGGAACAGATACTACTGTACATTCTTTTTCATATGATGTTAATACCACAGGTTCAGTTTCTGTGAAGATTGCCAATGCAGGTGCGCAGGTAACAATTGACAATGTATTATGGACAGGATATGAAGCTGCTGCACCGGTTTTGGATGCAGATGCAACTTCTTTAGACTTTGCACAGGTAGAAGTAACTACCACTTCTGAAGCTAAAACCGTTACCATTACAGGTGAGAATTTAACAGAAGTTCCTACTTACGTAATTTCAGGAACCGATGCTGCTGATTTCTCTGCAGAAGGAACCCTTACAACAGACGGTGGTACGCTAAATATTACTTTTGCACCAACAACTACCGGAGCAAAATCTGCAGTGCTTACCATTACAAGCGGAGATCTCACAAAAACCGTAGATCTTACAGGTGAAGCGGTAGAAGAAGGAACACTGGCTGTAAACAATGTAATTACAAAAGTATCTTTAGTGAAGAACACTTCTGTAGATAACGAAATTATCTTTGCACAGGATGCAAAAGTATCTTTGGTAAATATGAACGGACAGGTAGTAAAAACCGCACAGGTTTCTGCAAATCAAACGCTGAATGTAGCTGCACTTCCGAAAGGAGTATATGTAGTAACTGCCGTAGTAAACGGAAAAGCAGTTTCACAGAAAATCATTAAAAAATAACAAAAACAATACAAATGCTTCCCTTCTTTTGGGAATGGGAAGCATTTTTTAACTTTAATCAAACAAAAAAACAATTAATTTAAAATTTTTATTATGAAAAAGATCTTTACAATTTTAGGAATTGTGTCAGTTGCAACAGTTGCAAATGCACAAAATTTACTTACTAATCCAGGATTCGAAAGTGATTTGTCTGGATGGGCTAAAGGACCTGGTAGTTCTTATACCGAGCCAACAATTGTAACTCCAGGAGCAAACTCAAGTGCTAAAGCAGCTGGATATAGCAATCCTTCTGCAACAACTGGATTCTACCAAAATGTTCCTGTAACAGCTGGAAAAACTTATGTTATTTCTTTCTGGTACAAAGCTTCAGGTGATGATTCAGATGCAAGATTATGGAGTATTTATAAAAATGCAGAAAATGGTGCAGTTTATACTACTGAAGATGCTTCTACTGACCCATTCAGAACAAACAACGGATATTTGCCAACTACTTCTGCTTGGACAAAATTTGAAGCAGAAATGCCTGCAGGAACCGGAGCTGTAAGCCTTGATGTTGCAGTAAGAACTTATTCTGGAGGAACTGCTTCTTTTGATGATTTTGCAGCTTATGAAAAAGGAACAATGGCGGTAACTAACATCCAGGATTTCGACAAACAAGTAGTAATGAACACTCTTGTTAAAGATCAACTTACTTTCAAACTTCCTGCAAGAGCTACCGTAAACATTTATTCAATGGACGGAAAATTAATTTCTTCTAACAGAGTTGATAACGGTGGAAGCATCAATACTCAATCTTGGGTTAAAGGAACTTATATTGTAACTGTTGATAACGGTTCTGCTAAAGTTAGCCGTAAAGTAATCAAACAATAATTGCTATTGTTTTACAATACAAAAGCCGCTTCAAAAAGCGGCTTTTGTATTTTCCCAGTTTTTTTAAATAACATTTGTATTTTTACCTAAAATAAACAAACAATGAAAGCATCAACAAAAATTTTTATTTCAGGAGCTTTTACAGCTCTTATGTTTTCGTGCAGTTCCGTAACCCACGACAGATTGAAGACTGGTTCCGTAGTCCTCGATTGCACCGGAACGTATGTAAGATTCGGAGAAAATGAAGATTATCTGGTTTGCAACTCCGATATCCTCCAAGAAAAATCCGAAGGCGAAAAAGTTTCCGTAATCTACGATTATACCAAAACCTGTCCCGAACAGGAAGGGAAAATCACCTGTATGATGTATCACGAAAACAAAGGAATGATCAGGATAAAATCTGTTAAGTAGAAATCCGTTATCTTTAATCAAAATATTTACAATGAAAAAACTCTTATTCACCGCATTTTTATCATTTTCAGTTTTCGCATATTCGCAGTTTTCGCTTCCTGCCGCAAGTCCGCGCCAGAAAATTGAACAACAGTTCTCTATGTCCAAGATCACCATTGATTACGGAAGACCTGGTGTAAAAGCAAGAAAAATCTTCGGAGAACTTGTTCCGTACGGAAAAGTATGGAGAGCAGGAGCCAATTCTTCCACCAAAATTACTTTTGAGCAATCTGTAAATTTCGGAGGAAAAACAGTTTCTGCAGGAACTTACGGACTTTTCATCACTCCATCGGAAAAAGAATGGAAAATCATTCTCAACAAAGATTCCCAGCAATGGGGCGCTTATGAATTCAACGAAAAGCTGAATGTTCTGGAAGTTTCTGTTCCAGTTCAGAAATTAGCTGAAAAGCAGGAATGGTTTGAGATTTCTCTGAATCCTAAAGATGAACATTCCGCCAATCTCACCTTCAAATGGGACGATGTAAAAGCAGAAGTTGCTCTTTCCGAAGGAAAGCCGGAAACCGTAAACAAAATTATCGGCAAACTGAAAGAAATTAAAGAGATCGAAAGAGAAGCCGCAAAGTAAAACCATATTATAATTGCATCATAATTACGAGCGAAGCGAAGCAATCCGTTGATAATAAACCACTTATTATAAGGATTGCTTCGGTGTCGTTCCTCTTTGTATCAACTCAAATTCCTTTTAAGAATTAAATCATTACCTTGAAAAATTTACTGTTCTTCTTTGTGATATTACTCTGCACTTCCTGTATTTCTGTAAAGAAATATAATAATCGGCTGGAAAAGCCTGTAGAAACCAAAAAACTGAAATCCGATGTTGATTTTGCTTACCGGAAATTGCAGCAGCTGCATCCGAATCTGTATTGGTACATCAGCAAAAAAAATCTGGACAAAAAATTCGACAGCCTGAAAACCACCATCACTACTCCACTGAAACCTGCAGAATTTTACCGGAAACTTGCCCCCGTAATTTCCGATATCCGGGAAGGACACCTGAGGCTGGTTCCGCCCGAAAAACGGATGACCAAAAAAGAACTTAAAAAACTGGAAAACCAAAAAGGACTTTTGGGAAGAATGAACTACGTGATCGATAACGACAGGATTTTTGTGAAAGACAATGCTGATAAGTTTGAAGACATTAAAATAGGAACGGAAATTCTCAAGATTAAAGATATTCCCGTGAAAAATTATGTGGATGATTATAAGAAATTTGTAAACAGTGATGGCGAAAATACTACTTTCCAGAAATATTCAATGGCGAGAAGATGGCCGATATTTTTCACCATCGAACACGGAATCCTGGACAGCGTGAAAATAGAAACCCGCTATCAAAATGAAATAAAAGAATTCTATATCCACCGGGAAATCATCAGCAAAGAAGAAAAGAAAGAGGAAAAAAAGAAAATTGCCACTATTAAAAAAAACAATACGCAGAAAAACCGGGATTATAATCCTGTAATCCGCGCTTACAACCGTGATCTGCAGTTTCTTGCAAAGGACAGCAGCATTGCCTGGATGAAAATTAAAACTTTTTCGGGCACAAAGTCGGCAAAGTTTTATAAGGAAAGCTTCAGAAAAATTAAAAATAACAAGAGTAGCTATCTGATTCTCGATATTCGTGACAATCTTGGAGGATCGCTTTCGGAGATCAATAATCTGTATTCTTATCTCGCACTGGAAAATTTTACCTTCATCAATGATATTGAAGTTACCGGAAAAACATCAATGCTGCATGCCAATTATTTTAACGAATTTTCTGATGTGATGAAACCAGCTGCTGCAATCGTATATCCTTTATATATAATAGGAACGTATTTTTCATCTAAAAAAAATGGTGATAAAATTTATCTCCGAAACAACAACATCTTCAGCATTCGGAAACCGAAAAAGACTTCATTTCAGGGAAAAATATATGTATTGATTAACGGAAGTAGCTTTTCTGCATCATCCATTATTGCATCAAAGCTGAAAGGTGATAAACGTGCTACGCTGGTAGGTGAAGAAACCGGCGGTGCAAATGACGGAACGGTAGCCGGAAGATATTCCACAGAAAAGCTCCCGAATTCCAGAATCGATCTTCCTATCGGATTAATGCTTATCCAGCCAAATATCCATTTTACCGATACTAAAAAAGGAGTAATCCCGGATGTAGAAATAATTCCTACCCTTTCCCAAATCCTTTCCAAGAAAGACATCCAGCTCGATTATATCCTGAAACAAATCCAGAACGAACAGCCATAATCCTGAAAAATATTAAGATCTGTACTAATGATTAAGAGTTAGCAGAAAATAGTGAAAGGTAAAATCACCTATGAAGTAACGGTATTCTGGTATTTTTAAAAATTCATAATTATTGGTGATTTTTTGCTATGTAGATAATAATACATTTGTATCACTAACCATTAAAACTTTTAATCATGAAAAGATTATTTGCAAGTGCTATCGCACTTATGACTTTCGGATTTGCTTATTCTCAAGCAAACATTGACGTATCTACCCAGCTTGGTAATCTAAACGAAGCTTATGTAAATCAAACTGGCTTACTGAATGTGGATGTTCTTACACAAGACGGTAACCGTAACTACGCTACTATTGACCAAATGGGAGCAGGAAATATGAATTTTGCGCTGAGTGATGGAAACAGAAACAACATTGATGTTGATCAAATGGGTGTTCTAAACCTTAATACTGTTGAGCAACACGGAAACAGAAACTCTGCTACTACTTTCCAGATCGGTCTTATGAACAGTACAGATCAAATGCAAATTGGTAACAGAAATACCGCTTCTTCCGTTCAGTTAGGTGCATTCAACGAAGCCGATCAGTACCAACAAGGTAACAGAAACAATGCAAGTACGTTACAGATTGGTTTAGGGAATGTTTCGGATCAGGAACAAATTGGCAACAGAAACGTTGCTTCTTCCTTCCAATTAGGTGTTGATAATACCGTTTGGCAAGAACAATGGGGAAACAGAAACGATGCTACCGCAGTACAAGTTGGATCCGATAACTTCATCTGGCAAACTCAGGACGGAAACAGAAATGATGCTCTTCACGTTCAGTTAGGTTCCGGAAACTTTGCAGATTCTTGGCAAGTAGGTAACGATAACAGTACTTTCGGTCTGCAAATCGGTGATGATAATGAATTGCACCAATGGCAAAATGGAACTGACAATACTGCAATTGATTTCCAAATTGGTAACTCCAACTACACTTTTGTAGGACAAGCAGGAAACAATCATTTCCACTTAGGAACTCAGGTTGGAAACTCCAATACTTTAATAGTAGGACAGTCTAACTAAAAAAAACTCAAATTAAAAATGATAGGAGAAACACATTGTTTCTCCTATTTTTTTAATACTCCCGCAAAACAATCGGGTTATTTCACCTCAAAAAATACCTGAAAACCGTGATTTTTAAAAGTGGTTACAAATGGTGATATCCGAATCACTAATAATAAGTAATTTTATCACAACTAACCATGAATACTTTAACCAGAATATCATCCCTCTTATTATTGGTGTGCGTTATCCTCATCTCTGCACAGAATATTTCTTTTGAAAATATAAACAGTAATAATGTTCTCGCCCTTATCCCGCAAATACAAAACACCTCCGATTCTCAAAATAATACGGATATCAAAAGCCTGCAATATGGCAACCAAAACTATACAGAAATCCAGGCAAACAGCCAAACCAGTCTTTCCACCATGCAAATTGGGGATTATAATTATCTGAATTTTGACAATTCTTTTGAAAAAAACAGTGTAAAATCTGCCATCACCACACAGGGAAACAACAATATTATAGATATTACGGGTAGTAACAGTATTTCCGAAAAAATCCAAATCCACGTGAAAGGAGATAATATGACCCTATTTATGAGAAATTATTAACACGATGAAAAATGAAATCGCTGTATAACATATTGCTTTTCCTCTCTATATTTGCCATCCAAAAAATTGATGCACAGCAAGAAAAACAGAATATTACATCAAAAATAGAAAATACTGTTAGTGAAGGGCTTTTGGTACTGAAAGCTACCGCAACAAGCCATTCCGATACCTATGCAGAACTTAATTATCTTTTTGTATCAATAAAAAAAGGAGGCTCAGGAAACCTCTCCAATAACAAGCAGTCCGGAAAATTCACGCTAAAGCCTGATGAAACGAAAATTCTTTCCGAGATCAGCGTCAATATTCAGAAAAAAGATGCCGTAAAAGTTTTTCTTTATATAAAAGATGAGCAAACCAATCAGCTTCTCTCCAAAGACAGTTTAGAGATTAACGCTAAAAATTTTGATCATAAAATAAGCCAGGTAAACGAAGACGAAATCTTCGAACTGAAAGGTCTCACCATTGATGAAACCAAAACCAAAACAGGAAAAGATTTTTACGATATGTTCTACCTGGAATATTCAAAATTGCCCGAAAAAATAAGCAATGCCATTACCATTTCTGAACTTCCTACAATGGGAAGAGGCAGCCAAATTTCGGTAGAAACCGAAGACAAAACCATCTACAGCTTCGTGGCAAATCCTAATGAAGAATATCTGGCAGAACAGGCCAACCTTAGTATGAAGATTATCCTTGATTATTACAGGAAGAAAAGCCTTATCAAAAACGAATTCAGATACTAAAAACCAAAACACATAACCATGAAAACTTTTTTAATAACCGCATTTTGTATTGCAAATTTCTGTTGCATTTGCGCACAGCAATTGGTATACAAACCCATAAATCCGGCTTTTGGTGGTGATACCTTCAACTATCAGTGGCTTTTGAGTTCTGCAAATGCGCAAAATCCGTACGATGATGATACCGGTTACAAAGATTTGCTGGGCGACCTTAATTCTATGGACAGTTTTACACAATCGCTGAACCGCCAACTTCTTAGCCAGCTTACAAGTAAGCTAATTGATGATAAATTTGGGGAAGGAGGATTATCGCCTGGAAAATATATGTTCGGATCATTATTTTTAGATATTTCCGAAGCTTCCCAGGGACTTGTCATCAACATTCTGGATACGCAAACCGGTGAACAGTCGCAGATTATTATTCCAAGATAAATCTAAAATTTCCAATTATGAAAACACGAATACATTTCAGAACGGGAATGAGATTGCTGATTCTGCTATTACTTTTCACATTGCAAAGCTGTAGTACACTATTCAATTTACCTGCAAACGGAGAAAAATCCACTTTGGGAGAAGTAACCAATCTGACCTCTGACCTTAAACAAATTCCTCCGCCAAAAGAAAAAATTGTAGTTGGTGTATACAAATTCAGGGATCAGACCGGCCAGTACAAACCATCTGAAAACGGAAGCAACTGGAGTACTGCAGTTCCGCAAGGTACCACCACCATTCTTATAAAAGCTTTGGAAGACAGCAAATGGTTTATCCCGATTGAAAGAGAAAATATTGCCAACCTGCTCAACGAAAGACAAATTATCCGTTCCACAAGACAGGAATATTCCAAAGACAATGATAAAAATGCGCAAATGCTGCCACCACTACTCTATGCCGGTATTTTACTCGAAGGCGGAATTATTTCATACGATACCAATGTAATGACAGGCGGAATCGGAGCACGGTACTTCGGAATCGGAGGCTCCACGCAATATCGGCAGGATCGCATAACCGTGTATCTAAGAGCTGTTTCTACCTTAAACGGTGAGATTTTGAAAACGGTTTACACTTCGAAAAACATTCTTTCCACAAGTGTCAGCGGAAATTTCTTTAAATACATCGATACCGAACGTCTTCTGGAATCCGAGGTAGGCTTTACCCAAAATGAACCGGTGCAGCTTGCCGTAACCGAAGCGATAGAAAAAGCTGTAAAATCTTTGATAATTGAAGGAATCCGTGATAAGATTTGGGGAAATGCAATTGATGAAAACAGCGCTGCTTATAACAAAATGGTGATTAATTATGAAAAAGAAAACACTGAAAACGATCATAAACTTCTCGGAAATAAGGTTGAAAATTCTTTACGGAAAACCGCTTCCGTTTCCGTAAATGTCGAATCTCAGAAAATAAACGGAGATTATAAAAATGCTGCAAATACAATCGGAAGCAAATTGAGCATCAGGATTTCTTTGTCTAAAAATATAAATGTTGATGCCAGCATTAACAGTATTAAAATCGAAAATACCGGGATTGTGGAAAGAAAATACTTTGGACCGGAGCTCAATCTGGAATATATGTTTTTTCCGCAGTTTAAGTTTACTCCTTTTGTATATGCAGGTTTAGGAAGTTTATATTCGGAATACAAACCTTTTTATAAAGCCAATTTAGGAGTTGGTATTGATTATCTGCTGAACAAAAATTTTTCAGCAAGAGCCTATTATCAATATGATATGGGATTTCGCGACAAACTTGACGGATTGATCAGCGGAAAACAAAATGACAATATAATGAGATTCGGTTTGGGGATCAATTTTTATTTCGGAAACCATTAATATACAAATTATGAAAACGTTCTATACCATTATACTGATAAGCTTTCTCTCTCTTTCTTTATTTTCGTGCAAGGAAGACTTGGTAGATCAAGTACAAACTGCGACCATTAAAGGTAAAGTAGTACGAAGAGGCAGCAATGATCCGCTGGCAAATGTAAAAATTACCACTTCGCCCACAACCAATACCGTTTTTACAGGAACCGACGGAAGTTTTGAAATCACGGATGTACCGATTGGTGATTATTCCGTAAAGGCAGAAATTTCCGGATATCTTAATAATTTCCAATCTGCAAATCTCAAAAATGCAGGTCAAATCGTGAGCATTGCTTTCGAAATGGATGATGATGAATCTTTGAATACACCACCAAGCATTCCCGAACTTCTAAGTCCGGTTGATAACGCAGAAAATCAACCACTAACCGTTCAGCTTTCTTGGAAATCCACAGATCCCGATACATTGGACGTTCTTAAATACAGACTGATGGTCAAAAATAACCTCAACACCGATGTTCTGGAAATTAAAGATTTAGAAGAACCCTCCTATACTTTAGAAAATCTTGATTATGGTGTGAGCTATTTCTGGCAAGTTGCCGTAAACGATGGTATCCACGACGATGTGTATAGTCCAGTTTTCAAATTTACCACCAGCAAAGTTCCTATGAACCGGTATCATTTCGTAAGAAAAGAAAATGGAAATTTCTTCATTGTTTCCAGTGATGAAACCGGAAGCAGCTTTAACCTTACCAATACTTCCTATAACAGTTGGCGTCCCCGAAAAAACAATAATTCCGGATTGATTGCTTTTCTGAGAACTGATGGTGGAAACACGCACATTTTCACAGCAAAACCCGATGGTTCGGAAGTTTTCAAAGTTACCGGAATTCCTCTTGCAGGATTCAATAATCTGGAACTTGATTATTCTTGGAGTACAAACGGTGAGAAATTCATTTATCCGAATTTTGATAAATTATATAAAATAAATAAAGATGGAAGCGGCCAGGAACTGATATATACTACTACCGACGGAAGCTTGATTTCTGAATGTGACTGGAGCTATGACGGAAGTAAAATTGCACTGAAAACCAATGATTATAACGGATATAATACGAAAATTATTATTATTGATATGCTTGGGAATATTCTAAAAACGGTTGCTACCGATACAACTGGAGGTTCTGGTGGGCTTAATTTTTCTGTAGACGGAAAATATCTGCTTTATTGCCACGATGTTTCCGGATATGAGGACAATAATTACAGGCAGCTGGATTCCCACATTTTCCTTTATAATCTTACGGATGATACGGTTCGGGATCTTTCTGTAGAAAGCGAAAAGACGAACGGAACCAACGATCTGGATCCGAGATTTTCACCTAATAATGCGCAGGTTATTTTTACCAATACTTCCAATGATGGAGTTTCGGTACGGAATGTAATGATGATCACCATAACATCCAACACGGAATCCGAGAGAGCTGATATTTTCAGTAACGGGGAAATGCCGGATTATGAATAAGCCAAAAACACATCTATATAAATGCAATATGCTGGAAACTATTCCAGCATATTATTTTCTACGGCATACTTTACAATGCCTATGGAGTTTTTTACGTTCAGTTTCATCAGGATTTTCTTCCGGTGACTTTCCACGGTGTTAATACTGATAAAAAGTTTTTCCGAAATTATTTTGCTGCTGTGACCTTCGCAAATCAGCTTCATCACTTCTATCTCGCGTCTTGTCAGGCTTTCAGTATTTTGATGTTCATTCTGATTTTGGTGGCTGATATATCCCACCATCCTTTCTTTTGCACTATTGCATACATAAATTTTATTAGACTTCAGCATTTTCATAGCTTCGGAAAATTCATCAAAATTGGTATCCTTATCCAAATAGCATTGAATGCCTTTTTCGAAAAGTTTGCGAATATCATTCAGATCAAAATAATTCCCGATAACGGCGATCTTTACTTTATTGTGGATGCTTGTAATCTCAGAAATGGTGAACATAATGTCGTGAATGCCGTTTTGGTGTGATCCCAATATTACAAAATCGGTGGTCTTTTCTCTAAAATTTTCAAAAAATTCTTTTTTGGTAGAATATTGAGCAACAGTATCAAAAATTTCATTCTGCAACAATAGACTAGTAAGACCCTGTATATAAAATACAGGATCATCATAAATTGCTAAATTAGGTTTCATAATTGTGTTATTAGTTTCTAGCAATTTACGATTTTTTTTATAAATAGAATGCAATTGTTTCGAAAACATAACTATTTCCAATTATTAATCTGTTATTTCTAACAAAAAGAGCATAGATATCATTAAAAACTAAAGATAATTGGGTATTGAATTACAATTTGTATTTAAACAAAATTTATTTTTTTTATGGTATTTAATAAAAAATAATTATTATCTTTACAACGATAATTCACCTATGATTATACAAGGAGTAATTATCATATGAAGAAAAAAAAATAAGAGCAGCGTTCTTTATTAAAAAAACAAATAACCCACAACCAACACAAAACACAAAGGTGAAGAAAGCTATTACTGCCATAATTCCGTTATGGTATATTGTTCTGGCTGTTTTTTTCTATATTTTATACACTACTTGCATCCAGCATTCCAGTGATATTTTGCAGAAAAATACAGACAATGCAATAAAAATTTTCCAATCACAAACTTCTGTCCACGACAGCTTTTATCTATCCTCCGAAAATTATTTTCCGGGAGCATTATTTGCTGTGAATATACTCCATTCGCATTCCTACTTTTTCTTAATTGCAGGCATTATTTTTTTTATTATCTTCTGCATTTCGAATTCCTTAAAAATTGCTGATACTTTTATTAATCTGGCAAATAAGAAAAGAAATTCTCCATTCTTAAAAAAACAACTTGCTTTTTTATTTTTAATCCTGTTTTTTTCACCTGTATCATCACAAATATTTGTAAAAGGTGGTGCTGTTATTACGGTGAAAAACGGCAGTCTGCATTCCGACAGCATTGTTTATGAAAACAAGGAAGTCATTAAAAATAATTCTAAAGAAGAAAAAATTGTTGGGACGATATATGTCGTAAAAGGAACCCAAGTTTATAATCTAAGCGAGAACAGCAATATTAAACTTGCCTATATTCCCAAGAAAGATGAAACAGTTTCTGAGAAGCCTGAACCGGAAAACGAAGTTTCTGCAAAACCTATTGGTAAAAAAATTAGCAGTATCCCGAAAATTTCCAATAAAAAGAAAGAATTATTCTTATATAACCAATTCGGTGAACATAATCTAATTACAGATATTGGTCGTAGAACGGTTGTCGCGGTTATCAATAATGTTCAGATAAAGAATTATTTCAACGGAATTCTTCAGAAAAACAGTAGTTACACTTTGGTTAGTAGCTGTGATACGGCTGCCAAAACTTTCTTATATGAAAATTTTATTTCATATTCAGTTTTTAATTCATTTCAGATACGGCCTCCCCCTATTCTATTTTCATAAAAATCAATTTCCTTAAAAACAATCTAAGGAAACCCATTTTTTGTCTTTTCTATAAAAGACAACTCAAAACACGTACAAAAAAAATGAAATCAAATGAAAAAAAAATTATTTGAAATGCAGTTGCATTTCAACCTGAAACTTGCTGCCCTTATCGTTCTTTTATTTAGCAGCACACCATTGCTTGCCGATGGTTCGAAAGATCTTTATCCCAATAATATTTCCGGTGTTCGTGCCTATCTCCGCTCCAGCAATACAAGTACCGTAAACTGGCCTTTTCCGAATATGGGAGTTCATTATGTTTATGCAAAACCAGGCGAAAGAATTACCTTGGCTTCAAGTGTTCAGGGATTGTCCGGAAGTCCAAGAATCATACTTTATAATCCTTCAGGGACATCAGTTGTGAATAATACCAGCACTGGATATATCAGCAATCGGAATGCAGAGCTTGCCGGTCCGCAATTGGTAGGACAAACAGGAGGAAACAGATATACCCCGATATACTATCAGGTTCCTGCAAATGGTGGCGGAATATATAAGGTAGAATTTTATGCCAGAGGAACAGGTGATCCAGGCACTACGGTGAGTGCCAATGGAAACTGGACACAAAATAATGATGCAGGAATTGCGGCTTGGGATGTTTCTGTAATTAATACTACCAATACAGGATTTATTAAAGGACGCGTTTACACAAATGTGCTGAATCTTTCAAACGGAACATCCAGTCCTGAAAGCAACAAATTTAATGGTTTGGTATATGTTCTTACCAAAGATGGATATACCTATCGGGTAAACAATAATGGAAATAATGGAATGTATTTTACCTTTTTCGTAAATAATAGCGGATTTATTGATACTTCCGGAAATGCCATTTATAAAAGTTTAAATTATTCCGACACCAGCAATCTAAATGGGAAAGTTCAGAATCCGAATAATGCTGATACCTCCAAACAAGTTACCCATAAGATGTTTTATACACTTCCTTCTACGGATTTACCTACTTCATCAGTAGGAGCTGTACCAGGAGGTAGCACCTGGCTGAAAAATCCGGTAGCTACTCCCGATATTACCGGAATACAAATCCTGGGTGTAGAAGGAACTTCCGGACAAATGAGCAACAAAGGTGGATATATCACTTTTACAGCGAGTACTTTTGAGAACTATGCCATAACCATAAAAAGCCAGCAAAATCCCGCAACTTTTGTAACACGAATTTTAACAGGTTCTTCATCCGGAGGATACAACCAAGTATATTGGGATGGCAAAGATGGAGCAGGAAATCCATTGCCATCTGGTACAGTACCTGTGGAAATAACTGTTCAGTTGCAGGGAGCCGAAGTGCATTTCCCATTTTTTGATATGGAATATAATAAAACCGGAACCATTATTGAGCTTTTGGATCATAATAATCTTAATAATGTTGTTTCTGATCTTGTATATTGGGATGATACAGATGTATCGAATGGAACCAACGGAAACAATTCTCCTGGTGGCAGATATTCCAATCCGAAAAACAATAGCCATTTACCTCCTGTAAACAGTACGGGAATTAACAGTAATGTAAACGGACATATTTGGGGATTGGGAGGATCTGGAACTACAGGACTTTTCGGAGATGAAAAATCTATCGATACTTGGACGTTTATTGTAGGAGAATCTTCCACAGTAGATACAGAAGTAGCTATAAAAATTGCAGATTTAATGGTCTCTCACATTAGTGCAGATAAAACCAATGTTATTTCCGGAGATAATCTTATTCTCACGGTAAAAGTGAAGAATGACGGTCCGGATTACGCTCCTGGATCTCCATTCAGTTTTATTATTCCTGATGGGTTCTTTCCACAAAACGTAGTTTTTAATGGCAATGGATGTGGCACAGAAAGTAGCACTATAATTTATGATGCAGGAACTCATACTTATCATTCTGCATTAAATCTTCCTGCTGGATGTGAGATTACATATACTTTTACCTTGCAAGTAGGAAATACCGCAACGGAAGGCAACCAGAATTTCACGGCAACAATTTTACGCCCTCATGATTATACAGATCCGGATGCTACCAATCCAGATCCTGCAGTTCCACCTACAGATCCGTTTTACGAATGTGATCATAACGGATTATCCACGCCTTGTAATAATATCAAATCTACTTTGGTTTATTATACTGCGCAATGCTACAATCCTGCAAATACATCAGGAAACGGTTCCGATACAAAAGTGGGCATCACACTACTGAAAAGAGCAGGAAATACCAATGCGGACAATTGGCCAATGTCCAGAAAATCAGGTTTCATCGCATTAGAATCCAATACAAGAGGATTTGTAGTTACAAGAATGTCCACATCAAGCTTAGTGAACATCACCCATCCGCAAGAAGGAATGATGGTATACGATACTGATGAGAAATGTTTAAAAATATATTCTGACGGTGCGTGGAAATGCTTTTCAAAACCTGCCTGTCCTTAATCAATAATTAATAAATTTTAATACAATGAAAAATATATTTTCTATAATAGCAATCCTCTTTTCTTATGTTGCCTTTTCGCAGGTAATTGTTGGGGATAATATTGGAACATCTACTGATAAAACTTCTGTTTTATTAGAATTTGCTTCCGGGCAGAATAAAGGGATTATTTTGCCATATGTCAGAACAATTCCATCAGGAGCTGGGCTGGTAGAAGGAACGCTGATTCTGGATGCTACAGATCCTACCAAAGCAAAAGTAAAACTTTATAAAGGAAACCCAAACTGGACTGATCTTAGTGGTGGCGGCGAAGCAGACATTTCTACAATAATGTCTTCGCAGCCTTCAGCTCCAAATGTAACAGAAGACACAACTTCCAAAGCAATTATTGGTGATACCTCCACTACTGCTGACGGAGTTTTGGTTTTGGAATCTACTAACAAAGCAATGGTACTTCCAATGGTAAACAGTACCGATGATATCGTAAATCCCGCTCCCGGAATGCTTGTATATATCAACAAGACCGGTGCAAAAAGATTAGCCGTTTTCAACGGTGAAGGTTGGACTTACTGGAAACCTTAAATAATAATTTTATCAATAAAAAAACTCCCGGAATCGGGAGTTTTTTTGTAGGCTCATGAGGAATCGAACCTCAACCTAAAGAACCGGAATCTTTAATTCTATCCATTAAACTATGAGCCCGAAAAATTTTATAAGCAATGGGCAACAAGTAATTAATAATTCTGAAAAGCGCATTAAAGATTGCTCATCTATTATTACTCATCTTTAGAAAGTAATCTTCACTCCGCCCAGAATCTGAGCTCCCAAAACTTTGTAGGCATTGAAAGTCTGGTACTTGCTGTTTAGAAGATTATTTCCGAGCGCAAAAATACTGAAATTTTTATGAACTTTATACTCTGCCGAAAGATTTATATCTGCAAATCCACCTACTTTTTCATTGGTATTCTCTTCCATAACAATCCCTGTAGGAAAATCAGTAAGATAAGTAATATCCGTAAAAGTATTAGTAGTTCTGTCGCTCATAAATATCCCTTTGAATCCCAGATTCAACTTTTTTTCAAGCATCGAATACTGCGCTCCGATTTCGGCTTTCAGCAAAGGTTTGTTGTAGATATTTTTATAATTCTCCAAGTCATATTTCGTGAAATTCAGTTCGCCGCTCAAAACTAAGTTTTCTAGAGGAAAATACTGTACGCTTCCTTTAACCTCACTAATAGAACCATTATCATAAACCGCAGAAAATGTATTGGCAAAATCGTAGCCCAATCTATTAGGAATATCGCTTTCGTCGAAAATCCCGTTTCCTCGAAAAAACATAATATTATTAGCTTTTCCGAAACCTGCCGAAAAATCATATTTCAAACTTTGGTCAATATCTCCGCGAAGTCCGACATAGAAATGGTATTTCGTTTCAGTAGGCTTAATAATCTGGTCCGAAAGCAGATACGGATTTTCCTGAAGCATATCGGCATAAGAATTCAGATTCAGTCCGCCATCAACTCCGGCGTAAAATTTAAATTCATCAGCTGCTGCAAACTGCAGTTCTGCCCTTGGAAACCAATAAATTTTAGAACTTTTTTCCTGTTCCGCAAGAAGGTTACTGGTATTTTTAGCATTCAGAAAAGAAAAATCCGAACCAATCATCAGATAAGATTGTTCTTTAAAAAACGTGATTTTCGGAGCAACTTTTCCGTTGAAAAAACTCGCCGTATTTTTATCCAGAATATGAAAATCGGTACTTTGGCTTTCCAGCCCTAAACCTAAATCACCATTGAAAGTAATTCCATCGGAAATCGCCAAAGCGTGCTTGGAAAGGTTGATTCCAAGACTTACTTCGCTTTCCTTCGCATCGAAATTATCACTCAGAAAAGATGATTTTACAGTAGCATCATTCAGAATATTATTGGAATAAAAATCGTAATATCCGTTTACTTTTATCTGGTTTATTTTCTGTTTAATATCTATATCAGCATCCGGCTGAAAAGCATAAATCCCATAATAATTATAATTGTTCATTGAATATTCTGCATTGATATTGAATTTTCCCGATTCACCGTAATTATTCAGAAAAACACCAATATCACCTTGATTTTGGTTTGAATCCCAAGCATATTCCTTTTTCAGACCGTTGGTTTGCAGAAAATGAAGATCGGCTCCCAGTTCCATTTTACTTTCCAGAACGGTAGAAATATTGGCATCAGCAAGGATTTTCCCGTAATTTCCCATTCCGAGACGGAAATAATTATTCTGATAATCGTTACTGAATGTTGGCGAAATATCCGATCCCTGAATGGTAGAAGTTTTGAAATCGGAAACCGCAGGAACGTCAGTAATATTGTATTTCAAGTTCAAAGAATCCTGAATTTTCTTCTCTTTCGGAGGATAATTTTTTATGGTTTCCACCGAAGTTTTTTTCTTTTCGATCTTTTTCACTTCGGGTTCACGTTTTCTGTCCAGGATCAGCTTTTCCTCTTTGATTTGGGAAAAAGCAAATGTTGAAAATCCTAAGAATATGATGGAAAATATTTTAATTTTATGAGTCATTATGAATGTTTTTTCCTGCACAATTTAATTTTTATTGAATTCATCGGGCTTCACCCGATGCTATTTTATGTCGCCACTTCCTGGCTCTTTATTTAACCAATTTCTTCACTTCTTTCGCTTCTGCAACAATTTCCGGGAAATCTCCGTAATTGGCGATAATCTGGTCGCAAGTATAGCTCGCCTGATAATTGTCTTTCAGTCCGACATAATTTTTCGCCATTACCACCAGTGCTTTTGCGCCCCAATATTCTTCCGAAGCATAATTATTTGCCAGTTTGAAAATGGTTTCATTAGAGGATTTGAAAGCTTTAGCTTTGTTCTGATAATAGGCTTTTGCATACAAAGCTTCGGCGGCAACTTCCGTATTTGCGGATTTTTCCAAAGCTGCATAAGCGTTCTGCGCATCTTTATCTTTTCCGGAATTCATCAGGCTTCTGGCTTTTATTACTTTCGCACTTTCCAGGACTGCGGCAGAATTTTTAGGATTGGCAATCACATTATCCGCATATTTTTTGGCTTCGCTGAAGTTTTTCTCTTCCGCAAAGATCTTCATCAATTCCACATTTGCGAAATTTTTTATGGTAGAATTTGTTGAATTTGCAAGATTCTGAAGATAATTTTTGGCTTCTCCCGAATTTCCTTGATTCAAATAAATTTGGGCAACTCTGGTTTGTGCATCTTCCTGATAATCGTTTTGTGTGTCGGCAACTTCTTTCAGAACGAGCAATGCTTTTGTTGTATTTTTGGTTTGATAATAGCTTTCTCCCAGTTCATACTGCGCTTGATAAAAACCGTCACCAGTTGGATTTTGCGAAAGATATTTTTCGTAATACGGGATTGCATTTTTGTAGTCTTTCTTTGCAAAGAAATTTTTCGCAGTAGTGAGATTGATTTCATCAATTTCCGAAGCATCGATTTTCACGCCTAAACTCTGGGCAAAATTCTGATATCCGGAAATATCGTTTTTCTTCAAAAATGCCGGACGCGCCGCCTGAACAATTCTGGAAGCATAGGCTGTATTTTTATACTGATTTCCAAGAGATTTTAGCTCGGAAAGTGCTTTGTCGTCCTGATTCTGGTCGATATAATTCTGCGCTCTGTAAATCTGCGAATTGGCAACCAGATCTTTATCGGAGCTGGATTTTATCACTTTAGAAAAATAATCATTTGAATTGGTGTAATCGTCCTGTGCAGCGTAAGCAGTTCCGATTTCGTAATTCGCATCATCTGCATATTCCGAATCCGGATATTTTGAAATTAGATTTTTCAGATTAGAAATTTTGGCTTCCGTATCGCCTTTAAAACCTAATGACATTGCTTTCTGGAATAAAGTATAATCGTCTGCATTTTCGGTTTTGTCATAAATGGCAATGGCTTCATTCAGATCATTATTGGCGTAATAAGTGTCTGCCAAACGTAGTTCCGCATCGTTTTTGAATTCCGGTTGCGGATTTTCAAGATATTTTTTGAAATAATCTTTGGCTTCATCGAATTTTTTCGATTTGAAATAAGCATATCCCAAATCGTAATTCAGCTGTTGTTTTTCAGGAAAATTTTCGGTGAAAAGCTTTTCGTAACGAACTATTGCGGAAGGATAATTTCCTTTTTGATAATACGTTTGAGCCAGCCAATACGTGGCTCTCGGCGTAATTTCCTTATTCTGATTGATTTCTAAACTTCGTGTTAAATATTTTTCCGCTTCATCATAATTTCCTTTGTTAAATTCCTCCGTTCCCAAAAGAAAGGAAACTTCCTGATCAATCTTATCCGTTTCGGGCGAAGAGTTTTGCAGCTTATCAATAGCTTCCAGCGTTTCTTTATAATTTCCGGAATACAGATAAGATTTCACCAAAAGTGACTTCATTTCTGTAGTTTGCGGACTTGATGGATATTTACTGATATAATTCTGAATAACTTTCGGTGCCGCTTCAAAAGGATTTCCGATATCGTAGCTCAGTTTCGCATATTGTTCGTGCGCCAATTGCTGAACTTTAGGATCATAATCCATCTGATAAGCGGAACGAAATGCCGATAATGCTTCCTGCTTTTTCTGTGTTTGCAGATAAGCGTTACCAAGCTGATAATAAGCGTTTTGCGAAAGTGGCGAACTGGAGTTCACCAATTGGTTGTAGTATGATACCGCTTCGTCATATTTTCCTAATTTGGAAGCTACAAATCCCATTTCATACAAATCGCTTTCCGATGGATTGTCTTGGTTGTCGATATAATTCTTCAAATGCGGATAGGCTTCATCATAATCACCCAGCATAAAGAAACTCTCTCCTATAATCTTGTGAACTTCCGCTTTATAATCCGAAGAAATATCATAGTTTAGCAGCTGGTTTCCCTCTTCAATCGCTTTTTCATAATCCTTATCGTTGTAGTATAGCTGAACGTAATACGGACGAACAACTTGTGCATATTTTTCGTTATCTTTAATGGAGTCGAAATACTGAAATGCTTTTTCGCTCTCACCGCTCTGATAATACAAATGTCCGAGCATATAAGCGATATCTCCTTTTTCCGAATCATCCGTATTTGTGTAGGCTTCTTCCAACGCTTCAATTGCCCCGGAAGAATCTCCGGTCATAAATTTTGCATAACCCAGTTTCAGGATATACTGCGTGTTTTCTTCTCTGGAAAGCTGATACTGATTGACTTTCTGCAAAGTTTCCAGCGCTTTTTCAAAATCTTTCTGAGCTAAATAATAATCTGCCAGTGGAAGATTTGCCTGTGCAAAATACGCAGAATTCGGATATTCTTTCATAAAAGCTTCCAAGCCTTGTTCTGCATGGTTTTTCTGTAAAATCACACCAATCACATTATCAAAAAACTGGGCAGCTTCTTTTTTGGAAGCTGAAAGCATTTGGTTATAAAAATACTGCTGTGCATATTCGTATTGTGAAGCGTTGTAAATTTTGGTCTGATAAAGATTTTCAGCAAGATCGAATTTATAATTCTCACGGTTGCTGAAATATTGCGATTGCTGCGCTTCGGAAATCCCGAAGAATAAAACAGCAGTTGCTAAAGCTATTTTTTTTGAATTCATTCAGTTTTATTTTTTTATAAAAAACTTCATTAAAGCAGCTTCTTTTTGCTTTAAAACTTTAACAAAGTAAAGGGTGCATTTGCAACATTTTTTGAAGCATAAAGTTATCCACAATACAGCAACGAAAATATTGAAAACTTATTGTATAAACAAGACTTTTTTACATATTGTTAGTTTGTGGATAACCGATATTTTTTTTCATCAGTTTTGATGAATGTTATGCTTTTATAACATTTTTTTATTTGAAATTATTACATTTGTTTTAACGACTATGTAAAAAACAAACTAAAGTATATGAGTTTCACCAATCTTTTCCGGAAAAAAACGGTCCAGGATATTCTGAGCCAAGTATCAAATGAAGACGAAAAATCCTCTTTGGGAAAACATTTAACAGCAAGAGATTTAACAGCTTTCGGGATTGCCGCTATTATTGGTGCCGGGATTTTCAGTACCATCGGAAAAGCAAGTTTTGATGGCGGTCCTGCCGTAATTTTTCTGTTTATGTTTACGGCATTGGCTTGTGGCTTTGCTGCTTTTGCCTACGCAGAATTTGCTTCTATGGTTCCGGTTTCGGGAAGCGCTTATACCTATTCTTATGTTGCTTTCGGGGAACTGATTGCATGGATTATCGGTTGGGCTTTGATTATGGAATATGCGGTGGGAAATATTACGGTGGCAATTTCCTGGAGCGATTATTTTACCGGGCTATTAGAAAGTGGCGGAATTAAGCTTCCGCAATGGATACAAATGGATTATCTTACCGCTTCCAAAGGATTTTCCGAAGCCACCGCTTTAATGCACGGTGGAAAATCTTTCGGAGAACTTTCAGAAAATTTGAAAAACGCTTATACTGCTTGGACTACCTGTCCTACTTTAGATTCGCTACATTTGGTTGCAGATTTGCCGGCACTTTTAATCATCATTATCATTACTTATCTCGTTTATCGTGGTATGAAAGAATCCCGGAATGCAAGCAATCTGATGGTGGTGATCAAACTTTGCGTGATTCTTCTTGTTCTTGCGGTAGGGATTTTTTATGTAGATACAGAGAACTGGGATCCTTTTGCTCCGAATGGAATTAATGGAGTATTAAAAGGTGTTTCCGCAGTTTTCTTTGCATATATCGGTTTTGATGCCATTTCTACAACAGCGGAAGAATGCAAGGATCCGCAGCGCGATTTGCCGAGAGGAATGATGTGGGCGATTATTATCTGTACTCTTTTATACATCGCTATTGCATTGGTTTTAACGGGAATTGTGCATTACTCGCTTCTGGATGTTGGCGATCCTTTGGCTTATGTTTTTCATCAGATTGATCTGAAATGGATGTCCGGAATTATCGGTGTAAGTGCTGTAATTGCAATGGCTTCCGTACTTTTGGTTTTCCAAATGGGACAGCCGAGAATCTGGATGAGTATGAGCCGAGACGGACTTCTTCCGAAAAAATTCTCAAAAATTCACCCAAAATTCAAAACACCGTCTTTTGCAACTGTGGTTACTGGTTTTGTGGTTGCAATTCCGGCGCTGTTTATGAATCTGACAATGGTTACGGATCTGTGCAGTATCGGCACTTTGTTCGCATTTGTTTTGGTATGTGCCGGAGTTTTGGTTTTACAGAATAAAAAAGATATTCCGAGAGGAAAATTCCGGGCACCTTACATCAATTCGAAATATATTTTTCCGTTGATGCTTCTTATCGGTTTGGTTCTGGCTTTTACGATAAATAAGCAATCTACAATGGATTTCCTTACGAATAAAGAGCAGATTAATTCTCCTTCCAACATTGTAACGTCCCTTTCTAAAGAAGAAAGTAAAAAAGTGTACCATTTCCTGAATCCGCTGCAAAAGGAAAACTCTACAACAGATGTTGAAAAAATGCTAAGCTCCTACGAAAATGATGCGGAATATAAAAGTATTGTAGATCAGCTTCCAATCGATCATTCTGTAAAATATGAATCCGGATTCCAGCTGTTTAAACATAAAATTCCGATGTGGATTTTCTTCATTGTGCTTTTAGGACTGTTGGTTTGGAGCTGGAAAGAAAATCTTTCCCTGATCCCGCTTCTTGGTTTGGTGTGCTGTCTTTATATGATGGCGGAACTAAGCGTATGGAACTGGATTTATTTCACCATCTGGCTGATTATTGGTTTGGTTATTTATTTTTCTTACGGATATAAGCATAGTAAATTGAGGAAAATTTAAAATTCAAAAAAAAAAATGTCGGAAAGAATTAAAACCTATAAAGAGTTTTATCAGTTTTATCTTACGGAACACCACAAAACCGGAACCCGGATCTTCCATTTTATCGGGATTTTTCTGGTATTTTTCGTAATTGGTTATGTCATCTATTCCGGAAAAGAGCGTTTTCTTTGGTACGTTCCTATTTTTGGTTACGGGTTTGCTTGGGTTTCGCACGCATTCATCGAGAAAAACCAACCTGCAACTTTCAAATATCCGCTTTGGTCTTTGATTTCGGATTTTCGTTTGTTCTTCGAATTGCTGATAGGAAAACAAAAGTTTTGATTTGCGGAATAGCTTTCAGATTTATATAATTTGTAAGAAATATCCATAAAAAAAATCCCCTTCAGAAAAACTGAAAGGGATTTTTTATTTCATATTCACCACTTTGTCCACCACATATTTGGTATTTCCGCGCCAAGGAACTACACCGTGATATTCTTTGTAATGGAGATCAAAATATTTTCCGCTGTTGGCTTCCATCTGTTTGAAAACAGTTTCATCTTCAATGGAAAATTCAAATTCATAACTGGTTAAAGTTCCGGTTTTAGAATTTCCGCCAAAACCTTGCTGGATCAATTTTCCTTCATAAGTTTTGAAAACATTTCCTTTGTAAACGGCATAATTCAGATAACCGGATTTCACACCTGTTCCGAAAACGAAAAAATATTTGTACCAAACAAATCCTCCTAAAATAAGGAGCACTGCAACGATTGAAATCCATACATATTTCATAACAAAGTGTTTTTTTATATTCTATTTTTTAGAAATCGCTCTCGAAATCACAATTTTTTGAATTTCGGAAGTTCCCTCATAGATTTGTGTGATTTTCGCATCACGCATCATTCTTTCCACGTGATATTCTTTTACATAACCGTATCCACCGTGAATTTGCACCGCTTCCACCGTGGTATCCATTGCTACTTGCGAAGCATACAATTTCGCCATTGCACCACTTTCAGAAATGTCTTTTCCTTCGTCTTTTTCAGCTGCAGCTTTCCATACGAGCATTCTTGCAGCCGTTACGTTTACGTGCATATCGGCAAGTTTAAACGCAATTGCCTGATGGTTGATAATTTCAGTACCGAAAGCTTTTCTAGTTTTCGCATACTGAAGTGCCAGTTCGTAAGCTCCCGCTGCTATTCCTAAAGCTTGGGAAGCAATTCCTATTCTTCCTCCGTTCAGAACTGCCATTGCAAAATTGAATCCGAAACCGTCTTCCCCGATTCTGTTTTCCTTCGGAACTTTCACATCGGTGAAAAGCAGAGAATGCGTATCGCTTCCACGGATTCCGAGTTTATCTTCTTTCAATCCGATTTCAAAACCTTCCCAACCTCTTTCCACAATAAAAGCATTAATTCCTTTATGCTTTTTTTCGGGATCGGTTTGGGCAATTACAATGTAATATTCAGCTGTTCCGCCATTGGTAATCCAGTTTTTGGTACCGTTTAGCAGATAATAATCACCTTTATCTTCGGCTGTGGTTTTTTGTGAAGTCGCATCCGATCCGGCTTCCGGCTCGGAAAGTGCAAAAGCGCCTAAAACTTCGCCGCTTGCAAGTGGAGTAAGATATTTTTGTTTCTGCTCTTCACTGGCATATTTTTCCAATCCTGCACAAACTAGAGAATTGTTTACCGACATAATTACAGCTGCGGAAGCATCTACTTTCGCTATTTCTTCCATTGCCACTACATAAGAAATGGCATCCAAACCTGCTCCTCCATATTTCGGATCCACCATCATTCCCAAAAATCCGAGTTCCGCCATTTTCTTTACTTGTTCGTGTGGAAATTTTTGGTCTCTGTCTCTTTCAATAACGCCTGGTAAAAGTTCGGTTTGCGCAAAATCTCTTGCTGCCTGCTGAATCATCAGCTGTTCTTCTGATAGATTAAAATTCATAATGAGTTCTAAGTTGATTTTCCGTAAAAATACAATTTTTGACAGAATCCTAAAAATATATTTTTTTGATAAGTTTAGAAAATAAATTATATTTACAAATTACAGATTTATATTAAAATCCAAACTGAAAAATGAATTTTACACGATTATTCGATATTGCCCATTCTGCAGCAAAAGATTTCCCGAAAAACGATATGTTCGTAACGAAATATGATGGTGAATGGAAAAAAACTTCCAGCAGTGAATTTATTAATCTCGGAAACCAATTTTCCCGCGGACTTTTGAAATTAGGCATAAAACCCGGCGACAAGATCGCCATTATCACCTCCAATTCCAGAACGGAATGGGCGGTTGCCGATTTGGGAATTTTGCAGATTGGTGCTGTTTCCGTGCCTGTTTATCCTACTATTTCAGAAAATGATTACGAATTTATTTTCAACAATGCAGAAGTAAAATTCTGTATCGTTTCCGACCGGGATCTTTACCAAAAAGTAACTTTGATTAAAAACAAAGTCCCGAGTTTGGAAGGGGTTTTTACTTTTGATAAAATTGAAGGAGCAGCACACTGGAACGAAATCCTGAATCTGGGAGAAGATGATGCTACGCAAAATGAAGTGGAAGATATTTCAAAATCCATCAATCCGATGGATTTGGCTACCATTATCTATACTTCCGGAACTACGGGAAAGCCGAAGGGTGTAATGCTGAGCCACGATAATATAGTATCCGACATTAAAGGTTCGGATGAAAGAATCCCAATCAAAAAAGATTTCGATTACAAAACTGCAAGAACGCTGAGCTTTCTCCCGATCTGCCATATTTTTGAGAGGATGATTTTTTATCTGTATCAGACAAAAGGCTTCTCTATCTATTTCGCAGAAAGCGTGGAAAAAATGGGAGAAAATATGAAGGAAGTAAAACCCCATTATTTGACTGTGGTTCCTCGACTTTTGGAAAAAGTGTATGATAAAATTTACGACAAAGGTGTTTCTTCCGGCGGCTTCAAAGCCAAAATATTTCTTTGGGCTTTGGCAGTAAACGAATCCAAAAAGAAAATCTCCAAACCAAGCGGACTGAAAGAGATTATCGCTGACAAACTGGTGTTTAAGAAATGGAGAGAAGGTTTGGGTGGAGAAATTGTAACATTGGTTTCAGGCTCCGCAGCTTTATCGGAAAGATTGAACAGAATTTTCCAGAATGCAGGAATTCCGGTATTGGAAGGTTATGGTCTTACGGAAACTTCACCTGTGATTTCTGTAAACTCTTTTAAGTATCTGAAAGTGGGAACAGTAGGTATTCCGCTAAAAAATGTAGAAGTGAAAATTCAGGAAGACGGCGAAATTACTGTGAAAGGTCCCAATGTTTTTATGGGCTATTACGGAAACGAAGAACAAACCAAGGAAGCCTTCACTACTGACGGATATTTTAAAACCGGCGATATCGGACATATTGATGAAGAAGGTTTTCTGAAAATTACTGACCGGAAAAAAGAAATGTTCAAAACTTCGGGAGGAAAATATATCGCACCGCAAATTATTGAAAATCTTGCTAAAGCTTCCAAATTTATTGAACAGATAATGGTAGTTGGCGACGGCGAAAAAATGCCTTGTGCTATTGTGCAACCGGATTATGCATTTGCAAAAAACTGGGCAGAACTGCACAAATTGAATATTGGAGCTTCTCCTGAAGAAATGTCCAAAAGTAAAGAGCTGAAAGACCGCATCGAAAAAGAAATGGACAAAATCAACAAAGATCTCGGGAACTGGGAACAGATCAAAAGAATAGAACTTTCCCCACAAGTTTGGTCTATTGAAGGCGGAGAGCTTACTCCTACCCTAAAACTGAAAAGAAAAATAATTAAGGAAAAATATCTGGATCTGTATAATAAAATGTACGGACATTGATAGCGCGAAAAATCCTTATAAAACAAAAAAAGTTTATTGAGAATTATTCAATAAGCTTTTTTTGTATTTGCCATAGCGCAACATTCCACAAAATACTACCAGCAATTTTTGATTTCAAATAACAAAACGGGCTAAAGCCCGTTTTGTTCATTAAAAAATAAATTTCAGATAATAATTACATTACATATAACTTTCTATCGGTTCACAAGTACAAACCAGATTTCTGTCGCCGTATGCTTCATCCACTCTGGAAACAGAGGCAAAAAATTTGTGTTCCCGAACCCAATCCAAAGGATAGGCAGCTTTTTCCCGACTGTAAGGTTTGTCCCAACTGTCGGAAATTACAAGCTGTTCGGTATGTGGAGCATTTTTCAGAACATTATTTTCTTTATCGGCTTCTCCGTTTGCAATTTCTTCAATTTCATTTTTAATGGAAATCAATGCTTCAGCAAAACGGTCAATCTCGGCTTTACTTTCGGATTCTGTAGGTTCTATCATCAAAGTTCCGGCAACCGGGAAACTTACTGTAGGAGCATGGAAACCATAATCCATCAGTCTTTTTGCAACATCTGCAACTTCAATTCCTAAAGATTTGAACGGACGGAAATCTACAATACATTCGTGTGCTACTCTTCCATTTTCATTGGCATACAAAATATGGAAATGCTCTGCCAGAATATCTTTCAGATAATTGGCGTTGAGAATGGCATATTCCGTTGCTTTTTTCAATCCGGAAGAACCCAGCATTTTGATGTAGGCATAAGAAATATTGAGCACCAAAGAAGATCCGTAAGGTGCTGAAGAAATTGCATCAATAGCTTCTTTTCCACCAATTTTGATATTCGGATTGGATGGTAAAAATGGTAATAAATGTTCCGCCACACAAATTGGACCTACTCCAGGACCACCACCTCCGTGAGGAATTGCGAAGGTTTTATGAAGATTCAGGTGACAAACATCAGCACCAATATTTCCCGGACTTGTAAATCCTACTTGTGCGTTCATATTGGCCCCATCCATATACACTTGTCCTCCGTTTTCGTGAATAAGATTGGTAATTTCCCTGATATTGGAATCGAAAAATCCATAAGTGGAAGGATAGGTAATCATCACCGCTGCAAGATTTTCGGAGTGTTCTTTTGCTTTGGCTTTCAAATCATCAAAATCAATTTCTCCATTTTCAAGATTTTTCACCACTACTACTTTCATCCCGGCAATTACTGCGGAAGCCGGATTGGTTCCGTGCGCAGACTGGGGAATTAAAACTATATTCCGGTGCTTATCTCCTCTGGATTTATGATATTCGCGGATTACCATTAAACCTGCATATTCTCCTTGTGCTCCGGAATTTGGTTGCAATGAAGTTCCTGCAAATCCTGTAATTTTTGCCAGATCTTTTTCCAGTTGCTTAATCATTTCCTGATAACCGCCTGCTTGTTCTGTAGGAACAAATGGATGTACATTTCCCCATTCTGACCACGATAAAGGAAGCATTTCTGCTGCTGCATTCAACTTCATAGTGCAAGAACCGAGCGAAATCATAGAATGAGTGAGAGAGAGATCTTTTCTTTCCAATCTTTTGATGTAGCGCATCAGTTCGGTTTCTGTATGATATTTATTGAAAACCTCTTCTTTCAGAATTTCATCTTTACGCAATAACTCCTGTGGAATGGAATATTCTTCTTTTATCGAAATTTTAAAAGCCTGCTTATTAAGGAAGTGTGCAAAAGTATCCAGTAATCTTTGGATTTTTTCAAGCGTGGAAGTTTCATCAATTGAAATGCTGACAATACCATCGGAAAAATAATTAAGGTTAATTTTCTGATCCTTCATTAAAAGCATCAGTGCATTTTTATCATTCTCGTGAATCCTGATTTTTACGGTATCAAATACGGGTTCTTCCACAATATCAAATCCTAAAATCTTCAGGGAATCGTGTAATGCATTGGTTTTATAGTGAATCTGATCGGCAATAAAATTCAATCCTTTCGGACCGTGATACACTGCATACATTCCTGCCATTACCGCCAAAAGAACTTGTGCAGTACAGATATTGGAAGTCGCTTTTTCTCTTTTAATATGCTGCTCTCTGGTTTGAAGTGCCATTCTCAGCGCACGTTTCCCATATACATCCTGCGAAACACCAATAATTCTTCCGGGAATGTCTCTTTTGTATTCTTCTTTACAGGCAAAAAAAGCAGCGTGCGGACCGCCATATCCCATAGGAATTCCGAATCTTTGAGAAGTTCCTACGGCACAATCGGCGCCCATTTCTGCAGGAGATTTCAGTTTTACTAAAGCAAGAATATCACAGGCAACTGCTACCTGCAGATTAAATTCTTTATAATAGATGATGTTTTCGGAATAATCCAGAACAATTCCATTTTTCCCGGGATATTGGAGCAATACTCCAAAATAGGTATCATTAAACTGATGATTTTTATGATTTCCGACAATTACATCAATTCCCAAACCTTCTGCTTTTGTTTTCAAAACGGCAATGGTTTGCGGAAGCACCAGATCGGAAACGAAAAATTTTTGTGCTCCCGATTTTTTTTGATCTTTGGTTCGGCTTTCAAAAAACATATGCATTGCTTCTGCAGCAGCGGTTCCTTCATCCAATAAAGATGCGTTTGCCAAAGAAAATCCTGTAAGATCACAAACAACGGTCTGATAATTGAGCAGGGCTTCTAATCTTCCCTGTGCAATTTCTGCCTGATAAGGTGTATATGCAGTGTACCAACCGGGATTTTCAAAAATATTTCTCTGAATGGGTGAAGGCAAAATTGTTCCGGAATATCCGAAGCCGATATAATTATCGAAAGTAGCATTTCTGGAAGCAAGTTCCTTGGAATGTGCCAACATTTCATATTCGGAAAGGGGTTCGCAAATTTCCAAATCTTTTGGCAGGCGGATGCTTTGCGGAATGGTTTGAGAGATCAGTTCCTCAATATCCGAAACACCGATTTTTGCCAGCATTTCCTTTTCATCCTTTTCATTGAGGGAAATGTGGCGGTTCACAAACTGTGTAGTATTCATAAATTTTTATTAGATTTTCTTTAGAAAAAAGTTTCGTAAAAATACAATTTTTTGCAAAATACTGCAATCCTATTTTTCCGATAAATAGTCTCGAAATAAATAGGGGTAAAAAAAATCCGCTCAGAAAATCTGAACGGTTTTTTTATAAATTGTTTCAGCGATGCGCTGTTACATCATTCCCGGCATTCCGCCGCCCATTGGCATTGCAGGTTCGTCTTTTTTCACTTCTGTGATTACACATTCTGTTGTTAAAAGCATTCCCGCAACAGAAGCTGCGTTTTCCAGCGCAACTCTGGTTACTTTTGTCGGGTCGATAATTCCTGCTTCGAGCATATTTACATATTCGTCGGATTTTGCATTGTAACCGAAATCTCCTTTTCCTTCGGCAACTTTAGCTACGATTACGGAACCTTCTCCTCCTGCATTGGCAACGATTTGTCTCAATGGTTCTTCAATCGCTCTTTTCACGATTTTGATTCCTGTATTTTCGTCCTGATTTTCTCCGGAAACATTTTCCAAAGAAGCAATTGCTCTAACTAAAGCAACACCGCCTCCTGCAACGATTCCTTCTTCAACAGCAGCTCTTGTTGCGTGAAGAGCATCATCAACACGGTCTTTTTTCTCTTTCATTTCCACTTCGGAAGCAGCACCAACGTAAAGAACGGCAACTCCGCCAGCTAATTTCGCTAATCTTTCCTGAAGTTTTTCTCTGTCGTAATCGGAAGTTGTGGTTTCCATTTGCGCTTTGATTTGAGCAACTCTCCCTTTGATTTTTGCTTCTTCGCCACCTCCGTTTACAATAGTTGTATTGTCTTTGTCGATAGAAACTTTTTCAGCAGTTCCCAGCATATCCAAAGTAATGTTTTCCATTGTGAAACCTTGCTCTTCGGAAATAACCTGTCCGCCTGTTAAGATGGCAATATCTTCCAACATTGCTTTTCTTCGGTCTCCAAATCCAGGAGCTTTTACAGCAGCTATTTTCAGGGAACCTCTCAGTTTATTTACCACTAAAGTTGCCAAAGCTTCTCCTTCTACTTCTTCAGAAATGATTAAAAGTGATTTTCCGCCTTGTGCAACCGGCTCCAGAACTGGTAATAATTCTTTCATTGAGGAGATTTTTTTCTCTACTAAAAGAATGTAAGGATTTTCTAATTCCGCTACCATTTTCTCAGGATTAGTCACGAAATATGGAGATTGGTAACCTCTGTCAAACTGCATACCTTCCACCACATCTACAGTTGTATCAATTCCTTTTGCTTCTTCAACAGTAATTACACCTTCTTTTCCTACTTTTCCGAAAGCTTCTGCTATTAAAGAACCAATTGTCTCATCGTTGTTTGCAGAAACAGATGCGACTTGTTTTATTTTATCATTATTATCACCAACTGTTTGGGATTGGGATTTTAAATTTTCGACAACATTGGAAACCGCTTTATCGATTCCTCTTTTCAAATCCATTGGATTTGCTCCCGCTGCTACGTTTTTCAGACCTTCACGAACGATTGCCTGTGCCAAAACGGTTGCAGTTGTTGTTCCGTCTCCTGCAATATCATTGGTTTTGGAAGCAACTTCTTTTACCATTTGTGCTCCCATATTTTCTACTTTGTCTTCCAACTCAATTTCCTTTGCTACGGAAACCCCGTCTTTGGTAACGTGTGGTGCACCGAAAGATTTTTCGATCACTACGTTTCTACCTTTCGGTCCTAAAGTTACTTTTACTGCATTTGCCAATGCATCAACACCTCTTTTTAAAGCGTCTCTTGATTCAATATCGAATTTTATTTCTTTTGCCATTTTGATTAGATATTAGATGTTAGATGTCAGAAGTTAGACACTTAACGTTATTTTATTTTTATTTTTGAAAGTTTGAAATCTGATGTCTTGTATCTAGATTCTATCCAATGATACCCAATAAATCTCCTTCTTTTACGATTAGATAATCTTTCCCTTCAAGCTTCAGTTCGGTTCCGGAATATTTTCCGTAAAGCACTTTATCTCCGTTTTTTACGGTAAGAGGTTCGTCTTTTTTTCCGTTTCCTACTGCTACTACAGTTCCTTCCTGTGGTTTTTCCTTTGCTGTATCGGGGATGATAAGTCCAGAAGCGGTTTTAGTTTCTGCAGGAGCCGGCTCTATCAAAACTCTGTCTGCTAATGGTTTAAAGTTTACTGACATATTTTAAAATTTTTAATTGTTGATTCTGCTCACTATTTCTCCAACAATGTGCCAACTTGGTTGATGGTTGTTGGTTGATGGTTGTTGGTTAAATTTTGGCAGTAAAAATTTCTGAATGTGAAATTTTGGCAGATTATTTCGTTCAATAAAAAAGCGTTGTTAGAGCTTAAAGCTCTAACAACGCTCCTTTTAGAGTTTAAAATAATTATTTTTTTCCGGCAGCCTGCATCGGATTCACTTTTCCGTTGGAAGCTCCTCTTGCAGAAGTTTGTTTATTTTGCTTAAAAACCGAAAATTTAGAAGGTGCTTCGGTTGCAGAAGTTGCTGACCAGAAATTGTTGGAAGTATCAATATCTGCTGTTTCGCGCATCGGATCCAGCTGGATGGATTTTACTTTTTTATCGAAATAATATGTTTTCGACACTTTCTGTTCATTATGTCTCCAGATTTGTACATTAATTTTGTCGTTGATTTTAGAATCGTCTTCAAAGGTGAATTCCAAAATAATAGGCATCACCAAACCTCCTTTATTGGCGAAATCTAATTGGTAAGCATTGACGCTTTTGTTGGTCGCATTTTTCTTATCCTTTTCGGTAAGTTTTTCCAGAGATTCTGTTTCAAAAGAATATTGTTTAGCCGTATCTACTTTTTCCTGATTCCTGTCGTAACGGTAATAAAAGTCCTGAACATCTTTGTCGGTATCTGCATAAAACTGAATATTTTTGTCATTACGGTTTCTGATTTTTGAAATGTCTTCAAAATCGTTCAGATTGGGTTTGTCTACAGTATATTTTATTTCTTTTGCTTCTTTCGGAACCGCATCGAAATCCGGTTCTGAAATGGCAACTTTATCGATAGAAATATCTACAGGATCTGTGCTGTAGAACCAACCTCTCCAAAACCAGTCGAGATCTTCACCACTTGCATCTTCCATTGTCCTGAAGAAATCCGCAGGTTCCGGATGACGGAAAGCCCAGCGTTTTGCGTAGGTTTTAAAAGCTTTATCGAACAGCTCTCTTCCCATAATAGTTTCACGGAGAATATTGAGTCCGGTTGCCGGTTTGGAATAAGCGTTAGGACCAAATCTCGCAATATTTTCAGAATTGGTCATAATCGGCTCCAATTCATCTTTCGGTAGTTTCATATAATCTACGATGGTCCAAGCTGGTCCTCTTTTTGAAGGAAATTTGTTGTCCCAACGTTCTTCTGTAAGATATTCCACAAAAGTATTGAGACCTTCATCCATCCAAGTCCATTGTCTTTCATCGGAATTGATGATCATCGGGAAAAAATTATGTCCGACTTCGTGGATGATTACGCCGAGCATTCCGTTTTTGATAGCTTCGGAATAGGTTCCGTCTTTTTCGGTTCTTCCGTAATTGAAGCAGATCATCGGATATTCCATTCCATTTGCCGCTTCTACCGATTGTGCAACCGGATACGGATACGGAATGGTAAATTCTGAGTAGGTTTTTATTGTATGTGCCACTGCTTTTGTGGAAAATTTACGATACAAACCGTATGCTTCTTTTCCATAAAAGCTCATTGCCATTACTTTGTTATTGTTTTCGGGAATGGTAACACGCATTCCGTCCCAAATGAATTTGCGGGAAGAAGTCCATGCAAAATCACGAACATCATTGGCTTCGAATTTCCATATTTTTCTGTTCTTCGATTTTGATTTTTCTGCTTTTTTGGCTTCATCCAATGTTACGATTTCTACAGGTTCATTAGAAGATTCCGCTTGTTTATATCTTGCTAATTGTGCTGGTGATAATACTTCGGAGTAGTTTTTACATTCGCCGGTTCCGCCAACAACGTGATCTGCAGGAACATTCATCTGAACTTTAAAATTTCCGAAAGTCAAAGCAAATTCTCCACGTCCTGTAAACTGATGGTTTTGCCATCCGTGAAAATCGCTGTAAACGCAAAGTCTTGGATACCATTGTGTCATCGTATAAAGATCGTTTCCGTCTTCAGGGAAATTTTCGTAACCGCCTCTTCCGCCGCGTTCCATCCGGTTTGGAATATTGTAGTTCCAATCAATTTTAAAGGTAAATTTTTCTCCTTTTTTCAGAATTTTCGGGAGATCAATGCGCATCATGGTTTTGTTCACCACATATTTCATAGAATTTCCGGAAACATCGGTTACTTTTTCCAGATTTACGCCATAACCATTATCTTTTACGGGAATTTCGGAAGCTTTCAGTTTATCAATATCCGCAGTTTTTGGAAGTGTTGACGAGTAAGGATAGTCGGCATTTTTCACGGAAGATTGCTGATTTTCATCAAGCTGCAGCCATAGATAATCCAAATCATCGGGAGAATTGTTGTAATAGGTTATGGTTTCGGAACCTTTTAAATTTCTTTTATCTTCATCAAGATAAGCAGAAATATCATAATCTGCGCGCTGCTGCCAATATCCTTGTCCCGGTGCTCCGGAAGCAGTTCTATACATATTGGGTGTTGGAAGAATGGTTCCCAACTGTTCAAATTTGTTCCCATGATTGCTGCCTGGATTATTCTGAATATTCTGCGCCGAAATAAAAACGGAAAACAGCAAAAGTCCCAAAACTTTTATTTTCATTTTTCAAAAAATTAAGTGGTAATGTATTACAAGTCATCAAAGTTATAAAATTGTTATTTAAAACAATGATAATTAATAAATTTAACTACAATTAAAACGGAATTCTTTCCAAAGCCATTTTTAAAGCCAGAGCAAAAACGCCTGAAGAGACGAACATAATCCAGTCTTTTCGGTTGATCCGGAAAATTTTCAGAAGGATGAATAAGATGACCAAAATTATGGCTACAACTACAATTTGTCCCAATTCCAGACCTATGTTGAAGCCCAAAAGCGGAGCAAAAATACTCTGCTCTTTTGCCAGCATTACGCGTGCTGTATTGGCAAAACCCATCCCGTGAATAAGCCCGAAAAACAAAGCGAGATAATAGTTCATCTTCATCAGACTTTTCTGGTTGTTTTTCATCAGGATATTATCGAAAGCCGTAATTGCAATGGTTAAAGGAATAAGAAATTCCACCCAATCTGAAGGAATCCTCACAATATCCAGAACGCTTAAAGCCAAAGTAATGGAATGCCCAATGGTAAAAGCGGTTACCAAGATCAGAATCTTTTTGAAATCGGTGTAAGAATAAACGGCGACGAGAGCGAGAACAAAAAGCTGATGATCCAGCGCATCCAAAGAAATAATATGTTCCCAACCCAATTTGAGATAGAATAAAAAGTCCTGCATTTTTGGTTATTTTAAAAGGTAACGAAAATAATGATTAATTTTGAATTCTGAATTTCACAAAATGAGAAACTTTATCCGGATTTTCTTTCTTTCATCTTTTGTTTTCCTTCTGGCATCTTTCAGCATCCACCCTTATCATGTTGGTTCTGTAGAGTTTAATTATAATCAAAAATCCAAAACTTTTGAAATTACGGGAAGATTTTTTATGGATGATCTGGAAAATGCGGTGAATAAAAAGTATGGAAAAAACCTTCATTTTCTTGACAGAAAATTTGAAAACGAGATGAATGCTGCGCTGAAAAATTACGCATCGGAATATTTAAAATTAAAAGTAAACGGCAAATTCCTGAACGTAAATTATATTGGTTATCAGGAAGACAAAGAAAGTGTTGATGTATTTCTGGAATCGGAAATCGTTGAAAATCCTAAAAAAGTAGAAACAGCAGTCTCTTTTATTTACAATCTTTTTGATGATCAGATGAATATTATCCACATCATCGTGAATGGAAAGCGGAAAAGCGATAAACTGAATTATCCGGATAAATATCTGTACCAGCAGTTTTAGCGAAGTAAAAGCTTAAGATTTAAATACATAATCTAAATTCTCGCAATACGCTTTCAGTTCAGGAAAAAATACGTCATAACATTCCTGAAGCTCATTTTTATTCTTCAAAAAAGCTTCAAAAACAGGAATATTTCCATCCAGATATTTTGCTTTTCGCAACACATTTTTCATGCTGAATTCAATTCCCCAATCGTTTCGGTAATTGTACAGCCAATCGTCTTTTTCCATGTGGAAAAGCATTTTCTTGAAATTTTCCGGAAACCATTCTATATTTTCGTTCAAAATCCGATACACTTTTTCCGAATGATTTTTCAAAGTTTTGGAAGAGAAAATCTTTGGATCATTTGCCAGAAAATAATCCATCGAAACATCTATAAATGCTCCGGAATACAACCTAACCAAAGGTGAAAAAATCTTTTTCGCTTCCGAAATAGCAGGATGCGAATCCGTAAAAGTGTCAATCGCGCGATGCAGCGTAATTCCTTTTTGCATCTCCTTCGGAAACGAAAAACGGTCTTTGTTCCGGATCACATCTTCCAGAAACTGCCCGACAATTTGCCCGTCGGAAAAAGTGAGAAAAGAATGGGCAAGAAAATTCAAATCTGTTGATACTTATTGGTTTTGGTTCTTCATTAAAAAAGCCTTTCCACAAAATCTTCAATTTTGCTTACTTCCTCAATTTTGATTCCGTAATTTTTCTTGGAAATTTTATTGAGGTTGGAAACAAAAATCTTTTCATAGCCTAGCTTTTCGGCTTCGGTGATGCGTTGTTCAATTTGTGCAACAGGACGAATTTCGCCGCTCAATCCGATTTCTCCCGCAAAACAAAAATGTTCGGAAATCGCTTCATCTTCATTGCTTGATAAAATAGAAGCAACAACTGCTAAATCCAAAGCAGGATCATCGGTTTTGATTCCGCCGGTTATGTTGAGGAAAACGTCTTTTGCGCCGAGCTGAAAACCTGCTCTTTTCTCTAAAACTGCCAACAGCATATTCAATCTTTTGGCATCAAAACCTGTGGAACTTCGTTGCGGAGTTCCGTAAACTGCGGTGGAAACCAATGCCTGAATTTCCAGCAACATCGGTCGGTTTCCTTCCAAGGTTACCGCAACAGCATTCCCAGAAAGTTCTTCTGATTTTTTGGTGATTAAGATTTGGGACGGATTTTTAATTTCCTTTAAACCTTGCGAAATCATTTCGTAAATTCCTATTTCGGAGGTAGAACCAAAACGGTTTTTATTAGCTCTCAACAATCTGAACAAATGATTTCTGTCGCCATCAAAATTCAAGACAACATCCACCATGTGTTCCAAAACTTTTGGTCCGGCAATTTGTCCGTCTTTCGTTATATGTCCGACCAAAAACACGGGAATATTATTTTCTTTGGCGTATTTGATTATTTCGTTGGAACATTCCCGGATTTGCGAAACCGAACCCGGCGAACTTTCAATTAAAGAGGATTGTAAAGTTTGAATGGAATCGATAATCACAAAATCAGGAACTAATTTTTGCGCTTCGTGCAGAATTTTTTCCAACGAAGTTTCGGTGAAAAGAAAACAGTTCGGGTTTTGAAGCTCGGTTAAACGATCCGCTCTCATTTTGATTTGCGAAGCCGATTCTTCACCGGAAACATAAAGAATTTTCTTTTTCATTTTCAGCGCCAATTGAAGCAGAAGCGTGGATTTTCCAATTCCGGGTTCACCGCCGATTAAAGTAACGGAACCAAGCACAATTCCGCCACCCAAAACTCGGTTCAGTTCGTCAGAAGGTGTTTTGATTCTGGGTTCTTCATTAGTTTCAACTTCGATGATGTTGATGATGTGGTTCTTGGATTTGGTGGAAGTTGATTTGGTGGATTTTTCCACGACTTCTTCTACGAGTGTATTCCATTCACCACAATTTTTGCATTGTCCGTGCCATTGCGAATATTGTGTTCCGCAATTCTGACAGAAATAAACGGTCTTAAGTTTTGCCAACTGAATTATTTTAAAAAAGGTTGAAGAACTGATTTCATTTTTTCGTATCCCAATTGGTTCGGATGTACCTCATCTTCGGTATACTTTGCTTCCAGACCATTTCTGGAATCTTTCATTGCGGAATGATAATCTGCATACGGAATATTGTTTTTCGCTGCATAATCCTGAATTTTCTTATTAAGCTTTATAATTTTTTCCGAAGGATTCAATCCTTTTCTCCACTGAAAATCATAAGCCGGCAAAACGGAACACAAAACCACTTCAATATGATTGGCTTTTGCTAATTCTACCATCGACTGAATGTTTCCAAAAATTCTGTCCAAAGAAATCAGACCTTGATTTTCGGCAATATCATTGGTTCCGGCAAGAATATACACTCTTTTCGGTTTCAGATGAATCACGTCATCCCGAAACCTTAAAAGCATTTGGGAAGTCACTTGTCCGCTGATTCCGCGATCTGCATAATTATTTTTTGTGAAAAATTCGGGATCCGACTGCATCCAGAATTCTGTGATGGAATCGCCCATAAAAACATATTTCGGAAAGTTCTGGGTGGAAATAATTTCCTGATTTTGCTTTTCGTATTTGGCAAAATTGGCGAAATCCTGAGCAGAAAAAAACATAGGCAGTACGAATGCTAAAAGTTTTAGAATTTTCATGATAATGAAGATTGATGATAAAAATCTATCCAAAGATAAGATTTCGTTTCTTATTTCAGTGCGATTTTAAAAGTGTCGGACAAACTGAGTTCACCTTCAGAAATCCCTTCCGGATGCGAAGAAAAGCCTTTCAGTTTGGAGGTTTTCCCTTTCGTAATTAAATCCTGAATTTGTTTCTCCGTCAGTTTTTTACCGAAAATTTCAAACGGAATTTTGAATCCGCAATTTTTGAAATCCGAACAACCGACTGCGGTTTTTCCTTTCATTAGTTTGGAAGATTTGCATTTCGGGCAATCAGTTTCTTCCCAACTCATTTCGGTTTTCGCTCTTGGTTTTCGCTCTTTTTTCGCTTCTTTTGGTTGCTCTTCTTCAAAGGAAATCACTTTCCCTTTTCCTTCCACCACTTTTTTCACCAGATTGGAAACCATCACCACCAATTCCTCTTTGAAAGTAGCGGATTCGTACTCGCCTTTTTCAATTTTCCTGAGTTTCGATTCCCATTCTCCGGTCAGTTCCGGACTTTTCAAAAGCTCGTCTTCAATGGTATCAATCAGTTGAATTCCGGTGGTGGTTGCAAAAAGATTTTTACGTTTTCTTTCGATGTATTTCCGTTTGAAAAGGGTTTCGATAATATTGGCTCTGGTGGAAGGTCTTCCGATTCCGTTGGATTTCAGCATTTCCCGAAGTTCTTCATCTTCCACCTGTTTTCCGGCGGTTTCCATAGCACGAAGAAGCGTTGCTTCCGTGTAAGGTTTTGGCGGCGAAGTTTTCCCTTGATGAATCATCGGTTCGTGTTCGCCTTTTTCGCCAACAGTAAATTCGGGAATGGTTTGTTCTTCGTCTTTATCTTTATCAGATTTTTCGGAATTTTCGGTTTTATCTTTTGCGTAAACCGCTCTCCAACCCGGTTCCAGAATTTGTTTTCCGCTGGCTTTAAACGGAATAGTTCCCACTTGGGCTTCAACCAAAGTGTTGGAAATTTTACATTCCGGATAGAAAACGGCGATAAATCTTTTGGCCACCAAATCGTAAATCAGCTTTTCTTCCCGACTTAAATTGGATGAAGGCGGAATTTCGGTCGGAATAATGGCGTGATGATCCGTTACTTTTGAATCATCAAAAACGACTTTTGATTTCGGAATGGGTTGTTCTAAAAGTGGTAAGATTAATTCGGAATAAATTTTAATCGACCTCAAAATCCCACCGATTTTCGGATACAAATTTTCGGATAAATACGTTGTATCAACTCGCGGATATGTGGTGTGTTTTTTCTCGTAAAGACTTTGGATGTAATTCAGGGTTTGCTCCGCCGAAAACCCGAATTTTTTATTCGCTTCCACCTGAAGTCCCGTCAAATCGAATAATCTTGGATTTTTCTCTTTTCCTTCCTTTATTTCAAAAGAAAGAATTTCAAACAAATTCTGCTTCAGATATTCCAAACCTTTTTCGGCGCGATCCTGAGATTTCAAACGATCAATCGCCGCATTGAAAATCACATCACGATATTTGGTTTTCAGCTCCCAATAGTCTTCGGAACTGAACGCATCAATCTCTTTTTGCCTTTGAACGAGCATCGCCAAAGTCGGCGTTTGTACCCTTCCAACCGAAAGAACAGCTTTATTTCCACCGAATTTTTTCGTGAAGAGACGCGTTGCATTAATTCCCAACAACCAATCTCCGATGGCTCTTGCATTTCCTGCCTGATAGAGATTTTGATAGTCTTCGGCAGGTTTCAGGTTTTCAAAACCTTCTTTAATGGCATCTTCCGTTAAGGATGAAATCCATAAACGTTTCATCGGTTTATCGCATTTTGCTTTTTGTAAAACCCAACGCTGAATCAGTTCACCTTCCTGTCCGGCATCACCACAATTAATGACTTCATCACATTCCTGAACCAGTTTTTCAATCGTATTAAACTGCTTTTCGACACCGTTATTGGAAATGAGTTTTATTCCGAAATTTTTGGGAATAATTGGAAGCATAAAAAGATTCCAGGGTTTGTATTCCGGAGCGTAATCGTGCGGTTCTTTCAGCGTGCAAAGATGCCCAAAAGTCCACGTTACACAATAGCCATTTCCTTCCATATAGCCTTGTTTCGGGATGGTTGCTCCCAACACTTTGGCGATGTCGCGGGCAACAGACGGTTTTTCGGCAATACAGAGTTTCATTTGGGAATTTTTGTTTTTTTTGGAAAGGATGCAAAGTTGGGAATTTTAAATTCAAAAGACAAAAATTCAGGGTGAAGAAAATCGGATTTTTTTCATGAAAGAGCATTAATCTTCATTCAACACTCTTTTTATTTGGTGTAAAAAAAATTTATTTCAAAATAGTATCTTTGCAATGCAAACCATAAAATAATTATGGTACAAACTGGGAATTTCCCAAAATATATAACAATGACAATAGAAAAAAATCACGTAGTTGCATTAAATTACATCCTTCATACCATTGAAGAAGACGGAAGCAAAATCCTTGTTGAAAAATCCGACAGCCAAAATCCACTTACTTTTTTGTACGGTTCAGGAATGATGATTCCGAAATTTGAAGAAAGCATCAAAGGATTGAAAGCAGGAGACAAAACTTCTTTTACCGTTACTCCATCTGAAGGATACGGAGAAAAAAATCCAGAAGCCATCGCACAGCTTCCGGCAGAAATGTTTAAAGAATCCGGAATGCCGCCAGTTGGTGCCATTTTGCCACTTTCCGACAATCAGGGAAATCAGTTTCAGGCAATCGTTCTGGAAGTAACACCGGAAATGGTGGTTGCCGATCTGAATCATCCAATGGCAGGAAAAACTTTAGCATTCGATGTTGAAATCCTGAACAACCGTCCGGCAACAGAAGAAGAACTTTCGCATGGACACGCCCATGGAATCGACGGACACGATGCTCATTAAAACAAAAATGCCCGAAACATCCGGGCATTTTTTATTTCTTTATTATTTGAGCAAAAAGCCCAAACAACACACTTTTTTCTTTCTTCCTCTGAAAATCCGAGAAATTATCCAAAAGCCCTTTTCAGAAGACTTTCTACTTTTGGTTCCCTTCCACGGAAGTTTTTGTAGAGTTCCATTGGATTTTTGGTTCCGCCGGAAGACAAAAGGATTTTATATTTTGCCGCAATTTCCGGATTAAAAATCCCATTTTCCTTGAAATACTGAAAAGCATCCGCATCCAGAACCTCCGCCCATTTATACGAATAATATCCCGCCGAATATCCGCCCTGAAAAATATGCGAGAAACTTGGTGAAGCCGCAGTTTCCGGATTGCTTGGATAAAGATTTGTAGCTTTTGTTTCTTCGGTTTCAAAAGATTTGATGTCGGAGATTTTTTCGGATTTGGTGTGATAAGCCATATCCAACAAACCAAATCCTAATTGTCTCATTGTCTGATATCCTTCCATAAAGTTTTTAGATTCGTTGATTTTTTCAATTTTTTCATCGGGTAAAATTTCTCCGGTTTGAAAATGTTTCGCAAAGGTTTTCAAAAATTCCGGTTCGTAACAGTAATTTTCCAAAAACTGGGAAGGCAATTCCACAAAATCCCATTTTACGGAAGTTCCGGAAAGATTGGGATATTGCGTATTTGCTAAAATTCCGTGCAAAGCGTGTCCAAACTCGTGGAACAAAGTCGTCACTTCCTGAAAAGTGAGCAAACTCGGGGTTTCTTTGGTTGGTTTTGTGAAGTTGCAAACGACCGAAATATGTGGGCGGGAATTTTCACCATCTTTTTTCCACTGATTTTTATAGCTCGTCATCCAAGCTCCGGCACGTTTTCCTTTTCTTGGGTGATAGTCAGCATAAAGCAAAGCTTTGAAATTGGTTGTTGCTTGATGGTTATCGGTTATCGGATTTTCTTCTTGATTCTTGGCTTTTGATTCTTGTCTCTCAAAAACTTTATACGTTTTCACGTCAGGATGATATTTCTGAACATCATTTATTTCCCTGAATTCTAATCCGAAAAGTTTTCCGGCTAAAGTAAAAACCGCTTCCTGAACTTTTTCCAGTTGGAAATATGGTTTTAACTCTTCATCATTCAAGTCAAATTTTTGCTTTCTTAATTTCTCTGCATAAAAAGCGTGGTCATAACTTTGGAGATTTTCTATCCCATCAGCTTTTGCAAGAACTTTCAATTCTTCAATTTCCTTTTGTGCGTAAGGCGTGGCTTTTTCCAATAATTCATTCAGAAAAGAAAAAACTTTTTCGGGCGATTGCGCCATTCTTTCTTCCAGAACGAAGTCGGCGTAACTTTTATATCCCAGCAATTCCGCCTTTTCCTGACGGAGCTTTACAATTTCTTTGATGAGATTCTGATTGTCAAATTCGCCACCATCAAATGATTTTTTCCCATTAGCTAAAGCTAATTCTTTTCTCAGCTCACGATTTTCGGCGTAAGTCATTGCCGGAAGATAGCTCGGATATTGTAACGTTATCACATAACCTTCCAAATCTTTTTCTTTCGCATCTTCTTCATATTGCTGAAGAATGGCTTCGGGAATTCCTTTCAATTCCTCTTTGTTGGTGATGTGTTTGAAATAAGCGTTGGTTGATGCCAAAGCATTTTGCCCGAACTGAAGCGATTTGATGGACAAATCCATATTGATTTTCTCCAGCTTCTTTTTGTTTTCCTCATTCAAAAGTGCACCGCTTCTTACAAAACCTTTGTAGGTCTCATCCAGCAGCATGTTTTGTTCTTCATTCAAATTGTATTTGGATCGTTCGTCGAAAACCGTTTTTATCCTGTTGAATAATTTTTCGTTTTGAGAAATTTTGGAAGAAAATTCTGTCAAAATTGGCGACACTTCCTGAGCAATTTTCTGGATTTCGTCATTGGTTTCGGCAGAATTCAGGTTGAAGAAAATATTGGAAACCCTGTCCAGCTGTTCCCCGGAAAACGCCATTGCTTCTATGGTATTTTCAAAAGTTGGTTCATCGGAATTATTTGCAATTTCATCAATTTCTTTTTCGGAAGTTTTGATTAATTCCTGAAAAGCGGGCAGATAATGTTCTTCTTTGATTTCCTCGAAAGGTGCAGAATTGTATTTGGTATTGAAAGTTTGTAATAGCGGATTCATGTTAAATGATAGATTGATGATATTTTTTAAATTTTATTTTTTTGAATGGTGATGAATGGATAAATGGCAGAGAAATTTTTACCAATATTTCGCAACTTCGCTGCTTTCTGAAAAAATTTTAACATCGGGATTTAAAGTTTTCAAAGTTACGAAAATAAGATGTTTTTGATTGATGAAAAATGAATAAAACAAAATTGAATATCCACAATCAGTAACACTTTAGATTCCTTCGGAATGACAAAATGATTGTTGATTTTAAAATTATGATAAAAACAGACATTCATTAAAATAAATCAATTAAAATTGCTATTTCTATGTGCAAAGTAATTTCTTACTGAAAAAAATCTTCCAAATTTTCAATACCATCTTTACATTTCTTAAATTGCTGAAAATTTTCGTGAAATGAATTTTAGAAATTATTTTCTCTCAACTGCAATGATTATGATGCTTCCTTTGCAATCCCAAACTTTAGAAAATCTTACAAAATATGTAAATCCATTAATTGGAACCGAAAAAATGGGACACACGTTTCCCGGCGCTACCGTTCCTTTCGGAGCAGTGCAACTCAGTCCGGAAACCGATACGCTTTCCTACGAAATCAACGGAAAATACAATCCCGATGTTTACAAATATTGTGCAGGTTACCGCTACGAAGACAAAACGATTGTGGGATTTTCGCACACGCATTTCAGCGGAACCGGACATTCCGATTTAGGTGATTTTCTGGTGATGCCGACTGTCGGAAAACTGAAACTAAATCCCGGAACTGCCCAAAATCCTGAAAGCGGTTTCCGCTCACGTTTTTCCCACGAAAATGAAAAAGCTGAACCTGGATTTTATCAAGTAAAACTGGATGATTACAATATTTTAGCAGAATTGACGGCGACAACCAGAGTTGGATTTCATCAATATACTTTTCCGAAATCTGAAGATGCGCACATTATTCTGGATCTGATGTCCGGAATTTATAATTATGATGACAAAAATGTATGGACTTATGTTCGTGTGGTAAACGATCATCTGATTACAGGTTATCGCCAAACCAATGGCTGGGCAAGAACGAGAACTGTTTATTTCGCAATGGAATTTTCAAAACCTTTCAAATCGTACGGACAGAAAAATTTTGATGAAAAACAGGTGTATCGCGGATTTTGGAGAAAATGGAATCAGGAAGAAAATTTCCCGGAAATTGCAGGTAAAAAGATCAGAATGCATTTTGATTTTGCTACGAATGAAAACGAAAAAATCCAGATCAAGTTCGCCATTTCGCCTGTCAGTCAGGAAAATGCTTTAGCGAATATGAATTCGGAAATTCCGGATTGGGATTTTGAAAAAACTAAAAATCTTGCACAACAAAACTGGAACAAGGAACTGAACAAAATCCAGATCGAAGCTCCCGAAAAAGATAAAATTAATTTCTATACCGCTTTGTATCATACCTTTATCAATCCAACCGTTTATATGGATTCCAACGGTGAATACAAAGGTTTGGATCAAAACATTCATCACGCAGAAAATTTTACGAATTACACTACATTTTCACTTTGGGATACGTATCGTGCACTACATCCGTTTTTCAATATTATCCAGCCGAAACGCAATGATGATATGGTAAAATCCATGATGGCACATTACGAGCAATTTTCTTTAAAAATGCTTCCCATCTGGTCGCATTACGCCAACGAAAACTGGTGTATGAGCGGCTATCACAGTGTTGCCGTAATTGCGGATGCAATCGTAAAAGAAAATTATTCCGGGAATCCTGAAGAAGCGCTGCAAGCCTGCATTGAAACTTCCAACAAAAGACAATACGAAGGAATCGGTGATTATATCGACAAAGGCTACATTCCGGCCGAAAAAAACGGAACCTCGGTTTCCAATACTTTGGAATATGCGTATGACGATTGGGCAATAGCTCAAATCGCGAAAAAATTAGGAAAGACCGATATTTATAATGAATATATGAAGCGCAGCGAAAACTGGAAAAATGTTTTTGATGCTTCAATTGGATTTATGCGACCAAAAATAGAGAACGGAAGTTTCAAAAAAGATTTTGATATCCTGAGCACGCACGGACAAGGTTTTATTGAAGGTAATTCCTGGAATTACAGCTTTTTTGTTCCTCAAAATCCGGAAGAACTTATTAAAGTGATGGGCGGAAAAAAGAAATTTTCCGAAAAACTCGACGAACTTTTCACGATGCATCTTCCGGACGAGTTTTTTGCAGACACCGAAGACATTAGCCGGGAAGGAATTATCGGTGGTTATGTGCACGGAAACGAGCCTGCGCATCACGTTGCTTATCTTTATAATTTTGCCGGACAACCTTGGAAAACACAGGCACAAATCAGAAGAATTTTGGAAATGCAATATAAGCCAACACCTGATGGTTTGGGTGGAAACGACGATTGTGGGCAAATGAGCGCATGGTACATTTTCAGTAGTTTGGGATTTTATCCGGTTGCTCCCGGTTCGGATGAATATTCGGTTGGAAGTCCGCTGATTCAAAATGCAATCTTACATCTGGAAAACGGAAAAACTTTTGAAATAGAAGCCAAAGACCAATCCGAAAAAAACATCTATGTTAAAAAAATCGAGCTGAACGGAAAAACAGTTAAAGATTTCAAAATCAAACATCAGGATATAATGAATGGCGGAAAACTGGTATTTTGGATGAGTGAAAAGTCTTCTAAATAATGAAAAAAAATTTTCAGAATAGCTTTTTTTAAAATATCTTTGCAAAAGAAATCTACCCGAGTGGTGAAATGGTAGACACGCTGTCTTCAGGTGGCAGTGCCGTAAGGTGTGCTGGTTCGAGTCCAGTCTCGGGTACCAGACAGGAAAAGTAATATTACTTTTCCTGTTTTTTATTTTTAAATATTTTTAATTTTAAATTTAGAAGTTATATAGATCTATTAATATTCAAAAAGTACGCTTCCCCAAGTAAATCCGCTTCCGAATGCGGAAAGAAGTACTAAATCGCCACGGTTTATTTTCCCTTGTTCTATGGCTTCGCTCAAAGCAATTGGGATGGAAGCTGCCGTAGTATTCCCATATTTCTGAATATTGTTAAAAACCTTTTCGTCTGGAAGTCCAAATTTTTGTTGTACATATTGTGCTATTCTTAGATTCGCCTGATGCGGAATAAACATATCCAGATCTTCCACCGATTTTCCGGCTGCATCCAAAGCTTCTTTCATCGTTTCCGGAAAACGGGTTACTGCATATTTGAACACAAAATTTCCATTCATTTTAGGATAAATTTCTTCATTAGTCACCATATCGGGTTCAAGCCTCATTCGATCGCTCCACCCAAATTTAGAACCTGGAAATTTCGTACAAAGTTCTTCGGCATATTTCCCTTCAGAATGCATATTTGTAGCAAGAATATTTCCTGCGTTTTCATCTTCTGTTGCCGAAAGAACAACTGCTCCTGCCCCATCACCAAAAATCACGGAAACGCCTCTTCCTTCATCGGAAAAATCCAAACCGAAGGAATGGATTTCGGCACCGACCACAAGAATATTTTTGTAAATTCCTGATTTTATAAATGCATTTGCAACTCCCATCGCATATACAAATCCTGAGCATTGATTGCGGACATCCAAAGCTCCGATGGTATTACAGTTCAACATTTCCTGCAATAAAACGCCGCAACCAGGAAAAAAATAATCCGGAGAAAGGGTGGCAAAAATAATATAATCAAGATCTTGAGCTGTAAGTCCGGCATTTTTCAAAGCCTTTTCGGAAGCCTTAAAACCAAGATATGCTGTGGTTTCTTCGGAATCGTTACGGTTTTTCCGGTGATGTCTTTGCTTGATGCCTGTTCGTTCTGTAATCCATTCGTCATTGGTGGTCATCAATTTGGAAAGGTCTTCATTGGTAACTACATTTTCAGGAACGTAATGCCCGGTTCCTTTAATTATGCTTTTTATCATTATTAAATGTTTTGAATGTTCTTTTTACAAATATAAGGAAATAGTTAAGCTATTGATTGCATATTAAAATCAAAAAACTGCCGGAATCCGGCAGCTTCTGTAATTGTGCATTATATTGTTATGCGTTATGTTTTGCATTTCCTAATATATCCGGGAAATAAAGATCCGACAAATGCTCGAATTCATCACCGCGCATAAACATAGAGGCGTCCACTTCTTCATAAGAACTTCTGCCCGCTGCTGCAATCAGTTCATTGCAGGTATGCAGCGTATTTTTATGAAAGTGATATACTCTTTCGCTTTTATCGGTAACATCCAGACCTTTAATCAGCATTTTATCCTGGGTTGCAACTCCGGTAGGACAAGCATTGGTATTGCATCGTAATGCCTGAATACAACCTAAAGAAAACATAAATCCACGTGCATTGTTACACATATCTGCACCCATCGCAACAGCTCGTAAAATATCGAGAGAAGTAAGCACCTTTCCGGAAGCAATTACCCGCAGCTTATCCCGCACTTTATAATTGGTGAGAATCCGGTTTACATAGATCAGTGCTGGTTCCAAAGGCATTCCTACTCCGTCCGAAAATTCCGGAGGTGCAGCTCCGGTTCCACCTTCTGCTCCATCAATCGTAATAAAATCCGGATATATATTGAGCGTATTCATCTGTTCACAGATGTCTTCAAACTCTGTGGTATCACCAATACACATTTTAAAACCTACAGGTTTTCCGCCGGAAAGTTCACGAAGATGCTGAACAAATTTCAGCAATCCTGCTGCATCAGAAAACGAGGAATGCGATGGTGGTGAAATAATAGTAACACCAGGTTTTACGTGACGGATCGCTGCAATTTCGGGAGTGTTTTTCACACCCGGCAAAACGCCGCCGTGTCCAGGTTTTGCACCCTGAGAAAGTTTTATTTCGATCATCTTCACGTTCGGAAGGTTGGAATATTTTTTAAATAGTTCAGGATTGAATTTTCCTTCTTCATCCCGACAACCGAAATATCCTGTCCCGATTTGCCAGCACAAATCTCCGCCTTCCAAATGATATGGCGAAATCCCGCCTTCTCCCGTATTATGGTAAAAATTTCCTTTTTTCGCTCCACGATTCAGTGCCATTTGTGCCCTATCGCTTAATGACCCGAAACTCATTGCAGAAATATTGAAAAGCGAAGCGTGATAAGGCTGTGAACATTGATCACCACCTACCCAAACTCTGGGCAATTCTTCATTGGGAGATTTTGCGTAAATGGAGTGTTTTATACCTTCATATTTTCGGTGGTTAATTTCCAGCTGAGTACCAAAAGGAACGGTATCGCCGAGATTTTTGGCTCTTCGGTAAACAGAAGAACGCTGGTTTCTTGGAAAGGGTTTTCCATCGGTTTCTCTTTCGATAAAATATTGCTGCATTTCCGGAGAAATGCTTTCAAAAAAATACCGGAAATATCCCAAAACCGGGAAATTCCGGAGAATGGCATGCTTGGTCTGAAAAGTATTGTAAAGACCAAGACCGTAAATTGCTGTGAGCAACATCGGAATCCAATAATAAGTTTTGAGCCAGAATGCTACAGCCCACGTTACAATCAAAAGGATAATTCCCCAAAAAATGAACTTATCTCTCATAATTTTTTTAAAATTTCTTCTTTTTCCAAATGTACCAAATATTTTCTGAATGTGCCTTTCAAAAAGAGGGATTTCTTTTACAAAAAAACCGCTTCAGAAATTCTGAAACGGTTAAAAAAACTTATATACACTGTTATTTGCTCCAGTTTATTTTTGTTGATTCCACCTTGTCAGAATCTGTTCCTATCATAATGCTGAACTCTCCGGCTTCCCAATCGTATTTGAGATTATTGTCGTAAAACTTCAGATCTTCAGGAGAAATGCTGAAAACTACCTTTTTGCTTTCCCCTTTCTTCAGGTAGATTTTCTGGAAACCTTTCAACTCTTTTACAGGTCTTGTATTGCTTCCTACCCAATCTCTGATGTAGAGTTGCACCACTTCGGCACCGTCATAATTCCCGGAATTGGTAACGGTAACGGAAGCTTGGATGGTTTGGTTTCCTTTCGGATTTGTATTGGAAACAGAAATATCCGAATATCCGAATTTGGTATAGCTCAATCCATAACCGAACGGATAAAGCGGCGTATTGCATTCATCCATATAATTGGAACGGAATCTTTCGTACTCGCATTTTTCAGTTTTTTCAGGATCCAAAGGTCTTCCTGTATTTTTATGATTATAATAAATAGGAATCTGCCCTACACTTCTCGGGAAAGTAACGGGAAGTTTTCCCGATGGGTTTACTTTTCCGAACAGCACATCCGAAATTGCATTTCCGGCTTCGGAACCTGCGAACCAAACATTCAGGATTGCATCAGGAACATTTTTAACATCTGATAAATCCAACGCTCTTCCGGTAAACAGAACGACTACTATCGGTTTTCCGGTTTTTTTGATTTCGTTCAGTAAATCTATTTGGGATTGAGGAACATTGATATTCGCTCTTGATGAAGATTCTCCCGACATTTCCGCAGATTCCCCAATTGCCAGTACAACGACATCCGACTGATTAGCAATATTAACGGCTTCTTTCAGTAAGTCTTCTTTGCTTCTGTTATCGCGATCGGTAAGTTTTCCGTGAGCTGCATAGATGTTTTCCAGTTTTTCGCTGTAATCAATATTCGCTCCTTTTGCAGAGAGAAATTTCACCTGCTTTCCGAAATTATCCTGCAAACCTTTCAGAAGAGATACTGCTTTACCGTGTTTTGCGGCAACGCTCCAGGTTCCTGCCATATTCAGAGAATTGTTTACCAAAGGACCGATAACGGCAACTGTTCCTGATTTTTTAAGAGGGAGAATATTGTTTTCATTTTTCATTAAAACCATCGATTGCGCTGCGATATTTCTGGCTTCATCTCTGTTTTTCTGACTGTATACTTCTTTTGCTGCCCAAGCTGTATCGCCGTATTTGTAAGGATCATCGAATAATCCCAAGTCGTATTTCGCTTCGAGAACCAAACGGGCAGCGCGATCAATTTCCTGTTGGGTAACTTTTCCTTCGGCAAGAGATTTTTTCAGGGTAGTGAGAAAACCTTCGCCAACCATATCCATATCAATTCCTGCTTTCAAAGCAAGTGCGGAAACTTGCTGAAGATCACCCATTCCATGCTGCACCATTTCGTTGATTCCTGTATAATCGGTAACTATAAAGCCTTTGAAATTCCACATATTTCTGAGAACATCGGTCATCAACCATTTATTTCCGGTTGCGGGAATGCCATCCACTTCGTTAAAGGAAGCCATTACGGATCCTACACCTGCATCAACAGCGGCTTTGTATGGTGGAAAATATTCGTTAAACATTCTTGTATGGCTCATATCCACTGTATTATAATCTCTTCCACCTTCCGGAGCTCCGTATAATGCAAAATGCTTTACACAAGCTAAAATTGTATTTTTATCTGCGAGATTTTTTCCCTGATAACCATACACCATTGCTTTTGCAATCTGGCTTCCTAAATAAGGATCTTCACCGGCACCTTCGGAAACGCGTCCCCATCTTGGTTCGCGGGAAATATCCACCATTGGCGAGAAAGTCCAGCTAATTCCGTCGGAAGCTGCTTCTCTTGCTGCAATCTGCGCAGATTTCTGAATCAAATCCATATCGAAGGAAGAAGCAAGACCTAAAGGAATTGGAAATGTGGTTTCGTAGCCGTGAATAACATCCATCCCGAAGATCATCGGGATTTTCAGACGGCTTTTCTCTACTGCAACTTTCTGAACGGCTTTAATCTTATCTGCTCCTTTGATATTGAATAAGCCGCCAACCAAACCTTGTTCTATTTTTTTACCAATATCCGAACTTTGTGCCTGTCCTGTTGTAAAATCTCCGGCACTTGGAAGATTAAGCTGTCCGATTTTTTCATCCAAAGTCATTTTTGCAAAAAGATTATCGATGAATACTTTTTTCTTGTTTTGATAATCGGTGGTTTGATAACTTTGAACAGGCTTCCAAACCAGTTCCTGTGCAGAGAAAATTCCTGACAAAAGCACGGAGGCTATTACAATTACTTTTTTCATGTATTTTTGATTTATTTGTTTTTTACTGTTTCGTTAATTTTTGGGAAAGCATCCATTCGTATAATTTCGGATCAGAATAGGTGGAATCCCAGGAATTGTGGTTGTCATTCGGGAAGATGATTAATTCTGCTTTCGGATTGATGGGATGCAGCGCCTGATAAAAGTTAAAAGCGTTTTCAGGAAGCACGACGTCATCCATCCCGCCATGAAAAATTTTGATATTCAAATTTTTATAATTGTGAATATTGGCACGCATTACCCGATCTGTGGGAGCGCAAACTGCTGCAACTGCCGCAAACATTTCCGGATGTTCACCTGCAAGCTTGAGTGTTCCCCAACCTCCCATTGATAAGCCGGTGAGATATATCCGGGATTCATCAATTTTATATTTTTTCTGGATTTCTTTAATCAGATGAAAAACGGCATCGGTATCCCACCAAGAATTTTCCGGACATTGTGGTGCAAGGATTGCTACTGGTTCTTTGATCAAATTTTTGTGCTGAAGAACGCCGTTGAGCTTCACCTTTTCCAAATCGGTGCCTCTTTCACCGGATCCGTGCAAGAAAACAACCAGCGGAATATTTCCTTTTGCATTTTCGGGATAATCCAAAAGATAGGAGATTTTTTTGGTTTCTTTTATTTCTTTATCAAACTCGGCTTTAATTTCCTGAGCATTGATGTTCAGGGAAATTCCGAGCAATAGGAGAGGAAAATGTTTTAGTTTAAAGTTCAAGGTTTGAGGTTTATATTTTTAGTAATATAATGAATTAAAATTTATATTCTGTGGAATGAAAGTCCAGCTTTTTCAATCCGTTCTGGATTTCTGGCGCATTCATAAATAATTTCCATAAAAATCCGGTTCTGTAATTTTCGATCATCGGCGCAATAGTTCCCTGATCGATGGCTAAATATCTTGGTGTAAACCAATTGTCATAATGGATGGAAGTTGCATCATAAGGTCCGGCTTTTCCTATGAATTCGGGTTTTTGGGTATAGATGAATTTCAGAAAATCCATTGATTCTTTTGGTGTGTACGGAAAGCTGCTCAAAGCAGCAGTTGGTGTAATTACGCCCCGATCTTCTTTGGGTTGATGTGCGGTATAACCTGCAGTTCCGTCATTATTCCGGGTATAGCTTGCGGTAAGTCCCCAATAATCTGCGCTGTAACCTTTCCAGTGTTTTGGATTTTCGACACAATATTTATAATCGATGAGAACGTGATTTCTGTTGAGATCGAAATAATTTTTAATCAGTTTATCGGATAATCCTCGTGGATCAAGACCAATATAAGAATACTGAGACCAGAAAAGCGGACCGCCATATTCTTCAGCACCATTGTGTTTTACATACAACGGCAATCCGTATTTGGTTTTATCGGTAAGATACGTTCCGTTTCTTGTCCAGCCTTTGTAGTACGTTTCTGAATCAATGGAATATGTGGGTGAAGAAGCTGCAAGAATATAGGTAATCAGACATTCGTTATATCCTTCCAAAGGAAAATTCATTTCCCACTGATATTGTGGTGACCAATGCCAGTACAAAACTTTTTCTCCGCTTTTTGTGTACCAGTTCCATTCGATTTCTTTCCAGAGTTTGTCGCATTTTTCCGCAAGTTTTTTTTCTTCGGGGTTTCCGTTTTTAAAATATTCCCGAACCATTAAAATCCCGGAAGTCAGGAAGGCGGTTTCCACCAAATCGCCGCCATTATCTTTTTTCCCGAACGGAACTACTTTTCCTGTTTCGCCATTAATCCAATGGCTCCAAGCTCCGTGAAAACGATCGGCGTTTCCAAGAAAATCCATAATATGGGTAAGGCGTTTTACAGCTTCTTCTCTTGGTATAAAACCGCGCTCCACGCCAACCAATAATGTTGCCAACCCGAAACCAGAACCGCCTGTTGTTACTACATTGGCATCATTCTGCGGATAAATCCCATCTTCGTGATAGCGTTCTCTTCCTAGTAAAGAATTGGGTTCTGCAAAATCCCAGAAATATTTCAGTGCATCTTTCTGAACTTTGTCTAAAAGTTGAGTATCTGTAAAAGATTCTACTTCTTTTTTCGGTTTCGATTCCTCTTTTTTCTGCGGAGTGCAGGAAAAAAGAAAAACGGCTGTAATACTGTGTATAATTGATCTTTTCATTTTTTTTGATTTTATTAACCGTTTCTAAAATCCGTGTTGGGTGGAATGAAATCCCAGTTTTACCAACCCGGCTCTAACATCGGGAGCATTCATAAACAAATTCCAGAGGAAGGCTGTTTTCTGATTTTCAATCATCGGCGAAATAGTTCCCTGATCTATTGCCAGATATCGTGGTGTTACCCAATTGTACTGAACGGAATAGGCATCATAAGGTCCTGCAACGCCTACATATTTCGATTCGTTTTCGTTATAAATAAAGCGGAGTACATTCATACTTTCTTGCAATGTATACGGCATATCCGAAAGTGCGGCAGTTGGCGAAATGACGCCCAAATCATTATTTGGCTGATGTGCGGAGTATCCTGTACTTCCATCTGAATTTCGGGAATAACTTGCCGTAAGTCCCCAATTTTTCGAGCTGTAACCTTGCCATCCTTTCGGATTGGCAATACAATATTGATACATAATTTTTGCATGATTGGTGGTAACATTACCATAATTCACAAATTCATCGGAAAGACCTCTCGGATCTAGACCAAGGAAAGAATAATGCGACCAAAACATTGGACCCACTGTTCCTGAAGCTCCATTATGATTAACAATCAACGGAATCCCAAACTGCGATCCTGAAGATTTTATAGCTCCGTTTCTTGCCCAACCTTGGGTATAGACCTCTTTGCTGATGGAATAATCCGGTGATGAAGCTGCCAAAATATACGTGATTAGTGTTTCATCAAATCCTTGCAATTTCATATTCATCTGGAAATCATAATTGGGCGACCAGTGCCAATACAAAACATTTTCGCCTTGCGTGTACCAGTTCCACTCGATTCCTTTCCAGAGTTCGTCGGCTTTGGAGGCTAAGGCAGATTCTGAGGTGTCGGCTGAATCTTTAAAATATTCTCTGACACAGATTAATCCCTGTGCAAGAAAAGCGGTTTCTACCAAATCGCCGCCATTATCTTTTTCGCTGAATGGAATAACATTTCCGTTAGCGCCATTGATCCAATGGGGCCAGGCTCCGTGAAATCTGTTGGCATTCTGTAAAAAATGAAGAGCGGTATTCAACCTGGATACTGCTTCAGCTCTTGGAATGGTACCGTTTTTAATTCCTACCAAAATGGTCATCAGTCCAAAACCTGAACCTCCGGTTGTAATTACATTCGCATCCAGTCCCGGATTATCGGTATGATATCGTTCTCTTGCAAGTTTTGAGTTGGTTTCTGCATAATCCCAGAAATATTTGAGAACATCCTGCTGCACTTTTGTGATGAGTTCTGCATCGGTATAGGTATTTGCAGGAGGATCGGGAGTTGTAGGTAAAGGTGTTCCACCGCTTTTTGGTGGAGAATCATCAGAACATGCACAGAATAATAGAATGATTGATAAACTTAAAAAAATATTTTTCATAATAGGTGGTTGTAAAAAGAGCCATCTTTCGATGGCTCTAAAGATCTTTATCTGCCGTTTTTTTCTAGCTGATAGAGTGCCGTAATATCGGCGGCAGGAAGCGTGGTATTGTAAATACGGAACTCATCTATTTTTCCTGCAAAGCTGGTTGCCCAATCCTGATGGGAGCCATTATTTTCAGGTGGATCCGTTTCAAACTGATGATTTCCCAAAACAATTCTTCCGTTGGTACCTACCATTTGGAAATCACCATATCCGGGTGCATTGTTTGGATTATCTGTTCCTCCAGGATCTGAAGCATACCAAGTGGCATATCCTTGTGCTCCACCTGGTGGTGAATAGGCAAAACCATCAAGATTTCCTGCAGGTTCTCCATTTATAAAAACAAACAATTTGCTTGTTTTAGGATCATAGGATAACACAACATGAAACCATGTGTTTTTCATATTATCAATATTTGCGATAACGCTTTGTCCTTTCCAAGAAACTCCTTCTCTACCATTCTCCACGCCGAGTTTCAGTCGGATTCTATCCGGATTATTGCCGTCAGGATTTTCAATAAAAACATTGATTCCTCCCCAAAACTCAGTTGGACGAACTATAGTAAAAATCCCCTGAGCTCCTTTTCCTTGTCCGGGTGGATCAGGTGCAACTGTATTAGCGCTATTCAGCCAAAAAGCAATGGTATAGGCATTAAGCGATGTAATTGCAGAACTGGCATTGGCTACTGCATATTTTTCTTCAGTACTGGAACCATTGTATGCTTTTCCCTTTATACCATCTGTGTAGGCTACACTTCCTACTGCTCCTGTAATGTTCCCAATTTCATCAGACAAATTATTTTCAAAACTAAATTTTGCGACTAAATTATCTGAAGCTATTTCATCCGAATTTGTATATCCTCCGATTTCGGGATATGGCACCGGCAAATTATCTTTATCTATGCTGTCTTCACAACTTGTAATGGAAAATGCAACAAGTGAAGCTACTCCTATGTATTTAGTGATATTTAAATATTTCATTGGAAATGTAATTTTCGGTTAGTATAATGGATTTTGCTGCGAAAGTCCTTTTGCTTCAACAATAAAACTTTGAGGTACAGGAAAAACTTCGTTTTTGCCTACAACAAATGTTTTTCCATTTGCTGCCATTGCAGATTCTGCCTGACCAGTTCTTATCAGATCAAACCATCTGTCGTGTTCGAATGCCAGTTCCAGTCTTCTTTCTTTCCAAATTGCAACTCTTACAGCAGATTGTGATGATGCGCTTGTATTTCCTATATTGGCTCTGTTTCTTACCTGATTCAAAAATGGGATTGCAGCTCCTGTCTGTCCCAGTTCATTCATTGCTTCGGCTTTCATTAGCAGAACTTCGGCATACCTTAAATATCGGATATTGGCATCGGAATCATCGTCTCCGGAGAAATTGGAAGAATAGGCTTTGTAGTTGTAGTAAGGATTTTCAACAGTATTGGGAACTTCGCGTCCGTCATATAATGTAGAGCCTCGGAAAATTATGGTTGCATCTCGCCGAACGGTGTCGCCTTCTGCATTATAGGCATCTACCAAACTTTGTGAAGGTGTATTGAAGCCCCAACCCCAACCTCCTGCTCCACGAGCTCCCTGAGTTTGAGAATATTGCTGAATTCCTGGTTTTCCTTGACCTCCTAATCCCTGAATTTCGAAAATGGATTCCTGATTATTTTCCCCGGAAACTTTATAAATATCCGCAAAATTGGGAGTCAGGGAATATCCTGTAACCATATTACAGTTGTCTACTACCTGCTGCCATTTTTTTTGATACAAGCATACTTTTGCCAGTAAAGCATATGCTGCTCCTTTGGAAGCTCTTCCGACATCTTTTCCTGTATATACACTTTTATCTGGCAACGCAGCAATTGCATCTTGCAAATCTTGTTCTATAAAAGCATATACTTCTTCCTTGGTTTTTCTGGTAAGCAGCATCGCATTATCGGCATCGCTACCTCCGTCTGGAACGTGATCCACAATCGGAACACCACCAAAACATCTTACTAATGTAAAGTAAGTAAATGCTCTCATAAATTTTGCTTCACCCGTAAGCCTATCTCTTAAAGATTGATCTGCTTTATCTAATAATGGCAAAAATTTAAGTGCCTGATTGCAACGGTTTATTGCTTGGTAATTTCCGTTCCAAAGATCACTGAATGTGCCACTGGTTGGCGTAAAATTTAGTGCATCCATAAGATCTTTATCTCCACCTGTATCTCCCGGTGACGAACCTTTATCTGCATCATCAGATGTAATGCTTGATGCTCCAATCCAGGAAAATGAACTGATATTCCAATCCAGATATTTGGCATAAATAGAATTCACAAAACTTTCTGCCCCTTCATTATTATTAAAAAGTTCGACATCTTGTGCATCGATTGCTTCTGTTGTAGGAACATCGATGAAATCATCACTACAGCTACCTAAAGTAATGAATAGTGATATTGCTGATATTAATATTATTTTTTTCTTCATGATAGTCTAATTAAAATTTGATGTTAAGGCCAAATAAAAATGATCTTACGGTAGGATATGCATCAAGCTCTACTCCTGCTAATTGATAAGGATCTCCGTTTCCTGCCAGTTCCGGACTGAATCCACTGAACTTTTGAAAGATAACAGGATTAATAGCACTCACATACAAACGGAGTGAAGCCAGCTGCTCGATTGGTTTTTTCAGCGTATACCCCAAAGTTATATTATTGATTCTGAAATAATCACCAGATTCCAAATAATAATTGGATGCAACAGGAACGGCATTGAAAGGAGCTGGATTTGCGGCATTGGTATTATCAGGTGTCCAAAAATCGCTGGCTACAGAATATTCTATATTTTCTCCGGAAAATCTTTGTGCTTTTTTCCCGTTATATACCATTGCTCCAAGAGTCCCATATCCGCTGACTGAAAAATCAACATTTTTATAATTCAGATCAATACTGATTCCGTAAGTGGATTTCGGGATATAGGAGCCGAAATATTTCCGGTCATCCAAATCGCTGGCTCCGGTTTTGCCATCACCATCTGTATCTACATAGGTAAAGTTTCCGTTTTCATCATAGCCAGAAACTTCCCATAACCAAAAACTTCCTAATGCGTAACCTACTGTTGTATTATCAAAAAGTTTGGTATATTGTCCGTTTCCTAAACTTCCTCCTCGGATCGCAGTAATATTTTTATCAGAAATTTTACTTAACTTATTTTTATTATTAGAAAAGTTTGCGTTTATGGAATAGCTGAAATCTTCTGATACATGATCTTTCCAGCCTAATACAGCTTCGAAACCTTTGTTATTCACTTCTCCCAAATGCGCTAATCCGGAGTTGGACAATCCCGAAGTAGAAACAGGAGCAAGATCCAGAATAATATTGGTTGTATTTCTGTTGTAAATATCAAATGATCCTGATAATCTTTTGGTGAATAGTTCAAAATCAATACCTCCGGAAGTTTCTTCTGTTACTTCCCAGCTGAGATTAGGATCGAATACTTTATCAATGGTTACTCCACTTCCTACTTCCAACCCGTTATAAGAATAGTTATAGCTGCTGCCCGAAGCAAGGGTGAGTACATTTAGAGGTACTCTTTGATTTCCTAATTTTCCCCAACCTCCGCGAAGCTTCAGAACATCAAAAATCCCGTCTTTCATAAATCCTTCTTCAGAGATCACCCAACCTGCGCCAAATGCAGGGAATGTTCCCCATTTGTTTCCTTCGCTGAATTGTGAGGAACCGTCTCTTCTGATGGATGCGGTAAGAAGATATCGGTTCATCAGTTTATATTGCGCTCTGGCAAAATAAGAATTGGTTACATTCTTGTTGCCGTTAACGCTTTTTAGTTCTACTACCTGATCCAAATCCATATAATTTACACCATCCAGATCCCAGTAATTACTATTGCCTATTAAATTTCTACGGACGGTGGAAAATGTATTTACGCCATCGCGAACGGATGCTTCCATACCACCCATAATTTCAATATCGTGGATTCCGTTGAATTTTTTGTTATAGGTGAGATAATTGGAAAGCACCCAATTGAAATAATCAGTTTTCGTGTTCGAAAGTCTATTGGTATCATCATTTGCAGGATAGTTTGCCGCTACTCTTGTAGGATCAGCTGCAAGCCAGTTTGCTACTAAATCGGAATAGCTGTAACTTTTATAATTATTATATTCTCCTGAAAACTGGGACGTAAATTTCAGTGATTTTATAATATTAAAATCCAGCTTCAGTCCACCTTGCATCAGATAGTTTTTATTTCTCTCATTATTTAGCAGCAGCTGTGCAAGCGGATTTCCTACATTATTGAATGAAGATCCGGTAGGAGAAGCGAAACCATTTGCCCCAACATAAGAAACGCCGTATCGTCCATTATTAAAATATACCGGAACAATAGGTGATTGTTTATACGCAGCTGTAAATGCACTTAAAGGCTTCGGTGTAACATTGGTAAAAGCGATACTGAAATTCTGACTAAGTACAATACCTTTAGTAATTTTGAACTCGTTATTTGTTCGCACCGTAGTTCTGTTGTAGTCGGTTCCCAACAGTATAGATTTTTCATCATAATTTCCTAAGCTCAAAAAATACTTCGCATTTTCCGAAGCTCCCGAAAGCGATATATTATGTTGGTTGTAGGTTCCGGTTCTTGTAATTACATCAAACCAATCTGTATTAATCGGCTGATCCTGAGAAAACTTGGTGCTGCCTAATGCCGTATTTGTGTAATAGGAAAACAGATTACTACCAGCCATTTTCACTTTTTTCAGAGGAGAACGAGCACCAGTGAAACCGTCATATTCCACCTGAATCTTCCCTCCACGTCCAGATTTTGTAGTAATAATAATCACACCATTTGCACCTCTGTTACCATAAATTGCCAATGCTGATGCATCTTTTAATACGTCATAAGTAAGGATATCGTTACTGTTGATGTTATTGATATTGTCTGCATAAATCCCATCCACTACATATAAAGGATCACGCCCACTTTTTACAGTTCCCAAACCTCTAATCATAATCGTAGGTGTGGCTCCTGGCAAATCAGATGCTACCACCGTTACACCGGCGGCTTTTCCCTGTATTGCTTGTGTAGCATTCAATACTTTGGTTTTTACAACCTCGTCTGCAGAAATTGAGCTGATAGCAGTTGTATTATCCACTTTTTTTCGGCTACCGTATCCAATCATCACCACTTCTTCAATCACCTTTTCTTTCGGAACCGTGTCATTCACGCTTTGAGCCATAGCCGAATTCCCAAAATAGAATGCCGCTATGAGACAAGACACTTTTAAAGTTTTGCTTTTCATATGTTTAACATTTTTAATATTTCTTCACAATCAATAAATACTTTGTTGTGCTGATATCTATTATCTCAAAGTTAGAAAATAATTTGAAATAACTAAAAAAAATTAAGATTTTATTAACATTGGCTCTTTGCTCCATTTTTTGGCTTAAATTTTGGAAGTCCATCAAAAAATTCAATTATGAAATCCAAGACTATAATCGTAGCTGCAATTTCTGCTGTAACCATTGGTATTACCGCACAATCGTGTGTTGCATTAGCAACCTCTGCAGTAGGAGTTGCCGTAATTAAAAATGTTTTGCTCGGAGGAATTACCAAAGGTTTGGGAATCTTTAAAAACAAAGACGCTTTTCTACAAAATAATCTTATTGATAAAGCACTTCCCCAACAGCTTCAGGATATTAATTCCGTTTTAGGAAAAGTTGCTCCTAACCTCGTCGCAAAAGAAAAAGACTATATTGCACAAGCCGCAGCTTATACCGTAAATATTTCTGAACCAATCCTGAAAAACGCCGTGAACAGCCTTACCACCGAAGATATCACCAGAATTGCACAAGGCGGTTCCGGAATGGCTACACAAATCCTGAAAGAAAAAACCCAAACACAACTGGTGGCCGCTATTTCCCCGAAAGTGGATGAAAAACTGAACGAATTCGGAATCATAGGATCCATTAATACAGCACTAAAAGGAAGCAGCATCCTGGATTCTCTTTTCGGAAACGGCAGCACCAATACTTCCTTCAATCTCAGCACACTTGCTTCACAACAGCTCGTGAACGGACTGTTCAATATTGTGGAAGATTACGAAAAGCAAAATTCCCAGCAGATCTTTAAAGCTTTGGGAAAATAGATTAATTTTTAGTACCTTTATATTTCCTCTTTCAGTAGAGGATTTTTTTTAAATTTAAACAAAAAAATATGAATATTTTAGAACAAAACCAACATAACTCTCCGGAAGAATTTTATGCTTCGCTAAAAGAAAAACTAGAAGAAACACACAACTTTCCGGAAGAATACCTTTTCAAGTTTATCATTCCGAACGATTCCGCAAAACTCACGGAAATTTATAAAGTTTTCGATGGACTGAAACATACCCTTTCCAACCGGGACAGCAAAAACGGAAAATATGTTTCCGTAAGCGTAAACGCATTTGTGCTGGATGCCGACCAAGTGATAAAAATCTACAAAGAAGTTTCCGTGATTGAAGGCGTGCTGATGCTATAGAAACCGAAACCTGAAAATATAGAAATCCGAAAAATTCCCCTCCTTTGGAGGGGTGGCAAAATTTTCCAAAAAGAAAATTTTGACGGGGTGGTTCAATATGAATATTAAATTCAGAATCTAAAAACTTCCGGTTTCCAGAAATACAATATAAAATGATGAACATTCTCATATCCGGATCCACAGGTCTGGTAGGCAAAGAATTAATTAAAAAACTCCAGAATAAAGGACATTCCGTACGGAAGTTGGTACGGAAATCCAGCGGAAATCCCAATGAATTTGTTTGGAATCTGAGAACTGGAGAAATAGACAAAAATGCTTTCAAAGATTTGGATGCCATTATTCATCTTGCAGGAGCAAGCATTGCCAAACGCTGGACAAAAGAGTACAAAAAAGAACTTCAAAATTCGCGGATCGGCTCTGCAAAACTTCTTTTTAAATATTGTCTGGAAAACAACATCCATCTGAAATCCTTTATTTCCGCTTCAGGAATAAGCTACTACGGAACCTTCACTTCCAGCCAGATTTTTACAGAAAATGAAGAAACTTCACACCACGATTTTCTGGCAAACCTCAGTCGCGACTGGGAGAAAGCTGCCGACCAATTTTCCGAAATTTCAAAACGGGTCGTAAAGCTCAGGATTTCTCCGGTTTTGTCCGAAAAAGGAGGAAGCTTCCAGCAGCTCGAAAAAATCACAAACCTCAATCTCGCTTCAGGATTGGGAAGCGGAAAACAATGGTTCAACTGGATTCATCTTCAGGATCTGGTGCAAATGCTGATATTTGCTATAGAAAATGAAAACATACACGGACCGTACAATGCTGCAGCTGATGAAATCCCAACCCAAAAAGAGTTTATGAAAAAACTTGCCAAAGTGAAACGAAAATTTTTCTTTCCGCTGAATGTTCCGGCTTTTATCCTGAAAATAATCTTGGGTGAAATGAGTGAAATCATATTAAAAGGAAGCCGGGTTTCCAACCAAAAAATAAAATCCGAAGGTTTTGTTTTCCACTATCCGGATTTGGATGCCGCTTTTGCAGATTTGTTGTCGAAATAATAAAGAAAAAAATTAATCCCGGAAAACGTGAAAAACACCATTACTTCCTTTCTGTTCCTGTTGATTTCTGTTTTTGCATTTTCCCAGAAACAGGAGCTTTTACCGGAAAATAAAATTTCGGAGATCAAACATTTTATCAAAGGATCAAAGTATAATCCGGAAATTGCGGTCTTCATTAATTTTAAAATTCCGTCCGGAAAACACCGTTTTTTCGTCTATGATTTAAAAAACGGAAAAATCCTGGAAAAAGGAATCGTTTCTCACGGTTCGGGTTCTGTCGTGGAAAATTCCGAAAAGTTGGTTTTCAGCAATATTGAAAACTCTTATCAATCTTCTTTGGGAAAATACGAAATAGCCAATTCCTATATCGGAAATTTCGGGAAATCCTACCGTCTGAAAGGCTTGGACAAAACCAACAGCAATGCGATGAAACGTGCAATAGTACTTCATTCTTTGAGTTGCGTAAAAGATGAAGAATCCGAAAATCCGGCTTGTCTTAGTTTGGGCTGCCCGATGCTTTCTCCAAATTTTTTCAAAACGGTAGCTTCCTACATCGATCGTTCCGAAAAGCCGATATTATTGTACGCTTTTTATTAATAAAGGATGAAGTTTGAGGTTTGAAGGATGAAATGCAAAAGTCTGCTTCGCAAAATTCTGCTCCGAATTTTTTTAGATGGGATGTTTTTATAAGATGTTTAAATTTTACTCAGTAAATTTTTTATAAGTTTTCTTAATTTTTTAAATTAAGAGCCTGCTTAAATTTTATATCAGAATTTTTTATAGTAATTTTTAGATGGATTTTTCTTCTGGAATATGAAAATTTATCGGGATAAATTGAAAATTGTAGGAGGAAAATATACTAAAAAGGACATAAAAAAACGGATAAGAATAAGAAAATTGACCTTACTAAATTTATTTTGGTAAAATTTAAACAGACTCTAAACTAAACTTTGCTTATTCATTTTGTATTATAAAATATTGATTTTCAACTTTGTCAAAGTTTCAAATCTTTGACAAAGTTTTTTAAGCTAAATGACCTTTATCTTAATGCTAAAAATAAAACACAAAATTATTACAGACCCAAAACAAGCTCTAAATATTTACTACATTTTACTGATCTCATTTTTTTTAATATTTTTGAATCATCAATCTCCAACGATTACTTATTATTCATTATTCATAAAAAAACGATGTCCATAAAATCCCTTGCAGAAGACGACAGACCGAGAGAAAAATTTTTGCTGAAAGGCAGGAATTCACTTTCGGATTCCGAGCTTCTCGCTATCATTATGGGAAGTGGAAACCGGAATGAATCGGCTTTAGATTTAGCAAGAAAAATTCTGGATTCCGCAGGAAATAACTGGAATACGCTTTCGAGACTTTCGCTGAAAGATCTAATGAAATTCAACGGAATAGGTGAAGCCAAAGCGATTTCTATTGCGGCTGCTTTGGAAATCGGAAACCGGAAAGCATCCCAAGAAATCCCGGAACGTGTAAAAATCACGGGTTCAGAAAGTGTTTTCCGGCTTTTGAGTCCGTATCTTTCGGACTTGCCGACGGAAGAATTCTGGGCAGTTTTTCTGAACCAAAGCAATCAGGTAATTCATAAAACCCAGCTTACAAAAGGCGGAATCAGCGAATCGTTGGTGGATGTAAGAATTTTGTTTAAAATCGCTCTGGAGCATTTTGCCACCGGAATAATCATTGCCCACAACCATCCTTCCGGAAATTTGAAACCGAGCAATGCTGACCTTATCATCACTAAAAAAATAAAAGATTCTGGCAATCTCCTTAATATCAAGCTTTTGGATCACCTGATTATTGCACAAAATACGTTCCTGAGCTTTGCAGATGAAAATTTATTATGATTAAAAAACTGAAATACCACGAAATAGATTTTGAAAAATACACACAATGTCTGGAAAATTCGGCGCAGCGAAAATATTCTGCAACGAAAAATTTTCTGGACATCACTTTTGGAAAACATTGGGAACTGCTTGTATATAAGGACTATGAAGCAGTAATGCCGGTTCCGTGTTCCCGAAAATTTGGGATCAGGCTCGTGTATAATCCGAAGCTTTGTCAGCAGCTTGGTGTTTTTTCTGCACAAGATTCCAGAGAAATTAATGAAGATTTTTTGGCTTTCTTGAAAAAAAACTATTTCGTAAGATATTATGGTTTTAACGATTGCAACTCGTTTTCATCACCATTGAAAACCCGGAAAAATTTTTTGATAATGCCCGGAAATTACGAGGAAATTTACCGGAAATATTCACCAAAAAGAAAACGGAAATTGCGCCAGGAACCGGAAATCAAAGAAAATTCCGAAATCCGGTATAATCTGGATATTGTCGACACGGAAGAATTTATCCTGAAAAATATTCGCGGTGCAGACCACAATCCTGATGATAATGCAGAATTCCTGAATATTTTCAAAAAATTTTATCAAAACGGCTTTCTGAGACTCAATGGTTATTTTTATCACGGAAAACTCACCAATCTTATTGCTTTGTACGAGGAAGAAAAAACGCTTGCACTTTTAGGAACTTTCAACGAACCAGAATTTGTGAAAATAAGTGGCGCTTCCGTACTTATTGATGATGCAATCCAAAAAAATATACATCAGAAAATTTTTGATTTCGAAGGTGGCGAAATCCCTAATATCCAAGAATTTTTTCGTGGTTTCCGCCCGGAAATGAAACCTTATTCCTATTACAGCAATTCCAAAAAAGCGCTTTTACGGAAAGTGCTGAGATTGCGTGCTTAGTCCGGCATCGAAAGAATTAATAAAAAAATGCAGCGACAGGCATCAATGAATACAACGAAAGAAATAAAATCTTTAACAGGTTTACGGGGAATTGCGGCATTCTGGATTGTTTTGCATCACTATTTCGGAAGACGACCGATGGAAACAGACGGATTTGCGGTGAAAACGCTCCTCAATTTCAACTCCAACGGTTATCTTGCAGTAGATTTCTTTTTTATCCTCAGTTCTTTTGTTTTGTTTTTTTCGTATCACAAAACTTTTGAAAATACCGTTTCTGCTGCGGATTATAAAAGGTTTATGAAGAAAAGATTTGTAAGGATTTATCCGCTGCTTACGGTAACGGTTCTTTTTTCGTTTCTTTTTCTTTATCCCGGCAACTGGGATTTGTTCGTGTTTTATATTTCGCTCACTTTCATTTTTCTTTCGGAGCAGTACAGAGCTATGGATTCACTGGATATTACGTGGTCGCTTGCCTGTGAGTTTATAATGTATTTTGTATTTCCGTTTTTCATATTGTTTTTTACAAAAAATCAGAAGTGGATTAGATATACGATTCCTGTTTCCGTTCTGTTATTTTGTGCTGTTTATCTGTTTCCGACCATTACTTTTTCGCAGAAAGGTCTGGTTTTGGAAAACATCCACAGCAGTGGCGGATTCCTCAATACTCCATTCGGAACATCGGCTGTTATCAGATGTTTTGCGGGATATTTGCTGGGGATTTTCAGTTATCATTTATATCGTTCCGAAAAGAAATTTAATCTTATCATTTTAGTGGTTTTATTGGTAGTAATGTTGTTTTTCAAAAAGCTGGATATACTTGTTCTGGTTCTCATTGCGCTTTTGCTGCCCTCTGTTATTGCAAATCCGCAATCATTTTTATCGAAAATTTTATCCTCAAAACCTGTTTATTTTTTAGGATTAATTTCCTATTCCATTTATCTGGTTCATATTGTTCCGCTTACGCTTCTTTATTTTAATGAAAATTTCCTTACGCAATATCTTCCGCTTTTCGCTTATAAGATTATCTGTATTGTCCTTACTTTAATTATTTCTACCATCACCTATCAGCTTATTGAAGTGAAAGCCTCAAAAATGCTGAGACTATATTTTCGTCTTTAATTCGTTAAAATTTTTTAATCATAAAAAAAGCAATTTTACTGCTCTATAAACAGCAAATTATTAGTAATTTTGCACCCTCAAATTATGGCAAACTTTTCAGACTATCTTCCGTACGCAGCTGCGATTATTATAGCAATCCCGTTTTTGGTTTTGCTGCGGCAGTTTGTGTACACCTACATTTCCCTGAAAAAAAAGGAAATGAAAATACTCGGAATAAAAGCAGGAAACGACCTTCGGTTCCAGGCTTTTGAAAGGATGACGCTTTTTCTGGAAAGAATAAAACCTGCCAACTTGATCACAAGATTCGATAAAAATCTGGCACCTCACGAATTTCTTTTCCTTACTGAAAAAAGTATCCAGGAAGAGTTTGAATATAACGCTTCACAGCAAATATATCTGAGCAAAGTGAACTGGCAAAATGTAATTTCCACAAAAGAAAAAGTGGTAAAAATCCTGCACAGCACTTACGAAGGATTAGGAAATAGCGCCGATCTCGAAGATTTCAAAACCATTTTCCTGATGAATTACATCCACGAAGGCGATTTTGTTTCAGAAAATATCGAAGAGCTGAAAAAAGAACTTTTAATTCTCAATTATAACACTTAAAAATATAATGATACCAAATTTTAAAGCACATCCTTGGCACGGAATTTCCGCCGGAACAGGTGCTCCCGAAGTTGTAAATGTTTTTGTGGAAATTGTACCTTCCGATACCATAAAATATGAAATAGACAAAGAAACCGGATATCTGAAAGTAGATCGTCCGCAACAGTTTTCCAACATTATTCCTGCTCTTTACGGCTTTATCCCGAGAACCTATTGCTACGAAGGGGTGAAAAAACTTGCCATAGAAAGTGGCGCAGATGATGTTACACAAGGTGATCACGATCCTCTGGATATTTGCGTTCTCAGTTCGCACAGTATTCACGCTGGCGGAATGCTGATGGAAGCCATCCCAATTGGCGGTTTCAAAATGATTGACAAAGGTGAAGCCGATGATAAAATAGTTGCAGTAATGAAAGGTGATCATGCTTTCGGACATTTTCGGGATATTTCCGAGCTTCCACAGGCAGAAGTAAAAAGATTAATGCACTATTTCCTTACCTATAAAAATCTTCCGGATGAACCTGCAAAATGCAGAATCCACGAGGTTTACGGATCAGAGCACGCCAAAAAAGTAATCGAAGCTTCGCAGAAAGATTACGCCGATAAATTCGGGGGATAATACTCTTGCATTTTTCGAGTAAATATATAGCAGATGAAAAATTTTCATCTGCTTTTTTCATTTAATAATCAGAGATTTACGAAAAAAATTTAAAAACTATTTATTTAGAACAGTTCTGTTTTGTTTAAATATAATGAATATTCACTATATTTAAACCCTGTTTAAAAAAATGTATAAACTATGAACTTATTTGTGTTAGTACCGATTTTCGGAGTTATTGCATTGCTTTACACCTTTTTGCAAAGCAACTGGGTAAGTAAGCAAGATGCCGGAAACGAAAAAATGAAGGAAATCAGCGGTCATATTGCAGACGGAGCCATGGCTTTCCTGAAAGCGGAATACAAGATTCTTACGTATTTCGTAATTGTAGTTGCCATCCTTTTGGCAGTAATGGGAATGAGTAATGCCAATTCTCATTGGAGCATCGGGATTGCATTTGTAGTCGGAGCAATTTTCTCTGCATTGGCAGGATTTATCGGAATGAAGATCGCCACAAAATCCAATGTGAGAACCGCTGAAGCTGCAAAAACTTCTCTTTCAAAAGCCTTGAAAGTTTCATTTACCGGAGGTTCCGTTATGGGGATGGGAGTTGCAGGTTTAGCAGTATTAGGATTAGGTGCTTTGTACCTCATCATTAAAATGATTTTCGCACCTGATTCCGCAGTAGATTCTCACGAAATGGAAAGAACCATTGAAATCTTAACAGGATTTTCTTTGGGAGCAGAATCTATAGCGCTTTTTGCCAGAGTTGGAGGCGGGATTTATACCAAAGCAGCCGACGTTGGAGCGGATTTAGTAGGAAAAGTGGAAGCCGGAATTCCGGAAGACGACCCGAGAAATCCTGCTACAATCGCTGATAATGTAGGAGATAATGTAGGAGATGTTGCCGGAATGGGAGCGGATCTGTTCGGTTCTTATGTAGCAACGGTTCTGGCAACGATGGTTTTGGGGAGAGAAACAATTTCTGCGGATAATTTCGGTGGTTTTGCGCCAATTCTTCTTCCAATGCTGATTGCAGGAACAGGAATTATTTTCTCCATCATTGGTACTTTATTCGTAAAAATTAAAGACAATTCAGAAAATTCTACATCAGCAGTTCAGAACGCTTTAAACCTCGGAAACTGGGGAAGTATTGTAATTACGGCGATTTTCTCTTATTTCCTTGTTAATTATCTTCTACCGGAAAAAATGATTCTTCGAGGGCACGAATTCACAAAACAAGGTGTTTTCGGAGCCATTATGGTTGGATTGGTTGTAGGAACATTAATGAGTATCATTACTGAATATTATACCGCAATGGGAAAACGCCCAGTTTCCAGTATTGTAAGACAATCTTCTACCGGACATGCAACCAATATTATTGGTGGACTTTCTGTCGGGATGGAATCTACTTTACTTCCGATTCTGGTTTTGGCAGGAGGAATTTACGGTTCTTACCTTTGTGCAGGACTTTACGGAGTTGCGATTGCAGCAGCCGGAATGATGGCAACAACAGCAATGCAGTTAGCCATTGACGCTTTTGGACCAATTGCGGATAATGCAGGCGGAATAGCTGAAATGAGTGAGCTTCCGAAAGAAGTCCGTGAAAAAACCGATATCCTTGATGCAGTAGGAAATACAACAGCGGCAACAGGAAAAGGATTTGCAATTGCATCCGCAGCTCTAACAGCTTTAGCTTTATTTGCTGCGTTTGTAGGAATTGCAGGAATCGACGGTATTGATATCTACAGAGCTGACGTTTTGGCAGGATTATTTGTCGGAGCTATGATTCCTTTTATTTTCTCATCTTTGGCGATTACGGCTGTTGGACAAGCTGCAATGGCAATGGTAGAAGAAGTAAGAAGACAGTTCCGCGAAATCCCGGGAATCTTGGAAGGAAAAGGAAAACCAGAATACGAAAAATGTGTGGCAATTTCCACGGATGCTTCCATCAGAAAAATGATGCTTCCTGGTGCTATTGCGATTATTTCTCCTCTTTTGATGGGATTCATCTTCGGACCTGAAGTTTTGGGAGGATTTCTTGCCGGAGCAACAGTTTCCGGTGTTCTGATGGGAATGTTCCAGAATAATGCTGGTGGAGCTTGGGATAATGCAAAAAAATCTTTTGAAAAAGGAGTAGATATCAATGGCGAAACGCATTACAAAGGTTCAGAACCGCACAAAGCTTCTGTTACCGGTGATACTGTTGGAGATCCGTTTAAAGATACTTCTGGTCCTTCAATGAATATCTTAATCAAACTGATGTCCATCGTTTCATTAGTAATCGCACCAACTTTAGCGGTAATGCACAAAGATAAAATCGAGGAAAACAGAAAAGTAAAACTTGAAGCTCTGACTGGCGTTGCAGCTGCAACAGCAGTAGTTGAAGGTGCCGATTTGGGAATGCCAACCGATGTAAAAATAATTAAAGGTGAACTGAACTCTGACGGAGATTTTGTGTACAATATTGGCGAAATTGAGGAAGTGCAGCTTTCAAACGGAAGCGCTGCGAAACTTGGAAAAGAAAGCCAGCTTTGGAAATTCTACAACGGTGTGAAAAATAATGACAAATCACTATTGAGCAACACCAACTGGTTCACCATCGAGAATCTTTATTTCCAATCCGGAAGCAGCGATCTGAAAGCAGAATCTACAGAACAATTGCTGAATCTTGCGCAGATTATGACTGCCTATCCTAATCTTAAAGTAAAATTAGGTGGATATACCGATAATACCGGAAGCGAAGAAGCCAATCAAAAATTATCGAGTCTCAGAGCACAAACTGCAAAACTGAAATTAATTGAAGCGGGAATTTCCGCAGACAGAATTGAAACTGAAGGTTTCGGATCTCAGTTTCCTGTTTGTCCGGAAAATCATACCGATGAATGTAAAGCAAAAAACAGAAGGATAGATGTAAGAGTTACCGAAATGTAATTTTTCAGATACTTTCTATTATTACTAATGCCGGCTAAAGCCGGCATTATTTTTATGAATACATTTCCAGCAGCTGTATCGCAGAAAGCAAAAATCACTGCTGATTTTTATTTTTCTCCTCAATCCATCGGCTCATATATTTTGTAGAATTCAGATGATGGTACTGCAAAATCTGTCCAAGAAAATTACGGTTTCGGTGAAGATGCAGCTGCTTTTGAACGGCAGAAATTTTTTCAAAAAAAGAAAGAACAAAAAACTTTTCGTCAAAAATCGTTTTCAAAATTTGATATCCGTTTTGCTGAGCCGTTTTCCAGAGATTTTGGTCTTGGTAAAGAGCAACGGATTTTGCAATAAAATCATCATCTTTATCTTCTACAAAGCCGTTCCAATCCAGATTTCCGTGCATCGCTTCTGCTCCTGTAGAAGTCGTGATATTAGGAATCCCGAAAAGCATACTTTCAAAAAGTTTTCCCTTCAAACCTGCACCAAACGGAATCGGAGCCAGCAGAATTCGGTAATTGTTAAAAACATTTTCTACAGAATCCGCTCTTCCTTTCACCAGAAAACCTTCCCTTTCATTGTGCAGCTGATAGACCTTTTCCGAAGCATATGCACCAAAAATATGAAGTTCGGTTTCCGGAAGTTCTTTCCGTATGTTTTTCCAGATTCTTTTCAGTTCCAAAACCGTTTGCCAATTTGGATAATGAAGAAAATTTCCGATGCTTACAAAGTTTTTTCTTTCATTAAATTTTTTAGAAAAAGGAATTTTACTATCTGATAAAAATGGTAAATAAAATAGAATTTCCGGATCTATCCTGAATTTTTCGGTGAGTAATTTCATTTCAAATTCCGAAATAATCAGTGAAAGATCGCACCTTAAAAGTGAAGCCATTTCTCTTTTGAAAACATCACCCATCAAATCTTCTTCCTGCAAACTTCTCTTTTCCAGAAATGCTTTACTGCGTGCTTCCCGTAAAAAATGAAGATCTTCTGTATCCAAAATTTTCAATGCATCAGGACAATTTTCCGAAACGCGCCATCCAAACTGTTCTTCGGAAATATATCGGTCAAAAAGCACCACATCAGGATTTAGTTTTTTGATGAGTTCATCAAAACTTCCATTATTGATTTCGATTTCCTGGAATGCAATTTTTTCTGAAAATTCCGTGTTTTTTGAGGAAGTGAGAAAAGTAATCGTATAACCCTTTTCTTCAAACAGACCAATCAGCTGCATCATTCTTTTTCCCGCAGCTGTAGAAGCCGGCTCCGGAATTACAAGACCAATAATTACGAGATTTTTCACGGATACAAAAGTAAGAAAGTTATCAAAATAAATTTTCCACAAAATAAATTGATTATAATTAAAGTTATTTTAAAAAGCCATATTCTGAAATCGGGATGAAGCAGCTCCTCATTTTATTCGTTTTTTTGGTAAAAACCATCTCAGCGCAAGAGCCTATTACTTTTGCTAATGATCATTTTAGCGGGATTAGCGCTGCTCCTGTTTCGCCAACGCAACCGTATCTTAATGAACAAAATTTCGATATCAATCTTTTTGCGGAAGATGTTTTTGCAGAAAACAATTATCTGTATATTTCCAGACAAAGCATTTTGGGAATTACTAAAGCAGAAATAGCTACTGCAAATCCCAAAAAAGGAATTTCGGGCGAAACGGATTCTGATGTAATGGATTATTTCAATAAAAATACGGCAACTTTCCACGTCAGTTCGCAAATAATGGGTCCTTCTTTTTCATTAACAAAAAATATCCTGGAAAAGAAATTTACTTTCGGTATTTTTACCCGGCTGCAAACACAGGCATCAGGAATCAGGATTGATAATTATCTCCGTTTTGAAAATTCAGGCACAGATCCTCCGGAAACATATCTACTGCAACCTTTTAAAACCAATGTGATGAACTGGGGAGAAATTGCATTGCATATTTCCACAGGATTAGGGGAAAATACAGAAAACCAATGGATTTTTGGTGCTAATCTGAAATACGAATTGGGATTGGATGCCGTTTTTATCAACAACAAAAAAAACTCCATTTTGCGTAGAATTCCGCAGGAAGATGAAAGCTTCCACACCGAAATTTCAGATTATGATGTGGACACTTTTTATGTCACTTCCTACGATTTTGAAAATGAAAAATATACCGCTAAAAAGCAAGGAAGCGGTTTTGGTTTGGATTTCGGAATTGCGTATTTGAAAAAGGATGAAAACTCTCATAAATATAATTTCAAAATCGCACTCAACCTTCTGGATTTTGGATATATCAATTTTCAAGGAGCACAACATCATCTGAAAGGATCAACTTTTGAATTTGAAAGTATGAAAAATAATAAATTCAAAACTCCGGAAAAATATATGCAGCTCATCAGCGAAAAAATATACGGAAATCCCAATCAAAGTTTAGTGGGAAACCAGTTGAAAATAGGACTTCCTACCAGTTTGCATTTCAATGCAAGCAAAGAGATCAAAGAAAATAATTATCTGAATTTCGATTGGATCCAGCGCATTCGCATTTTCGAAAACAGCCTGAAAAGAAGCAACGTTTCCACCATTTCCTATCACTACCAGAAAGAAGTTTTCGGTGGCGGAATTTCTGCATCCATTTACGAATATAAAGATTTGCGGTTTGGCGGATATCTGCGGATTGGTCCGCTGATTTTAGGAAGCGAAAATGCATTTCCACTGCTCTTCAAACACCGGCATTTGCACGCCGCAGATTTCTACATCGCTCTGAAACTTTCACCATTTTGGGACAATGAGCTGAAACGGCGACAAAGAAGCAAATGCAATTGCGATTAATATATCTTTTTTTTGCATTTAAATTCTTACTTTTCCCAAAAATATAGAAAATGACCAGTATTTGGGAAACCGAAACTTTTTACAGGAAAAGAAACATCATTATCATCGGTTCAGGATTTACCGGACTTTGGACTGCAATTTCCATAAAAGAAAAAAATCCTGAAACATCGGTTTTGGTGATTGAAAGAAATCCTGTCCCTACTGGTGCTTCTACCAGAAATGCAGGTTTTGCCTGCTTCGGAAGTTTAACAGAAATCATCTCCGATTCCGAGAAAATGGGTTGGGAAAAAACCTTGGATCTCGTCAGAAAGCGTTTTGAAGGATTGAAAAAAATCCGCAGCTATTTTCCCGATTCCGAAATTGATTTCGATTGTTGTGGAGGATACGAAATTCTGAATAATGAAGAGCCTTTACAGAAAATTGATGAAGTGAACAAAAATCTGAAATCCGTAACCAAAACCGAGAAAACCTACTTTTTAAACAACGAAAAAATTAAAGAATTCGGGTTGAAAAATTCCAGATTCTTAGTTGAAAATCCTTTGGAAGGAAGCCTGCATTCCGGAAAGCTGATAATGCAGCTTCTGAAAAAATGTTACGAATTACAAATCGAATTTCTTTTCGGGTCCGAAGTACAATCGGTTTTGGAAACCGAAAATGAAACCGAAGTTCGGCTTTCTGATAAAACTTCCGTCCGTTCCGAAAAAGTGATTTTTTGTACCAATGCTTTTAGCAATAAGTTTTTGGAAAATGAAAATATAATTCCGGCTCGCGGACAGATTCTTTTAACCGAACCTATTGAAAATTTAAAACTGAAAGGCACCTTTCATTATGATGAAGGATTCTATTATTTCCGGAATCTTGGAAACCGAGTTTTGTTGGGCGGTGCAAGAAACCGGGATTTCAAAACAGAAGAAACCTCAGAATTTTCCACTACAGAATTTTTGCAAAATCATCTGGAAGAATTTTTAAAATCCGTAATTCTACCCAACCAAAACTTCAAAATCGAAAAACGCTGGAGTGGAATTATGGCAATGGGAAATGAGAAAACCCCGATTGTAAAACAACTTTCTGAGCGGCAGTTCTGCGCAGTCCGTCTTTCCGGAATGGGTGTTGCGCTGGCTCCGAAAATTGGGGAAATGGTGGTGGAAATGGTTTTACTATAATCTATTTTTTCCTGAAAATAGCCCTGATTGAAGTGGAAATCCCGCAGTATGCGATGGTAAAAGCGATGGAACGAGGAATTGAAACGGAAAGCAGGAAAAAGCTCCAAAAAAAATTCTGAATAAAATGCGTAAATTTGCTCATCAAAAAATAGATTGTGATAGCACAAGAACAGTTCAAAGAAATTCAATCCAGGATTGAAGACCTTCATAAATACCTACAAATCGAAAAAAAGAAAATCGAAATCGCCAACGATGATGAGAAAACTGCTGCTCCCGAATTTTGGGACAATCCGAAAGAAGCCGAAGTTTTCCTGAAGCAGTTGCGTTCCAAAAAAAAATGGGTAGAAGATTATCAGGAAATATATTCCCAGTTTGAAGATTTGCAGGTCTTGCAGGAATTCGCAAAGGAAGATCCAGATTCTGAAAAAGAATTGGATGAAGGTTTTCCTGAATTGGTAGAAAAAATTGAAGATCTGGAGTTCAAAAATATGCTTTCCAATGAAGGCGACGAACTTTCTGCCGTTCTGCAAATTACTGCCGGAGCTGGCGGAACAGAAAGTTGCGATTGGGCATCGATGCTGATGCGGATGTACACGATGTGGGCGGAAAAGCAAGGCTACAAAATCCGTGAGCTGAATTTTCAGGAAGGTGATGTTGCCGGTGTGAAAACCGTAACGCTGGAAATTGACGGAGAATACGCTTTCGGTTATCTGAAAGGCGAAAACGGTGTTCACCGATTGGTGAGGATTTCACCTTTTGATTCCAATGCGAAAAGACATACCAGTTTTGTTTCGGTTTACGTGTATCCGTTGGTAGATGATACCATAGAAATCAATATCAATCCGGCAGATATTTCTTTTGAAACCATGCGAAGCTCCGGAGCAGGAGGACAAAACGTGAACAAGGTGGAAACCGCAGTTCGGCTTCGGCACGCACCAACCGGAATTATTATTGAAAATTCCGAATCGCGGTCCCAGCTTCAGAACAAAGAAAAAGCAATGCAGCTATTACGTTCCCGATTATATGAAATAGAGCTGGAAGAACGGATGAAAGCCCGAAACGAAATTGAAGCCAATAAAATGAAAATTGAATGGGGAAGCCAAATCCGGAACTACGTGATGCATCCTTACAAACTGGTGAAAGATGTAAGAAGCAGTTTTGAGACTTCTGATGTAGATGGTGTAATGAACGGAAATCTCACGCCTTTTCTGAAAGCGTATTTAATGGCGGATGGAACGGCGGTTTCGGAAGATGATATCGATCTTTAAAAATTAAAAGTTAAAAGTTCTTAATAAATTTCATTTCAAATTTTATTAAGTTATTTTTGTAAAAGTTATACAATATACTGAATGGATCATTTTGAAAGCTGGAAGGATTTATTAAATCCTGAATTTTACATAAAACTGGGCGGTTTTTGGCTCATCTTATTCATTATTTTTGCGGAAACCGGCCTGTTTGTAGGATTTTTCCTTCCGGGTGACAGTCTGCTCTTTATTTCCGGGATTTACGCTACGGAAATCATCAATGAAACTTTCGGCTCTTTCGGAAGTGATTTTGTGGATACTTCTATCCTTGCATTCTGCATTTCACTTGCTGCAATTATCGGGAACGAAGTAGGATATTTTTTTGGCAGAAAAGCAGGACCTGCGCTTTATAAAAAGGAAGATACTTTTCTTTTCAAGAAAAAATATCTTTTTCAGGCGCACGATTTTTTTGAAGATCACGGATCTTTAGCCGTAATTATGGCGAGATTTCTTCCGGTTGTGAGAACTTTTGTTCCTATTGTTGCCGGAATTGTGGATATGGATAAAAAGAAATTCCTGAAGGATAACATTATCGGTGCCGTTCTTTGGTCTTTCAGTTTGGTATATGCCGGACATTATCTGGATAAGCTTTTCCGTGATGAATTCGGGATTGATCTGAAATCCAAATTAGAGTACATCATCATCACCATTGTTTTGGTAACCACGCTTCCTGTGATTTTTAAATTTTTCTTCGGGAAAAAACGCGAAAACAGAACGGAGCAATAAACTGCTTTCTCGGCAATAAAATAAAAACGGTGCTAAAATTATTTAGCACCGTTTTTTCAGTATCGAATAAATTTACAGGATCAGCATTGCATCTCCGTAAGAATAGAATTTATACTTTTCTTTAATGGCTTCTTCGTATGCATGCATCACAAAGTCTTTTCCAGCAAACGCTGCAATCATCATTATCAAAGTAGATTTCGGAGTATGGAAATTGGTAATCATCGCATTGGCAACACCAAAATCGTGAGGCGGATAAATAAATTTATTGGTCCAACCCTGAAATGGCCCGATTTTTTTGTTCGAAGAAACCGACGTTTCCAAAGCCCGCATTGTAGTTGTTCCTACAGCGCAAACTCTTCTTTTTTCCTCAACTGCAGCATTAATAATAGCAGCATTTTTCTCATCGATAATCACTTCTTCGGATTCCATTTTATGTTTTGAAAGATCTTCCACTTCAATCGGGTTGAAAGTTCCCAATCCAACGTGAAGTGTGATTTCAGCAAAATCAATTCCTTTGATCTCCATCCTTTTCATCAGATGTTTGGAGAAGTGTAATCCTGCAGTTGGTGCAGCAACCGCACCTTCTATTTTTGCATAAATCGTTTGGTAGCGTTCCGAATCTTCCGGTTCTACTTCTCTTTTGATGTATTTCGGAAGCGGAGTTTCCCCAAGTTCTTTTAGCTTTGCACGAAATTCTTCGTATGATCCGTCGTACAAAAACCTCAATGTTCTTCCTCTGGAAGTGGTATTGTCGATTACTTCCGCAACCAAAGATTCATCTTCTGTGAAAAACAGCTTGTTCCCGATTCGGATTTTTCTTGCAGGATCTACCAGTACATCCCAAACTCTGGTTTCCTTGTCCAGTTCTCTCAAAAGGAAAACCTCAATTTTGGCTCCGGTTTTTTCTTTATTTCCGTAAAGACGAGCCGGGAAAACTTTGGTATTGTTGAAGATGAACAAATCTTTTTCATCAAAATAATCCACTACATCTTTGAAAAGCTTGTGCTCAATAGTTTCTGTTTTGCGGTCTAGCACCATTAATCTTGCTTCATCGCGGTGTTCGGAAGGATGTTCTGCCAATAATTCTTCCGGCAGATCGAAATTAAAATCAGATGTTTTCATTAAAAATTTTTTAAATTACGGTTTAAAAATTTGCGAGGTGCAAAGATACGATATTCCGAACCCGTTTGTCAAGTTTTTATTGGATAATGATGAAAATACTTTTCTGGAAGGGATTTTTTCATCCGAAAACAAAATGATTACTATGAATTTTGAAATTCCTGAAAATATATTTTATGTTACCCTAAAAATGATTTTAGTTTTTGCCATTCGGTTAATTTTTTCTCTAAAGGAATGGTATGGAGCGGACTGGTTGAAGGCAAAACAAAAACCGGAATTTCGGTTTCTTTTCCCATCATTTTTTTCAGGTTTTTGAACGATTTTTGTCCGTTACAGAAAATCGCATTTATATTCGGAAACTTCTGAAGTAATTCTGCAATCTGGTTGCCATCCTCGTTCCGGATTTCAGAATCCAGACTTCCTTTTCGTTCACAGGAACCGATGACATCCCAAAGTGCGATTTTGTTATTTTTCAGGAGTTTTTACCTTTCGGAATAATCAGCAGAGAATTCTTGATTAAAAAGGATAAATAATATTTTCCAAAATCCATTTTGTGGATGTGCATAATATTGCTGCATCTGCAAAGACCGGATACCCGGAACTGAGCCTAAAATCAGGATTTTAGAGTTTTCGGAAATTATGGGCGGAAAAGAAGAAATTCTTTCGTTCATCATCAACAAAAATATAAAACCTTTTTGTTTTTCTCCACCTTATAAACGGAATTTCACAAAAGTAGAAATCTGTATTCTGAATATGGAGAGTCGTTGTTGATCTGCATTTTTTTCAAGAAATACACAACAATTATTATATAAAAAAGCAGAATCTGAGATCCTGCTTTTTTAATTATTTTTAAATACACGATTACATTTTATATCTCTTTAATAATTTCACTCCTTGGGAGTTGAAACACAATCAAAAAAAATTGTACTTAAACTGATTATAATGTTTCTTTCAGCCAGTCAAAAAATTCTCTTTGCCAAACCAAACCGTTTTGCGGATGCAATACCCAGTGGTTTTCGTTCGGGAAATAAAGGAATTTTGTTTTCAGACCTCGCAGTTTTGCTGCCTGAAAAGCTTCCTGCCCTTGCTCATACGGAACACGATAATCAATCCCACCTTGTACAATCATAATCGGCTTATTCCATTTTTCAACAAAATTGGAAGGATTAAATTCTGTATAGGCTTTCGGAAGCGGGTTTTCAAAAGGTGAACCGATGTCCCAATTTGCAAACCACAATTCTTCTGTTGTTAAAGCCCAGGATTTCATATCGAACAATCCGTCGTGCGCAATGAATGTTTTGAAACGGTTGTTATGAATTCCTGCCAACATAAAAACGCTGTAACCTCCATAACTTGCACCAACAGCGCCCATTCTGTCGCCATCTACATAGGGTAAAGTTTTTGCAAAATCTGCGGCTGCCAAATAATCTTTCATCGGCTGTCCGCCCCAATCTCTGGAAATATCTTCGTTCCATTTTACGCCCCAACCCGGCATTCCGCGACGGTTTGGTGCTACTACGATGTAACCGTTTGCTGCCATTAAAGCAAAATTCCAACGAACAGAGAAAAACTGTGTGAGACCGGATTGTGGACCGCCCTGACAATATAGAAGCGTAGGATATTTTTTGTTCGGATCGAAATTCGGCGGATAATGAAACCATACTCCCATTTCTTTTCCATCGGTGGTTTTCACCATTTTCAGTTCGGATTTTCCGGGAGTTATTTTCGCATAATTATCTTTGTTCACTTCTGTTAGCTGCTTCATTTCTCCGTTTTTCAGATTTACGGAAAACAAATCCGCATTATGGTTGATATCGGTTCTTGTTACAAAAAGTGTATTTCCCTGCATCTCAATAATATCGTTCACATCAAAGTCACCTTTTGTAACTTGCTGAACTTTAGAGGTTTTCGGATCTACGGAAAAAAGCTGTTGCGTTCCCCGAAAAGCGGTAGAAAAATAAAGCATTTTGGAATCCTGGCTCCAGAAAGGTGCTGCTGCACTTTCGTCCCAGTTTTTTGTAAGATTGGTGGTTTTCCGGGATTTCCAATCCATAATTTTGATATCATTTTTATCTGCTTCGTAGCCGTCTCTTTCCATACTTGTCCAACTCAGGAATTTTCCATCCGGACTAAAAGCGGGATTCACATCATAACCTTTATTACTTTCGGTGAGATTTTCGGTTTTTCCTGTTGCCAGATCGTAAGCGAAAATATCGGTATTGGTGGATTTTGCATATTCTGCACCGCTTAAAGATTTGGTTACATACAGCAATTTTGATGAATCGGGACTCCATATAAAATCTTCGCTTCCGCCAAAAGGTCTTTGTGGCGAATCCCAGGTTTTCCCTTCCAGCAGATCTTTTGCATTTTCTGCTTTTTCGGAAACATTGGCTACAAAAACGTGGTTGTATTTCCCTTCATTATAATAATCCCAATGACGGTGATTAAGATCTGTATATATTTGTGCAGTGGTTTTCGGGGTATCGGAATATTTGTCTTTTCCTAAATTTTTCTCTACCAAAACCTGCTTGCTGAAAGCAACTTTCTTTCCGTCCGGCGAAATTCGGATATTATCGGCATCGCCCAAAACATAAAATTCTGTCCAGGTCTTCCCGTTGTCTTTTGAAAGGTAAATTTTATCGTTTTCCTGCGCATACATTCCGTTGGAATCCCACTGAATCAATGATTTTTTTCCTAAATCAATTTCTGATGCTGCATTATTTTTCAGATCAAGAACATATTTTTTGGATTTTGTTTTTTCGGTTTTCAAATCTACTTTTCCTACGTTGTAAACCAAGGAATTCTGATCAGGAGAAACGGCAGAAACGGAAAATTTGTTAAGTGTCCAAAGCATTTCCGGGGTCATCACATTTTGTGCTTTCATCAAAAAAGGTGCTGCCATTGCGAGCAAACTGTATTTTAATTTCATAAAAATTGAATTTTCAGAGAATTTCAAAGGTAGGAAATTCTGGTTGTTTGGTATTTATTTTATAAAGTAAGTTGTGATTAAACTTTATCAATTCATAAAAAAAAATTAATCTTCGTCTGAAAGGAAAATTCCGTTGAGCAGCGAAGTGAGGAAAGAGAGAATAATCCCAAAAAGCATAGCCCACCAAAACCCGTCGAACTGGATTCCGCTAACTAATTTCGCCGATAAAAGGATTACGGCTGTATTGATAACAAGTGCAAAAAAACCAAGCGTGATAATGGTAAGCGGAAGCCCGATAAACTTGAGGACAGGTTTGAGGAAAGTGTTCAGGATTCCCAGAATAATAGCAAAAATAAGTGCGGAAGTAAAATCGCTAATGTGCACTCCGATATTCAGATATTTTGCCAGAAAGAATGCAACTGCGGCAGTAATAAGGAGGCGTAAGATTAATTTCATAATAGTAAAGTTTAATCCAAATGTAGCACTTTTAAAATTAAAAATCGGTAGAAATCCCAACAATCCAATCCATTTGAAATTTGTATTTTTGAATATAAAAAACAGAACAATGCCCCATCATTTGCTTTTAGTATTTCATCTTTTGGGAGCCTGCATTTGGGTAGGCGGACATTTGGTGCTTGCATTGGGAATACTGCCGGAAGTTCTGCGAAAAAAATCTCCCGAAACTCTTCTGAACTTTGAAAAGAAATACGAAAAAATAGGACTGCCTGCGTTATTAGTGATGGTGATTTCCGGCATTTGGATGTCGTATCAGTTCGGGATAAAAATGCAAAACTGGTTTCATTTTGAAAATCCGCTGGAAACTGCCATTTCATTAAAGTTTATTCTTCTTTTCACCACTGTTCTGTTTGCGCTGAGCGCCAATATTTTTGTTTTGCCGAAATTATCACCCAAAACACTTCCATTAATGGCTTTCCACATTATTTCGGTTACTGTTTTGGGTATTGCCTTTTTAGTTGTAGGAAGTTTTATACGATATGGCGGGATTTCTGTATAATTGTAACAGAAAAAGGGAAAAATATGAAGCAGAATGTAACCTATACCAAAACAGAAATATTTGATTATGTGAATGATTTGATCAACGGTAAGATAAAAACACTGGATTTTTATCTGAACTTCACTTTGGAAGCAAGCCGTGATATCAAAAAAACATCAAAATACGACAGCATCCGGGAAGAAATTCAGGAAGAAATCTATCACCTCGACAAGCAGATGGCAAGCCTGAAAGAAATGCAGCAAAAAATCCGCAAAATCCCGAAATCTCCGGCAAATATTGTGCAACTCGGCTCTTTGGTAATGACCAATAAAGCACGGTTTTACATTTCTGTTTCTATGGGCGAATTTTTCTATAAAAACATCCGCTTTTATGCCATTTCTCCCGAAAGTCCGATGGCGCAAATAATGGCAGGAAAAAAAGCAGGAGACGAATTTGTGCTCAACCGCATCCACCAAAAAATCGAAAAGGTACTCTGAATTCCCCTCCTTTGGAGGGGTGGCAAAATTTTCAGAAAGAAAATTTTGACGGGGTGGTTTAAGATAAAAGATGTAATTTTACCCAATGGATAACGCAAAAATTTTAAAACATATCATCGAAGAGCGCCGCAGCATCTTCCCAAAAGATTATACCGATACCGAAATCCCGGAATCCGTAATTGATGAAGTATTGAGCGCCGCGGTTCTTGCTCCGAATCATAAACGAACCAAACCCTGGAGATTTAAAGTATTTCGTGGCGAAGAAAAAATTGCTTTGGGAAAAGAACTGCAAAACATTTACAAAGAAATAACTCCCGAATTTCAGTTTTTGCAGAAAAAATACGATGACATCCTTTTTAAAGCCACAAAAGCCGATACCATTATCACCATCGTTTGCGAATTCAGCGGACTTGTCCCGGATTGGGAAGAAATTGCTGCAACAGCAATGGCCGTCCAGAATATGTATCTCACTTGTACTGCCCACAGAATTGGCTGTTACTGGAGTTCTCCAAAACTGGTTGACCATCTGAAAAACGCATTGAAAACAGAAGAAAATCAAAAATGTCTGGGACTTTTTTATATGGGAAATGTGGTAAAGTAAAAGTAGCTTTTCTATATTTTAAGATTGGCTGATTAACAAACTGTTACATTTGATAAAAAATTTGTCAGATCCATTTTTTTCATTACATTTATCTTATAATTTTTTGATAATCAAATCTTTCAGCTATGAGAAAATATTTTTCCGATGAAGATTTGGTGAAAAATCTTTCACTATATTACCTCAACCGGCATTTGATCAAAAAGCCGATAGAGAAATATCACCGCCAGATTGATAGTTCCGAGCTTCACGAAAGAGAAAAATACAAGAAAAAATCCGAGATCCTTCTGCTCAATTCCTTTCTTCATCATTTTCCGAATATAGAGTTTCAGAATCTGGTTTGTGAAAGTCCTGATTTTATCGCTAAAATAGGTGAAAAAACCATCGGTATCGAGCTTACAGAAGTCATTAATCATCTGGAAATAAAAAAGATAGAATGTATTTTGAATAAAATTTTCAGAGAAACAGAAATTATTTTGGAAGAAGAAAACACTGCGAAATTTCGTGGTGTTTATTTTTTGGAATTCCGGAACGTAACTTTGCAGGATCTTCAGGAAAAAAGGGAAGAAATAATCCGCAGCATCCAGAAATCCGTAATCCGAAAAAAGCCTTTCGGTTTTGTAAAAAAAATCCGAAAATCGCCGCACCGGCGCAATGTTTTCATCACCCACGATTATACACTTAACCTTTTCGACGGGCTTTCATCAGAAAAAATCATCGAGCTGATCCACAAAAAAAATGAAAAATATCCGTACTACGACCGCAATGTAGATGAATGCTGGCTGGTAATTGTCTCGGATATGAATTCTCTTGCATCGCGCTATACCTTTATCCAGAACAAAGAAAACCTTAAACAGATCCAGTCGCCTTTTCATAAAATATTTCACCTCGAAAATCTTTGCGGAAACCTCACAAATATTAAGTAAATTTGTTAGAACCTCGAACTTTAAACCTTTAAACCATTATCATGAAAGATCTTTTAATCAAACGATTCCTTTATTATAAAGAACTTGGCGATAAAACTTTTGTACAGCTTTCGGAGGAAGAAATATTCTGGCAATATAATGAAGAAAGCAATTCTGTTGCAGTAATTGTGAAACACATCGCCGGAAATATGCTTTCGAGATGGACCAATTTTTTGCAGGAAGACGGCGAAAAAGGATGGAGAAACCGTGATTCGGAATTTGTGAATACGTTCAGAACAAAAGCCAAAGTTCTGGAATATTGGGAAAAAGGCTGGAAATGCCTGCTCGAAGCATTGGAGCAGATTTCTGAAGAAAACATCAGTTATACCATTTACATCCGAAACGAACCACATTCCGTTCTGGATGCGGTTTTACGACAACTCGCCCATTATCCTTATCATATCGGGCAAATTATTTACATCGCAAAAATGCTGAAAAACGGCGATTGGAAAACGCTATCTATTGCTAAAAACAAATCTTCGGAATTCAATAAAATGATGACGGAGAAAAGCGGGAACACCACTCAGAATTCGTCACCTGTTTGTTTTGCTAACAGCGATGAAGTTCGGGACGAGTATAAAACGGAATAAATTTTTTCGATTAATTTCATTTTTTTTAACGCTTACTTTTTCAATTTTCAATGGAATGATTCTATGAATAAAGCTATTTCCAAAGTGATCAAGCAAAATATTCTCTGAAGATTTTTTGAATGGATAGTCAATTCCAAATGATTTGGGGAACCGCGAAGCGGTGAAATTATTATAACCAGAATATCGTTGAAAAAATGAACGCCGAAGGCGTGAAATTATTTTTCCATAAAATGATTATGTCACGCCTTCGGCGTTCCTTTCTTCCACTCATTCATTATTTTATAAAAATTTCATTGCTTCAGAATTGAAAAACTTCAATAGTGATCATTATGTAACAGTAAGAAATGTACTTTCATTGAACGAACACCGAAGGTGTGACATTTCATTATCTGAAAATCTCATTACCACATCAACAAAATTTTCCTTAAATTTGCATCCTCAAAAATTTTTCAAAAAAATTGTCTAAAACCGCTGCATATCATACGCTTGGCTGCAAACTCAACTTTGCCGAAACTTCCACTATTGCCCGACAATTAACCAATGCCGGTTACAAAAAAGTAAACTTCGATGATAAAGCAAATGTGTACGTTATCAACACCTGTTCGGTGACAGAAAATGCAGACCGGGAATGCAAGCTTCATGTAAAACGCGCAATGAAAGCCAATCCTGATGGTTTGGTGGTGATTCTCGGTTGTTACGCACAACTGAAACCCGAAGAAATTTCGGAAATCGAAGGCGTAGATCTGGTTTTGGGAGCTAAAGAAAAATTCAATATTCTGAGTTATCTGGATGATTTACAGAAATCTGAAAATCAGGGAATTATACATTCCTGCGAAATTGATGAAGCCGATTTTTTCATCGGAAGCTATTCCATTGGTGACAGAACCAGAGCATTTCTGAAAGTTCAGGATGGCTGCGATTACAAATGCACGTATTGCACGATTCCTTTGGCTCGCGGAATTTCGCGTTCCGATACCATTGAAAATGTCATTAAAAATGCTAAAGAAATTGCAGAAAAAGGGATCAAAGAAATTGTTTTAACCGGCGTTAATATCGGTGATTATGGCAAAGGCGAATTCGGTAACAAAAAGCACGAACACACGTTTTTGGATCTGATAAAAGAACTGGACAAAGTAGAAGGAATTGAGCGAATCCGGATTTCTTCCATAGAACCGAATTTATTGAAAGACGAAAGCATTGAGCTGGTTTCAAAAAGCAAAAGTTTTGTTCCGCATTTTCACATTCCGTTGCAAAGCGGAAGCGATGATCTGCTAAAGAAAATGAAACGCCGTTACCTCACGAAACTTTATTCCGAAAGAATTTCAAAAATACGTGAAGTGATGCCCGATGCTGCAATTGGTGTGGATGTTATCGTTGGATTTCCGGGCGAAACCGAAGAAAAATTTTTGGAAACGTATCAGTATTTGAATTCACTTCCGATTTCGTATCTGCACGTTTTCACCTATTCCGAAAGAGAAAATACAGAAGCTGCCGAAATGGAAGGAATTGTTCCGATCCCGGAACGTAAAAAGCGTAACAAAATGCTTCGCATCCTTTCCGAGAAAAAGAAAATGGCATTTTACCAAACGCAGCTTGGCAAAACACTTCCCGTACTTTGGGAGCACGAAAACAAAAACGGAATGATGTTCGGCTTTACCGAAAATTATGTGCGAGTACAAAAACCTTTTGATGAAACTTCTGTCAACCAGATCGAATTTCTGAAGCTCGACAAAATAGAAAACGACGGAACTGTTTCCGTAGTTCCTGCATTTGAAGAATTTTTGGCGAGAGTATAGCTTATTCCATTTATTTTGAAAATCTTGGCTGCAGGATTTTTGCAATCAGTCCGGTCCAGCCCGTTTGGTGCGATGCTCCTACTCCACGTCCGTTATCTCCGTGGAAATATTCGTAGAACAAAATATAATCCTTGAAATCCGGATCTTCCTGAAACCTTGGATACTGATTATTGAACGGGCGTTTTCCGTTTTTATCTTTCAGAAAAATATTACTGAGGCGCTGTTCCAGACCATTTGCAATTTCATCAAGATTAGAAAAATTTCCGCTTCCTGTAGGATATTCCACTAAAAAATCGGGGCTGTAATAGAAGAAAAAACGCTGTAAGCTTTCAATAATCAGAAAATTGATGGGAAACCAAATGGGTCCACGCCAATTGGAATTTCCCCCAAAAAGTCCGCTGTCGCTTTCCGCGGGTGTATATTTCACGGAATAATCCATACCGTTAAGATTCAGGGTGAAAGGATTTTTTTCATATTCTTTGGATAAAGCACGAACTCCGAAGTCGCTTAGGAATTCTTCTGGATTCAGCATTCTGTGAAGCAATCTTTTCAACCGGTGTCCGCGCAGCAGGGAAAGCAGATGCTTGGAGTTTTCTCCTTTTATTTCCCAATGGGAAACAAGGGCGGCAAGCTGGGGTTTATTTTCCATAATCCAGTTCATTCTTTCCCTGAAAACAGGCATATTTTCAATCATTTCATTATCGATTACTTCTACTGCAAACATCGGAATCAGCCCCACAATTGTCCGCATCCGTAGATACATATGTGTTCCGTCTTTTGAGGTGAGTGCGTCATAAAAAAATTCGTCTTCATCATCCCAAAGGCTGAAGTTTTCGTCGCCCATATTATCAAGCGAATCGGCAATCTGCAAGAAATGTTCAAAAAATTTGCTGGCAAGTTCTTCATAAACTTTATTATACTGGGCAAGTTCCAAAGCGATGCGCATCATATTCAGTGCGTACATTGCCATCCAACTGGTTCCATCTGCCTGCTCCAGCTGTTCTCCGTTCGGCAGAACATCACTCCGGTCAAAAACCCCAATGTTGTCGAGTCCCAGAAATCCGCCTTCAAAAATATTATTTCCATTGTTGTCTTTTTTATTCACCCACCACGTAAAATTCAGGAGAAGTTTCTGAAAAACGACTTCCAAAAATTCGAGATCAGGTTTTTGGTTAAGATGTTCATCAATTTTAAAAACCCGGAAAACCGCCCAAGCGTGAACCGGCGGATTTACATCACTAAAGTTCCATTCGTATGCAGGAAGCTGACCGTTTGGGTGCATAAACCATTCGTAGGTAAAAAGCTTCAGTTGTTGTTTTGCAAAATCCGGATCGATGAGTGCAAAACTGAGTGTATGAAATGCGAGATCCCAAGTTGCGTACCAAGGATATTCCCATTTATCGGGCATGGAAATAATATGTCGGTTGTCGAGATTTTTCCATTCATAATTTCTGATTTTCTCTCTTGATTTTGGTGGCTTTACCTGTGCCGGATCGCCTTTCAGCCATTTTTCGACATTGTAATGATAAAACATTTTGTTCCAAAGCATTCCTGCGAAAGCCTGTCGTTGAACATATTTTTCGTCCTCAGTTTTTATTTCTTTCTGGATTTCTTTGTAAAATGCATCCGCTTCTGCAATGCGTTCAGAAAATATTTTATCGAAATTGGCAAAAGGATCTTCCAAATCTTTATCGGTTAATCTGAATTTAAAAACTTTGGTCTCGAAAAGCTGAAATTCTTCTTCAATAAAAAAGGAAGCTTTGGTTCCGGAATTTTTGGGATTGATGGACGCAGGATTTCCGCTGATGATAAAATCATTAATCCCATCTTTACAGAAATGTCCAAAATTAGGAGATTTATAAAGCTTGAAATTATTGGTTTCGTTATCACAAAATAAAGCTTTTTCTGAATGTTCAACGTATAGATTTTTAATTTCAAGTTCGCGGTGTTCTATTTTTATCTGTTCAGGATTTTCGGAAAACAAATTGGGTTTATAATCGTCATATCCCCAATTCCAGGTATTTCTAAACCAGATTGTAGGTAAAATAATTAACGGTGCGGAAAGTTTTGATTTGTTTACCACCGTAAGTTTTATCAAAATATCATTCTGGCTTTCTTTGGCATATTCAATAAACAGATCGAAATACTCGTTCTGGTCAAAAATCCCGGTGTCGATCAGTTCAAATTCCGGATTATTCTTTCCGAGGTTTGCATTTTTCTGAATAAGTTCTTCGTACGGAAATGCGTTTTGTGGATATTTGTACAGCATTTTCATATACGAATGCGTAGGTGTGGAATCTAGATAATAGTAATATTCCTTCACATCTTCGCCATGGTTTCCCTGTGCGTTTGTTAAACCGAAAAACCGTTCTTTCACCATTTTGTCTTTCCTATTCCAGAATCCTACGGAGAATACAAGCTTCTGCATATCGTCGCAAATGCCGCAAATTCCTTCTTCGCCCCAACGATATGTTTTGGCTTCGGCAGTGTCGTGGTTGGTATAATTCCAGGCGTCGCCATTGGCGCTGTAATCTTCGCGTACCAAACCCCATTCCCGATTGCTGACGTAAGGTCCCCATTTTTTCCAGGAAAGGTCGGAAAGTCTTTGTTTTTCGATATTCATTACCATTATTTTTGATGAAATATATTTGAATGAAACAGCCAAATGCGCCCCGGATCGAACGGTCTGTTTGAGCTCTTTCCGACGGTTTCTTCGAAACCGTCGGAAAAGCGAGTAGTGAGAGCCGGAAATGTGCGCCAAAAAAAATTTATCCTCCGGTAGAAAAACTTTCAAAAGTTGTCATTCCGCCATCGATAAAAATACTTGTCCCGGTAATATAATCAGATGCGTCGCTTGCAAGGAAAACGGCGAGATTGCCAATATCCTGTGGCTGCCCGATTCTGTTGTACGGAATTAATGTAAGAAGTGAATTCAGGGCTTCTGAAGTGTTCCAAGCGTTGGTATTAATGGGAGTTTGGATTGCGCCCGGACAAATAGAATTGACACGGATTTTATCGGCACCGTATTCCTGCGCCAAGGTTTGCATCAGCATCCGGATGGCGCCTTTGCTGGAAGCATAATTGGCGTGTCCTGCCCACGGAATAATTTCGTGAACGGAAGAAATATGGATGATTTTTCCGCAAGAAATGGATTTGGTTTCATCAATCCCGCGCCGGAGAAATTCTTTAATCGCTTCGCGGGCACAGAGAAATTGTCCGGTAAGATTAACTCCAATTACAGCGTTCCATTGGTCTAAAGTCATTTCCGTAAATTTTGCATCTTTCTGGATTCCAGCATTGTTCACCAGAATATCTACCGTCCCAAATTGTGCAACTATATCCTGAAACATCTTTATAACCTGGTCTTCTTTGGAAACATCGCATTGGTAAATCATTCCTTTTCCGCCTGCTTCAGCAATCTCCTTTAAAACCAAATTTGCCTGTTCCAAAGCTCCTTCAAATGGATAATTCACAACAACGGTAGCTCCTGAAGCTGCCATTGATTTTGCAATTCCGGCTCCGATTCCGCTGGAAGAACCTGTAATAATAGCGACTTGGTTTTGTAAGGAAATTTCCATTCTGTATGATTTTTATCTCAAATTTAGGAGAACATTTGCGGAAACCGTACAGAAAAAGAATTAAAGTTTTCTTAAATTTTTAAAGAAAGAAAATGCTGGAAGCCATTTTTCCAAGGTCTGGTTTTTCCGAAATCTTTATATCCCGCTTTCAAATAAGTTTTATAAGCTCCGGTGTTTTTGTTGTTTACAGCAAGAACGATTTCTTCGATTGCTTTTTCCGGGAAGTAATTTTCTATAAATTCCGGAATGTTTTTCATTGAAATTGTTCCGATTCCTTTTCCTTGAAATTTTGGATTTATAGAAAGCGAACGCAACAAAACACTTTTAGGATTTTCGGTAAGTCCTAATCTGTCATTCCCGAAATCCAAAACGAAAAATCCGACTGGAATTTCTTTCATAAAAATGGTAACCGGAAAAGCCTCAAAATCTCCCTTGTCATTTCTTTCCTTAATTTTTTGTAAAGCCGAATCTGCGGAAGAAGTGAAACCCGCCTGAATTTCGTCCAATTCATAATTCAGAAAAGGCAAATCTCCGGATTTGAAATTTTGCAGATGTATCATACAATTAATGATGGTAAATGTCATCATACTTTACACCGGCTTCAATTCTTATCGGCAAACTATTCTCTTCCGGAACAATCGGACAGCTGTAATCATAGGCGTTATAAGCACAAAACGGCTGATAGGATTTGTTAAAATCCAGAATAATTTTGTTTCCTTCCTGAATTTTCAGATCCATATATTTTCCGCCGCCATAGGTTTCTTTGCCATTGGTATCGTCCCGAAACGGAAGAAAAAGATAATTCTGATAATCGGGATTTTGCAACAAACTTAAGCTTTGATACAAGGTTAAAGTATAAGGTTTTCCGAAAATACGAAAAGTTGCTTTCCCGTATTCTTGATAGGTTTTTGTTTTTCCGGAAGAAGTTTGGATCTCAAAAGGCTTCGGGTTTTCTGTTTTCACCAGTTTTGCTTTTACCCGGTATTTCAGATTGATTGGGAAAAACGGATGTTCTTTAAAATTGGTGAAATTATCGCCACGAAGCGGCGTTTCTTTTGGATTTCTGTATTCGGAATTCAGCTCTTCCTGAAATTTTTTGATTTCTGCAATCTGTGATTTTTTTGATTGCGCAAAACCTAAAAATGAGATGAAAAGAAAAAAGAGAATTAGTTTTTTCATAATTTCAAATTTAAAGCAAGTGCGGTTGGTATTTTAAAAGCCATTATTCAAATTTACAGCAATTTCCTAAAAAACCAGACAAACTTCGATACTTATTAATATATTTGGCGGTTGAACGATGAGGGTAATCTGTATTTTTTTTCTAATGGTTTTCTGTTTTGCAAAGCTCACTGCACAACAGGACAGCATCTATATCCACGCGAAAATTTCTGCTGATAAAAAGTATGTTACGGTTTATCAGGAAATAATATATCATAATCCATTGGATCGTGATCTGAATGTCATCAAACTTCTGAACTGGATTTCTGCCTACAAAAACCGCCGCACTTCTCTGGTTTTCCGCAAACTGGAAGACCGTAAAAAAGATCTTTATTTTGCAAAAACAGAAGATTTGGGCGAACTTCAGAATCTGAAAATACAAATTGACAGCTCATCGGTTTTGGGATTGGATGCGCAGCGGGAAAATCTTTATATCCCACTTTCTTCGCCTTTGGCTAAAGGAAAATCTGTAAAAATAAATCTGGATTATACGCTGAAAATTCCGGTGAAAAATTTCACAGGTTACGGAACCGGGCTCAATCAGGTAGATTTGAAATATTTTTTTATTGTTCCCGACAGTTTTGAAAATGATCAACAGCCTGAAAAAAATTATATCGATATTGAGGAAACGCAGAACTGCAATACTTTTTGGAAAGTAATTCTGGATGTTCCGCCCGGATATTTTTCCAAAAGCAATCTCCCGGAAGTTTATCCTCATTATTTTGAAGGCATCCTGAAAACCGATCCCGAATTTCTGATTTCCGAAAATAATTTCCCTTCTACAAACCTCAGTATCAATGGAGAAAATGTACAAGTGGATTTTGGATATCCACTTTCTGAAAACGAAAAAGAAAACCTGGAATTTTATCTTCCGCTCCAGCTCCAATTTATCCAAAATAAAACCGGACTTCTGCCCAAAAAAATTTTTCTGAGCGAAAAGTTCAGGAAAGAAGAAGATTTTATCGGGAATGATGATATCCGTTTCTGGAAATTCCACTACAAACTTTTTACCGATGCCGAAAATACGGATATGGATTATTTCGGGATGATTGCAAAAAATGTTCTGACCCAAAATTTTGCATACGATAAAAATGAAGACCATTGGATGATTAACGGTTTGAAAACCTATCTGGAAATCCGCTATATCCAGCAATTTTACAAAGAACGGAATCTTTTGGGTGATCTTCCGGAAGAGGTGAAATTATTGGGACTTCGCCCTATAAAATGGTTTTATGCTTCCAAACTGAAGCTTTCCGAAAGATATGGTTTGGCGTATCAGTATATTGAAAGTGAAAATCTGGATCAGAAGATTGATGAGCGTTTTTCCAGGCTCAGCAATTTTAATAAAACGGCAATCAGCCATTTCGAAACGGGAAGTCTTCTTGGTTTTGTTTCCGAAAAAATGGGCAATGAAAATTTTGAAGATTTCCTGAAAAATTACATCTCCGAAAATTGTGAAAAGAAAGTAAACACCGAAGATTTTCTAAATCATCTTTCCCTAGCTTCCAATTATTCTTCTGAATTTCTGGATCATTTTATTCAGAAAAAACAAAGGGTAAATTTCCGGCTGAAAAATTACAGAAAAGAAGACGATCATTTTCAGGTAAAAATCGTGAAAAATACGCCGGAAAAAATTCCGTTCAAGATAGAAACTGAAGAGAAAAACGGACAAACAAAAACACTTTGGTTCGATACAGGAACATCTGAAAAGCCTGTGCTGTACAACATTCCGCAATCCAATGCATCGAAAATTCTTCTGAATAACGATTATATTTTCCCTGAAAGCAATTTCCGGGACAATTATCTGTATACAAAAGGGATTTTTGCCAATGCCAAAAAGCTTAAAATCAAACTTTTCAAAGACATTCCCAATCCGGAATACAACGAAATTTATCTGAATCCGAGAGTCAATTTCAATGCATATGACAAATTATTGCTGGGACTTAATTTCAAAAACATATCGCTTTTCCGCAGAAAATTTGCATATTCGGTAACGCCTTATTACAGTACAGGAACCCGGAAAATCACAGGAAATGCTGGAGTTTCTTACACTTTTATGCCTCCGGAATCTTTTTTCCGAAGTCTTCAGTTGGGTGTTTCCGGATCTTATTTCCATTACGATTACGATTTGAAATATCGTAAAGTGAGCACTTTTGCCAGTATTAATTTCACCAAAAATCCCAGAAGCGATATTAGTCGGTCTTTGTATTTTTCCTACAACTATTATCAAAAAGATCTAACTCCGGAGATGATTCTGAAGAATGATTATGCGAAATACAATCTTTGGAGCCTGAACTACAATTATTTCGACCAAAGGCTGATCCACGAAAATTATATTGGTGGCGGACTGCAATGGATGGAAGATTTCCAGAAAATATCCGCAGAAGTTTTTTACCGTTACGAATATGCAAAAAACAAAAAGATAAGCTTCCGGTTTTTTGGTGGATATTTCCTTTCCAATCATACCAAAAATAATCTTTTCAATTTTGGTGTTTCGCGGGTTTCCAATTATTCTTTTTCTTACGGATTAATTGGGCAAAGTGCGGTTTCGGGAATCCTTTCTCAGCAATTGGTAATTGCGGACGGAGGTTTCAAATCCTATGTTGCTCCATCGGTCAATCAATGGATTGGTGCGGTGAATATGGATTCGAAAATTTGGAAATGGTTCAATATTTATGCGGATGCGGGAATTTATAAAAACAAATTTCGAAATCCGCAATTTATCTGGGACAGCGGAATAAAGCTTGCCGTAATTCCCGATTTTCTGGAGTTATATTTTCCGGTGCAATCCTCATTAGGCTTCGAGCCGTCGTTTAAAGATTATGGGAAAAGAATCCGTTTTACACTGGTACTGAATTTTTCTGCGATTGCCAATACGTTTAGAAAAGGTGTTTTTTAGTAGGATGAAAGATGAAGTTTGGAGGATGGAGTTTTTGGGAATTTGGGAATTTGAAAATTAAATCTTGAATCTTGAACTTTGATCCTTGAACTTTGATCCTTGAACTTTGAACCTTTAATTTTGAATTTTGAACCTCGAACCTTGAACCTCAACCTCACAACTTCCACCATTTCATCAATACTTCCCTTTCCACTTTTTATCCATTTCTTCACGGATTTTTTTTTCGGTGGAATTTTCTCCGGGATCGTACAGTTTGGTTCCCGAAATTTCTTCCGGCAGGAATTCCTGATCTGCAAAATTTCCTTGAAAAGAATGTGCGTATTGATAATCTTTTCCGTAATCCAGATCTTTCATCAGTTTCGTTGGTGCGTTTCGCAAATGCAGTGGAACAGGTAGATTTCCGGTTTTTTTTACCAAAGACAAAGCTTCATTAATCGCTTTATAAGTAGAATTGCTTTTCGGGGAAACAGCAAGATAAACTGCACATTCGCTAAGAATAATCCTTGATTCCGGATTTCCGATTACGTTTACTGCCTGAAAACAATTATTAGCGACCACCAAAGCATTCGGATTGGCAAGACCAATATCTTCTGCAGCCAAAATAAGCATTCTTCTGGCAATAAATTTCACATCTTCGCCACCTTCAATCATCCGAGCCAGCCAATAAACAGCACCATTCGGATCGCTTCCGCGCATTGATTTTATAAAAGCGGAAATAATATCGTAATGCTGCTCTCCGTTTTTGTCGTAAAGAGCCATTGTTTCCTGCAAAACCGAAAGTACATTTTCATTGGTAATTTCTTTCTCTTTTGAGTTTTTGTACTGGTTCAGAACCAACTCCACGGAATTAATCAGCTTTCTGGCATCACCACCAGAATATTGGATAAAAGCTTCTTTTTCTTTAATCTTGAATTTCGTATTTTCTTCAGTATTATATTTTTCAAGAGAAATCTCCGCCAGTTCTTCCAGCTTTTCATAGCTTAAAGATTTCAGAATGTACACCTGACTTCTCGATAAAAGTGCGGAAACTACTTCGAAACTTGGATTTTCAGTGGTTGCACCAATAAGCACAATCCAGCCTTTTTCCACAGCGTGAAGCAAGGAATCCTGCTGCGATTTATTGAACCGGTGGATTTCATCGATAAACAAGATCGGCGATTTTCCTGAAAAAAGATTTTGTTTTTTCGCCTCTTCTATTACTTCCCGAACATCTTTAACTCCGGAAGAAACTGCGGAAAGTTTGTAGAATTTCCGTCCGGATTTTTCGGAAATTATTTCTGCCAATGTCGTTTTTCCAGTACCGGGAGGTCCCCAAAAAATCAGAGAGTTCAGCGTATCATTTTCCAGCATTGTACGGATGGTTCCGTTTTTTCCTGTAAGATGTTCCTGTCCCAGAACTTCATCTAAATTTTTCGGGCGAAGCTTTTCTGCTAAAGGGATATTCTGGTTCAAAAGAATGAAAATTAAGTTTTAGATAGAAATTGAATTTTAATGCTGTAACAAATTCCCGGAACTTTTACTAACTCTTCGGGTTTTGGTTCAACAAATTTACATTAAAATTTAAAAATTTTTAACCTATTTTTGTACCGTTTTGAAACTGACATTCAACAAAATTATTACTTTTCCGTTGGTGGTATTTATAAAAATCTACCAATGGTGCATTTCGCCGCTACTTCCAAAAAACTGCCGGTACGAACCTACCTGTTCCCATTATATGGTGGAAGCTTTGCAGGTTCACGGGATTTTCCGGGGATTTTGGATGGGACTGAAAAGAATTTCGAGATGTCATCCTTGGGGCGGAAGCGGATATGATCCTGTACCGCCGAGATGTAAACATTAATTATTAAAAAAATTTGAAAATGAGTACTCTATTTTTCAGAGCCTTTTTATTGGTTCTTTCCTGTTTTTCTTTAAATGTTTTTTCGCAGAATTACCAGGACGGATTATCGAATGCCAGCATTCTGGTGAATTCTGAAACAATTCCTGTGAAAGTTTTTTCCTCGACGGATTATACCACTTTCCGTGATTTTGCGCAGAAAAACGTACCCAATTCTTTGGTTATCATAAACGAAGTAAATTTCGAACCGGGTAACGAAATGAAAAATGAATACAACCGAAATACGATTGCAGAATTTCAGAAAGATGGTTATCAGTTTCTGGATAAAAATATGAAACCGGCAGAAGTACAGATAACACCGGAAAATATTGCTGCCATAAAATATCTTCTGAAAACCGATAAAAAAATATCCGCAACCGATACGGTAAATCTGGAAACGGAATACAAAATCTGGGATCCATCAAAAGGGATAAAATTGGGACCTATTACCCTGCATTTTTATAGCTTGATGTTTATTCTGGCTTTCGGATTGGGATATATCTTGATGACCCGAATTTTTAAAATTGATAATGTAAATCTGAAATATCTGGATCCGCTTTTTACGTGGACATTAATCGGAACCATTCTGGGTGCCAGACTGGGACATGTCATTTTCTATCAGCCGGAACTTTTCAAAGAAGATTTCTGGAGTGTTTTCTTGCCGATACAGACGAAACCGGAATTCAAATTCACGGGATTTTCTGGTTTGGCAAGTCACGGTGCAACGATTGCCTTAATTTTTACAACGCTGTATTATTCTATCAAAATTATTAAGAAAAATCCGTTTTGGGTGTATGACAGAATTGGGATTGTTGTAGCATTGGGCGGTGCGTTTGTAAGAATGGGAAATTTTTTCAACTCCGAAATTATCGGGAAACCTGTTGCCGGAAACTCTCCTTTTGCTTTTCTTTTTCCACAAATGAGCGATGAGTACGGCTTAACGGTTCCGCGATATCCAACCCAGCTTTTCGAAGCTGCCGGATATTTTTTACTTTTTATTTTGCTGTGGATTTTGTATCGTTATACTAATAAAAAATATCAGCAAGGATGGCTGTTCGGATTGTTTTTCATCATTCTTTGGGCGGTAAGGTTTTTTGTAGAATTTCTAAAAGAGCCACAAGGTGACGAGTTCATCAGCATTGGTGGATTAAATACTGGACAGGTTTTATCGATCCCGTTTATGATAGCCGGATTTGTGATTATGCTTTACTCCAAAAAAAATACAATTACTGAAGCTGAAAATGAGAAACCTGAATAATTTAATTTCTTTTTTTCTTTAAAAAAGATTAGTAAAAAGCAAAAATAAGCAAAACGGTTAAAACCTTTGCTATACAAGGCTTTATAAAAAGAGTAGTCTTAGTTCGGAAGTCGGTGTCTGATAGGTTTGGGGCTTAAATTGACAAGGTTAGGTTACTAATTCGTTACCGATTGACAAAGGTAATGATATGGCTTAACTGATTATATTTCAGTCTTTTGCGCCCTTTTCTACATTCCCTTGTAACTCAATGTAATTTAATTTTAAACATTAAACATTTGAGTTATGGAGCAGACAAAAAAATCGACGTTCAAACTGCTTTTCTATTTGAAAAAGAACGAACTGAAAAAGAACGGTAATGCCCCGATTATGGCACGTATTACCATTGACGGAACCCCTAAGACTTTCGGAACAAAGTTAGAAATTGACCCCAATAATTGGGATTTGAAACACGGAAGAGTTCAGGGAAAAAGTGCGCAGGCACTAAGCATTAATAAAAAACTGGATAACATACGTGGGCGTATCGACAAGATTTATGAAGATATGCTGAAGCACGAGGGCTTTGCGACCGCCCAAAAAGTAAAGCTATCTTTTTTAGGTGTTGGTGTAATGGATGATGCAATACTTAAAGTCTTCAACGACCAAAATGAGGATTTTAAAAAACTGGTCGAAAAGGAAGAACGCTCACAAAGCACCTACAACAAGTATATCACAGTTTACAATCATCTTACCACGTTTATCAAAGAACGCTATCATCGTGATGATATGGCTTTCCGGGAATTGACTGCCGATTTTATCCGGGAGTTTGATTTTTACCTCCGGTACGATTTACAGTCTTCGCATAATACGGTTTGGGTGTACACGATGCCTTTATTAGCCGTTGTGGAACTGGCTATTAAAAAGGGCTTGATACGTGATAATCCGTTTCAGGATTATGAAATCAATATGGAAGAAACTGACCGGGGTTATATCCTTAAAGAAGATGTAGAAAAGCTGATGATGTGCGTACCACCGCACCCACGGTATGAACTGGTAAAAGACCTGTTTATTTTTAGTTGTTTTACCGGACTTGCTTATGCGGATATTAAAAAACTGACAAGGAACAATATTCAATCATTCTTTGACGGTCATCAATGGATTATCAGCAGGAGAAAGAAATCAGATATTGCTTCAAATGTTCGGTTAATGGAAATCCCTAAGCGTATCATTGAGAAGTATCAGGGTACGACAAGGAATGAATTTATCTTTCCGGTTCCGACTAATGCAACCTGCAATACGCACATAGGTAAACTGGTTGAAAAAGCAGAGATTATTACAGAACAAAAAGTAACCTTTCACACGGCAAGGCATACTTTCGGAACAATGTTTTTGACCGAGGGCGTACCGCTTGAAAGCCTTAGCAAAATGATGGGGCATAAAAACATTTCCACCACACAGATTTATGCTAAAATTACAAGCCAAAAAATCAGTAAGGATATGGATTTAGTTACCCCTAAATTCAAAGCAATGGAAGAAGCGTTTATGATGGCAATATAATCGGCTTTTATCTAATCACAATGAGCAGAACTTAACGGTTCTGCTTTTTTTATGCCTATGCTTTTTGTGTAGGTAAAGCACATTTACTTTCCTCTATGCAATCCAACGCTGTAAAAGAGCTTATTACCTACTTCAGAAATAGAAAATTGAAAAACGAAACCTTTATCTAACGCTCCCTGCTATTCCATTTTTCAAATTTCTATTGCAGGCTATCATAGCCTGGTCATTAATGCCATAAAAATTTAGAACAGAAAATTTCCACAATCAACCGGTAAAAAGGCAGCTAAGTTATAGCGGGCAGCCACCGCACACACACACCAATAAAAAAAACGAATGAACGGTTTCCCCCTAAAGGAACCCCCATTAAATCATTTTTTTTCTTGGTCATCGCTGTTGCCCGCTTGGATTATCTGCTTTCTTTTTTCCGGTTTTTCTTTTGGAAAAATTTATGCGAAGCGGAGCAGAGCAAACCACAACGGGAAGCGGGAAACGAGAAAAGCGAGTGAGTAAATAACATTTTTTCAAACATCAAAATTTTAGCATTATGGCACACAACATCAATTTCAACGAGCAAACAGGACGTCATTCATTCTTCAGCGTTCAACAAAAAGCGTGGCACGGTTTGGGGCAAATCGTAGAGCAGTACCCAACAAGCGAGGAAGCAATAGTACACGCAGGCTTAGATTACGAGGTTATCAAATCCCCACTGTTTACACAGGGCAGAACAATGAGCATAGGCGACAGCGGAGAACTGATTGAAGCCAATGACATCTTAGTACCTAACAGTTTCGCCACACTTCGCACCGACACCAATACACCGTTAGGCGTAGTAGGCAAAGACTACCATATCGTACAAAACCGTGAGGCATTTAATTTCTTTGATGCTATTGTAGGTGGAGGCGAGGGAATATTGTACGAAACCGCAGGGGCATTGGGCAACGGGGAACGCATTTTTATCACTGCCAAGCTACCCGACTATATCCGTGTAGGTAACGGCGACGACGTAACAGAAAAGTACATTTTCTTAACCACAAGCCACGACGGTAGCGGAAGTATTACCGCAGCATTTACCCCTATCCGTATCGTATGCCAAAACACCCTTAACGCTTCATTGCGGAGTATGACCAACGTAGTGCGTATCAAACACACGTCAGGAGCAAAACAACGCCTTGAAAACGCTCACAAGGTTATGGGGCTTGCCAACACCCTAAGCACACAGTTAGAGAACATTTTTAATGACTGGGCTAAAGTAAGGGTAACAGACCGAGAAGTAAGAAAGCTAATCCAGTTGGCACTTTGCCCGAACAAAGAAACGTTTAACCTGCTCAAAAAAGGTGCGGAAGATGAAGTTTCTACCGTGTTCAAAAACACCGTAGATGATGCCTTTGAATACGCTATGATAAGCGACACCCAACAAATGGCAACTACCAAAGGCACATTATTCGGGGCTTACAATGCCGTTACAGGTTACTTTCAGAATGTACGCAATTACAGGGATGGCGAAGCCAAACTACAATCCATTGTAATGGGCGGTACAGCACAGCTAAAGACACAAAAAGCCTTTGAACTGTGTACAGACTTTGCCTATTCAGGAGCAGAGATTTTCAACTTCAATTAATCATCAAAGGCGACTGCCTGCAAAGGTGGTCGCCTACTAAAAATAAAAGATATGAAAGCATTAGATAAAATGGACAACCTCGATAAAGCGGGCTTGTTGTGCAAACTTTTTCCCGCAGAACTGGAGAACCTGCAAAACGCAATAAAAACGCAATGCGACTACTTCCTGCAAAATGAAACAGCATTCCGTGAGGGTTGGTATCAAAAGGGATTTTTCACCGCTGAATTTTGGTACAGGCTTGTGCAGAATGCACAAAAAGGAACAGCCCAAAATGAACCTCTTTGGAAACGCCCGAACTGGTTTACAGACCATTTTTTTGACGGACACAATTCAATTTTCGCTATTCACTGCCTGATTGAATATACAGATGATGCACAATGCGACCCGCAATTAAAACAGGCGATACACCTGCTTTTCGGGAGCGACAAATTTTTACAGATAACCTTAAACGATAAATAATTATGGCTAATTGGTGCAACAACTGGGTTATTTTTGAGGGAACACCCGAAGCAATCGAACAGATAACACAGCTATTCAAATCAATGGCTGAACAGGAACATAAAGACGACTGCGGGCAATTACCCGATTTCGTACAGGACACGCACGGAGATTATTTCTACAATATCAGTCAGGATAATGAAAGTGCGGGCGTGTTTCAGTATGAAACAAAATGGTCGCCAAACACGGAAGCGGTAAAGCAGATAGCCGAACATTTCAAAGTGAATTTCACACAGGACTATGAGGAATTAGGATGCTTAGTATATGGTCAGGCAATATTTGAAAACGGCATACTAAACGACACCTGCTTAGATAGCCAGGACTTTTGCAGCTATGAATTAGACGAGGAAACAGATACCTACCATTTTGAGGGCAAGGAGTATGACAGCGAGTGGGAAATTCTCGACACATTGTTAGAGCGTAAAATGGCTAATGCTAAAATTCAGCACAATGAAAATTAGAGATAAAAACGGGAACTGGATTGAGGTTACTGACCTTAAAAAAGCTATTCAACAAACTGGGTGGTATAAAGAATATACGCATAATCCACCTGTGAAAAGCGACAAGGAAAGGCAGGCATATTGGACAGATATGCACAAGAAATTAATAGCTTTAAGAGAACAGTTAAACAAGCCGAAAAATTAAAACACCGTACGACCCAAAAAGTCGGGCGGCAAAAAGACAGATCCTCCCGATGGTCGGGCAGTCTTTTTGATTTAAATGGGAGCAATCCCCTTTAGTAAAATGCACCACTACACAATTCCTTTTTCTTCTCCATTTTACCAAACAGGTTGCAGCGTTATTGTTTGGGATATTCATTATCCCAATGATTGGTTAATAATAATAATAATAACTTCCTTTCTTAATCAGCGAACAAAGAAAAGACACTGACTAATTGATTTTGAATTTTCATAAATCTGGGTTAATGCACTTTTTTAAATTTGCTAAATTTGTTTTATAGCAAAAACTGCAAATTAATATATGGGAGGAGTTAAACAGAGATGGCTTGAATTAGAAAGTAGAAATTTAAGCAATATTCCAGATAAGAATATTTGTATCAAACATTTTGATGATAAAAGCATTAATCGCTTTATTAGGCAAAACTATCACGATGGTTATTGTGATTATTGCGCTAAGGAACTAAAAGTAGTTTCTCTTGAAGATTTAATGGAATTTATTATGGATGGTATTTCAAATTTCTATGAAGATGCCGCCAACTTTATGAGTTACAATTCAAGAGAGGGAGGTTATCTTGGAGAAATCTATACCCCTGACGAACTTATACAAGAACACATAGAGTTAAATGCTGAACCTTTTGAGGTTATTGAAGATATTGTTAATTCAATTGAAGATATTGCTTGGGCTCAACCTGACCTGTATTACGACAATATTAAAGATGATTTAGAATTTCAGTGGAATTACTTTAAAGAAATCATCAAACATAAATCCCGCTACCTTTTTTCATCAGCAGACAGCAGCCTTCCTAAAGCCTTGCAAATACTACAAGAGGTTGGTAAACTTATATCAAAATTAAATATAATCAGGATTATCCCGGCAGGAACAAAACTTTATCGTTGTAGACAACACGACTTCAAAACAAAAATTATAGATTTTAACGAAATCACTGCTCCCCCTAACAAAAAAGCAATTTATCCAAATCGGTTTAGCCCTTCAGGAATATCAATGTTCTATTCTGCTTTCGATGATGATACAGCAATTTTAGAAACAATAAGCAGGACGGATAAATACAAAAGGTATGTAACGATTGCGGAATTTGAAACCTTAGAAAATCAGGTTGTTGTTGATTTTAGTAAACTCCCTAAAATTCCAAGTATTTTCGGAATTAAGGACAAGAAACGATATTACCTTACTTTATTTCTATACTCATTTGTAACGGATATAACTCAACAAATTATTAAGGATGGTAAAGAACATACCGAATATGTGCCAACTCAAGTTGTGACTGAATTTTTAAGATATCCATTCAATAAAAACAGAAAGAATAAAATATCGGGAATTATTTATCCCTCATCGCAAAACAGAAATCATCAATCGGCGGTGTTTTTTTGGGATGACGAACTAAGTAAAGAAAAAGTAAAATTAAACACCTTAAAAAGAAAGAAAATCATTTAATGAAAATTGACAGTGAACATATTGTAAAGCAATCTGAGGAGTTTGCACTGAATATAGCTAAGCAAATTTCAAAAATAACAATTAGACCGTTCTGTGAAATTTCCTTTCATTCATCGGAATATAGAGATAGGGAAACGCTTTCAAATTTTCTGCATAAAATCCCTAAAAGTGACAACCCACTCATTTACATCATTCAGATAAAATCCCCGAAAATTTTAAGCACACTGATTGAATATTTTGAAGATTATCAATCAGCTAATAAATTAAAAGTGAAGAACAAAGACCGAGTTAATCTTTCCCGGTACAACAAAACTTCGACAGATATATTATATGTTGGAAGCTCAACGACTGATTTCAAGACAAGAATTAAGAACCATCTTGGCACAGAAGGAACTCGGGTTTATAGTTTGCATTTATGCAAGTGGGACAATTGTTTAGAATATGATTTGAATATTTTTGCATACGAAGTCATTTCAGAAAGCAATGAAATTATTGAGCGTTTCATTGTCGAAATTCTTGAACAGCAGTTTTGGGATAAGCTCAACCCAATATTTGGAAAACGAAGTGGTTTATAATCCCAAAAAACAAATTAAACAACTGAAGTAATGAAAACATTATACATTATTGGTAATGGATTTGACATCCATCATAAATTAGACACAAGGTATCAAAGTTTTGCAAACTACTTGGCTGAAAATAATAGTGAGGTTTATGAACTCTTATTAAATTATTATGGACTTCCTGATATTACAAATCCTGAATTGACAGATGAAGAGTATGCGTTATGGTCAAGATTTGAGCAAGCCTTAGCTGACTTGGATTATTTATCGGTATTGGACGATAATTCCGACTTAATTGCTCGCCCTGGTGCTGAAGATTTTCGAGATAGAGATTGGCATAGTTATCAGATAGAGATGGAAGAAATCATTAAGGATTTAACGACCACTCTAATTAGCGACTTTAATAAGTTTATTCTTGAAGTCAAATACGAAAGCATTTCTGATGATGTGCTAATTGACTTAGAAGATGATAGCCATTTTTTAAATTTTAATTATACTAAGACACTACAGGAAAGCTATGGCATTCCCGAAGAACGAATAACCTATATTCATAACAGAGCAGATATAGATAATTGTACTCTTATTTTAGGACACGGAACTGACCCTGCAAATTTTGATGAGAAAGAAGAAGAACCACCACAAGGATTAAGCGAGGAAGAATTATACGAATGGCGTGAGCATAAGGCTGATGAATATGACTTTTCTTATGAAAGTGCCAAACAAGAAATACTATCTTATTATACAAAGGCTTTTAAAAATACAGCTTCAATCATAGAAAACAATATCGGTTTTTTTAACAATCTTACAGAAGTTGAAAAAGTCATTGTATTTGGGCATTCAATCTCAGAAGTAGATTTAAAATATTTTGAGGTATTAAAAGCCAAACTAAATAAAAATGTAATTTGGAGTGTTTCGTATTACAGTGAGCTTGAAAAGCAAGCACATAAAGAAACACTTTCGCAACTTGGAATAAATAACAACAATATTGTCCAAATAAAAATTACAGATTTAAAAAAGCAATCTTAGTTATTAGTAAAATATTCCTGTGCAATTTTAGCTACTCCCATACTAAAATATCTTCCGTCATTGACAACAACTTCAACGGCTTTTCTAAAATCGTCTGCATCGCTACCAATAAACAGATAACCAGAAAAACCAATTTCTAAAAGAGGTTTTACGGCTTTTTCTGCATCAATATCACTATGAGCAATCAGTTTAATAGTTGGATATTGTATCCTTAATTTTTGAAGTTGTGCCAGCACATTCTTGCCGTAAAAATCAAGGTCAATCATACAAACTTTCGGAAGCTCTTTTAATACTGACAATTGAGATAGTCCTACATCAATATTTTCTGAACGAAACAATACTTTAGTACCTGAAGCAACAAGTTCATTGCAAATAACATCTAAAATCAGGCTTTTATTATTGATAAAGGCGAGGGTAATTCTTTTTTGTGCTGTACCAGTTTCCATATTACTACTTTTTGAGTTTACGTAGTTCTGCACAAAAAAGAAGCGCAGGCTACCACACTTACCGCACACTGAGGTACTGGTATACCCGACAACGAATAAGCGAGCGCCCACGCCTTTGACGTGAGCGTTCTTACTTATCTGTCCCGTTGTCTAAAAATTACCAGTTTTCAATGTGGGACCTAAAGCAAAAACACTTTAAGTATTTTCTATATTTTCAGCAGCAAAGATACTAAACTCGTTTCTTTTTGACAGCATATATAACGAAAAAGGCTACAATAAATCTGTTCTATTTGAAATGTAATTTTGCTCCAGTATGGTCAGAATATCGCTTTCCTTGTAAATAATCTTACCACCAATCTGTATATACGGCAGGATATTATCATCCCGGTATTGCTGCAAAGTCCTTTTGCTGATATGTAACAGTTTGCACACATCTTCGCCCGACAGATATATTTCTCCATTCATTACAGGACGGTAATTTTCCAATATGCTTTTAATACGGCTGTGCAGCTGTGTAATTATTTCCCTGTGGGCGATGATTTCCTCATTGTCATTTGTCAATAAATCCATTTTCAGCGGTATTGTACGGATGTCCGACTTCGAGCAAAGCCTGCACATCCGAGCGTTTATAATAATTCTTACGGTTCAATCGGGAATAAGGTAATAACCCTTTATCCTTATATGTCTGCAAAGTCCGTTTGGTAATGTTCATCATCAGGCACACTTCCTGGTTATCGAGCCATTGCTCTTGTGCGAAAATCGGCGTGTACTTTTTCGTGGCATTTTCGGTCAGTTCCAAAAGTGCTTTCAACTCGTTTTTCATTCCCTCCAGTACGGACTTTTGTATTGCGATAACTTCCATTGTGTGCTCAATTTTGCGTGGAAGTCGAATTTATAAAGGCTTATTGCTGCGTTGGGGAATGTTGCAGGGTTTGGCTTTGATAGGCAGTGTTTGGCGGTTTACTATTCTGTATAAATAAAAAATCGGATAACCTTTTCGACTATCCGATTTGCTTATTACTTAAGTCCTGTCCTATAAGTGTTGTCAAGTTTGTTATGGATTATTGTTGCTACAACCAATACTTCCGTCATTTGTGAGAGTTGGGTATCCTCTAATATTTTCGGATTGTGCGCTTTTGGGTTTCTGTACATAGAAAAAAATCCTTTACAGCAGTTTCCGAAGCCTTTATGTTCACTTTCCTCGCTTGGATTATTCAGAGTATTAAAAGCAAGCATAGGTCTTTTGTCTTTTCCCAAAGCAAAACAGTCATCAACTAAATCTGCTCCGTCTGAAGTATAGCCACTTTTTTGCCTAAGCCTTTCCGCCACACTTTTTGTAATCTCGAGTATAGCGTGAAAATAGTTTTCCTTTAACCATTCAGCCTCACAGTAAGGCAAAATTTCTGAATGAACCCCAATACCGTGTACTTTTTCTTTTATTTTTAGTGACCTACTTTTAGCTTCTGAAATGGTTTTAGCTCTGTCAACTTGCCGTGGTTGTCCAGCTTTATCAATTTCTATTCCTTCATAAACCAGTTTCTCATTGATAGTGGTTCTATCCTTTTCAAATTCATCTTCTGAATTGTATCGCTTTGGATTTAACAGTCTGACAACGAACGCTAAAACATTATTTCCACACCTATCTTGAACTTGTCTTTCTTTTAAAGCATAAAATAGTCTATCTGTTTTGTTAGTACCGAATTGAGATTGAGAAATGCCAGCACCAGATAAATGTTCTGTAATTTTTGTATGTGTTAGTATATTTGAAATAATATCTGATATATTTCGTAGGGTTATGTCATCGAAAGATTTTGTCATTTTATAATTTCTCTTTTAAAACTACCTATACAGGTTTTTGTATTTTCACATTTTGTTGTTCCTTATCTTCTTTCTTCTCTCGGGAATAAACCCAAAGAGACAATAGCCCAAATATAATCAAGGCGTAAGCTACCCATTTGCCAATCTTTTCAATTAATTTAATGAAAACCGAACTTTCATAAGAGGAGAAGCCTTCTGCTCCCATAGGACTACGCCTATAAAACTTTCTACGGTTAATCCAGTAGCGAAGTCCCAAGCCTGCAACCAAAAATATGATACCTATAACCAATGATGCGACCATAACAAAAACACTTTATTTCCACTGTTTGAATTTACGAAAAATATTTGTTTCAGCCTGTAACCGATGTGTACCAAATGCAAAAACGGCTTACCGATCAGATAAACCGTTTTTTTTATCAATTGAAATACTGCTCTTAATCGCTACTGTTAAATTGAAAAGTTATCTGCTTTTCATTCCCGAAACTGTCCGAAATCCAAACATCAAAGGACTGTGATACGGCAGATGTTGAAGTGTAATACAACCTGAACTGCTCCGTTGGTAACTGGTACAGGTCATTGGGCTGATAAGGCGGTTCATTGTAGTATTGCAGCGTTCCCTGCCCGTCAAACTGGAAATAGCGGAGAAAATACTGCGTGTTGCTGTAATTGCCTTTACGCTGTATGGTAATGCGTATTTCTACGGTTTGCTCGTTGGCAACATCTTTAGGTACTGGCATTACATTTACCTCGAAAGGAAAATTGTTCTGTATTTCGAGGTCATCATCTTTGCTGCAAGATACCAACGTAACCGAAGCTGTGAGGATTGTCAGGAATACATATAATGGCAGTAGCCCTGTTCTGAATTTATTGAATAATGTTATCATCGTTTTACGTTTTAAAAGTTAAACCTTAATCCCACACCTGCCGATGGTCGGAACTGTTGTAAATCTGTACCCCAAAGGACTTTTGTTCTCCCTTGCAGGACTAACACAAAACGGTCGGACAGGTAGGTTTCAAAAGTGAGGCGACCGCCTGCTCCGTAGATAAAATTATCTTCGCTCAATATCTTCGCACCGTCGTACAACATTGTTTCGCCCCGGTTAATGGTTTCGTAACCGACCACACCCGTTGCGGCGAAATTCAGCGTGATGTTCTTACGGGCATCGCCCAACAGGAAGAAGCTGTAACCGCCCTCTGCGGAATAGGTTTCCTGTGGTATGCGCAGGTCTTTGTACTCGTGGTACTGGTGGGTATATTCCAACGCCCAAAGCTGGTAATTGCCGTTCTTACCGTTTACGGTCATTGCGGCACTGATGTAATAATCATTGCCGATTTTGTCATTGGATAATATACCTACGCTTATTTCTAATCCTTTCTGCTTAGGCAGCATCCTTTGCGCCTGTGCAGCCGTGATGCCTATCAGGACAAGCAGCACGGTATAGATATACTTTTTCATATTCTTGCTTTAAAGGGTTATTAAAATTTCAGGTGCATATCGTCAATCAAACGGGCTTTGATTAAATCGGAATTTTCGACCTGCAATGTTTGATGCCTGCCGCCGTTCTTCTCGAAAATCTCAATCAGCAGCACCTTATCATCGGCAATGGTAAACTGGTCTAACAGGAACACGTTTTGTTCAGTGGTTTGTCCTGAAATTTCCGTGAGTGGTTTATAGGTGCGAAGCGGTATCATCGGGCGTTCCTGTACCACGGTACGTTTTGCCACTTTTTTATCCACTACTTTGAAATTGATAAAATCAATCTGAAAAGGCACATTGGTACGGTTTCTCAATTCCGTATGGAAATAGTATTTACCGTTGTGGATGTAGATGCCTTTGAGGATAAACTGGATGCCAAAACTCTTAGCCCCGATATGCTTTACAATGCGCTTGTCTTTCTTGTAAATGGTTTCCAGTAACAACCCTGCCAGTGAGGGCGAATTGTTGCCCAGTTCTTCAAAAAGCACATCGTTACCGTTGGCTTTATCCACCGCTTTTTGCATCGTGAGCAGGTCATAGCTCATTGCCTCCGGGTAGGAACTGTAATACACGTTGAAGCTGTAAAAACGCCCGTCATTCGTGATAACGGAGAAATTCGTTTCCGGCTCAAAGTCCCTAACTGATGCTTTTACACGCAACACGTTTTCCGCATCGTCGGCTTTACCTGCAATCAGGTATTCGCTACCCAAATCCACGTAACGAATGGCGGTCGGGAAAATCAGGTGTGACGTTTTATCGTAGGTAACTTCCATTCGGTACGGTTCTATCTTGCCCAACGCAAGCGGTGTTTTTGCAGTTGCACTATCCTGTGCATACGTTGTTACGGCAAAGCCGAGTATCAGGGCAAAAGCCCAAAAGTTTTTTAAATGATTTTTCATTGTCTTTAAATATTTGAGTTAAACATTATTTTTTCGATACGAGGAAGACCTGATAGCCCGCTTTCAGCGTAACCTTTGGCGTTCTTACTTTCTTGGCGAAGTAGCCCGAAATACCCTGTACCACGCCACGGCTAAGGTCAGCCGCTACCTGTTGTCCGGCATTCTGCGTGAGCATTACGCTTGTTCCTCCGGTTTGGCTCATATTGCCCGCCATTTCGGTAAGGGCGTTCATTTCCGGCGAATACGGAACGTACAAGCCTTGCTGTCCGTCCAAATCGTAAATGGTTATATCTACCGGGATGATGTTGCCCTCCAGTTCTACGGAGGTAACTTTTAATTGCAGCCTGCCATTCTGAAATTTGGCATTAGCTGTTACAATCGTTCCTTTGGGGATGGTACGTTGCGGGGTTTTGGCAGGCTCTAACAGGCGTAAACGCACACCCGTTTCGCCAACTACCGTTTGGGCTTCGTGTACACAGGCTTTGATACTGTTTTTAGGCTGTACCGCCTGTTCAATTGAACCTGCGGTATAAAACCCACGGTTTTTTGTTTGGCTCCAATCGGCTGCAAAGGCACTGTCCGACGGTTCACGGTACAAGGCTGATACAATGTTCTTTCTTGTTGGTGTGAACGATACAAATTGCTCTTTTTGGTTAGCACCCGCTCCAGTAGTTGCATCATTGGCAGGAGCAGCGTTTCCGGTATTGGAATTTTGCGGAAGATACTTTGCAGCCATTTCATAGGATTTCTCCATTAGTTTGAGTTGGTCGTCAACCGTGGCCACAGGTGGCACATCTTTTTCCGACAACTTTGCTTTAAGTTCGTCCACTTGCTTACGCAGTTCCATTGTTTCAGAATTGTTGTCCTGATAGAATGAACCCAGTGTGCTTTGCATATTGCGGTAGCTGTTCAATGCAGGATTGCTGTTTCGTCCCGAATTTCTGCCACCACCGCCAAAGCCGTCGCTTTCCTCATCTTCAGGAAGCTGTTCATTGGTCGGCACGTCCTTGTCTTCTGTATTCCAGTAGTCGGAAAGTGTTGTAAGTGCATTGCGTTTTTCCTGCTCCTTGCGTTCGAGCATTTCCTGCTCATACGCCTTACTTTTATCATCGGGCATTCCTGCCCCGGTAGCCTGCGGCACGGCATCGTTCAGTCCGATATTTTCAACTGCCTTTTTATCTTTCGACGGTTTGAATATGAGGTACATACAGCCGAGAAATACCACGCCCATCAAAAGGAATATGAGTGGCTTTTTGAGCTTTTCCTTATTACCCTTTTTATTATCGGGCAGATTTGATGCTGCGTTATGGTCTTCTCCCTCAACGAGAAAGCTGACCCTTTTTTCATTTTCTTTCATAAATCTGATTTTTTAAAATTGTTGATACACTATCCTGCAACCTTGCAGGATTTTTACTTTTAAGGACAGGGTTTTCGATATGCTCTATGACCATACCGTTACCGGACTTTGAGGTATCGTACATCACTTTGCCAATGACCGCTACGGTAAGCAGCAGATAACCCACAAAGAAGTACAGCGTATATTTATGCTGTTTGAGCAAGGGCAACGCCCGCCAACGGTCGTCCAACTTGTCAAAGTACCTGTCCATATTTGCTCTTAATTTTTTCATAGCCTTACTATTTCTGTGTTATAGCTTGAAACGCTTAGGACTTTTACCCGCCTGTTGCTTCGGTGCATCGTTGACCAGTGCGACCGCTTCCGTTAATTTGGGTGCGGACATTACGGACAGGTTTGCCAGTTCCGATTTTTTGAGCAGTTGCCCAAAGCCGTCTTTCTTGGCTACTTCCATACGGCTCAATGAGAATTTGCCATTCAGGTACTTTACCCACATACTGCATTCTACACGCGGCTTGTCATCGCCCGACCATTGCAGGTAGCCTGTCAACAGTAAGTCCTGCTTAGGCAAACTGTCTGTACCTTTTTGGCAGCTTTCAAGGTATTCGCTGATGCTGTCTTTCAGCTTTCCGGCATACACCCCCTGCGTATGGAAATACCCGTTATATCCTTTGTCGGTAAGGATTTTTGCGAACGTGCTTAAATCTGATAATGCTTCCATAAGATTGTTTTTTTAGCGTTCGATAACCTCTATATCCTTATTTTCCACGACTGCAAATTTTTCAATATTGAAGCCCTGCGGATTATTGTCGGAGCGAACGGAGTTGACGAGATAGCAGGTAGTAATCAGGTTTCGCCTGGTTACGTTGCTTGACCGGATAATAAACTGCTTGGCATAGGTGCGAACTGCATACGGGTAGGTGTCGAAGTTGCACACGACACTATCCACCTCAATGCGTTGCTGCACGTTACCCGAAATGATACGGCTGTAATAGCCCTTTTCCGATAAGTCTTTATAATAGTCGAAAGCACTTTTGTCGGCAAGGTTAAACGCCCTGTTCATATTGCTTTCAATAGCATTCTTATCAGGTGCAAGCGTAAAAAAAAGCTCGTGAAAACGTCTGACGTGTTCCCTTGCTTCTACGGGACGGTTAATACTCGCATCCTGCGACAAGGCAAGCATCAGGGATTTGCCATTATCCAGTACATAGATTTTTTGGCGTTGTTCTTCTGCAAAGCGGTAGGAACGCCATACGGCGTATCCTACCACGCTGATGCAGAGAACCGCAAACACAATGGCATATAGTCTTATCTGCCTAAAGCTGTTTTCGATATTTCTTAGCGTTTTAAATACCATTTTTTAGAATGTTAATGTTTATTTATTCATCAGTTTACCACCGATGTTTCCAACTGTTGAACCTGCGCCTGCTCCGGCGATGTTTCCGGCTTTCATTGCTGTGGAGTTTACATTGCGGGTAAAGTTTCCTGCGCCTCCGGCTTGGATTACCCAACCTGTTACTGTCGGGATAGTGAAGTACCCGATGATGCCGATTATCATAAAAATGATGTACACGGTATTGCTCGTATCAGGTATATAGGTGGGGTCGGCAAGCATTGCAATATCCCTTTCCAAAATGAGGGATTGTATTCTTGCCAACATTGAGCTGAACAAATCCGAAACGGGAAGCCACAGGTAAACGCTGACGTACCTCGTGAGCCATTGCGTGAGCGTGGACTGAAAGCCATCCCATACGGAAATAGCAAAGGCTATTGGTCCGAGTATGGAGAGGACTATCAGGAAAAACGTTCGTATGGTATCAATGACCAAAGCTGCCGCCTGAAAGAGTATTTCCAGTAGATTGCGAAACCAGTCCTTTATGGCTTTCTCTATCTTGTAGGCTTGCCTGTCCATATACATACCTGCCATTGTTCCAATGTCGGAGGGCGACCATCCCAGTTCGTCCAGTTTTTTATCAAACTCTTCGTCTGATACCATATAGGCGGTTTCGGGGTTCCTTACCATCGCCTCGTATTCCAACTGGTCTTTCTGCTGTTGCAGCTTGTTAAGGTCAAGTACCTGGTCTTCGAGTATTTGGTGGGTTCCAGTTACGACCGGGCTAAGTACAGCATTAATGGTTCCCAATACGATGGTCGGGAAGAACATAATACAAAGCCCTAAAGCGAACGGGCGGAGTAAAGGGAACATATCAATAGGTTCGGCACGGCTTAAAGCCTGCCAAACCTTTAATGCCACATAGAACAATGCTCCCAATCCCGCCAAACCCTTAGCGACTGCCGCCATATCGCCTGCAAGCGGCATCATATCATCATAAAGCGACCGCAGGAGTTCGTGAAGATTATCCCATTCCATTTTTACCAGTATTTTTGGTTAGCAGTTCCGTAGAGTTCAAGCACTCTTTGGGCATCGTTTTTCTTTTTCGCTCTTAGGTAGCTTACAGAAATGTTTTTGTTGGTGTAGTAGCGTACAAGGCTGTGGTAATCCTTTACTTCTTTGTACACACGGTCAATCACATCCATACGCTCTTTGTCATTGAGCGAAAGGCTTGAAGAGGTTATGATCTGCTTCAGTTCTTTCAGCAGTTCGGTACTTTCATTGAGTAGTGCGGAATAACCATTACCAATGGCGACCAATTCCTGTGGTGTGAAATTTGGGTCGTTCATCATCTTTCCGAAATTCTGAACGTACATTTCGGAAACATCGCCTACCAACAATACCGTTTGCTGCACCTTACGGGCATCTTTCACCAAGTTGTTGATAGCTTTTAGCTTATCGTAATACTCCTTGCCCTGCTCATACACTTTCTTCACTTCGTTAAAGTTTTTAACCACGTTGCTCACTGTGGAAGAAGTCTGTATGATTTCATTCGCAGAGTTGATAATGCCCGAAGCCAAATTAGCGGGGTCGGTTACAACCCATTGGGCTTTTGCTGACGGTGCTACGGCGAGCATCAGTGCCGTACACACCAGATACAATACTTTTTTCATTGTTTCTGAATTTTTAAATTGTTAATGACTATTGATTTGAATTGTCCCGCCTTTGCATTGCGATATGCTTAATGGCGAGTTCCACATT